>Ga0182006_1000121_pt1 | contig 84758 bp, 65 predicted proteins | sample Sormic07211104_1_FD_123022 | JGI IMG/M metagenome (GOLD analysis project Ga0182006, IMG submission 123022) | Rhizosphere microbial communities from Sorghum bicolor, Mead, Nebraska, USA - 072115-104_1 MetaG | ecosystem: Host-associated > Plants > Roots > Rhizosphere | place: USA: Nebraska...
AAGATACTGTAACGGGCACACTCGAACAGATCAGATATGCATTCGAAGCCGGGCACCTTTCCGATACCGGGCTGGCCGTGAAAATTGTAGAGCAGGTACGGTATTGCCTTACCGATATGAATATGTACGCCATTAGCAGCAAAAAAACCATCGACCCTAACCATACCTTTAACTGGTACAATTGCGATGTATTGGGAAGCATCGCTTACCTCGTCGATTTTAAAGATCGCATGGCCTGTTACAACAGGTTTAATACCTTTAATTATTTAAGAACCGAAGACCAGGCCTACTGCAAACAAACCAAACAATGGATGCAGGGCCTGATTATGAAATCGGTTTCTTTTAGCGGTCAGGGCGAAAAACACCGCAATAAATATCTGTATAATGCCTTTGCCGAATGCGACAAGTTGTTGAGGGAGATCACCAATGGTTAGATCAATAGTTAAATGTTAAACCTGCGCCAAACCCCATATCGCTATCATAGTGTGCAGAAATACCCATGTATTTAGTGGTAATAAATTTAAGTCCGCCCATAAATTCTTTATCACTGTTTACCATAAAACTTGCTCTTAATCGCTTAGAAATCGGTATATCTTCCCGCATCAACTGCAGGCGAACATTACCATCGTGGTACACTTCTGCCTGCGCTATTACTAACATGGGCAAGGTATAGGCAAGCCCTACACTAAACATACTTCTTTTATCCTTTGTGTTTTTCTGGCCAAAAATATTGGTTTCGGGTTCGCCAGCTTCCATTTTCCGGTAGCGCCAATCAAAACCCACAAAAGGCATTAGCCACTGCATCCGGTCTATATACCGGCCAATATGGGTTTCGGTTTCAAAGCCATGCATTTTATTGTAACCTAAGCGCCATTCGGCGCCAATACTCCAGCGTGTATTTGCCAACATGGCCATACCGTCGTTTCCGTTGCTGGCAAAATCGTTTTCGGCCATAAAATGAAACATCCGGTCATCGGCAAAAAGTTTTCGCTGCGCCAATTTAGGGTTTGGGATTTCGGGGTTTAACGGTGAGTTTTCATAGCTGAAAATTTTACCCATCCCGCTCATCATGTGGTATAAAATATGGCAGTGAAAAAACCAATCGCCACTTTCTGAAGCACTAAACTCAATGGTATCGCGCTCCATGGGCATGATATCGAGTACATTTTTTAGAGGGGCGTAATCGCCCTGGCCATTAATTACCCTAAAATCGTGCCCATGCAGGTGCATAGGGTGCCGCATCATACTGTTGTTATATAAAATGATCCGCAGGTTTTCGCCCTTTTTGATGAGAATTTTATCCTCTTCAGAGATGGTTTTATTATCTAAAGTCCAAACATAACGGTTCATATTGCCCGTTAACTGAAATTCCATTTCTCGGGTTGGGGCTTTAGGCAATACCGTTTTTTCCGGCGAGCGCAGCATATCATAATTCAATGTTGTCATGGGGCCTTTTACACCTTTGTTGCTCCCCATATCGTGGCCCTTATGTGCATCCGGAGCACCTGTATCTGTCCCGGCATCATCCAGCTCAGCATACATTACGGTATTCATATCCATCACCTGGTTCTGCATTTTCATGCCTTCCATCTGTACCAGATTACCGTTCATATCCATCATTTCGTTCATCATTTTCATGCCTTCGAAATATTTTAGTTTGGGTAGTTTTTGAGCCGGCACCTTTTCTCCATCGCCAAGCCATAACGAGGCCGATTGGGTACGATCTTCAGGTGTTACCAAAAACTCGAAGCTTTTATTTTCGGGGATGGTTACCATTACATCATAGGTTTCGGAAACGGCAATAATCAGCCGGTCTACCTCTACCGGCACTACATCGTTACCATCATTGGCCACTACCGTTATTTTACCACCCGCATAAGTGAGCCAAAAATAGGTAGATGCCCCGCCGTTAGCAATGCGCAATCTTACCTTATCGCCTGCTTTGAGCTTGTTTGGGACCTGGTACTGATTTTTTCCATTTACTAAAAATGCTTCGTAGTACACATCACTCACATCCATGGCGGTCATCCGTTTCAGTTCGTTGGTGAGTTTGGTTTTAAAGTGCCCGCCTTTTATGGCTTCAGCATAACTTTGTGTGGTACCTTTTTTTATCGCGAACCAGTCATTGGCATTGTGTAGTCGCCTGTCAACTTCGTGGGGCATCATATTTGTCCACTCACTTAAAACAACAGGTACTGTAGGTATAGCGGGTTCTTTCCTTTTATTTAAGATCATTGCGCCGTACATTCCAATCTGCTCCTGCAGGCCCGAATGGCTATGGTACCAATGGGTACCGTTCTGTATAATCGGAAAACGGTAAACATGGCTTTTATTGGGTTCGATAGGCATTTGGGTTAAATAAGGAACCCCATCATATTGATTAGGGAGAAACAGCCCGTGCCAATGCAATGAGGTCGACTCTTTTAGCCTGTTATGTACATGTATTTCTGCTGTGTCGCCCTCGGTAAAGGTTAGCGTTGGCATAGGTATTTGCCCATTCACCGCAATGGCTCTTTTAGCTTTCCCGCCAAAAGTTACGGTTGTATCGGCAACATATAAATCATAGCGCACAACCCTCGGCGGCTTATTGCTGCCTAAAGTTTCTGCATCACTTGCTTTCTGGGGAGCTTTTTTGGGGTCAGCTGCTTTTACCTCGTTGTGCTGATGCTGGCCAAAAGCAAAACTACTAAGCAAAATACTAAGGCAACAAACTAAAATAAACTTCATTTTGTAGCGTATGTTTTATTTAAGTACTTCGGCAACCTTACCACAAGTTAACATTTTATTACCGTAATATGGATTTTTTATCGCCTCGCCTTCGCTTAACCAATAGCTTTTCTTCATCGGACAATAAGCATAATAAACAGGCTTATCGTTAAGTTTTACTGCTTTTACCAACGCATAAAAATCGGTTGACAAAGAAGTAAAATGATCTCTTTGATGTTCGATATCTTTACTCTCGGCAATGTGCTCGGCATCAAATAATATTTTATCGCGCAATACTTTCGAAGCGTTCGTTTTTTCGTTGGCTTTTATCGCATTAATTAATGCAGTAGCCTTGGTGCCAGCCACGCCTGCATTGCTGCTAATTAAGGCATCTTTAACTTCATAATAAGCCTGTAAAGGGTTAACCGCTGCTACTTTTTCCTGTGCTGATACACTGCTGGCTACTATGAGCACAAGGACATGAACTGTCCAAAATTTAAATAATTTTTTCATTTTGTGTTTAAATTAAATGTTAGCAAATTTTTCCCCGACACCAGTTAGCAAGCAGCTTTTTAATTTGCTTTAAAATCAGAACAGGGTTTTATTTTAAACAAAGCTAGCGGTATGGCTTTCCAGGATGTTATACTTTTACCGAAAATGTTTATATAATTATCGCTTGTAGTCGGGCCATGAGGTTGGCGTGGATTGAGCGGTTTAACAATTAATCGTATGTATTTAAAGATTCTTCGACTAAGTTATCATTGACGTTATTCTGCAATCACTTACTAATAAGACATTTGCAACATTATACATTTCCATCCAGCAAGGCCACAGCACCATATCCCCGTTCCACTTAAATCCGGCCTAACAAATTTTTCGGATTCTGCTGACCCAGCCACACCACTGACCGCTAAAGAAAAATTTTCAGCCGGTGTTTTTTGTTTCTTTTTGACAGCAAAAAGAAAGAGCCTTTCGGCGGCGGTGAGCCGAGGCAAGAATGAGCCTCTGGGCAAAAAGAATATGCGTCATTTATATTGATTTTTATACAATAAATTATCCCTCAGGATGAAAATCGCAGCTTTATCTCTCCCATCCCCCATCTTACCTTTCCATCTTCCACCCTATCTCTTCCATCATTTAGCATATTACATTTTCCATCTTTAACCTATATTTGCACATGCTTAAAAAAGAACGCTACAAACTTTTTGTAGAACATTTTTCGGCCAAGCAGCCTGATGCAGAAACCGAGTTACATTATCATAATCCCTACCAGCTTTTAGTGGCCGTAATCCTATCTGCACAGTGCACCGATAAAAGGGTAAACATGGTAACCCCTGCACTTTTTCAACGGTTCCCTAATGCCAAAGCACTGGCCGAAGCTACGCCCGATATTGTTTTCGACTATATCAGAAGCATCAGTTACCCCAACAATAAGGCGAAACACCTGGTGGGGATGGCCAATATGCTGCTTAACGAATTTAACGATGTAGTGCCTTCGGGGATTGACGACTTACAGAAAATGCCAGGTGTTGGCCGCAAAACCGCCAATGTAATTGCCTCGGTAATTTACAATGCACCGGCAATGGCGGTTGATACCCATGTTTTTCGTGTGGCCAACCGTTTGGGTTTAACCAATGGTAAAACCCCCTTGGCGGTTGAAAAAGATTTAGTTAAAAACCTTCCTGAGCACGATATCCACATTGCACACCACTGGCTTATTCTGCACGGACGTTACGTTTGTGTGGCCAGAAGCCCCAAATGCGAGGTTTGCGAAATTACCTACATGTGCAGGTACTTCGAACGTTTAACCGCACAAAACGAAAGAAATAAATTAAAGGCTTAAAAAATTATTTTTATTTTACTATTGACATTAGCTAAAAAACATTTACCTTAGCTAAATATATTAGTATTATAAATATCAACATTTAAGTATATTAGCCGATAATCGATTATATTTACGCAATCAATGAAAAAAGAAATGAGCACTGCAAATCCAGATAAATTAAAAGCCCTACAACTTACTTTAGATAAGCTAGAGAAATCTTACGGTAAAGGTACCATTATGAAACTTGGCGATTCTGCCATTGAACCGATAGATTTTATTTCTACAGGGTCAATCAGTTTAGATATTGCTTTAGGTATTGGCGGTATTCCAAAAGGCCGTGTAATTGAAATTTATGGCCCGGAATCTTCTGGTAAAACAACTTTAGCAACACATATTATTGCCGAAGCACAGAAAAAAGGCGGTATTGCTGCTTTTATCGATGCAGAGCATGCTTTTGATCAGTTTTATGCGAAAAAGCTAGGTGTAGATACCGATAACCTTTTAATCTCTCAACCCGATAATGGTGAGCAGGCATTAGAAATTGCCGATAACTTAATCCGCTCAGGCGCTATTGATGTAATTGTAATCGACTCTGTTGCCGCTTTGGTTCCTAAAAGTGAAATTGAAGGCGAAATGGGCGATAGTAAAATGGGTTTACATGCCCGTTTAATGAGTCAGGCATTACGTAAATTAACCGGAACAATTTCGAAAACCGGATGTTGCTGTATTTTCATTAACCAGTTACGTGATAAAATTGGTGTAATGTTTGGTAACCCTGAAACCACCACGGGTGGTAATGCATTGAAATTTTATGCATCAGTACGTTTAGATATCCGTCGTATTTCGCAGATCAAAGATTCTGACGAAGTTTCCGGTAACCGCGTTAAAGTAAAAATTGTTAAAAATAAAGTGGCCCCTCCTTTCCGTATTGCAGAATTTGATGTGATGTTTGGTGAAGGTATTTCTAAAAATGGTGAGATTATCGACTTAGGTGTTGATTTTGGCATCATCAAAAAAGCAGGATCATGGTTCTCTTACGGAGATACCAAATTAGGACAAGGTAGAGATGCCGTAAAACAATTATTAAGCGACAACCCTGAACTGGCAGAAGAATTAGAAATTAAAATCAAAGCCGAAGTAACCGGCGATAAGTTGGCTGAGAAATAAGCCCGTCTTAATTCAATAACATTAAAACGCCCTGCTAAATTAAATTTTAGCAGGGCGTTTTGCTTTATATGTTATCATATTTTATAGCGCAGACCTCTATTGAAAGACATGGTTATTAGTTCTGACTAAAAATGGCACTAAAATCTTTGGTTACATATACAATTACCAAAAGCGCCGCAACAACCAAAGCACCTAAAATAATCACGCCCCAACTCCCTTTTAGTTTGTTTTTGTCATTTCTGATCAACCAATATAAAATACCGATTAGTGGTATCGCGCAAACAATCCAAAATATTAACGATGCTCCTGTCATATATATAAATTCAATTTAAACAATTCTCGTTGCCAGTTTTCAATTGGCGGTTTACAGTTTTTTGCCACAGAAGCACTGAAACACGGAGGTACATTGCATTAACCACTTTAATAAAATTGCTTCGTTCCTCACAATGACGAACGAGGGAATTAACCAGTTGCCAGTTTACCGTTAACAGTTAACTACGCTAAGCAATGAACCAATGACCAATGAACCAAAATTAAAACTCCATCCGCGCCATTGGCGAAACATCCTGTCCTACGAAATCCTGTTTCAGGTATTTCTGGTAGCCTGCTATGGCAATCATCCCTGCATTATCTGTACAGTATTGAAAAGCGGGGATATATACCTTCCAGCCCAGTTCGTCGGCGGTTTGCTGTAATCCATTTCTTAAACCGGAATTTGCCGAAACACCTCCTGCAATAGCAATTTCATTAATTCCGTATTGTTTTGCCGCTTTTTTTAACTTATTCAGCAAAATCTGCACAATGCTATGTTGAACCGATGCACAAATATCATCTAAATTTTCGGCAATAAAATTAGGGTTCTCTTTTTCCTGTTTCCTGATAAAATACAGGATAGAAGTTTTAAAGCCGCTAAAGCTAAAATTCAGATCGGCAATTTGCGGTTCGGCAAATTTAAAGGCCAAAGGATTTCCATGTTGTGCATGTTTATCGATCAGCGGCCCTCCCGGATAAGGCAAAGCCAGTAACTTAGCCGTTTTATCAAAAGCTTCACCTGCAGCATCGTCTAATGTTTCGCCAATTATTTCCATGTCAAAGTAATCTTTTACCAGCACAATCTGCGTGTGCCCACCCGAAACCGTTAAGCAGATAAATGGAAAACCTGGCTTAGGATCATCAATAAAGTGCGCTAAAATGTGCGCATGCATATGATTGACAGAAATTAAAGGTATATTTAAAGCTAATGCGAAAGATTTTGCAAAAGAAACACCAACCAGCAACGATCCTAAAAGACCGGGGCCCCGCGTAAAAGCGACAGCATTAATGTCCTGTTTTGTAACTTTAGCATTAATTAAAGCTTGTTGTACGGCAGGCACAATATTTTGTTGATGTACCCTTGAAGCTAATTCAGGTATAACACCACCATAATTTTGATGAATTGTTTGGTTTGCAATAACATTGGCAGTAATTTTGCCGTTGTTACAAATAGCAACGGATGTATCATCGCAAGAAGATTCGATAGCAAGTATAACAGACAAATTATTAATATTTAAGCTGCAAAATTATTAAAAAACTATTTAAAATACTCCTTTGGGTAATCGCATCAATAATCTTGCTGCTTGCGCTTCTTATTTTTTCGCTACAATTTAAGCCTGTTCAAACTTATTTTGCGCAGAAGGCTGCCGCATATTTATCTAAAGAGCTTAAAACCACCGTATCAATCAAGAGTCTCTACATCAAACCATTTAAATCTATTGTACTCGAAGATTTATTGGTTTTAGATTTACAAAAAGACACTTTATTAAGCACACCACAATTTATGGTCGATATTAATCAATTATCCATTGATAAAAAGATCATTGATATTAATACCGTTCAAATTAACAACGGGCAGTTTTTCCTAAAGGATTTCAAAGATAAGTCTTCTAATCTCGATTTCATTATAAACTACTTCGATTCTGGTAAACCTACTGTAAAGAAAAAGAAAAGCAAACCATACGATATTAATATTGGCCGCATTATCCTAAATAAATTTGCCTTCAGGTATATCAATTACAGGGCAAAAGATACTACCCAGGGTAAAAGTGTAAACTTCGAAAACGTATCTGTTAAGGAGTTGAGCGGAATTTTTGAAGGGCTCGATACCAAAAACCATTTGATTAAAACCAATATTAAAAACCTCACTTTTAAAGAGCGTAGCGGGTTTTACCTTAAAAACTTAACGGCCCAAACCACAATAGACAGTAATGCCATCGAGCTGAAAAACCTATTGTTGGAAACCAACCAGAGCCGTTTAACCGATTACTACCAGATGCGGTTTAAAAGTTATAAAGACTTTAACCATTATGTAGATAATGTGCGGATGAAGGCCATTTTTAAAGATAGCCACATCAGCTCAAGAGACGTTGCTTTTTTTGCGCCAGAAATGAACACCATGAAACTTGATCTGGACGTTGATGGCCAGATTACTGGTTTAGTGAATAACCTTAAAGCCAAAAAACTATCTTTAAAAACCGGAAGGGCCACACATATTAAAGGCGATTTTATTTTAAAGGGACTGCCAAAATGGAAAGAAACCTTTATGGATCTCAACATTGAAATGGCGGGAACAAATAAAACCGATCTGGATGAGGTGCTGGCTGGCATTACCAATAGCAAAAAGAAAATTGTTCCGGTAATTGTAAACAAACTCGGCAACATTAACTTTAACGGAAGTTTTACCGGTTTCCAGAACGACTTTATTGCTTACGGTGAGTTTAAAACCAAACTTGGCCGTATTGTTTCGGATGTGAACATGAAAATCGATAAAAACGATGTTCCGTCTTATACCGGGAACGTAAAAACCTACGATTTTAACCTGGGCAACCTGATTGACGAAAAAAGCCTTGGCCGTATCAGCTCCTCGCTATATGTTAAGGGCCGCGGCACCGAGCTAAAAGAGTTAACCGAGAAGATAAATGGCGATGTAGACTATATCGACTTTAACAATTACCGTTACCACAACGTGAAGATTGACGGCACCTTTAACAAAAAGTACTTCGATGGCAAACTGAGCATTAACGACCGTAACGTTAAACTGGTTTTTGATGGCGGGGTAAACCTGAACCCTAAACTACCTGTATTTAACTTTAATGCCACTATCTCTAAAGCCAGACTGAAGGCTTTAAAGCTGCTGAAAGATTCGTTGCAGGTTGATGCTAAATTTACAACCAATTTCTCGGGCACCAACCTGAACAATATATCGGGTAAATTATTAATTGAAGAAATCAGGCTGCAAAATCCGAAAGGTATCTATAGCGTAGATTCGGTACAGTTAACGGCCAATGGCACCGGTACGAGCCGGGTACTCGATATCCGGTCGGACATTTTAGATGCCAGCATTAAAGGTGAGTACGATTTAAATTCAATTGTTTCTTATTACAAAGCCATCGCCAAAACGTATATCCCTTCGTTAAAGGCCGATATTATCAAATACAAAAACCAGATTTTTCAGTTCAACCTAAAGGTTAAAAAGTTCGAACCGCTGGCGCAGATATTTGCACCGGGTTTAGAATTAGAAGAAGGCGCTACGCTAACCGGCGATTTCGATTCGCGCAACAATACGGCAACGCTGAACGGTTTTGTTAAGAAACTAAAGTACAATGGTATAGTGGTAAACAACATCATCCTCGATGAAAATACCACCACACAACAGCTTCAACTGATTGTAACTTCCGACCGGGTGCAGATTAACGACAGTTTATTTATTAAAGATGTAAACATTTCCAACATCCTGCGGAACGACAGTTTGGCTTTCAACGTAAAAATGTCGAATGCCGAAGAAGACAATCAGCTCGATTTAAACGGCCTGGTAGAATTTACCAAAAACCAGGATACCACAGCAAGGCTGAGCGTATTGCCTTCTATCTTAAAAATCAACAATGAAGAGTGGCGCATCCAGGAGAAGGTACGCATCGTGCTCAACAATGGTAAAACCGAGATCAGCAATTTCGATTTAACCAATGAAAAGCAGCAGGTTATTATTGACGGATTAATTTCGGAAGACCCTAAAGATTTAATTAGTGTTGGTTTTAAAGATTTCAACCTAAAAACCCTCAACCCTTTTACCAAAGGCTTTGGTGTTAAACTGGGCGGAAACCTGAACGGCAAAACCGATCTGTACGGCATATTAAAAGCACCGAGGGTAACCGACGACTTAAAGATTGATTCGTTAAACTTTAACGATATCTATATCGGTACTTTAACCGATACCTCATCATACAGCAACGAAAGCAAAAAGATTAATGTATTTACCCGCATTATGGCCGATGATTCGGAGACTTTTAAACTGACCGGAAATCTCGATCTAAAAGAAAAAGAAATCGACCTGGCTGTTAAAATGGATGAAAGCAAGCTTACTATTCTTGAGCCTTTCGTTAAACAACTGGTATCGAATCTGAAAGGGAACATCTCTGCCGATTTAACGGTTAAGGGAAAATTTGAAAAGCCAGAAATTAACGGAACAGTAGCGCTAGATAAAGGCCAGCTCATGGTGAACTACCTTAAAACCACTTATGTAATTACCGATGATGTGGAAATAAATAACAGCGTAGTTCAACTCGGCGATTTTGAGCTTAAGGACCTGGAAGGCCATGAGGCTACTGCACGCGGTACTGTCGATTTAAACGACATCAACTACCCTACATTGAAAGTAACGGTAAATGCAAACAGTTTAATGGCCTTAAACACTACCGCGAAAGATAATTCGGTGTACTATGGCCGCGCTTATGGCACAGGTGTATTTACATTTACGGGGCCTACCAATAAAATGAAAATCGATATTAAGGCGAAAACGGAGAAAGGAACCGTATTTAACCTGCCTTTAAACAGTTCAGAAACCATATCGGATAAAGATTTCATTAATTTTGTAAGCCGCGATTCGACCGTTCTGGTTAAGAAAAAAACCAACTTTGATGGCCTCACCCTAACCTTTAAATTAACCATCGACCCGAATACCACGGCGAATATATTTACTACCCTGGGTAATTTAAGCGGCAAGGGTAATGCCGAGCTTAACCTGAACATCAACAGTTTCGGCGATTTCGAAATGTCTGGCGATTATATCATCGAAACCGGAAGTTTCGATTTTACGGCCCAGGAGGTTATCAATAAAAAATTCGAAATCAGGCAAGGTGGAACCATCCGCTGGACGGGTAACCCTACGGCTGCACAGATAAACTTAAAAGCAGTATATGCTTTGAGGGCGAGTTTGAACGACCTTTACAAAGCCGCCAACCGCGATGCCAGTAGTAATGCCAACCAAAGGGTAAATACCGAGGTTGAGATGGGCTTAACGGGCTTACTGTTAAAACCAGATATCAAACTTGATATCAATTTCCCTGCTCAGCCTTCTATTAAAGAAGAACTGCAAACCTATTTCAGCGACCAGAACAACCTGAACCTGCAGGCTTTCAGTTTAATTATCAGAAGAAGTTTTGCCCCTGGAAACGGAGGAGAATCGATCGGGAACCAGCTCAGTTCTACCGCAGCCAGTACGGCTACCGAGTTGGTATTTAACCAGTTTAACAATGTACTTTCTTCATTAAACTTAAACTTTGTCGATCTGAACGTACGCTCCTTGAGCGAGGCCAATGCATCGTTCAAATTCTTTAGCGATCGTTTAATTATCAACGCAGGTATTGTAGACCGGAACAGTGTGAACGATTTTACCGTTATCGATTTCTCTAAAGACAACGTAGGTAGAGAGGTTGAGGCCCTTTTCTTAATTAAAAAAGATGGAAGCTTAACCATTAAGGCCGCAAATAAACCACCTACACAACAAAGCATCTTCCTAAACAGCGGGATTAGCTCAACGGCAAACGTAACCTCTTTTGGTTTGGTGTATACCCAGCAGTTTGATACGTTTAAGGAGTTTATCCAGAAAATTTCTGGTGCTTACCGCCGAAATTTAAAGCGGAAACAAAGTCAGGCGCCTGTTAAAATAAATAAATCGATCAATAAAGAAGCGATTATCAATCAGAGTAAAGGGAACCAACGGAGGTAGAAAGGCTGGTTCATTAGTTAATAGTTCATTGCTCATTGGTTCAAGCGAGGGTGTCATTCTTCCTCATCATACATCATCCGATAGCTATCGGATGCGGGAAGGAACGACGGCCTGCCCGACAATGCCGTTAAGTTAAGCATAGGTATTGTCAGACTGGCTATCAATGACAGATTCTAAAAATTGGCGTCATCTCGACCGGAGCAACGCGTAGTGGAGAGATCTGTGGACTATATTAAAAGATCTCTCCACTACGGTCGAGATGACGATACTTCGTGACCGTTTATCTCCTTACCTATCGGTTGGTGTGCCACCGACCAAAAATAATCAGTGTGAACAAGATGAAATAGAATCATTATCTTTTGGGTCAGCGGGACGCTGACCAATAAAAAACAAAAAAACCAACAATCGAACACCTGTTCAACTATTGGTTTTGTATCCGTTTTCAATTAACAATTTTCAGTTCGCACAATCCAAACTGCCAACTGCAGACTGCCAACTGAATTATCCTTTCATAATCGAATGGCCCATTTTATCTCTTTTGGTGGTTAAATAACGCTCGTTATGTACATTACTTGCAATTTCGATCGGGATGTTTTCCACCACTTCCAAGCCATAGCCAATTAACCCTGCTCTTTTGGTTGGGTTATTACTCATTAAACGCATTTTAGTCACTCCTTCCGATCGCAGGATCTGCGCGCCTACACCATAATCGCGTTCGTCGCCTTTAAAGCCTAATTTAATGTTCGCTTCCACCGTATCGAAACCGGCATCCTGTAAGTTGTACGAACGTAATTTATTAATCAGCCCGATACCTCTACCCTCCTGGTTCATGTATACCACTATACCTTTACCTTCTTTTTCGATCATTTCCAATGCTTTGTGCAACTGCGGACCACAATCGCAACGGCAAGACCCAAATATATCGCCTGTTACGCATGAGCTGTGTACACGTGCCAAAATAGGTTCGTTGGCATTCCATTCGCCTTTAGAAATGGCTAAATGGGTGGCATTGTTATCTAACTGCGTATAAGCCGTCATTTTAAAATCGCCCCAAGCCGTAGGTAAATCGATGCTCACCTCTTGTTTAATCAAACTATCTATGGTTAAACGGTAAGCAATTAGATCTTCTATTGATATAATTTTTAACTGGTGCTGTTCGGCAATTTTAAACAAATCAGGAAGTCTGGCCATTTCGCCATCTTCTTTTAAAATCTCTACCAATAAACCTGCAGGTTTCATGCCCGCTAAACGCGCTAAATCTACCGCAGCCTCTGTATGACCTGCACGGCGGATTACGCCGCCATCTTTGGCAATTAAAGGGAAAATATGTCCTGGTCTGCCCAGCTCTTCAGGGTTGGTTTTAGGATTAACCAGAGCCAGCATGGTTTTAGAGCGGTCGCTTGCAGAGATCCCTGTGGTACAACCGTGTCCAACCAGATCTACGGAAACCGTAAAATTAGTTTCGTAAGCGGCTGTATTTTTACCCACCATCAGGTCCAGGTTTAACTCTTTACAACGTTCTTCTGTTAAGGGCGCACAGATTAAGCCACGGCCGTAAGTAGCCATAAAATTGATGATCTCTGGCGTTGCATTTTCGGCTGCCGTTAAAAAATCACCTTCGTTCTCTCTATTCTCATCATCTACAACAATAATCACTTTACCAGCTTTTATATCTGCGATGGCCTCTTCTATTGTGTTTAATTTTGTTTGCATTTTATAAACATTATGGGGCAAATGGTGTGTAAAGCGTATTAAAATCAGTTTTTACCACAAACAATAACCCGTACAAATGTACAACCTTATTGAGCAATATTTGGATTAAAATATCATCTGTAAGTAAAGGAAAAGGCGCCTATTTTTTCTTCTTTTTAAACAGTTGAGCGAAGAGCTGTTTGTAATAATTTACATCAAACAAGGCCGAGTCTACGGTAGCTTTATAGGTTAAAAAGGCAGCCAACGGCGATAAAACAATTACGGCAATCCACATCCCGAATATCGGGTTTAAATTACCTTCACGTGCCGATTTTTCGGCCACTGTGGTAATAATGTGGTATACCAGGAAGAAACAAATGGCTACCACCACAGGTAAGCCCATACCCCCTTTTCTGATAATGGCACCCAATGGAGCACCTATGAAAAACAACAGGATGCAAGATGCGGCCAGGGTAAATTTACGCTGGTATTCTACTGTGGTAAAAATAATCTCTCCGGTTAAATCGGTTTGGCGCGGGGCCCAGTTGGGTACGTGCTGCATAATATTCGCCACCGTATTGGTTGCATTATCGAGGGCGAGTTTCCGCGATCCGTTCGGGATACTCTTCAGTATTACATCATCAATCGCTTTCGGCACGGCTTTTACTTTGGTATAACCTTTAGTTACATTAAACTGCTTAAAGTTGCTGGTGAGGTTGGCAATTGTCCGCATTTGCAGCGTATCCAATTGCTTGGTCAGCGAGTCGCGCTTTTTCACGATCCCTTTCAGGTTTAACATGGGCGTACTGTTTCCAAAAGCATTCGGATCGGTGGTATTACCATCAAAAGACGACATATCGAAACGCGGTGAGGTCTCCTTAAAACGGTTCCGCGTAAAAATCTGCCTTGGGTTATACATCCCGTTTTTCGAAGATTGCTCTTCATACTGCACACCATTTTTAAGGTAAAGTACCAAAAACTTACCATCGGAGGTTTTATTCATTTTACCCTCTCTGGCCAGAATCACTTTCGGAATCCCGTTATTTTCACGGTGATCGTAAATCATGATATTGTGCAGCGTACCATCTTCCTCTTTCGAATCGACACGGATGGCATAACCTGGAATGGCATTATTAAAAACGCCTGGTTTGATTAAAAATGAAAGTTTTTTGTTTCTGATATCGTACAATAGTGAGCCAAATTTGAGGTTGGCTTTAGGCAGCATGTAATTGGCAAAAAAGAAGGAGGCTATGGTGAGCATCAAAATCACCACAAACAGGGGGCGCATGGCTTTCTGTAAAGAAATCCCCGCCGATTTAATGGCCACCAGCTCATAATTTTCACCCAGTGTACCAAAAGTCATGATAGAAGAAAGCAGTACCGATAGTGGCAGCGCCATCGATACGTTGGCGGCCGAGGCATAATACATCAGCTCCAGAATGGTGTACCATTCGAAACCTTTTCCAATTAAATCATCAATCCATTTAAACAGAAAAAACATCAACAGAATAAACATCATAACAAAAAATGTTGCTATGAATGGCTTCACAAATGCTTTTATTAATAGAAGATGTATTTTTTTCACCTTACAAAGGTAAACAATACGAAGATAATATTACGCACCCAAAACGCTAATCAGGTAATCGATCTGGTTATCCCAGATTAATTTTTTCTCTGCAAGAAGCTCATCGGTAGTAAAATCAGTAATCGAGAGGGCAACATCATTGGTTAGTTCGTCCTGTACAATTTCCATCTCAAAGTAACATTGAGGTTCATCATCCAGCCACTTAAATTTAACCAGCTTATTTTCTTTAATGGAAACCAGTTTTGCTTTTTGCTGCTCATCGTCCCAGGTAAAAGTATATACCTGATCGCGGAAATTCACATCGTCCGCAAACCATTGCGATAAGCCGTTTGGCTCACTTATAAAACTATACAATATTCTTGGTGACGATCTAACTTCGTACTCTAGTGTAAATTTTTTCTTTTCTGCCATGTTAGTACACTACCAGGATAATTTCCGGACTATTTTTTAATATTATTTTTCTAAAGAAAGGTAATTTATTCTATATCTGCAACAATATAATTTTTATTGGTTCCAGGCGGTGTTGCATTGGTTCATTTGCCATTGGCCAATGGTTATTGGTGTAATAGTTCATTGCTTATTGGTTCATGAGTTGGTGGCTATTCCCGTCGTTGTTTACTGTCAGAAGGCTATTTTAATGACGAACACAGGGCGGGTAGTTGATTAACCGACTCCAAATTCACCTTCCGCATCAACAATACTCACTAATAAAAAAATCCGATGCTTATATGAAACTTATATAGTTAAGAAAAAGATGCCAAGTAGCTGACCACTTTGTGGGGAGTAAAGAATACCACTAAATCTGTATAAAAAGCGGGCTTCCAGCTCTTTCAAGTAATTGCTGAAATTATTTCAGTATAGGAGGCAAAATGTTGTTTACTTTTCTCTACCCCCTTGTTTACCCTTCTCTACCTATTCTTTACCCTTTGTTTACCTTTTATTTACCCTTTCTGTACACCAAGTTAACCCCAGGGTTACCCCACGGTTACCTTTTCTTTACCCTGGCGTTACCTAATTTATTACCTAAAAGGTACAGGATTCGCGAGTAGCAGCTATAGATAAGGTTACCTTAGTGATAACTTGGTACCAACAAAGGGTAATCAATCTTTTTGAAACCATTAATTTCAGCACAAATGGTTAGCTGAAATATCCCTCACACCTACCGTAAGCATACTTGATGGTATTTTGAGACCAGGATTGCGGTTAATTCTGCAGTATCCGCCGGAATACTACACTTTGTTGTGTTGTTAATTTTTAAAAACAGGGCTACCCTAAAGGACTAAATGACCATTATAGCCTCAAAAAAACAATCAAATTTACTGAGCAGTAAGGTTTTAAAGTATTTTTCAAATTTCTTTTTAATAGAATGTATATTTATTCTATATTTGCAGCTCTTAAAAATAACCACATCGATATTTACTTTATGTAGTAAATATTAAGCCCCGGCGGGGTAGCTCAGATGGTTAGAGCGCAGGATTCATAACCCTGAGGTCGGCAGTTCGATCCTGCTCCCCGCTACTGATTAAAAGCTCATCGAAAGATGGGCTTTTTTTGTTTAAAGGGGTTATGGAGTGTAGTTTCGCAGATAATACTACGAGATATCGCTTGTTCAAATATAACTTTCGAAGACTAAAATATCAAGTTCCAACAATCGAAATCACGATTCTTTTGGCGCGTTAGTTGGCGCATGCCAAATGGATATTATAATAACTTCAATATCTTTAAAGCGGAGTAGCAACTAATAATATTCCGCTTTTCATGATAGAATTTAAAGTTAACCGTAATAGAATTATAAAGTATCTTTCAAAGTACAACTTCAATGAACCTGAAGATTTCTTTCTAGCTGATGAAGATGAGAATGGTAGAACAATCTATTCTATAGACCAATCAGATATTTTGTTTACTGAAACTAAACCAAATAAGAAACTTACTGAACTTATATCTTTAGCGGGTAGGTTTGTTAAGGATGAGCTGGAAGAGAAACAAATCAACAATGGACAATTCGATGACTTTTTATTTTTAATAGCCTATTTTGGTGTTTTCAATGAGATTGGCATAACGACAAATCATATATCTAATAATATTCTCTCTAACACAGAATTGCTGATAGAAACCGCTATACTACTTAAGAATGGCAATGAACCCATGTCAGCAGCTATAAAATATTTAGGTTCAGACTCGGTGGGGAAAACGATAAAATACATATTACCTACTTCAACTTACCTAACATCAACTCACTATTTAAAAGCATTAGCTATTTTCTTAAGAGTTAATATATCAAATCTCGAAACACTTTTAAATCCAAATTCAACACTAGATCAATTAAATAATTTACTAAAGGAAACTCGTGCAGTTACGCATAAGCGTACAATTAAAATAAAAGCTACTCAACTGATGCGTGATTACCTAGAGATGGAGTTTTTGATAAAAAGAGGGAATGCCAAAAACATTTCGTCAAAACAAGTTCAAATGCTTTATCCAGTATTCGAATTTCTTTCTTGGATTGAACCTTTAACCAACTATTCATCACTTGATAAACTAAGATCTGAGATTAACAGATACTTCGATTTAAACGACTGATTATCAGAAGTAATTTTGAACGATTACACATGATCATCTTGGAAACCATACAACGGTAATTGTAGAAAATTCGAGTACGGCCAGATATCTTTGTTTTGTTAAATAAGAGGTGCTGCAGCTACTTTATAATTTGATAAACAAGGTTGGCCAACCTTAAATTTTTAAACTTAAAAATTCAAGATGAATAATAAAGCATCAATTATTGATATGATTCTTAAGAATCAAAAATCAGAGGCTGTAGAAATAGCCGATGAAAAAAAAATGGTTATAACGCCAGAAGTATTTTTCAAAACCCACTGCTCTAAAGAACAGTTTTCAACTTTACTAAATTCGATAACTAGACGCGAAATACAAGGACTAGATTTTGTATTCGGGTTAATGAAAGAGGGAAAACGATTCAATGTTACACCGTTTGAAGCATATGATAAAAATAATAATCCTTACATATGGGTTGATATTATTAACAAAAAAACAACAAGTGGCTTAAAAGTTAGAACAACTGGTAAGATGTGGAACTTAATTGGTCTATATGGTATGGGAGTAGTAACCTTTGAATGTAGTTTGGAGGATCTCTACAATCATCTATCTAAAGAGTAATACATAATCAGGGGGCATTTCGCCCCCTAAAAAACAACTAATTTAAAAACAATCTTGATAGCCTAAATGGCTAATAGATTCAGTATGCTTAAAAAAATGAATAAATCAATAAAAATAAAAAAAGGTCAATATCTAAACGAAGTTATAGATAAGCTCCAGACAAATACCGTTTACTTCAAAGTAAAAACAGGAATCGGTGCAACAACATTAGAAATTGAAACAGAAAGAGATTCCATTATAATTGAGCCAAATGTACCAGTAATACGAGGTAAGAAGAGAAAAGGCATTCTATCGATTTATGAAAAGGTTGGAATAGAAGAAGTAGTTAATTATCTGATGAGTAATAACAAGTTTAAAAAAATTCTAGTCACGCCCGAATCATTTTATAAAGTGATGGTTGCTACTCAAATACTTGATATCGATGTCTATAATAGTTTTTTCCTATTATTTGATGAATGTGATAGAACTATTAAAGATGTTGCATTTAGGCCAAAAATTCTGATACCAATGGATGCTTTTTTTAAATTTAAAAACAAGGCATTCATTTCAGCAACCGCCATTCAACCGTCAGATCCAAAATTTGCTGAACAAGGTTTTCAATCTGTTTATATTCAGCCAGACTATGAAGATTTGAAATCGATAAACTTGATAAGTACCAACAACATCTTACTGTCTTTGAATGCAACGATCAAAGGCATTGACAACTCCAATATTTGCATTTTTGTAAATTCTACAAACCTCATTGGCTCTATAATCAAAAGTCTTGGCATTAATGATCAAAGCACGGTCTACTGTTCGAGGGAAAGCTCGCAACAACTAGGAATTAGTGGAATTAAAAACGTTTATGATAATATTGCGGAGTTTAAAAAATTTAACTTCTTCACCAGTAGATTCTTTAGTGCTGTGGATATTATTATGGAGACAAAACCAACGGTTATTATAATAACTGATCTTCACTCAGCTTGGCATTCAATGATCGACCCATATTGTGATACTACACAAATTATAGGAAGATTTAGAAAAGGTTATAGAGAGGTTTATCATATTTCTAATTTCAACAGCGATATACAATCAAAAAATAAAAGGGAATGCGAAGCATATCTTTTAGGTTGTTCTGCAAGTTATAGTGATATCAAAGCATTAAAGGAAGCTACATTAAATCAAGGTTCTAAGGACACATTAGAGTCAGCATTGAAACTTGTGCCATATGCGAATTTCCTAGATGAAAATGAGCAGGTAAACCACTTTATGGTAGATAACTTCATTCTTGAAGAAAGAGTTAAAAACAGTTATATTTCCTTTCAGCACTTTGAAGACAACTACAAAAAATATGGCTATACTGTTAATGCATCTTCAGATATTTATTCGTTGAGTGATCAAGCTCTGTTAAAAGTTAAAAAAGGAATAAACAATCTTGAAGTTGTTAAAAGTGTCATAGAAGCTATTAAAATAGCTTTGAATCCTGATAGTTTATTTTCATTGAGAAGTAAACAAGAAGTTTTAAATGAATTGTCGAAGTCACATCCTTTGATTATACAGGGATATAAAATACTAGGAGAAGCAGAGTTGCTGAAAAACGGCTATTCAAAAAAAGCTATCAAAAAAGCATTAGATAAGAAATTAATGAAAAATGACTGTGCAGACTTTGGTTTTCTTAAGTACTTACAATCTAAAATTGTTGATGGTGTAGATTATACTATAAGAGAATTAAGAGATATTTTTAATATTGGCATCAAAGATCATAATCTAAGAATACAACCGAAACCATCAATCATGATGGAAATTTTCAATCTTAGCCCAAGAAAGACAATCTCTGGAACGGAAGAAAAAGGATATAAAGTCATATCGTGTCGATTTAACCGAATTGATTAGGACAATTTATTTATAGCTTATATAAGCGGAAGAATTTTTGTCCTTTGGTTTTATTGCCCTGGCTTTTCAGCTAGGGCAATTTCTATTTGTATCAAAATTTTAATTTTTACATTTTTTTGAGTGTCAACACCGCAAGTACCCCCTCTCACTAACAATACCCCACCGTTTAAATTGGGAAAGTGATTTACCAGACATTATACTATTAGGCCAAGAGTCCAACATTTAAAAATACAACCTCATTTAACCTTTAACCAATCGAAATTGACTCTTTAATAAGTAAGGCTCACCAGTAAATCTTAATGAATTTAAACACGCAAAGCATCCCAAAAGGATGCTTTTTTTATTTACACCAGTTTTTAACCCTTTAATCTTTAAACAATGAAAACACAAACAAGAAAACAACAGAAAACAAACTATGTGTTAGTAGATGATGAACTACTTAAAACAAACATCGAAGTCGAAAAAGCTTATACATTAATTGTTGGTAAAGCGATTGATCTGTTATGCCATTTTGAACTGAATAAATTTTGTACCTATGCCGAAATTGAGCATACTAAGAACGAGCAGAACACCAATTTAATAAAAGAACATTTATCATTCCATTGGAATATAACCCTTTCATTAAGTCCTAAAGATGGCAGATCATTTATGTTTATTGATTTAGGTCTTGAATCATTACAAAAGTTCGGAAGTGGCTTAACCAATCAATTATTAAGGTATGCGTTTAGTGTTACAGATTCGCATGATAATACAAAAGGGATTGAATACGCTCTACGCATTACGTTTCTACCTGCTGACCAATTACATAATTTCTTTTATCGCAGGGTGGCAGAGGGAGAAACAGCATATGTTTCATTACATACTGTTGAAAAAGCAGTGTTAGTTAATTAAAATATGAGCGCCGTGTGCGCTTATATTTTATTGATTGATTTCTCTGGTAGAAAGTCCTTTGGTGAACAATCAAATATCTCCGCGAGTTTATCTATATGATCAAGATTGTATTTGGATGGTGATTTTAAACTTTCCACCTGTCCGACAAAACCATTTGATACCCCCAATCTAAATGCAAGTTCAGATTGAGAATAGTTCTTGCTTTCTCGTAAGGCTTTTGCCTTAAAGATAACATACAACTCCATTTCTGATTTAATACTTGCTTTTAACACTAATCAAAGCAAGAGATAAATCGCAAACTCTTTACTTAGTAATAACTAAGTTTTTATATATTCATACATAATTTAAACTCAGATGAAACACGTAATCTTTCTCATTTTTTTGTTCCTCAATCTCAACGCATTCTCTCAGTCTTTCAAAATTACATCAGTCAAAACCTCTAAAAAACATAAGTTTCAAGAGATGAATCAAAGGCTACTAAATAAATCGATAAAAACAGTATTCAATGACGGAACAGTTACTGTAACACTTGCAGGAGAAAACAAAACATTAACTCTGATCCAAAACCGAAACAATAACAATACATATTCCTTTACATCAACGAAAGATGATATGATGGAAACATATTCTATTAAGTTTAATAAGACTATGGGGGTAATAAGCTCTTTGATATTCCATTATTATAAAGAATATAAGAACAAAACAGGGTTAATACCAATATTAGAGGAGCATAACGAAATTGCGGCCTCACGGTTCTAACCATAAATATGTTCAAACTGTAATCAAGCTACTTCAATAGTTATAAAGATTTAGATCACCCTCGATCTCTGCTTGGCTAAGTAAAAAGGGCAACATAAGTTGCCCTTCTATTAATTAATAAATCTTGACCATCTATCTGCAATTTCTCTGCATGATGCAGAAATGTCAGACATTCGCTTTTTAAAAGATTTAGGTGCTGTTGATAGCTCTCCTCTAAAAACATCTAATACAAAACAATTCTTATCCACCAGATTGAGTTCATGAGTCTCGTTGAAATAGTTTCGTCCTAAACATGTGATTAAATCAGCGGATTCAGAATCCAATTGTTCGCTTTTTGAAAAGTAGAACTTAATAAATCCAATAATATCATTATTTATTGAGCTTCTAATAATAAGCTCAGGTCTGATGCTAATCTCCACGCTCTCAATAATAAGTTTATGATAATTGAAGTGATTTGATTGCTCTACTTTAAACCCGCCTAAAATCTTCTTAAATGACTCTGCATGTGGAGCAAATGAAGATATTGCTTGCACACTCAACATTGCCATTTCTCTCTCATAAGATGACTTGTAAGTTTTCTTTATTAGTGATACTACATCAGCTTTTAAAGACTCAAAACTAGATTTTGGATCTGTTAAATGATTTGCAATAACTTCCGATGCACGGTTATATCTTTTAGCGATATAAGTAGGCACAACAGAGCTATCCTTGATTATTGTACTTCTGCGTGATGCTGAAGCATTGACATACTCACACAGCATTTTAATGGATATACGTGGAGTCTCGTAGACTCTCTGTACGATTTTCTTTTTTAACATAATTGTGATTTAACTATACCTTATTAAATTAATGATCAACTAGACTCGGCTGCTAACAGGAGCCACCCATCGATGCTTTAATTTTATTTAGGCAGAGTTATCAACAAATGTTAATAAATACAGTTGAATATTATATTCTAAATGACTTGAATATAAGTTAAATTAGTTCAACCTTTGCACAACGAAATTAATGGCAAGACATCGAAAACTTGCTTTGAGGTTACAAGCCTCCGAACCCTTGAATGCTAGTAACATTTAAGGGTTCTTATCTATCTGTATCTATTCTCTTTATCTTATTAATGATTAAGACAAATTTAACATAAATAATTAGCGTAGTTGTATTTGCGGTAATAATGTTGAAAAGTCGCAAACAATATTAACAATAACAAGGGCATAACCACATTTCATAACTTGCTATTCAAATATTCCAGTCCTAACCCAATCCTTTCCTCAAAAGAGGTGGCTTACACGAGGAAAGGATTGGTCTAGTCATTAATTCAGTGGAAGACTGCATTAGTTGTGCCTTCTTTTAAGCTAATGCGTTCACTTTTGAGTTTGTGGCACTTGGCAAAGGACATTGCTTTGAGGTAGGTAGATCGGAATTCGGCAAGTCTAACACCTCTTAAAACACACGCCATCGCCATGCTTTGTCATGGTTTTAATTTTGGTGAATCGGTTGCCTCATGAATGCTTTCTCTATCTTTATCTAGGATTTGCTTCGCTTCATCCTGGATAAATCTAAGCGCATTCCTAGTCTGGCGAACCTGCGAGTTTCTCTGGCTTCTGCTTGTCACTATTGTTGCAAATCTTCGCTCAACCCAAACTAGGCAACAATACCGCCAAGCCTCGTGTTTTATTACATAAAACATAACGTTACATCGTTCTGCGAACTTCTTTGTAACGACCGTCAAAACATTCGCATGTCGGTTCGCAGATTAATGTTGTCAGCAATCAGAAGTTGTGTTTTATCAATCATTCTATTAAATTTAAGCAATTATTGAAATATGACTAAATCACGCTCAACACAGCAAAAGCATCAAACGACAATGAAATTTGGAAAATAATAAAAATCAACGGTTAGTAATATATATACTTGTCACTACATCAGCAATTGTTATACTATTCTCAATATTTGCTCCAATTATATTTACAAATAGCGCAATAAATAGCAGGTTTGATTTCACAAAGTTTGGAGGAGTAGGAGATACAATTGGTGGATTAATGAATCCTTTTATTGCATTAGCAGGAGTTTTAATTACATTTCTTGCCTTTTATATGCAGTATAGGGCAAATAGCATTCAAATTGATTTGTTTAAGCAAAATCAAGAACAACAAAATGAATTGCTGAAAGAGCAATTGTTTTTTAGGCTTATTGAGAATCTTAATCAAAGGGTAATTAATTTCTCCTATTCATTTGAACAAACATCCAATACCAATAACTTGACAAGCTATAAAGCTTTAGATAATTTGACCAAATTGTTTAAAACTCGTATTGATGAAAAGTGTATCCAACTTGGTAAACAAATTATAGCTAAATATCCTGATCAAGTCTATAACACGCACTACAGGGATATTTTAAGAGCTTCTACCATGAATGAATCCCCACGCGAGGAGGATATAAAAGAATTGAAAAGAAATATAGCTCAATTCAATGTCTTCGAAGAAAGATGGGAGTATTTAAAAAGTATTTTGGGAGGTAATGACAATAATAATATACCACTAAATGAAGTTCTCGCCAAAATCGGTCGAGTTAATTTCTATAAAATACCGCTAGAAAACAGAGAGAGTATTTACATAGGAAGTTATGACGAAATTTATGATGAATATGGAGGTTTTCTCGATGGTTATACTCGAAATTTGAGCTATTTGTTAGAATTTATAGACAAAAACGCAGATAAAGACTTTTTTATAGATTACATTAAAGGCAACCTCAGTATGCAAGAACTTGTAATAATCTTTTATTTTTGTGCATCTAGAAAGTCGAGCAATAGATTTAGGAATCTTATTAAAAAGTATTCTGTAATTCAAGACATATACCTTGCCAGAAAGTGGTTAATAGACTCTCCATCAGAGGAGGAAATTTCAAAAGAGCTTAGCTCTATCCTAAATACACTGGCCAAATAGAACTATATCAATTTTTTTAACTAATTGGGCTGAGAGAACGTGACAAGCCACTTTTCTCTCAGGACAAAAAGTTAATTTAATAATAATTAAAGAGCGTGTGATATAACATTAATTAACCTAATTAGTTCCGTTCCAGTTTCAATAAAAGACGTCAAAATATTCCGATCAATTCCTGAGGTTGTTTTGATACCAGTTGCTTTATCAATATACTGAATATAGTACTGTTGTGATCCATATTTGAGAATCAGCTTACCGTGAGTGTAATAATTACGAAGTTTAACGAATTGAGCAAATGTGGTTGTAATATGTTTTCTACTTGCTGATGAATTATATTCTGTAAGCTGCTTAATTTCGCTTTTTTTCTTGATTAACTCACTGAATTGATCACGACGCTTTGAAAAATCCATTTTTGCAAATTCAACCTTCCTTTCTTGTTGTGATTTCTCTAGTAATTGTAATAAACAATCGTCTACGGCTTCTCCAGCATTGGCACAAATATTTAGAAAACTTCGTACATTATTATAATTACGATATTGGTCTTGCACTGTGGAAGTAACATTCGGTACTTTCATAGAAGCTACTTCACCATCTTTTAAATCGAAGAAAAAACCAATATGCATACTTACCGTAGCGGTTAGCTGAAGTAAATTATCAGTGTAGGAAAATTGAGGAGACAACAACAAGATTACTGGTTGATTTGCAAATATTACAGGCGTTAATAAGTTCATAAACAAAAATATTATATTTTCGATATGATTCATATTCTATTCAAAGCTCAATTCGAATTACAACATTCAAGATCAGTTCGTTGATACTAAAATTGAGTATTTACGGATTCCCGTAAATATAATTGCTTTTTTCTTTCTACTTTAGTTAGAATTAATAATCCATAACAAAGAATGAGCTCTAAGAAAGTACTTTTTTATAATCTAACTAAAACCAATTATGTTAATCATGGAGGAGATACAGAATCTGCTGACATCGCAAAAGAAATACTTCTGCACACAATCGGACTAACAATATTGGAAAGACAATACGATTTATACAATAATAAATTTTGTCGTTTAGATTCTGTAGAAGAGCAAGGATCAATGTTGAAAATTGTTTTCTTATCGGCTACAAACAAATATAGAGCTCCTTTAATCGACAGACAATCTGGTGAGCAACGAGATAACCCTAAGCTAATATCAGAGGGGGAGAGAGTTAAGACACATGTTGTTATGAGATTCAGACCGAACGATGTGTTGATGATTGTCGAACAAGGAGTTGGAACTATGAAAGTCCAGCAAATAGTTAATTATTTAAATCAATTCTCAAGCTCATATCATCAAACATTAGAGCAAGAAAGAACATACTCTTTGGGATTCGATATAATTGCCAAAGATAATTTCATGCATGAGTTACAAAGTTTAACAAGAGTGATTGAGGGAGAACTTTTTGTAGACAAACAGATTTTAGGTTCTCAAGCTTTAAATTTTTCATCACGAATTGAACCTGTTAAACATGATGTAAAGTTAATTATAAAGGCTGAAAGAGGGCGATCAATTACCAATACTTTAACAGATGCTTTTAACAGATTCAACGGAGGAAATTCTAGAATACACAAGATTAGGGTGAGAGGCAAAAATGATCAGGATAATGACGTACTTATTGATACTGAAATAATTGCTAAAACAGAGTATGTTGAAACCGAGTTAAATCAGTTAACTGGAGAAGTAAATTCAGATCAAATTTTCGATCAAATGAGAAATATTGCTTTAGCTTTATAAGAATGAATATTGAATTTCTATTGTTAATAATTGACTATTTTAGAGTTATCAAGCGTAGAGATTTTTTGCTTGACTGGCTATTTCCTTTAGTGTTTGCACTAATATTTTTCTTTATTAACGTGGATAATAATGAGTTATTTAACAAAATTCTCGTTCTATCTTCCAATGCGCTAAGCTTATTAGGAATACTAATTGGCTTTTCAATTGCTGTCATAACCCTGTTAATCACTGCTAATACAAAGAATATTGATGAAATAAAGGAAGTAATTGTTATTAGAGTTAACGAATACCGCACCGTAAGCCTCTTCGAACTAATGATAATAACTTATAGTTACTCAGTTATTATCGAAATTATATTGGTGATTTTTAATTTATTTATTCCGTCCTTAAAGCTAAACACATCTGCTTATTGCCTTACAACAAACGTTATAGCATCAATTGACATTTTATTTATTCTGCACGTGTTGTTTGTTACAATACGGAATATCACAAGTTTTTACTTCATTTTAATTAAAAAATAATTGGTGCAACTTTGAAACAGTACAATTTAAATATTTTAGAGGGACTAGGTTTAATAATCGTTCTGTTATCGACTTTCGTCCAAATTTTTAATACATCAATATCTAACGATAAGCAGGAATACGATTATGCTAAAATACATAGGAAATTGGATGATTTATGGAAAGTAAATTCCCATCAATATGCTGAAAACCACCCCAATGACAGTGTCTTTTTTGCTATAAATTTCCCTTACCTTGTAGATGATTGGAAAATTTATTCACAGGAACATGAGGAATCATTATACTTAGATAATGCAATTAACTATCACGAAACGATTAGAATTGTATTTTTCATCATAGGCAGCATATTACTTTTATTGCCGAAATTCATCAAACCAAATGATGTAAATACGAAATTTATAAAGGAAATAATCATTGTTAAGCCTATATCTAAAAGCGCTTTCAAGTCACGAAATAAAGCTCTTAGGCAATAGGTTTATGATGATATAATCATTCCCTTAAATTTAGCTGTTCGAGTCGAAAGGGACAATAAATCTCCAGAATACATAGCAGTAGAATTATTGTCCTCCGAGTTAATTATTTTTACATCAAGACATTGGATATCAATGCTAAAATATATTAGATTAAGCAATCTGTTATTAAAATCCCATTCACTCCATCCTCATTTTTTATATACATCATATCAAACCAACTATTTTTGATAAGGTCAGTCATTTTTGGGGTTTTCCTATAGAATTCTTCAGGTGCGAACTCATGATTGTATAGTGCCTTCAATTTGGCTTTGACATCTTTTGTTGGGTAGAAGTTCGCTACTTTAAACGCCTTTTTAACTTCGCATTGAAAAGTGTTATCAAATATTGAACAGAAAAACTCATTGTATGCTTTATCAAATTTGGGATTTCGCTCTCTGCGTTGTGTTATATATCTGTGGATAATTTCTGCTTTTATTGTTTCATCAGTAATTTTAATAGTAACATCTCCAAGTGTTTGGAAATATTTATTCATATCTATTTTTGTTGAACCAGTTGGGATGAAATTTGAAAGATCGAGTTGGGGCATATCAATGCCTTGATAATTTTGGTTATTCATTGTTGAATTTGTTAGTTTGAATTGTAAGGAACAAGAGTTTATAGTCTTGGAATGATCTATAGATTTGGATATCTTGATGCATTAAAGATACGGAAAAAATAGCAGAATTTAAAATATAATTAACAAACAAATTACTGATAATCAATTTATTATACATAATTATTTAACATTAGAAGCACCACTTTTACTACGGAGGATGCTTATTAAATCACCAATTAGATTAAAGCTTTGTGCGTTAAAACGTTTAATGAAATCAGGGACAATTAATCAATGGAATATATAAGCAGTTAAATTATTGTCCTCGTTTTTAAGTTTTAACGGTATTTAATTTTATATTAAATGAAAAGTTAAATTTTTAGCTGTAAGGTGATTATGCGTTTTGCACTTATAAATAATGAAAGAGTAGAAGCTAGATTTGGATTAAAAGGCATTTGCTCTGTTTGCCATGAAGAAGTGTTTGCGAAATGTGGTAACATCAGAGTACACCATTGGTCTCATCGAACTGAGAGAAAATGTGATTATAGATGGGAAAGTCAAACGGAATGGCATCGAGCGTGGAAAAATAACTATCCTATAGAATGGCAGGAAAGGCATCATGTTGACGATGAAACAAAAGAACTGCATATAGCAGATATTCTAACAAGTGATAATGTTGTAATAGAGTTTCAACATTCACATATTAGTGCTAAAGAGCGAGAATCAAGGGAGGATTTTTACACTAATTTGGTCTGGGTTGTAAATGGTCGTAGGCTTAAACATAGTCATGGGCGTTTTGAGAAAGGAATGCAGAATCATTTTGTGAGAGAACCAAACATATTTCAAGTTTATGATGTTGAAAAATGCTTTCCTATTGAATGGGTAAATAGCTTAGTACCTGTAATATTTGATTTCAATGGAAATGATTTGAATCATGATCTTAGCGATATAAAGCAGTATCTCTATTGTTTACTTCCTGAGCGAATAGGAAGATATGGAGTTTTGATTAAGTTAACTAAGACGGCATTTATTAAGAGTACTACCAATGGTCAGTGGCAAAGTAGAATTAATACTTATCGAAACAAGATTCTTTTAGAGCTGGAGGATAGGGAGAAAAGTAAAATTGTATATAGTGCAGATACGGATTTCAGTGAAGAAAGAAGCCAATATTATAAATTCTTGAATTAAAACAGCTACGCAAATAAGGTTATTTGTAAAATAGAATTCAATCTAAGTTATTGTTATATTATTATCATTCCTCAAATTTAAGCTTGTCATCTCAACACGTTTCAAGAAATTCCCCCTTAAACGCTCCTGTGTCAACCGCACCACCTATTTAATGCGTTGCTTCTTGACTTAGTTGATCTGAAAGCTTGCTCAGTTCCATAATTAAATAAAATCAATATGGAACAAAACCAATTATTAAAAGTTAGTGAGGTTCAGATAACCTACAAACCAAACTTTAACCCTACTGATAGACCGCAAATCAGTAGTTCTAAACAATGCTACAATATCTTAATGCAACATTGGAACTTAAGGTTGATTAACTTCTTGGAGGAGTTTAAAATCATCTTATTAAATCGAACGAATAGAGTTTTAGGGTTAGTGGATATTTCAATGGGTGGAGTAAGTGGAACTTATGTTGACCCGAAAATAGTATTTGTCGTTGCATTGAAAGCGAATGCTAGTGGATTGATACTGATACATAATCATCCTAGTGGGAATTTAAAGCCATCTGATGCTGATATTAAATTAACGCAGAAGATAAAAGATGGGGCTAAACTGTTAGAAATAGAGATACACGATCATTTGATAATAAGTGATAATGGTTATTATAGTATGGCTGATGATGGAATAATTTAAATATAGTAGCTAGGCAAACTACCTAGCTATATAATTTACCATTTCCATTATAACTCTGGTAGTGCGCTCTTCAATCTTTCATCCTCGATCTCGCCTAATCCTCTTAAATAATTTAATGTTACTACCATTGTTGAATGCTGTAAAAGATGTTGTAGGATGTTTAAATCTTTTGTTTTTCGATACACATTTACCGCTGCTGTGTGCCTAAATGAATACAAAGTTTGTTCTTTTTTAACAAGTGATTTTGCAATCATTTGTCGCTTTGCTCTAGACCATTGTGTTCTAAAATAATCATGGTTAAATGGCTCATTACTCAAAGAAAATATATTTACATCACTATCGGAAATTGATTTTAGTCGCTCTAAAAGTTCGACCTTGACAAATTCAGGGATGTAAACTTGTCGATTCCTACCACTCTTATTTTCTTTGCCTGACAAACGAATCTGATCGAAATCATCAGAAATATGTTTAATTTTCAAAAGTCTTATTTCCTCGTGAGGACGGAGAAAGCATCCATAAGTAAGGAGACAACAAAGATGTAGATTTGGATAATTGTGCTTCAAAAACTCTAGTACTAAGTTCAAATCTTCTTTAGAATAAACATCATGCATAACTGATTTGCACTTTAAACTTCTAGTGCTCAAAATCACATTTTTATTTACATACCCCATTCTTAGAAACTCTGAAAAGAAGACTGACAATGATCTTCTTTTATTCATATAGTTTCGATTTGAGCTTTTGAATTGACTAAGAAAAGCTTCTATATATTTAGTATCTAAACTACTTACATACTGGTTTAATATAGTTGTAGGTAGAAAAGCGATAAATTGTTCACATAACTTATTTAAATCTCTTTTATATGTTCGGCTATATTCGGATTTGAGCTTATCTTGAAGCACATTTAATAGACCATCTTTAAGGCTGATATTCTTTCTATTATCATATTCGTAAGGAGACCATCCTCCAACTAAAGCCTTTTTAAATTCAAATTGCAATTTAGTTAGCAGACGTTTACGATCAGCTATAGTTTTCGCATAATTAGGATTAATGTCGAGTTTAAGTCTTTTTCCATTATACTCTCTAAACCGTTTACCATCGAAATAGAATGTAATGTAGGATCTGATTGTTAGTTGTTCATTTAGGATAATCTTTGGTTCTGTAAACATTATTTGGCGCATTAAATAATGCGATTTCTTGTTTATCTGTGTTAGAAACTATCCTCTAGCCTTTTAATTGGTTCTAAAATGGCATTCATAACCCTGAGGTCGGCAGTTCGATCCTGCTCCCCGCTACCATAAGGAAACAACACATATGAGTTGTTTCCTTTTTTTTATACCCATAAAAACCTAGAAAACAATTAGTTACATCACTCCCATTACCGGTTCGACATTTTCCAACCCGTTAACCTATACCAAAACAAATTTGGGTCTAAAAAATATATCAAGCCTATGCTGGGCAAGTATTTGACTTGTTCGACTTTTCCTCAAGGATCTCATCATCCTCTAAGACCATTTTTCTGTTATGAATCCACATTCAAGAAATTGCCAGACTGATAACCCAAATCTACAAGCTTCATTTTTCAAAAGATGAATTGAAAAAGAACGATAATTTAAGAGACAAATTTTTGGCTGAAATCATCTTGCGAATGAAGAAAGCGGAGGAAAAAATAAATCCATTTCTTTTCCTATACTGCCCATCAACTTTATTAGCTATTGCTTCTCCAAATTTACTCCAGCTTCACAGTCGCCTTAAAGGTAAGACCTATTAAAGCTTAAGTCTAAAAAACCACTAACAAATTGACTATCAATGGTTTTTATGTAAACTGGATAACTTTTCTAAACAGCTTAAATTTTCAATAATTCGACAGAATACCGATAATTAATTAAGCTAATTTTATAATTAAACCATCATTCTTTAACTGAACGGGACTCTCGAAAAAGAATTTGATAATCAGCAAGTTGAATAGTTAATGATTTTTTATCCTAACCATTTAGTGCTAGATCAAATCTTCCCTCGTTTGAAAATTTTCTCCCGGTGATTCACGCCCCAATCCTTCATCGCGTAAATAATTGGTGTCAAGGTATCTGCGTACGGCTGAAGATAATAAGCGATTTTTACAGGATAATCATCAATTACCACCCTTTTAATTAATTCATGCTGTTCGAGCTCCTTGAGCTCTTTCGCCAATACTTTTGGTGTTAATCCTGGAATGCTTTCCTGAATATCCGTAAATCGATTATTACCTACTCCCACCGAAATGATAATGGGCAACTTCCATTTTCCATTAATCACATCAAGGGTATCCCGAACTGGTTTCACAGTATTCAGACACTCGCAGTAAACTTTCTTTTTAGCCATAACAATTCACAAAATCGCTTTCCTTTGGGAAAGTACTATACAAAGGAAAGTAATATTATTTAATTTTGCAAAACAATCTGTTCAAAATTCACAAATTATGGAAATTGATAAAAAGATGCTTATTGGTCTTCACCTCGGAAATGGATATGGCTCTCAACCTGGAGCTTGGCGTTTTCCTGGAGTTGACCCCGAGAGTTATACAAGTTTTGATGCTCGCGTAAAACAGGCGGAAGCTGCGGAACGTGGCAAATTTCAATTTATATTTTTGCCAGATGGTCCAGGAGCTATTATGGCCGATATCGAAACCGAGTCTCCGAATTTTAATTTAGATGTAATGATGACGTTGGCGGCCGTTGCGAGAGAAACCGAAAATATTGGTTTGGTAGCAACCGGTTCTACCACTTTTAATGAGCCTTTCAACCTGGCAAGACAGTTTAAGGCTTTGGATGTGATGAGCCACGGTCGTGCGGGCTGGAATGCGATTACTTCAAGCGGAGAAGATGTTGCAGCAAATTACGGACGAAGAATTCCATCAAGCGAGGATCGTTATGGTCGTGCGCATGAGGTTATCCAATTAATCCAGTCACTTTGGGGGAGTTGGGGAAAAGATGCCTGGGTGCACAACCAGCAAAGCGGACAGTTTACCAAAAGTGATGAGATTGTTCCGATTAATCTGCAAGGTAAGTATGTTGGTTCGAGGGGGCCACTGTATATTCCGCCATCCGAGCAAGGTCAGCCCATTATTTTTCATGCAGGCGGAAGCCCGAATGCACACCAACTGGCGGGACGTTTTGCCAATGCGGTTATTGGTTCCGCATTTACCATCGAAGATGCCCGTGACCAACGAAATGCTTTTAGGGCAGCGGCAAAAAGTTTCGGTCGAAACCCCGATGAAATCAAATATATTCCTGGATTGATGACCACCATTGCCAAAGACAGGCGTACGGCTCTCGACCGCCGCATCCAATTAACAGCACACCAGTTTCCCCAAAGAATTAGCTATCTGCAGCAGATGTTGGGTGTTCCACTGGATACTTCAGGTTTGGATAGCCCGATTCCAAAATCCCTTTTGGAAAATGCTCGTCCATTCCGTTACGACCCTCGTTCTGCAAATGCATTAAAAGTGGCACAAGAAGGTTGGAACCTACGTGACATTCTTGCCCATGGCGTTATCGATTATCATCCTGTAATCGTTGGTCCTGGCGTTGAAGCGGCAAATCATATGCAGGAATGGTTTGAAGCAGGTGCTGCAGATGGATTTTGGATTTCTCCGGATGTGAATTCAGATGGAATTGATGCTTTTGTAGATGGAGTTGTTCCAATTTTACAGGAGCGTGGACTTTTCCATCAGGATTATAAAGGCAAAACTTTACGCGAACACCTTGGGGCACCAGATCAATATGGAACGGATCCCCGGGTTTAGGTTAGTTATCAATTACACAAAAAAAATGAAAAATGAAAAGATTAGAAGGTAAAGTTGCCATCATCACAGGTGGCGCAAGAGGCATGGGCGAGGCTCACGCAAAGTTATTTGTTGAACACGGGGCAAAAGTGGTTATCACTGATGTTCTGGAAGATGAAGGGTCTGCTTTGGCAGAATCTTTAGGAGAGGACGCTATTTTTATCAAACATGATGTTACCAGCGAAAATGAATGGAGAGAAGTAGTGGAAACTGCCGAAAAGCATTTCGGGAATATTACTGTTCTGGTCAACAATGCTGGTATAGCAGGCAAATTTGCCAACGTTGCCGACCTCGATTTCCTTGAATACAAAAAAGTGATGGCAGTGAATAGTGATGGTGTATTTTTAGGAATGAAAGCTGTCATACCCTCGATGCTAAAGGCGGGTCGAGGTTCTATCGTCAATATCTCTTCGGTATCGGGACTGCAGGTAGCGCCCGGATCACCAAATGCTGCCTATGTGGGAAGTAAATTTGCGGTCACTGGTCTTACAAAGATGGCAGCTTTAGAATATGCTACCCGCAATATCAGAGTAAATTCGGTACATCCTGGAGGCGTTAAAACTGGCATTGTTGATCCTAAATTATTTGACGATCCAAAAATTTTAGAACCAACTCCACTTGGAAGATTAGCTACCCCTCTTGAAGTGGCGTTCGTCTCTTTATTTCTTGCTTCGGATGAGGCTTCTTACCTTACGGCTGCAGAGTATAAAGTAGATGGTGGTATGACGGCAAAGTAAAATTTAATAAATATAAAGTAATGAAAATAGGAATAATAGGTACTGGTGCAATAGGTGGTACCATTGCAAAAAAATGGCTGAAGCCGGTCATATTGTGAAGATCAATAATTCAGATGACTTAGAAAAATTAAATATCCGCGCTAAAGAATTAGGTGTAACAGCTGCTAATAAGAAAGATGTTGTAAAGGATGTGGATGTCATCATTTTATCTTTGCCAACGATAGCCATCCCAACTTTGCCCAAAGATCTGTTTGCAGAAGTTCCGGAAAATGTAATTATTGTCGATACTTCCAATTATTATCCATTCCGTGATGCTGACATTGAAGAAATCAAAACCGGAAAAGTGGAAAGTGTCTGGGTATCCGAACAATTGGGTAGGCCCGTGATCAAAGCTTTCAACAACTTGCTGGCAGAAACGCTTGCCAGTGGCGGAAAGGCCCCCGGAGCTGAAGACAGAATTGCAATGGCCATAGCTGGTGACGATGCCTATTCAAAAGAAGTAGTAGCTAAATTAGTTAATGATGCCGGTTATGATGTTGTTGATTCAGGTAGTCTTTCAGAATCCTGGAGACACCAACCGGGGACACCGGCCTACTGTACAGAGTTGGACGCAGAAGAATTAAAACAAGCATTAGCAGATGGAATTAAAGGAGAAGCGCCTGTTAAAAGAGATAAAGCAATCGCTGATCTTTCAGCAATGTCCAGCTATCCATCTCATCCCGATGTTGTTAAATTTAATAGAGCTTTGTTTGACAAAAATCCTAAAACAAAGTAGAAACTACAAATAGAAAGGGTTAGTATTTCGTTAAAACGTTCCATTATTACCTACTTTTGTATCACAATTGCCGTTAGTAATTGATAGAACTTTGTCATTGTCAAATATTAAAAAATAAAATCATGGCAAAAACAATTTTTATCACTGGCGCATCCCGCGGATTCGGCAGGATCTGGACAGAAGCGTTCTTACAGCGAGGCGATAATGTCGTTGCTACTGTACGCAATCCGGAAACAATGTCCGAGCTCATAAAAGAATACCCATCAAGTCTTTTGGTTCTAGAACTTGATGTAACGGACAAAGAGGTGAGTTTTGAGTGGATCGAATATGCGAAAACACACTTTGGCCGTATCGATGTATTGATCAATAATGCCGGCTTCGGACATATCGGAGCAGTAGAAGAGTTGAGCGAGCAGGACGTAAGGTCACAGTTTGAAACTAATGTGCTTGGTTCGCTATGGACAATACAGGCGGTTCTTCCTATCATGCGAGCGCAAAAATCTGGCCACATTATCCAGCTTTCAAGTGCGTTGGGCATCAATACGGTATCGTTGATGGGACTATACAGTGCATCTAAGTTCGCAATCGAAGGCCTCACTGAAACACTTGCTGGCGAAGTTAGTGGTTTTGGCATTAAGGTAACTTTATTAGAACCTGCAGGTTATTCTACGGACTTCTTCGATACCAATTCGATTGCCTTAAGTAAAACAGTTAATGCTTACGATGATATACGTAAAGATTTTTATGAGCACGCCAATGATATGGACCCTGGCAATCCCAAAGCAACCGTTGGAGCGATTTTTAGCTTGGTGGATTCAGATAATCCACCATTGAGATTATTATTGGGCAAAAATACCTACTCTTGGGTAAAACATACCTACGAAGAACGCCTAAAAACATGGGAATCATGGCAGGAAGTTTCCGTAGACGCACATGGTTAACGGAAGTCTAAATCAGCATGAGCCGAATTTGGGCGCTGTTTTTAATAATTAACAAAAGATGGATCACTTTAAAAAAATAAGCGAGTTGCATGAAGCACTTGGTGTTGAAGCTCCTGAGCACCCGCTTTTTAGTGTGGCATATGGCGAACGGGACAGCTGTGACGGTAATGGTATAATCGAATTTTCTTCGGAATTTTATATTATCGGATTTAAGAAGCTGAGAGCCGGAAGCATGCAATATGGGAAAACAAAATATGACCATGACCGTGGTTCAATGTCTTTTGTAAAACCCAGGCAGAAAGTAGTGTTTAAAAACGTGGAGCTTGAAGAGAAAGGATTTCTGATTCTTATCCATGAAGACTTCCTGCCGGGAACTTCCCTTTGCAATGAAATCAAGAAATACGGTTATTTCGATTATGAGGTGAACGAGGCCTTGCACCTTTCCCCCGCCGAAGAGGAAACCATCTGGAATTTGTACTTCAGCATCGAAAAAGAATATAAAAACAACACAGATGAACTTAGCAAGGCCATCATTGTGAGCCATCTTGACTCGATGCTTAAATATGCGCAGCGATTTTACAAAAGGCAGTTCATCAACCGTACGCAACTATCGGGTGCTACCGTTACAAAATTCAACGAATTGCTTTCCGCTAATTTCCAACAGCGAAAAACTGATGAGATTGGACTTCCCTCTGTCTCGTTGATGGCAGACAAACTGCATATCTCTCCCCGCTACTTAACTGACCTGTTGAAGGTGGAGACGGGTAAAACGGCACTGGAGCTGATCCATCTTTTCTTAGTCGGTGAAGCTAAAAACCTGTTGGCCGAAGGTGAACTCAATGTATCGGAGATTTCATATTTACTTGGCTTTGAAAATACAACCTATTTTTCCCGGTTGTTTAAAAAAGAAGTGGGCATCTCTCCCAATAAGTTTAAAGACCAATTTTTAAATTAACATAAATATCAATAAAAATGTCAACCAATCAAAATAAAATAGCACTAGTAACGGGCGCAAGCCGTGGACTTGGTAAAGATTCAGCTTTACAATTAGCAAAAAAAGGATTTGATATCATCATTACCTACCAGACTAAAAAAGAATTTGCGGACGAAGTGGTAAAAGAAATCGAAACTACCGGACAAAAAGCGTTTGCATTGCCCCTGGATGTTTCCAGTACGGCTGGTTTTGACCAATTTGTAACCCAGGTGAAAGCTATTCTAGACACCCAGTATTCTTCTGCAAAATTGGACGCACTTGTAAATAACGCAGGCATCGGAATCAACCAGAGCTTTGAGACTATGACGGAAGAAATCGTAGATTTAATGACAAATATTCATTTCAAAGGACCTTATTTCCTAACGCAGAAATTGTTACCATTAATAAATGACGGCGGTAGTATCGTGAACATCTCTTCAGGATTGGCAAGATTTTCATCGGCAGGATACTCTGCTTATGGCGCCATGAAAGCGGCGATTGATTCATTATCAAGATATCAAGCCCTCGAACTGGGTAGTAGAAAAATAAGAGTAAATGCGCTCGCTCCAGGTGCGATTGAAACTGATTTCGGTGGCGGTGTTGTTCGCGACATGGTAGAGGTAAATAAATATTTGGCCTCTGAAGCAGCTTTAGGTAGAGTTGGTTTGCCTGATGATATTGGCAGTGTGGTGGCATTCCTTTGTTCAGACGATGCAAAATGGATTAATGCGCAACGCATAGAAGTATCTGGGGGATATAGAATATAAACTTATCACCACAAAAGATCGTTCTTTAGGGTTTATATCAAATTAAACAATTTTAAAAATTTCTAAATCCCGCTAAAGAGTTCAAGCAAACTCCTATCCACATACATAAGGAAACAGCATATATTTGTTGTTTCCTTTTTTTATGCCCATTGTCTCGTCCTGCCATAGCTTGTCATCAAAAACTGAAAAATGGCCACGCATTTCGCTTCAAAATGTGCACTGATTACCATTTGAAGTTTGCAATCGGCTGATTTTTAGAGTTTTAAACTTCTTTTTCATGCTTCTGGAACTTCTATCAGCTCGATAACAAAACGCGTTGCAGGTGCTTTAAAATCCGCTTAAAAAGAAAGTGTAAATTGTGCTAGGTGATCTGGTTTAGATGGACTGTTTTTTCGTAACTGGGCACCTTTTGAATGATGCCTATTGGGCCTTTAGAGATTCAGGGATCCAAAATCTATTCTGAAAACCTGGCAGAGCGGATCGCGGCACTTAAAAACTGAAAGCTGAAATTTCGGATGAACTTTTATCTTTGGTACAGATTGAATCAAATTTCCCTGGATCCAGGGACTAAAGCCGGGTGCACACTTTGGATTGAAATCCGGTGGCTACTATCCCTGAAATTCCCACAGCTTTGTGAATGGGTACAAATATCAAGAGATTGCGGTGGAACTCCGGATTCCAATTGGTACTACAAAGAGGCGTATCCCTATGGCTAGAGAACTGCTAAAACGGCTTGAGATTTATAAATGGAGAACTGGTGTTTTCAGTATTGAAGTCACAGGCAAAAGCTAGCCCTGGAGAATCTAATTATTATTAAAGTCGGTGCGGCCGTTTTGCTCCGAAATAGCCTGACCGTTCGAAGATTAACCCAGAGTAGCTTTTGTTGAAGATATTTATTTAAAGACTGGTTTTATTTCAGTGCATATCCGATATACCCGCCATCAGCCAATAGCTCAGCGCCTGTAATAAAACTTGCATCCTGAGAAGCTAGAAATAAAACGGCTTTGGCAATTTCCGAAGGTTTACCCATTCTTTGCAGGGCTGTTGTTGAAGCAAACTGTTTTTTTACGGTCTCATCTGGCACAGCCTTGTCGAAACCTTCCGTCTGTGTGGGACCAGGACTGATCATGTTTACCCTGATGTTTCTTCCGGCAAGTTCATTTGCTGCAATTTGGGCAATCTTGTTGAGGGCTCCTTTGGTTGCGGAATAGACACTACCGTACATTTGGGCGGCGGTTGCCACGGTAGATGAATTGAAGACTACTGCACCACCGTCATTCATATATGGAAGCAGTTTCTGTAAGGTGAAATAAGGTCCTTTTACGTTTGTATTGAACTGTGCGTCGAAATCGGCTTCGGTAGCCTCGGCGATGGGTGCGAATGTGGCTATTCCTGCATTTAAGAATACTACGTCTAATTTTTGACCGCTTTCTGCTATAGCTGTGGCCAAAGTTTCAATGCCAGCGAGGTTTGAGGTATCTGATTTAACGGTCTTAAGGTGATCGCTTTTGAGTAAAGCGGCGGCTTTGTCGAGGTTTTCGATGTTTCTTCCTGTAATCCATACATTTGCGCCCGCTTCGATGAAGGCAGTTGCGGTTGCAAATCCTATTCCTGTTGTCCCTCCGGTAATTACTATGTTTTTTCCTGTAAAATTCATTTTTAATAGATTTAATTTATGATGCAAATTTAGAATAGCTTTATATATTATTGTAACTTTGTAACTAAAAGTAACAGTAACATTTGGGTAACTAGGTAACTAATTATGGAAAATATTTGTGGTCCGGCGGATAATGAACGCAATAAAAAACAGATCCTGGCTGTCCATGATGCTATGGATGTATTAAGTGGAAAATGGAAAATATCTATAATTTCCTCTGTCTGTTATTTCAACCAACGTAGATTTTCGGACATTTTAAATGACGTGAGTGGCATTTCAAACAAGATGCTAAGTAAGGAACTTAAAGATCTTGAAGTAAATAAATTGATTAAAAGAACTGTTTTAAGTACCCAACCGGTAACCGTTTTGTATCAACTTACCGAATATGGACTTACTTTAAAAACTATCATAGATAATCTTGCAGATTGGGGCAGGCAGCACCGGAAAGAAATCACGGGCAAATAAAGTCTGATCATGTTGCTTTTCTTTTAGCTGGTTGTAGGCTTCTGGGCAAGAATGTCCGGTTTGGTGCGGGATATGTGGCCGCTTTTGGGAGCATCTCATCTCTGCTTGGGTACCTGGTGTGAAATTAAATGTTTATTTTCTTTAAAGATTTAGACCCTTTCAGCCTCCCTAGGGCACTTTATTATTTCAACCTTTAATAATCTGATTATTTGATAGTTAATATTGTAACGTGGCACTATTCGTGGGGCTTTCCTGGCGGTGGTAATTTCTGCCGCCGATAATCCTACTTAATTATAAACGAAATGGAAAAATTAGCATTACTGGCCCGCCTCGAGGCCAAAGCTGGTAAAGAGCAACAAGTTGCAGATTTTATCAAAAGTGCACTGCCTTTGGCCGAAGCTGAACCCGGAACTATCCGTTGGTATGCGCTGCAGATCTCGCCGTCTACCTTCGGTATATTCGATACCTTTGCGGATGAAGCTGGGCGGGATGCTCATCTGGGTGGAGAAATTGCCAAGGCTTTAATGGCCCATGCGGATGAACTGCTGGCTACGCCGCCGGTAATCGAAAAGGTTGCCTTGCTGGCTGTTAAATAAGTGAAAAATAAAAAGGCTAGATCCCCTATGGATAACATCAGGGGATCTTGTCTTAGTTAAATTTATGTTTACATTTCTGCCCCTAGATGAAATCAAAAAAAACTAGCATCCCCTTTGCTTTGTTTAACAAGATATGCCTTCACAAAAAAAATTACCCAGCATCGTTATCAGGGGTGCCAGGGAACATAACCTAAAGAATATCGATTTGGAAATACCAAGGGACCAGTTGGTAGTATTCACCGGGGTCTCTGGATCTGGAAAATCTTCGCTAGCCTTTGGTACCCTTTACGCAGAGGCACAGCGCAGGTACCTGGAATCCGTATCTCCTTATGCGAGGCGGCTTTTTAATCAGATGTCGATCCCTGAGGTAGACAGCATCACCGGGCTTCCACCGGCGGTTGCGCTGCAGCAGCAGCGCGGAGGAGCCTCGACGCGCTCTACAGTGGGGAGCGTGACGACCCTTTCCAACTTGCTGCGAATGCTCTATTCCAGGGCCGGGGATTATCCGGGGGGACAGGGTATCATCTATGCAGAAGGCTTTTCGCCCAATACACCTGAAGGTGCTTGTGGGCACTGCCATGGACTGGGTAAAGTATATGAGGTGAGCGAAAGGAGCATGGTTCCCGACGAAACAAAAACTATCCGCGAGCGCGCGGTTGCCAGTTGGCCCACTGCGTGGCAGGGCCAGAACCTGCGGGATATCTTAACCTCTATGGGTATTGATGTTGACATTCCCTGGAAACAGCTTTCTAAAAAGGACCGTGACTTTATCTTGTATACTGAAGAATCGCCTTCGGTTCCTGTCTACCCAGGGTATACCCTGCAAGAGGTGCAAAGGGCAATCAGGGCAAAAAAACAGTTCGATTATATGGGTACCTTTATTGGCGCACGGCGGTATGTACTGCAGACTTTTGCGACCAGTCAGAGCCAGTTGATGAAAAAACGCGCGCTTTCGTTTATGACCGGAAGGGAATGCCCGGTCTGCGGGGGAAAGCGGCTGAAAAAACAGGCGCTGTCGGTAAAATTCGAGGGATTGGATATTGCCCAGATGAGCCGACAACCGCTCCAGGTGCTGCAAGATCTCTTCGGTCCTTATGCACGGCAATCAACTAAGGGGGATAATTCAAATAGGCATCATCTGGAAAAACAGCTGGTTACCCAGCGGATCGCAGCTGACCTGTATTCACGCATAGCGGTGATGCTGGAACTAGGGCTGGGTTATCTCAGCCTGGAACGGAGTACGCCAACGCTGTCTCCGGGAGAGCTGCAGCGGCTTAGGCTTGCTACCCAGGTACACTCTAATCTTTTCGGGGTTGTTTACGTATTGGACGAACCATCGGCAGGACTGCATCCTGCGGATACCCGGGCGCTTCTCAATATCCTTGACCGGTTAAAACAGGATGGCAACTCGATCTTTGTTGTCGAGCATGAGATTGAGGTCATCCGCCATGCCGACTGGATCGTAGACGTTGGTCCCGGCGCGGGCGAAAATGGTGGCAGGGTGATCTATAACGGCCCGGCGGCAAAGATCAAGGACTGCAAAGCATCCATCACGGCGGGTTATCTCTATCCTAAAACACCATCTGCTAAAGCCAATGCACAGGCAGAAAGGAAACCGGAACAGTGGCTGGAACTAGAAGGGGTACACAAGAATAACCTAAAGGATTTAGATGTTGCCATCCCGATTGGGATAATGACCAGCGTAACGGGCATTTCGGGATCGGGTAAGAGTAGTCTGATCTCCCAGGTTTTGGTTGAACTGGTGGGGGCTGCGCTGGGGCAAAAGCCAGAAGCTGCTGAAGCGGAAAGCGGAACGGACCTTTTGGAGCAGCAGCCTGAGGACATGGTAAAGGGCGCGATTGCCGGAGGGCTCAAGGGGATCCGCCGTCTGGTGGTGGTAGACCAGAAACCCATCGGCCGAACGCCGAGGAGCAATCTGGCCACTTATACAGGTCTTTTCGATCCGGTGAGGAAGCTGTTCGCCAGCACGCCTGGGGCCAGGAAAAAGCGCTATGATGCAGGGCGGTTCTCTTTTAACGTGGCCAAGGGAAGGTGCGCCAACTGCCAGGGCGAAGGACAGGTAATGGTAGAGCTCCTGTTCCTGCCCAGCGTGTACACCCCCTGCCCTGTCTGCATGGGAACACGCTACAACGCGGATACCCTGAAGATCTTCTATAAGGATAAAAATATTGCCGATGTGCTGCAGCTCACCGTGGATGAGGCCGCCGGTTTCTTTGATGAAGAACCTGGCATTTCAAGGGCGCTTGAAACGGTAAGGGAGGTCGGCCTTGGCTACCTTAGGCTTGGACAATCTGCCACAGAACTCTCTGGGGGCGAGGCGCAGCGGATTAAACTGGCCACTGAACTCCAGCGCGCGCAGAACGGAAGCACACTTTATATCCTCGATGAGCCAACGACGGGCCTTCACCCGAGCGATGTTGAGCGGCTGATGGCCCAACTTAATCGCCTGGTTGAAGCTGGCAATACGGTTGTGCTGGTGGAGCACGATATGCACGTGGTGGCAGGAAGCGATCATATCATCGATATCGGCCCGGGCGCGGGATCCCAGGGAGGAAAGATTGTAGCCACCGGGAGCCCTGCCGAGGTAAGCAGAAATGCTACAAGCCGAACTGCCCCCTATCTGAGCGCCTATCTTTCGGGGAAAATTAGCGGATAGCAACCTAGGCATGCAGTTTGATTGCGTTTTTGGAGTCTAGCCTTGTTTATGCGGAAATACGCAAGCAAGCTTATCTCTGCTGGCTGGGGATGGATTTAGACTATAGAAAGCTATTGCGCCTTGAAAGTCGAACGTTTTCTTTGAAAGGAGCTCAATTTCAAGGCTTTTTCTTTTTATGATATTTTCTTATGAAAATAAAATAACAGGCACAAACCTGTTATTTATTGAAAATAAGGCAATTAAGAGTTCTATCCTGCTTCAGTTAACCCACCTGCAATATTAGGTCATATATATGATTATCAAACAATTAAGGCTATACTTTTTTATCATCATCACTCCTCATCCACGCTTCTTTTCTCTCTTGCGACGATTTCTCGATACGGTCAACCAATTCTTGAAGCGCAACACCATCTTCGAAATCCGGTGCTTTTCTTGAACCCGTACGGATATCTTGAGCGATCAAGGCATACAGATGGCCAACATTCCGGGCGCCTGAAAAAGACGGCCATCCACTGTAGACACTGGCAGGCGGGGTAAGTATTTTCAATTCTTTTTCTTCTCCCCTCGCGCCTTTAATAGCCAGCTGAACAATTTGGCCATGGCCATTTTCACCGGTTACCTGCAAGTCGCCGGCTGTACCGTTAATCTCCCAAAGTAAGTTAGTTCCCCGTGTTATGCCGCCACGGTAATGCACAGATAAGGCAGCACCGCTTTTGAGGGTACCATGTATCAATATCTGGTCCTGGGTATTTTTATGCTTTAACGCTCCGGTATCGGTCAACCTGACCTGGTCAAACTGGGTCAGCATCCGGGCCGACAGCTGTTCAATACTTCCCAATACCTCCGTTAAGCCCACCAGCGTATGGGCTAAAGGTATGGCCTGCATTGTTGCACCATTAGCCTGATCATGGAGGTAATAAAGATCCGCTGTGGTTTCATTTCCCCAGCTACCACCGGCACCGATCAGCGTAGTGGATAGTACCTTACCTACATAGCCATCTGCTATAAGCTGCTTCAGGTAGGCCACCTCCGGCGCGTAACGCATCTGTGTTCCTATTGCAGCGATAACGCCTTTCTGCCTGGCCAAGGCTGCCAGTTTCCTGCCTTCCTCTAATCCATTTCCCAAAGGCCATTCGCAAAAAACATGTTTACCGGCATTCAGTGCTGCGCTAACCAGGTCAAAGTGATATGGGACTTTTACTGTTACCACGACCAGGTCAATCTCGCTTGAGCTAACCAGTGATTGCGCATCCTTAAAGGCAAGGGGAAGATTTAAGGACTGTGCTGTTTTTTTTGAGCTCTCATAACTGCGGTTGGCCACTCCAATGATCTCGAAATCATCAGACAATGACCTTAAAGCGGGTAAGTGGGCTGCTGCTGCCCAGTGGCTGTCGGGATTAAGCCCAATGAACCCTATGCAGATTTTTTGCTTATTCATATGATGATGGGTGTTGTTAAAACATTAACTATTCAGCCTTCGCGTAAAAATATTGCATAAGGGGAATGCGCGAACTGACAGCGGCAGATTTGATCGGTTCGTAGCTGAAGATCTCTTTGCCCCCATTCTGAATCGTGATCCTGAAAGGCTGTTTAAGTTTTTTGGTAAAATGGGTAACGGTAAGGTATTCTGCCAGGTCTTCGTGCCAGCTGGAGGTAGCATATAGTGAGACAAAAGGCTTTTTGGCAGCTGATTCGTAGATCTCCCGTGCGAGATGTACAGGCAATAACCTGGCCCCGCCACGAAAGCGGCTGTGCGAGGTGAGGGTGTCAGCGAGGTTTGCATTTAGCTGAGTCCGGTCGGTCCAGATGCCTTGTGTAAAGTTTTTTTTCAGGTCTGCCTCCCTGTCAAATGTCCCCCTGGTTTTATTCATTCCCAGCAGGTCAATGGAGCCATCTACAACATGGGTCGCCTCGTGCAGGAGTACATAAATTATCGCGTCAAGCCTGCCTGCATCGATATAAACCTGCAAACTTGGGTTATCTTTTTCATAATAGTCCATTTCCTTCCAGGTTAGCCACTGGGAGACATCCTGTTTTAAAATCTCTGCCCTAAAAGTGATGGTAAAAACCGGGAATGGGCGCTCCGGGTTCATCGTTGCAGTTAGCGCTGTATTGGGCATATTATCCAGAAAACTGATACCCAGCAGGTGATCCTTCAGGATACGGGCATGCAGCGGGGGAAGCATTTTAAAGGCCCTTACGACCTTAAGACTGTCGGCTTTGCTAAGTCTGTGGAGTGTTGGGGACATCCCAGCATCCCGGAATTTATTGATTATTTCGGGCGGTGTATCCCCGATCCTTGCGGCAAGTGGTTTAGAAGGGTCAAGCCCGTACTTTTTTTGAACAACTGTTTTATCACTCAGATCAAGGCTTGCCGATTGGCCCTTGATGATCAGGGGAGAAATGAAAAGTGTGCTGAATAGTATCAGTATTGTGGTGCAGGTATTTGTTTTGATTGACATTTGGATTATGGTGAAAAAATAGCAATGCTGCCGGAGAAGAACAACTTCCATTGCTGCATTGCTTTGGTCAGGTGATTGGCAATTGTGTTCAGGCGGATGCGCTTTAACACGAGCTATCCGGTGATTTTTAGTGATCCGACCAGCCCGTTCTGAAACGTGAAATTAAAGCGCAGTACCGCCGGGCTACCGGGAAATGTTGCCGAAACCTCCGCTTCAAGTACCGAGCCATTTGCACTATCACTATAGCTGATCGGTTTTAGCAGGCTCTGATACTCCTGGTTTGACTTTTCTATCCAGTTCTGGATTTCCTGTTTTCCCTTATGTGTCTTTCCTTCGTCGAATACTACGGCATCGTCTGAAAAAAGGGAAGCATAAGCTGCTCCGTCGTGGATGTTCTGTGCTTCCACTAAGTCTGATATTAATTTTGGTAGGTTCATAATATTTATTTTTAAATTAATACATTGATGTACAAATTTCGATAGTACCTGTACAACCTGCAATAAGGGAACTACGATTCAGATAGGGAATAATTTATCCCTGTTGATTGTTAGCTGGTCTACAAATATCTTTGATACATGTATGAAAAAAAGACTTTTCCGAACCTCAACTGCGGACTGGACCTGGTAGCCAAGTGCTTTATGGCAAGTGGAAGATCAGGCTTTTGTGGTTCATCAACGAAGGCTTTCTGTTAAGTAGCCTTTGAATTAATGCGCCCATCTGAATGGTATGTAATCTTCTGCTGATCTGACAGGTCGTTTAAATGCGGAAACTGTCCATCTTTAAACTTCCGGTACAGCGGAGCGATTTCTTCCTTCGAATCGGCTACGAAAGGTCCGTGCTGGACAACCGGAACGTGATGCGGCTGTCCAGCATACAGCACAAAACGCGTATCCGCATCCGGTGCCTCGAGGGTAAGCCGGCCACTGCCTTTTTCATCCGTTCTTTCCAGCCAGCCAGCTTGCCCTGAACTGATAATTTTATCCCCCACCTTTACCCGGCCTTGAAGCACATAGACCAGACCATGATATTGCAATGGAATTTCCTGATTTACCAACGCAAGCTTTTTCAGCCTGAAATCAATCAGGGTAAATGGTGTATGGGTTTTCAAGGGAGAGACCAAACCGTTGCTGCTGCCACTGTAAACACGGATTTCATATTCGCCAGTCTTAATTGTTGGCACATCTTCGAGTAATATTTTTTGCAAAAAAGGCTGGCCATGCCGCTGTTCAGGTGGTAATACCAGCCACACCTGTAAGATACGCAGCTTTTGCTTTGAGGTAATCTCCTCGGTGTGGACAATTCCATTTCCAGCCGTCATCAGCTCAAAACTTCCCGTTTTCCATTCCTGGTCATTACCTTCAAGCACCAGGGTAAGGGTCTCAAATCCAGCGTGGGGATGTGCTCCACCAACTGGCGCTCCACCAGGCAGGTCCAATACGTCATCCATGAACAGGATAAAAGGATCGCTATCTTTATAGCTTACACCATCAAGGACAGCCATCGCTTTGTGTCCATTGCCCAAAAATCCATTGTGCCAGTGGTTCTCAGTAATTATTGATATGCTTCTGTTTCTCATAATTGTTCAATATTTTTTGCCGGAAAAATTCTTTGTCCCAGTTCAGGAAAACGCACGATAGCCGTCACCCAAAGTAAAACCTGGACAGAAACTGCCATTGCTATAGGCTGCTGGTGTTGCAGGTGGGTTACAATGGCTCCGCCCAGATAGGCCACTAAGAGCATTGTACCCAGCACCCCTGTTCTTGGAATGATGAAAAGCAATAGCGAGAGGATTTCGATTACACCTATGAACTGATAAGTTGCCGTACTGATGCCGAACGCAGCGGCCTGGGCCAGGGCAATATCACTCAGCGTAATTTTCATTATGGCACTCATCGTGAGGAGCAGGCCTAAGATGGCCGTCAAAATCCATCCCGTAACTTTGATTGTTTTATGTGACATGACTATCAATTGTTGATTAAGCCACAAATTTCCGAACAAATACTATACATTTGTTATCTGTTACAAAAAGGATAGTACTTACAAAAAGAATAGTATATGGCAAAACATACGATCGAAAGTTGTGCAAAAGCCAAAATGGCAATACGTGATACGCTGGACATAGTGGGCGGAAAATGGAAATTAGTCTTGATTTCAGTGCTTCAGAGCGGCAAAAAAGGATTCAATGAATTATCCAGGGAAGCGGCCATATCCCCGCGCATCCTGTCCAAGGAATTGCAGGAAATGGAAATGAACGGACTGGTAAGCCGAAAGGTATGCGACACTAAACCCGTTACTGTCCAGTATGAACTCACGCCTTACAGCGAAACCCTGGATGATGTATTGACAGCGATGGAAAAATGGGGATTCCAGCACAGGAATAACATCATCAACGGTATAAAATAACCACAAACTGGTTACGGAAATGGGGTACTAAATCGTAGGGATGGTGCCGCCGTCGATTACGAATGCTGTACCCATTAGATAACCTGCCCTTGGAGAAACAAGGGAGCCAACCATTTCCACTACCCCTTCCGGCCGGCGGGTCTGCCATGTGGAATTCCGCACAAAGCATCCATCACACCTTGGGTGGCCTGTTCAATTGAAATTGATGAGTTTTGCGATATTCGCTCCATCATTCTCCTGGCACCATCAGTCATGATCCAACCCGGACAGGCTAGTCCTCTTCATATTAAGAACCTGGTCAAAGGCATGCTTCCTTTACTAGTTGCTGCATTCGTCTATATAGCAATACCTTGAATTTTCTGCTGTTTTTTTCGCGCTTTAACCAAATGGGTATATTCCTATGCCCTTGTAAATAACCTTGGCTTTGATACATCAACAGTTCCTTCAGGGGAAAATGTACAATACATCCTTCCATTTATCCATTCCAGCGGGGTAACTGAAAAACGAATTTTGCAGGGAGAAATAGGAACATAACCAGAAGCTCGCTTCTAACCAGATTTCTATTTGCAATTCAAATATAATTTGTGACCTAATGAAAACAAATCAAGACCGCACCCTGGGTGCATTCGAAAAAACGTTCTGGCTACTTGACCAGATCGATTCCAAAGACTTTGCGCTTGCCGCAGAAATAACAGGTACAGCAACAGTTGAAAAATGGAATCTCGCCATCTCCGCAGTACAGCGCAGACATCCCAACCTCTCGGTCAGGATCGTAATGGATGAATTTTCAAGACCCGTAAGGCAGCACGCAAACAAGCTGCCCATTCCATTTAGGGTGATCCATGTTGATGCTGACTACCGGTGGGAACAGGAAGTAGAAAAGGAGCTGGAGCAAAGATTTAACACCGCCGACGGACCGCTAATCAGGGTGGTTCTGGTACAAAAGCCGGATTCTTCCGTGCTGATCGTTGCTGCAAACCATACGCTCGCCGACGGCACTTCAGTAAGTTATCTCATCAGGGATCTGCTGAAAGCAGTAAACGGAACAGAACTGGAGAAATTTGAAAATCAACTGTCCAACGACCAAACTTTGGGAATGCCCGATGATGAGCCAGTCCAAACCGTGCCTAAAATTGAATTGGGAATAAGTCAAAGGATGGTTAGTCCCAAAGTATCATCGCTGCGCCTTTCGGGGGCGGCAACTGACCGCCTTAGAAACAGGGCCAGGGAAGAAAACACCACTGTACATGGCGCCATTTGCGCAGCGGCTATCATGGCATCCAGAAAGATGCGGTCGGAATGGTCAGAGGTTAAAATGGAACTGATTTCGCCCATCTGCACCAGAGGTGTTTTAAATCTGGATGACAATTTTGGCCTTAATATCACCACACATCCGGTATTCTTTGAAAACGAACAGGCGCTATCTTTCTGGGAGCTGGCAAGACTCGCAAAAACAGGCCTTAAGGAGACCTCAACCGTAGCGCACGTGCGCAATTACCTGGGTTTTTTCAGGGAACTAACCTTTGGCCATAACGATATCCGAAAAATGCTGGAAATCTTAAAGGGTGCATTTAACCATCAGATTATGGTGACCAATCTTGTTAACGTGAAATACGATACAGATTTTGGCCCACTGAAACTCCATGCACTTTATGGCCCAATGGTGAGATCCGGAAAAGGAATGGAGCAAACGATTGGCGCAGTGAGCACCAACGGATCTCTTGGCTTAACCAATACCAGCGATACACCAATAAGTGGGTTGCTTGAAGAAATTGAATATATTCTATTACAGGCATCTAAGGTAGATTTAAGTAATTCAGGCAATTCCCAAAGTAATAACAATGGCGGCCAAAGCTGTCCGTTACGCTAACAAATAGTGCTGACCCGGTGGATGATAAGCTGCCGGGTTATTATATTTATTCGCATTTCATGTTATTAAAATCCTTATCACCCTTGCGTATGGGTTCTGTTTACAAAGATGGGGTAAAAGTCAGCAAAGGTTCAATGTAAAAGTGTAAACTCATTCTAGTATTGTAATTCAGAAACGAAGGGTAAACCACAACGACTAACTTAAAAGTTTTATCATGATCTCGTTTTTCCAACCAAACCAGAAAATGCTACTGGCAACCAGAACGGTTACCAGTAGCAAAAATCAGGTAATATCTTTAATTTGTAATTGATTTTTTTGCTTTTTCGATACTGAAATCGCCCTTAATCAGCATTTCAATAACAGCTTCGTTGATCATATCGGGAGAGGTTTGCCAAAGGAGTTTGTTTCCCTTTATGACAAAGGTTTGGGGTATGGCGCTCACCCCTGCCGGCTTGATCCATTCCCGTTCAAAATCGCTCCCCTTTCCGCCACCATAGGCAACATCAAAACCCATCATTTTGTCATTGGCTTTTAAGAAATCTAATACTTTTTGCCTGTCATCTTCCATCACATCCTGAGCTATAAACACTACTCCGCGGTTTTTAAACTTCGATGCCATGGCATTAAAATGAGGCATGGCAGCAATACAGGGCTTACACCATGTGGCCCATAGATCAACAATATAAACTTTTGAGGTGTCGAACTTAACTGTTGGATTTCCTTTAATCCACTCTACCTTGGGATAAACATTAATCGTGTCGCCCACATCCAGGTATTCCCTCGTCAATCCTTGTGCGCTAATGCTACCGATCGCTGTAACGGTAATCATGAATATCAATACTGCTATTTTTCTCATCTTTATTTGATTAACTGTGCAAGTTCCTGACCGAGACCGGTATCGTTTAATTTAAGCTGGCTCGCCAGTATCTTACCGTCCTCACCAATAAGGAGTGCACTAGGCAAGGTATAGTATGTCAAACCGTAAGCTTTTGCCGTTGGGCTCACACTTCCCGCATTGTTCACACCGCCAATATCATTCAGGTTCATCCAGTTAAAGTTCGATCTTTTTATTGTTTCCATCCAGTATGAATCCGGCCTGTCGTCATAACTATAATAAACAGTTACCATTACCGTATTTTTGTCTTTCAAGGCCCTATTAATACGGCCGAGGTTAAATGCAAAAGCATCATAGTTCATAAAATCAGGCGTATAAAAGCAAACGAATACATTCTTTCCCCGAAGTGAGGAAAGCGAAATTTCTTTGCCTGCTGTGTCCTTAAGTTTGAATTCAGGTGCAGGTTGTCCGGGCGCCAGTTTTTTTGCTAAATCGAACTTAGCCTGGATCTCCCTTCCGGCAAAGGTATTTCTAACCTCCGGACTGAACCTTTTGAACTCTGGCTCAAAGTTAGAACGAAGGGTTCCCCGATGTTTTGATCTCCAGATGTCAAGGGAGAGAAAGCTGTTAGGGTTATCCTTAATGAAATTGCTGTCAATTTTCCCTGTTTTGGCGAATTCTGCATTCATCTCCAGTCTGGCAGCATCCATTGCTTTATTATCTCCTTTTTCCTTATAACCGGCGATCATTGTATTCAGTGAATCAACACGGGCCTGCACCGGCTTGTAAAGTTCAAACCTTCTCTGATAGTCGGCCTGTGTTTTCCCGCCTTTGATGACAGCTGTTTTTGCGCCTGCAGATCCCGTGATCAGGATCTCGCCGGCATCGATAAAAAAGTCGCGAACATCAATGCTCTTCACATTTTGCATGGTCGTCATGGCAGGTGGATCTACACTGATCCGCGCATAGGCCGGATCTCCGATCAGCCCCTTGAAAGTAAATTTACCCATTTCAGCTTTAGTGGAATCTTCTACACTTACGCCATTGTTCTTATAGGATAGCAAAACTTTTTTACCATTAATCTCCGGCGAAAGCTGCCCTTTGATGGTGAATTTGTTCTGTGAAAAGGAAGCTACTGAAAACAGTAGCAAACTGAAGGTAATCGCTAAGCGCATATTAATTTTTAAAATATTCATGATCATGATTTAAGGGTTATTGGTAAAGCCCGGATTGGCATTCATTACGATGGGCGGGAGCCGAAGTGTAAGCCTTTCCTTAGGCAGATTAAAACTGGTAATATTGGTAGAAGTCTCGTCATTATAAATGATATGAGAGAATGTCTCGCCCGAGAAAACCGGATCGATTGAGCAGCGTCGCATATCGAACCATCGGTATCCTTCCATTGCGAATTCCCTTGTACGCTCCTGGAAGATAAACCTGATTAGTGACTCTTTACTGGAAGCAGCCTGAGCGGGAACACTGGCAACATTTACAGGCATACGGTTTCTGCGCAGCAGCTCCAGATCGGCAACTGCGGCTGCAAGGTTATTTAGCCTCGCATTTGCTTCTGCCCTTAGCAGGTATAATTCGGCCAACTGTAATCCAAACTTAGAGTAGTTAACTGAATATTTTGATAACCTGCCTGAAGGGTTAGGTGTAGCATACGGAAAAAAAGCGCCATAAAAATTCAGCCTCAAATCATTCGGAGCAAACAGCGCCTGTGCCTTCGGAGAAAGTACAAGAAAGTCATTCCCAAACTCGTTTCCGCTGTAGGGCCCATTGTAAAATGTTTTCGCCAGCACTGATTCTGTTACGTCGTCATAGTTTATCCCAGGAGAATTATTCGGGCCATTGTAGCCAACTGGATCAAACTTTCCGCCCGAAGCAAATTCCACATTATAATCGTAGAGCTTAGCAGGCACGGCCTGGGCGGCAGCATCAGTCAAAGCGGTATTAAACATTGCCAAGGCCTCCGCATTTCTACCCATGTAGAGATAAACCTTAGCCAGCATACCTTCCGCAGCAGGCTTTGAAAAACGCTGGGCGAATTTATTGTTCTGGGGCAGGGTACCGATAGCTTCGTTGAAATCCTGAATGATAAAAGCGTATACTTCGGCCACGCTATTTCTGACATGTCCACTTAAATTAATGTCCGCATCCCGGATGATTGGAAATCCGGGATCCTGTGCAGCGGTAGTGGCATTGTAAGGCTTTGCATATATATTAATAAGCTGAAAATAAATCCATGCCCTATTGGCAAGTGCCTCAGCTTTAAGTGCATTTTTCTGAGCCGTGCTTCCGCCTGTAGATTCATCAATTTCATTTATAACTTTATTTACAACATACAGGTTACCGGTGTAGACTTTTAAATCAAAAGTATTATCCTGGGTACGGAAGATATCGGCAGCGTAATTGAACGCATTCTGGCTCATAGGAGATGCTGCGCTAAAGTAACTTCCTTCAGCAGAAACATCATCACCCATCAGCACCATTGACTGCCATCCTCCGGCGAATGAATAAAGATAAAGGTCCGGTGCGTTGAGTAGTTTATCGTAATCCTCTGTTCTCTGAGCAACCAGCTGGCGCTTTGGGATAACATCAAGAAACTCTTTTTTGCATGCGGCAAAAAACGCAATAACAAGCATTAGGCCCAGGAGTCTATAGTGTGTTTTCATAATCATTGTTAAAAAGTTAAATTTGCACCAAAACTGACACTGTGTTTAAAGGCTGGCATTGAACGTCCACCCTGATTGAAAGCCTGGTATTCAGGGTCAATACCAACATCATTAGCCTTCCAGATCATAAAATTCCCTGTCTGTACGAACACATTAAGTCCTTCGATGTGCAGTTTATTCAGAACTTTTGGTCCTACAATGTAATTCAGGGTAATATCCCGCAGTTTGATATAAGACGCATTTACTACATTAATATCTCCGAAGATGTAATAGTCTGTATTCCTTCGGCTAATATCAGTCCCACGGCTGGAAACGTATGAAGGAATGTTTGTAATGAGCTCATCTCCAGGCTTCTTCCATCTGTTCAAAAATTCAGGGTTTAAGTTTCCTCCAAACGAACCGGCACCATAGTTTATCCGCCCAGAGTAATACTGATTTACATCTTTTCTCATCACGTTACCGAGGTTATAAATCATATTGGCAGTTAGCGATAAGTTTTTGAACCTAAAGGTGTTACTTAATCCACCGTTAACTTTTGGAAGTGTGGTCCCCATAAAAACCAGGTCCTCGGCAGTAGCTATTTCCGGATCCTTGGTAATGGTTCCGTTGGCTAGCCTGATTTGCGGATCTCCCAAAGCTTCGAGTCCCGCGTACTGGTAAGCAAAGAGTGGAAAAGAATTATAGCCAACAACATTGTTCGATGTTAGCCTGCCGCCGGCTGTAACCTGACTAGGTTGCAACGTGGAATAGTTAAGCAACCTGTTCCTGTTAATTCCCAACACAAAACCTGTTGTCCATTGAAAATCTTTCAGGCGAATGTTTTGCGTGTTCAATGTAATTTCTATCCCTCGGTTGTTCATGTTGCCAAGGTTGCCACGGATAACAGATGCGCCGTTAAGCGGGTTGAGTTCAACTTGTCCTAATAGGTCGGTCGTTTTTTTATTGTAAAGATCGATACTTCCACTTATCGAACTATTGATGATGCTGAAATCGATTCCTAAGTTTACTGTTGTTGTTTTTTCAAAGGTGAGCTGGTTGTTAGCCAGTGCGCGCAAAGTGTAATAGTCTCCTGTTACATTGTTGGTTTCAGCCTGAATGATATCACGGGAGGAACCGGCGTTTATATAAGGTGAATTACCCGTAATACCATAGCTGGCCCGCATTGCGAGGTTGTTTATCCAGCCTGTCTTATTCAGGAACTCTTCTTTACTTATCAGCCATTTTCCACCAACACTGTAGGTGGGCCTTTTTTGTTTTGCCTTTTCAGATCCAAACAAATTGCTATAATCTCTTCTAATACTTCCGTCAAGAATATACTTCTGGTCCATTGTGTAGTTCAATAGGCCAAAAAAAGATTCATTTCTATTTAGCTGTTCCTTCACATCGAAAGGCTTTTCATTAAAGGTGCTACGGAAAGATGAAACAGTGCCAAAAATACCCTGACTTAGGCTAAGGTAATTTAGATTTGCAAAACTTTGAAGGTCCAGATCGTATCCGCGGACAATGGTGGTACGGTTTATAGCAAGCTGCTCCAATGCCTCATGTCCTATCTGTACATTAAGTCTGTCTCGGTCATCTCTGAGCGACATGTTGTAAATCATCTGATTCCTCAATGTCCAGTTGCGCTGCTCGATATTTTCGGTTTTGTAAGTGCCACCAGTTGTGGGAAGATAATACACTGGCGTATCATTTGCAGTTCTGGCAACTGTAAATCCTAAAAGTTCCCTTCTCAGATCATAAGTTTTGCTATCTGTATAAATTTGGTTTGCAGTGGGCGTTTTCTGATAACTGTACGTACCATCGAAGCTTAGTCCTTTCCAAATTTTTAAATTAACATTTCCGGTAAGGTTAATCGAAACGGCATTTCCTTTTGTAAAACCCATATCCACCTCATCAATTGGCGAGTAATCCAGATTGATCCGGCTTCTAGCCTGATAATCCGCTCTTAATTCAGGTGACAGCCCCTGAAGAAAATTCATCTTTAAATTATTCCCCTGTTCATCCTGAAAAAGCTGATAGGGAATAAAAGCATTTGCGATGGTGATGCTACGATCACTGTTTGAAATGGTGTTGTTAAGGGCAGTATTTAAATTGATGCGAAGGCGTGGGATGGGGATAAAGGTCTGATTCAGGTTAATCCGGTATACTTCGTTATGGTCACCAGGATGACTGGTTTGCGTTCCTGAATAGGATGCGGACGCATAAAAATTATATGCTGCAGATCCGCCCGACGCTGAGAGGGTATGATTAGTAGTCATCCCATTTCGAAACCAAAGATCCATAATCTGATCCCTGTTACTGATATTGGCCATGCTATCGAGACTCCGGTTTGCCTGCGCTGCGGTAATCAATCCCCGGCTTTGATTGTAAAGCACCTGCTCATGCGGTGAAATAACCGAAGTGCCAATAGATGCGTATGGGAATGCTGCTGGATTAAATAGCTCTTTTCCCACCTGAATATATTCCCGGCTAGTCATCATCGGAACATAGTCATAATCCGGTTTCCCGAAGAGCGTAACATTACCTGAATAGCTGATTTTCAATGGCTTTGCAGCACTGCCTTTTTTGGTTGTGATAACAATCACACCATTAGCCGCCCGAACTCCCCAGATTGATCCGGCCGAAGCATCCTTTAATACGGTAATATCCTGAATATCATCCGGATTTATCACACTCAGATCTACCACTGGCACGCCATTCACTACATATAGCGGATCACTGGTTACCTCTACACTGGTTTTTCCCCTAATTATACTTTGCTGTGTACTTCCCCCGCCAAATTCCCTGTTACGGGTAGCCCCTTTCGGCCCGGCAATTACCGTTACCCCGGCAACCAGTCCATCCAACCTGGAAACCAGGTCTTGCGTGGCCACTCTGTTCTGATAAATCTGCATATCCGGTTTCCCAAAAGATCCCGTTGCCCGTTCACGGGAAAGGGTTTGGTAACCGGTAGAAACAACGGAAACCTCATCTATCATATTGATTTGCTGATTCAGCATGACTACAATTTCGGACGCTGATTTAACCGTCAGTGTATCCGACCTGTAACCGACATAGGAAACCACAACACTTGCATCCCTCGGAATCCTCGAAAACACAAACTCACCGTTTGTATCGGTAAAACCCATCAAACCTGCCTCTTTTGAGGTTACGCTCGCACTGGGCAACACCCCGCCTTTTTGGTCCTGTACCCGGATTTTAAGATTGATCAAAAAAGCTTTGTTTTCTACTTTAACCCGGTTAACTACAACGATGATCCTGTTTTCTATTGTATAATCGAAAGGCTGACCCCGAAAACATTCATCCAGAACCGCTTTTAAACCGGCATCCTTAACCTGAATGGTTACCCGTTTCGACCGGCCGATCTGCTCACGGTTGATTACAAAATCAACCCCTGACTGCTTGCGGATATCCCTTAACACCTCGCTCAAAGGAGCATCTTTTTTTGATAAGCTTATGCGCTCATTCTGCGCAAAAGACCGTGCCGGAAACAGCAGAAAAAAGAAAAGTAAACAATATAGCCCGGGCGAAAAATATTTCGGAGCTATCCGTGCACTGTGACGGAGCTTCTCGAAATAGGAGCCTGACTTATGAACATGATTAGTTGGATCATATCCATTTCCATGGTATTTTTTATACATTTGTTTGGTTGGTTTTAGTTGATAATAGTGTTAGAACAATTACTCATCTGTACCGGCCTTCAACCGGGGGCGCCTCCAACGCTCCCGCTTTTTACCAGTCCAGGAACTTTCCGGATTAAGGCATAACAGTTACCCTCCTTCCTTCCAGTTTAAAGTGCACCCCCTGATTCATTGTCAGCGCTTTCAATATCTCAGAAAGCTTTTTCTTTCTTGAAATGGTACTGTAGAATGCTGCGTTATCCTGTTCCCCATCATACACAACCTCCACATCGTACCATCTTGCAACCTGTCTCATTACCGTATGAAGGTCTTCGCCGTTAAACACAAAATCATCATTTATCCAGGCATTTGCCTGCTCTGTATCTGCCTGTGAAACCTGAATTCCATTTGTATCAAAATCTGCCTGTTCTCCAGGCTTAAGTGTTTTTGAGCCCTGCATACTGCCCGATATGCGTACAGACCCCGATAATAGCGTTGTCCTGATCTTTTTTTCATTAGAATAGGCTTGTATATTGAAATGCGTTCCTAATACCTGTACCGTCTGTCTTTGGGAACGAACCACAAAAGGATGCGATTTATCGTGGGCCACTTCAAAATACCCCTCTCCGGATAATGTCACTATGCGTTCTTTTTTATTTTTGAAAGAGAGTGGATAGGTTAAGGTGGATGCTGCATTGAGCCAGGCTTTTGTCCCATCAGGAAGGATGATCGAAAATCTGCCACCATTAGGTGTTTCAAGCGTGTTGTTTTCTTCGGTTGCCGCCTGGTCAGCAGAAGTTTTGTAAATCACCATACCATCAGCTGATCTTGATATTTTAACACCAGGTTGCGCAATCTCCCCTTGCTGTAAATGATCCAAACTAACTTTTTTCCCATCAGCGAGTATCAGATAAGCCTTATTCCCTCCAGGGTCGATATCATTTTTGTATACGCTTTCTACCTGACCGGAAAGGGGTACCTTATTCTGCATAAAATAGAGTCCGCCCAACGCCAACAGTACGATTGCGGCAGCAGCAGCAATTTTAGCTTTCAGCGAAATAACCCGGGGTTTGCGTTCATGTAAGGCTAGCTCTACCCTACTCCATATCTCTTCTGAAATATCTTCAAGGTCTGTTGAGGAATATTTTGCTTCAGTTTCCGAGCGGTAGTAGTGAAGCCAATAGCGAACCGCTTCCATTTCGGTTGCGTTACAAGTTCCGTTTCTAAATTTATCAAATAATTTTTCAGCTTCGCTTTTTTGCATTTTACATCAGTTCTATACCTTACATTACACCTTACTCTTGCCAATCGGGTATGGAAGAGAAAAAAAAATTAAAGATTAATGAAATAAACTGAAAAAATTGCTGAACCGAGCCTTTTTCTAAGAATTTTTAGCGCATTTTTCATCTGCGTTGCGACGGTATGCTCGGATAGGTTAAGTTTTAGGGCAATTTCTTTATTACTTAAATACTCTTTCCGTCTTAAATCGAAAACTTCCCGCATTCTACCAGGTAAATTTGCGATTTCCAGTTCGATCATTGCACTTATGTCCTTTTCGCGGATCAGATAATCAGCAGAACCTTCTGAAAAATCATTAAGGGTGTATTGCAGGGAGGCAATGTATTCTTCGGTTACTCCTTTACTGCGAAAAATATTAAGCACCTTATTTAATACTGACCGGTAAAGGTAAGGTGCCAGAGGTGCGCTGTCAATGATTGTTGCCCTGTTGTTCCACAAGGAAATGAAAACTTCCTGCACAATATCTTTTGCAGTTTCCTCATCCTGAAGCTTTTTCACAGCAAATAAAAACAGTAATGTCTGATACCGGCCATAGATTTCGCCAAACGCCTCCTTACTATCCTGCTTTAGAAGTAGGACAAGTTGCTGATCATTATATGTAAGATTTGCTGACATGGACCGTAGATGACCTGCGAATCTACAAAATAAATTAATCGGATATGTTAATTGGTTTTTCCAAAGAGGTTAGAAGGATATCCTAAATTGCAAAATATCAACGAGGCTTTTTCTTTGTTCGATACTGTCCTTCATGTTTGTTTTTCAATACTTTTTCGGAATTGACTATAGCATCACAATGCTCGAACAAGATCAAACTTTCGCGGATTAACTCTACTGATTAAAAGCTCATCGAAAGATGGGCTTTTTTTGTTTAAAGCTACTTCATTTTACCTTAGCCGAGTCGGAGACTCTTTTTTATTGGCTAATCCGTAGAACTCCTGCGGAACGCTACGGATAGTGGGGTAAATCTACAGCCTAGGCGCCTAACTCTACGGACAGTAGGTATACGCGAAGGCTCTACATAGAAATGCTAATCAAACGATCAGCGCTTACACTTTTGCCAAAATAACCATGCTGTAAGAAAACTAATATTTTTTGTAATAGAAAGTGCCTAGTTCTTCCGTGGGTTTCCAGTTCTCCTTTTGATAACCTTCAACTTTTAACTGCTCAAATAATGTTTTAGGTCCGGTTATCGTCATGGTGTACTGGTCTGTTTCCCGCATATTTTTGTCATCGAGAATATAAGCTAGCCTGTAGTCGTTTGGTTTAACCAGAGCTTCAATATAAGGTTTGAGAAATTCGTTGATCGCTTTCGGGTTCGAAAGTTTTTCGGTTTTTTTAAAAGTGATTTCGAAGCTTCCTTCGTAGCGGAATTGAGGAGCGTAGTAAAACAGGAAATTTGCATTATTTTTTTGCCTGGCTAAAAATGTTTCAAACTCTGCCTTTTTCCCAAAAGTCTTTTTTTGCACTTCATAATCGAAAGGAAACTGTTTATTCAAGGAGCTGATCTGTTCAAAATCAAAGGCGTAGCTGTGGCCATCATGCACCATGGCATTCTTTAATTTGGGGTTGATCGTCCAGCTACCTATCCTCATAAAATCTTTAATTACAAGCAATCCAAATCCATTAAACTCAAATGAATTAGGGGTTTCCGCTCCTAATTTAACATGCTTAACGAATTCCTGAATCTTCGCAGGATCTTCAATGATAAAGTTGTATGGCCGGTAGGTTTTCTGTTGATCGCTGTTCGGATACATTCCGATAATTTTTATCCCCGGTGTGATTTTAAGGGTATCGAGTAGTTCCTTTTGAGCTTGGGCCGATCCTATTAAAAAGGAGAGCAGCAGCAATAAAATATACTTAACAGGGATCAATTTGGACTTTTGCAAGCGGTTATTGCGATTTGTTTTCATGTGAACGAATGGAGCGTTTGTGCCGGTAGGATTTTTTATCGGCGGCCTTACCGTTGATTTCTAAAGTAATGATAAATTGTAGCGTTTTATTTCTGGTGATGAAGATATAGATTCCGCATTAAATTCGCAACAACCGCTTCTTTGTTTCATCATAATTTAATATAGAAATAGTCTTCTACAGGAAATTCCGATTTCCAAGTCCATCCATAGCATTGAGCCCAGCGCCGCTAAAGATTATGAAATAGTGTTGAGCTTGTAAACTCAACCTGATCTAAACCGATTTAGAGTTTTTTTCTATTGACTAATCCTTAGAACTTCTGTGGAATTCTAAGGATAGTTGGCTGTTGGTATTATCTGTCGTTAAACATAACTATTCTGAAAAAATGCTATTTTAGCAAAAATTATGCTCCGTGAAATTTCTTATCAAAACGCTCCTGGTATTTATTTACCTGTCTTTTGTATTCAACCAGGCACATAGCCAGCTTAAACAAGTTTACAAAGATGGTAATGAGGACAATGAAGTCCGCAAAATCTGTTTCTATTCTAAAACAGAAGGTTATATTGCTTTTAAAGATTGGATTGGCTATACCACCGATGGAGGGCTTTCATTTCAAAAGAAGCGTATTACAGTAACCAATGTTAACTACAACGGCTTTGCTGCAAATTTGACCTTTGGTTTTTCAATCTCTGGGATAAAGGCCTTCGACAAAAGCAATCTGATTGTTTACGGGGACTATGGGCTGGTACCTGCAATTCTTACATCAGCCGACGGTGGAGAAACATTTAAGCTAGTCTTTCACCAGCAAAGCAGCAATACGAAATTTTCACACATGGTCGATATGGTTTTTCCCGACAACGGCAGCATCGGTTATGCTGCAGATGAGGATCGGGTACTTAAAACTTCCAATAAAGGCCAGACCTGGGCAGAAATCTATAGATCAACAGATGCCGGATATAAACAGATCGAGTCATTTGGCACTTTTGTCGCAGTTATAGGTTATGGAGAAATCGTCCGGTCTGTCAACAGCGGCACCTCGTTTGCCAAAACAAACCTCCCAACAAGTTTTTCATCAGCAGTAATTCGAAGTGCAAGCCACTTGTCCACCTCGAAAATCTGGTTAAACTTTCAGAACGCCGACGGTTATATTTACTATAGCGCCGACGGGGGAGCAACCTGGAGCTTAAAAAACAATCCCGAAAATGACCCGCAGCTCTTTGAGAAATTAAAATTCTTTGACGACAATGTGGGCTACGGTCTTGGCGCAGATTATACCATGTACAAAACTTCAAACGGAGGCAAAAACTGGGAGCCCCTTCCCAGGGATAACAGTTTTAGTTATCTGGGGTATACCCATTATGATGCCCAATTCTGGGATTCAAATACCTTTTGGGTTGGAGGTGGCTATGGGTTTATCGAATCTACCACAAACGGGGGCGGCACGCCAATCCCTAAACCAATTTTCACCATCGATATAAGCACACTCCCGACGACAAATACCGTAAAACTAAAGAATTATTCAAAGTCTGACTATAGCTTTGAGTGGTTAATCAACGACGTGAGTATTGCCAAAACATACGATGCATCTTTTCAAAGAGACAATAGTAACTTAAAGAACAAAATTACGCTGATAGCTAAAAGCGGTTCGCAATCTGTTTCCTTAACCAAGGAAATAGTGCTTCCACAAGGAGTACAAATAAATGATTTTACCCCTAAAGATGCTGGACTGGGTGCTACAATTACGATAACAGGAGTAAATTTTACCGGTGCAAATAAAGTTAGCTTTGGTGGGACAAACGCCAGCTCATTTACAGTGGTTTCGCCTACTACCATTACCGCAAAAGTAGGTGCTGGTAAATCAGGCGAAGTGTATGTAGGTGGTCCAAGTGGCTTTTCTTCACTAGCTGGGTTTAACTACCTTCCCCCGCCAACAATAGCATCCTTCTCACCTGTCAGTGCTGTTAAAGGTCAAACAGTAACAATTATAGGCAACAATTTCACAAATGTTACCTCGGTAACTTTTGGAGGAAGCGCGGCGCTATCCTACGTTGTGCTCTCTTCTACCCGGATCGATGCAGTAGTGGCTGATGGAGAATCGGGTAGCCTGGCGGTTACAACTTTAGGGGGATCTGGGGCATTATCAGACTTTTTGATGTTACCTACAATTGAATCATTTACACCCTCAAGCGGCACAAATGGTGAACTTGTTATCATTAAAGGATCTGGCTTCTCGGGAACTACAGCAGTCAGCATAGGCAACACTCCTGCTAAATCATTCACCGTAAACAGCACGTCCTCCATTACAGCTATTGTAGGCGCAGCAGCAAGCGGACCGGTAAAAGTGACAACTAAAAATGGATCGCATACGCTACCAGGCTTTACCTTTTACAATCCACCCAGAATTACTGATTTCACCCCACGTTTTAACACTATTGGAGGTAGTATTACCATTACCGGCAGCAACTTTAGTAATTTAATTAACGGGAGCATTGTGATGTTTGGTGACGTTAAAGGTAAGGTACTCAACAGCACCTCTACCACTATAGAAGTAGAAGTGCCAAAGGTTTCCACCTTTAAGCCTCTTTCTGTAACTACCAATTCACTTACAGCCTACAGTAAAATTCCCTTTATACAATCCTTAACCGGAGAAAATAGTATAGCCGACAATTCCTTTACCGATAAAATAGATTTACCTGTCTCGGCTAAGCCAAGCGATTTTAAACTCCATGATTTCGATGGTGATGGCTTTTTAGATATTATTGTTTTAATTAAAGGCTTAACTGACCGTAATGAATTAGCCGTTTATCGAAACAAGGGCATAGCGGGTGAGGCGAAATTCGATGAGCGGGTTAGCTTGTTTTTCAAATCATCAGGGCTTGTTTTCAATGCCTCGGATATAGATGGCGACGGCAAACCCGATCTTGCAGTTAGGGATGCCGCCTTAATACAGGGCATATTTATTTACCAGAATACTTCAACTCCAGGAAAGATTTCCTTTTCATCACCAACAGTGCTTTCCTCCGGCAATACACCTTATTTCGGTTTCAAAGACCTTGATGGCGATGGAAAACCAGATTTTATTACCGGAGGCATTATCAGGAAAAATACGTCGAGCCCTGGCAATATCAGCTTTGCAAATTACACTGAGATTTATAGCCCGATTGTGGAAATTAACGATTTTGATAATGATGGCAAGCTTGACCTGATTACCTTTTCCTCATTAAATAAATTTGAAATCTATAAAAACGTCAGCACTTTAGACAAAATCCTGTTTACCAAAACTTTGGAAGTGCCGACCGATAGGCCTACGGAATTTGCGGCTCTCGATGTAGATGGAGATCATAAAATCGATATTGTTACCATCAGTAGCAGCCTCAATGAACTTAACATTCATACCAACATTGGAAATAATTCGTTCCTCTTTGCTCCCCCTTTAAAATATCAGGTAGCAGTAAGTCCAACAAATCTCCATTTTCACGATTTGAATGGTGATGGCAGGCCCGATGCTTTCTATAACAGCGAGATCAACAAATCTGTAGCAGTATTAACCAATATCAGTTCAACCGGAAATCCAAAACTTGCGCAAAAGGTTACCTTCAACACACTCAGCAATGTAAAAACCATTGAAGCTGGCGACATCGATCAGGACGGAAAGCCCGACATCATTTTCCAGAGTGAAGAAAATGCCATAATTGCTTATCTCAAAAACAAGGTAAGCAACACCCCTTTTATCACATCTTTCTCCCCTTCAAATGCTAAAAAAGGTGACCTGATTACTATTAGTGGTGCAAATTTCAGTGGGGTTACCGCGGTTAGCTTTGGGGGAAGTCAGGCGGCAAAATTTGTGATCGATTCTCCAACACAAATTACGGCAACCCTTGGCTATGGTGCTACCGGTAATATTACGGTTAGCAACGCCTTGGGGTCTTCGAGCTTGCCTGGTTTTTCGTATGGTTTACCACCCATTATTAGTTCCATTTCACCAATAAGGGCCAATGCTGGAACTTCTATAACCATAACTGGAAAAAACTTTAGTGAAACGCCTTCAGAAAACAAGGTGTTATTCGGCCTGGCCTATGGAACTGTAACCGCAGCAACTACTACCATGCTCACCGTTACCGTCCCTTCCAAAGCAACATATGCACCTGTTTCCGTATTCACCAATGGATTGTTTGGATCAAGCAACAATTCTTTCATGCTCACATTTCCGGGAGATTATACCGGTTTTACGGAAAAATCTTTCGCCCCTGCCATTCGCCCACAGTCTGGCTATAAAAAAGGAGCCGTTGGGGATTTGGATGGCGATGGATTATTGGATATTGTTTATGCCCTTAATAATGTGAATGATAAATCGTTCCACATATATCATGCAATTAAAAAGAATAGTGAGATTTCCTATGAGAAATCATTGGTTATTCCTATGATCAACACACCTGAAACCAGTATTATCACCGATATGGATGGAGATGGAAAACCAGAACTGGTTACTTACTCTCCATATCGGTTTCATATATTTAAAAACACTTCTATTCCAGGTAAAATTTCCCTTATTCAATACGATTTTGTTGTGGGTGAAAGCTCGTTTCAAACATTGAATGATATAAAAGTTGGCGATTTTGACGGTGACGGTAGAATAGATGTTGCCATAGCAGACTACGCGGATAAAAAAGTATGTATTTTCAGAAACGAAAGTACCGATGGAACATTAAAATTCGGAGAACGAATAGACCTGCCAGGGCAGGGATGGGTAACCAAAATTACTTTACAGGATTTCAATGATGATGGGAAGCTTGATTTGGCCTATTCGAGCCGTAACTCAGATCAACTTGTCATTCATAAGAACACCAGTATTGGCGCACAGATTACTTTCGATCAAGCAATTATATTTCCCTTGGCAAACGCGGCAACAGGTGTAGTTGCCGGCGATCTTGATAATGATGGCAAAGCTGATCTGCTGGTTGCCTCCAACAGTGTTTTAGCTTTCAGAAATACGAGCTCAATAAGCACAATCAGCTTTGCTGCACCGCTGAAGTTTGCAGATGAAGGTTATATTGTTCCAATGATTAATCTCTCTGATCTGGATGGCGACGGGAAAGTTGATTTATTTACGGCAAGCGGCGCTGTGTCTGTACTAAAAAACACCAGTCAGCCAGGAGCAATATCTTTTGCTCCAGCCGTAAAATACTCCCAGCCTCATGACCCCATACTGGGTATGGCGGCCGATCTGGATGAGGATGGCAAACCAGATATCATCACCTTTTCGGAGTTTTCCTCTTCGGCAGTGCTTTTTAGCAAGCCCATTACTAAGCCTGTATTAAGTTCTTTTTCGCCGGCATCCGGCCCAGAAGGTCAAGTGGTCAACTTAAATGGTTTCAATTTTACTTCGGTCACTGCCGTAAGTTTTGGAGGAGTGCCCGCATCCTCATTTAAAATCGAGTCTCCTACCCTCATCACTGCTGTGGTTGGTTCAGGAGCAAGCGGACCTGTTACCTTAACCACTTCAGAAGGAGCCACTTCAGCAGGAGCCAACGATTATCTCCAATTTAAATATACGCCGCCACCAGTAATTACTTCATTTAGCCCGATGGTTGCTGAGTTTGGAGAAACGATTACCATAAAAGGTAAAAACTTTACCGAAGCAACGCAGGTATGGTTTTCACTAAAAACGCCCTTTACCGTGCTAGACGATAATACAATTTCGGTCAAACTACCTTCGTCAGAGTTTGTCCGCTCGGGGAATATAGTTGTGGACACACCTTACGGAAGCGCTACCATGGCAGGATTTATTTTAGCAAAGGCACCGGTGATTTCGCCTGAAAATAGCGCCCCATATTATCTCAACACAAAATTAAAGCTGACTGCAAATACCGGTACGGGTTTCACTTATGAATGGCAAAAAAATGGGGTAATTATCCCTGGTGCTACTTCAAGCACCATCATTGCAACCGAAGGTGGTTCATACACTGCTGCTATCCTGCACAACAATAAACAACTGGTTTCCCAACCCTTCACTTTCACATTATTGAATACCCTGCCTTCAACTATTTTTAAGGTAAAGGCAACCAATGAGACTTGCAGATCATCTGATAACGGCGAGATTTCGATCAGTGCCGGAGCGGATATGAACTATAGTGCTATCATTACCGGCACAAACTACAACAAAACCTATAATTTCAGGTCAAACCTCAATGTACCATCGTTACAGGCCGGCACCTATAGTGTATGTATTACTATAGCAGAGTATAAAGATTACAGACAATGTTTCGAGGTGACAATTACCGAACCTAAGGACCTTGCTCTTTTTTCTTCGATAGTGAACGATAAAACGATTACGCTTAACCTAGGTGGTGCTACTACCTATCATATTGAACTTAATGGCGAAACGCATACCACTAATGATAATCAGATTACCTTACCTCTTCAGCCAGGAAATAACAATCTGACAATATCTTCTGACCTCGCCTGCCAAGGTATCATCAAAAAAAGTATATCATTGGTATCAGGAATTACTGCCTACCCCAACCCCTTTGAACAAACCCTGTCCGTTAGCATGGGACCAGAGTATCAACAAAAAGTGGTAAAATTTGATGTATATGATTTGAATGGTCGGCTTGTCTATACCAAAAAGCAAATGCCTGACGGGATAGAAATCACCTTGGATCTCTCATTCTTAACCTCGGGCATGTATATATTAAAAGTTTCCGCCGATACTTTTGTTAATCAAACTAAAATCCTCAAAAAATGAGCCTTTTAAAACCAATTTTATTAACGCTGATAGTGTGTTGTCTACTCAGTTGCACTAAAAAGCCTATCGACCCAAGCCCAACCCCAGTGCCGGTAGTACCCGTACCCAGCGAAACCACTAAAGCTTTGCTGGTTACGCCTGCCAAGGATGAAGTTTGTATCACAGGTATATCTGTTAGCAGCAATAAGAATACAATTAAGTTTAAATGGAAAGCATCAGCATTTTCAGCAGGCTACATCGTAACCATCAAAAATTTAACTACTTCTGAGTTGACATTAGGTACAACTAACGAAACAGAAATCGAATTGGTTTTAACTAAAAACGCCCATTATTCATGGTCAGTAAAAACCAAGTCGAGCTTAAACAATATCACATTGGAGAGTGATGTTTGGAAATTTTATAATGCTGGAGAAGCAAGCTCCTCATATGCCCCATACCCCGCAGCACTAACTTCTCCAGCCATGGAGGCAAAAATTTACGCTTCGGGAGGAAAAACAAATCTTATATGGATAGGTGATGATCCCGACTATGATATTTCTAGTTACGATGTATATTTCGGAACGACAAGCAGCCCACCATTGTACAAAGCAGACTATACAGGAACAACATTTCCTGTGATTGTAACTTCTGGAACTCTTTATTACTGGAAAATCATAACAAAAGACAGGTTGGGCAACAAGTCAGAATCTGCGGTTTTCAAGTTTACGATACTATAAGTGGAATACCTGCAAAAACAAAGAATAAGTAAAATCGAGACGATAAAAATCATTGTTTAATAAAAGCATCTGTAATGGTTGCTACAAATCTGCCTTTCCATTTACTGCAGCGTCCAGCTGTTCTTCTTCAAAATCCGTTTGCCGATATGCCAATACATTAGCGTCCGCTAGTAATACTGCCTTTCAATCTTATTCTTCAACACTTTTTCAAAATTTACTATGGCCTCGCAATGCGCATGCAGGGTCCAACTTCCGCACATTGACCCTACTGATTAAAAGCTCATCGAAAGATGGGCCTTTTTTGCTATAAATTGATTTTGCAAGGGCCTAAGCGAAACGCTGCGACCAGAATGAGGAAAACTATGAATCCATTCCTTTTCTGTTTGACCCACTTGAAATAGCTGAATTTGGTAATGAACGTAGATGGGAATTTGAGCAATTGATTGGTTATCTAAGTACCTGGTCTGCTGTGAAGCATTTTATTAAAGCTAAAGGATTTAATCCTATTGATGAATTAAAGCCGAAATTAAAAGAACTGTGGGGAACCTAGGATTTAAGAAGAGTATATTTCCCCATGATGGTACGCATGGGGGTACATTTTTAACGCTTATAAACAATTTGGCAGAGATATTTTATTGAATTAATATCTATTAATCAGTTTATTAGATAAAATTTGTAAGCCACTACATTTACTTTAATAACCTTTTTAGTTAGATTATATTACTTCTTACATAGATAACACTGAAAAATATATTCAGAATGTTGATTATCTTAGCTCTTAATATTTAAACTATGCAAGTTCTCCTCACATATGACATTTCTAACAAACACCCAGAAGTTAAGGCTGCTTTGCAAGCCGAAAAATAAACAAAGCAGCGGCATTCATGGAATTGGTTAAAAGCTTTCCCTATGTGAAAGCTGAGCGTATTTCTGCACCTGATGTTGAATTATTTTCCTAGATTAAAGAAATCAAAAGCGCATTTAAAAATGCTGAATTGATTAAAGCAGGTAAATTAAAAACACGCCCTGCAGCAGATTTATTGAATGAGCTATAATGTTTATACTATTGCTTATTTTGATAAGCAGTTAAACCGTCTTGCTAAAAAATATCCTTCTTTAAAGCAGGAACTAGCCGAACTAATCGGCACACTCACAAATCATCCAGATACAGGAACACCATTAGGCAATGATTGCTATAAAATCAGATTCACTATTGCTTCTAAGGGCAAGGGCAAATCTGGCGGCGCAAGGGTCATTTCTCTTAAATAGAAAACATAAACGAACAAAATTTAAGGATAATCCTGCCGTTAGGGGTATAAATCAATCCTTTTAATTAACTCCACACAGGCCCTACTATTATGATAAGGACATTTCCACACACCTACCTTATCTTCGCCTTGCATAACTTCATCCTGTTCATTTACACCCCAAAACCATTCTCCTTGCTGATAATTGATGATTTTACATTTCACCGACTCCCAATTTTTCAGACTGATCTCCAGAAAGCTTTCATCTGTTGATAACTGCCATGCATTAAAAAACCCAACCATAGCCTCTGCCTGTACCCACCAGTGCTTTTCCCTAACAAGATGATTCCTGGAAGGCTCATATTCGTACCACAGTCCTCCATCAGCGTCAAGGCCATTCTTGGCAGCTTCGGCCATCTTCACCGAAACTGTTTTTACCATGCCCGTCAGCGCCTCATCGTGAACAGCTTCTGCAGCTTCCAGCAGTAACCAGGCGGCTTCTATGTCGTGTCCATAAGAAACTATATCCGATTTGGCTTCCCAGTTCTCATCAAAAAACAAAATCAGGCTCCCCGTTTCCTTATTGATTATCTGCGTGGTAAAGCAGTGCACAAGCTCAATAATTTTACGTCTTAAGTTTTCATTCGGCCAGATCCGATAAAGCGTTGTAAAAGCCTCCAGAACATGGAGATGCGTGTTCATCGTCTTTTTTTCGTTCGCGTCCTTCTCACTAAGCCTTAGATCATCTAAAGAATTCCATTCACGGTTGAAGGCCTCAAGATACCCTCCTCTTTCAATATCATAACTATGTTTGATTAAGCCATTGTACAGCTCGATAGCCTTTTCTTTTGCAAAGGGGTTTTTGCTTGCACTAAAATACTCACTAAAAGCATAAATGGTAAAAGCTATAGCATAAACCTGCTTTTTGGTATCAACAGGGCTACCCTTAGCATTGAGCAGCCAATAAACACCTCCAAATTCTTTATCGATAAAATAGTCATTTATATATTGAAAAGCCCTATCTGCCATTTCCAGATATTCAGGATCTGCATTTAGATTGTAAGCAGCAGAGAACGTCCATAGGATCCTTGCATTTAAAACACTCCCTTTTGGAGCAGAATAATCAATATTGTTATTATTATCAATCTTACCTACAAAGCCTCCGTTAACTTCATCAACAGTAAAGTTCTTCCAATAACTCAGAATATTTTCCAGTTCCAGGCTTAATTCTTCTTTATATTTTATTAAATCCGGTCTCAATTTATGCCTAAATTACAGAACCCACTTTATTTTTTTCAATATTGCCCAAAATCCGATCAACCGTGGCAGCTGAGCGCAATCCGTCTGCTGGTGTGTTCATCACATAATCTACCAATATATCGAGTGTACTGGTTGCAACATGCATCCTTGTATCTGATGAGGCGTAATAGATAAACACTGTTCCCTGCTCGTCCAAAATCCAGCCGTTGCTAAAAACCACGTTAGAAACATCCCCAATACGTTCTTCGCCTTCCGGAGCCAAAAAATAACCTGCAGGTTTATAGATCACCTTGGTCAGATCTGTTAGATCGGTCATAAACATGTATAACACATAACGTAAACCTGCGGCTGTATTTCTCACCCCATGGGCCAAAAACAACCAGCCATATTCTGTTTTGATCGGCTCGGGTCCCATTCCGTTTTTAGCTTCGTAAACGGTGTGATAGTTTTTATTGTCGACAATCAGTTCCTTTTCAATAACCGCATTTTCAATTGAAGCACTTAATCCGAACCCGATTCCGCCACCGGTACCGCTTTCAATAAAGCCATCCTGCGGACGGGTATAAAAAGCATATTGTCCATCAACAAACTCTGGATGCAATACTACGTTCCGCTGTTGTGGTGAGGGGGTTTTCAAGTCGGCCAAACGCTCCCAGGTCTTTAAATCTTTAGTGCGAACAATTCCACATTGTGCAACCGCCATCGATTGGTCGTGTGCAGGTGCATTAGGATCTTTTCTTTCCGTACAGAACAGACCGTACATCCAACCATCTTCATGCGCAACAATGCGCATATCGTAAACATTGGTATCAGGGTTATCCCCTTCCGGAAGCGTTACAGGCTCCTCCCAGAAATTAAAATTATCTATTCCGTTGTCACTTTCCGCCACGGCAAAAAACGATTTCCGGTCGGCTCCCTCAACCCTTACAATTAAGATATACTTGTTGTTAAACTTAATCGCACCAGCATTAAAAGTTGCATTTATACCGATCCGCTCCAATAAATAAGGATTGGTCTGTGAATTAAAATCGTATTTCCAATTTAATGGTACATGTGCAGCAGTTAAAATAGGGTTTTCATATCTATCGAAAATCCCATTCCCCAAAGCCAACTTCTTATTTTTAAGCGCAACTATTTTTTTGTGTTCTTCTTCTAACTGCTTTTTTCTTTTCTCAAAATCTATCATAAAAATATGCTATTATTTTTTTTAATCTTCTAATTTATTCCACCAGGTTCTTTTCAGGATCAATACGATTACAGCTAAAACAGCTACGGTGATAAACAGCGGCGTGTGCATACTCAATATAAAATACATTGGCAGAATGGTTAAACACAGCTGGGCAATTATCCCTAGCAGTACATTGAACATATCGAGTTTAAATCTTTTATTCCCCTGAAAAGCTGGGTCTTCAGCAACAACAAGTTCATGAACGGGTTTCCAAAATCCCCATGGCCTTACCGTTTTGTAGAATGATTTTAAGACCGTTTCATCTGTTGGAGGAGCAGCGTAAGTACCTACGATACAGCCGATCATAGAAAGTACAAACAGTAATGGCCACCAGTAAAGTGGTAGACCGTGGGTAACATAGGGCATTGCCAGTGCAGCCGCTATCCCAACAGCCATTCCCCAGAAAAAGCCATTGGCATTAAACCGCCACCAATACCATTTCAGGCAGTTGGCAGCCACATAACCACCGTACAGGCCACCGACGATCCATTGAAGGATATCGTTTACATTGTTGGCGAAAAAGCCCAGAACTACCCCTATTGTTACCACTATTATACCAACGATATAATTCATGTTAATGACCTTCTTTGTACTGGCTTTTGGATTGATGTATTTTAAATAAATATCATTAACGATATAAGCCTGGGCAGCATTAAGCGTTCCGCTGAAAGTACCCATAAATGCGCCTAACAATCCTGTAAGTACAATACCTAAAATCCCGACCGGTAAAAAATTGTTGATTGTTGCGGGTAAAATCCTTTCAAAGTCTGTAACCCCGTCCGGCCCTTTTAAATAAATCTGGTTGTAATATAAAAGTGCGAGCACGGTTAAACCGATTACCATGGAGTAGCGGATGGGCAGTAATATGATGCTTACAAAGCCGGTCATTTTACTCGCCTCTTTGGGGCTTCTGGTACTGAGCACCTTCTGCATGTCGTAGTTTGGCGCCGGGCCCGCCAAAGAGGCAAAAACACCTTTCAAAAGCATCATTCCAAAGAAAATCCCGAACAGACTGAAACCGTCATCGGCAATTTTTTTATTGGCATCGGCGGCAATTTTACTCCAGTCCAGATCCAGTTTCCAGCTAAAAAACGGATCGTCCCAGCCTTTGGGAACATTTAAAGTCTGTCCGTGGAGATGGTTCATGGCGATAACGGCAATTGCCAGGCAGCCAACCGTCATAAAAGCATATTTGATCATATCGCCCAGAACGATACTGTGCATACCTCCTAAAATGGAATAAAACATAGCGAAAAGTGTAAATACGATCCCATAGAAATGAGGAACATACCTGGTGGAGATATCAAAGGGTACATAGCCTTTTACATAATCCCATGGAATAAAAATTTCCATGAATTTGCCCAGTCCGATAAAACCATAGGCCAAAAACCCAAAACAGCTGATCAATGCAAATGCAATTACAACAATATGAGAACTTTTTACTCCTTTACCTATTGAACCAAACCGTGTTTGCAGCCATTCTGCACCCGTATTTGCATTGCTTCTACGCAACCATTTACTTAAGAACATCATCATAAAAACCTGATTGAATACCGGCCAAAGCCAGGGAATCCAAATGCTTTTTAAGCCATAAACAAAACATAATGCCACCATCCACATGGTTCCACTAATGTCGAACATATCTGATGCATCACTCAAGCCGAGTTTATACCAAGGCAGCGATTTACCACCCATCATGTAACTTTCTTTATTCTGTTTTGCCTTTTTCCGGTACCAAAAGCCAATAAAAATCATTGTGGCGAGGTAGAGGATAATGATTAAGACATCTATTAATTGTAATTTCATTTATTTGGTTATTGCACTGTTGTATATGGTATTTGTGTTATAATATTAATGAAATGATTTCCTACCCACGCTATTTATAGATTGAATATCTTCTTAGCCCCTTTTGAAGAAGAATATTATTACCCTTTAAAAACTCCAGGAAATCTGGCGCGGAAACCTGCCCGGGATAAGGCGCATAATAATGGTTGTCTTTTTCTTTTTCGCGATAGCCTGCATTTCGCCAGAATAGCACATAGGATGGTTTATTATCCTCAATTGCCTTAGAAAAAACACCTGTCCACCAAGCGGCATCAGGAATTTCCACAAAGCCTGTTTCAGCAAGTGCACTTAATTTTCTAGTCTTTTTGGCAACCTTGTTCTGGATGGCCAGGCAGGTGGAAACATCTTGTTTAAATAATACACCTTTTTCTATCCCACCATACTGATAGTAATCAAAACTGAGTACATCAGTAAAATTATTGCCTGGATAGCGCTCCAGATACTGTTCTTCGGTTTTAAAATCACATGGATTAAACACATAAATCAGATTGTGCAGATGCTTTTTATCCCTTAAATACTGAACAGTAAACTGCCACAACGCCTCATATTCCCCAGGACTACAGGATTTTTTACCCCACCAGAACCAGCCGCCACCATTTTCATGGAATGGCCTGAATAAAATAGGGATCAATTTTCCGTCAGTTCCTTTCAATGAGTTTGCAAATACAGAAAACCTGTCTAACCAGCTTTTATAAAGCATATGCTTTTCCCCTTTTGGAAGAATTGATCTAACGGCTACTGAAACGGTATCCCACGAAGTTTTTCCGTTAAAGGGATTATCCATATGCCAGCTCAGGGTATTTATTGCGCCCATGTCATAGGCTTTTTTGATGTACCCCCGCATTTTTTCAAAGGGAACACCATCAATATTCTGCGCTTTACCCGTCTCCAGTCCCGAGACATCCCAGCCAAAAACAGCCGGATATTCTCCAGTTAGATCCTTGATATCGCTTCTGCCTTCCTGATATTTCCAACCAACACCATAAGCCATATCATCCTGGTGACCAAACAATACTTTTTTACCAGAAAGCCTGATTAAATTCTTATATAGGTTTTTAGTTTCGGGCGTAGCTTTTCTATCTATTAACTGCCCGAAAACAGCAACGAAAAGCATACAAAAAAACAAGAACAACGGGACTATTTTTTTAATCATTCGAATCTATTTTGGCTAGTATTTTGGCGCTCATAATAATTATCTAAAATACCGATGTAATTAACATAAACAATAATACTATTTTAACCAATCAATATATAATACGTCTTATTTCACCTCCAATTACGGCTCAAAATATAAACAAACAAATATTTTTTTATTACATTGCATCAATGTTCTTTTATCTTAAAAATATTTTTTTCAGAACTAAAAGTTATGAATAACATCATTAAAGAAATTACTCCCCTTACCCAGAACGATTGTTTCACTATATTTTCCAGGGTAAAACAGGATTTTGATTTCCCGCTCCATTTCCATGAAGAATTTGAACTTAATTTAATTTTGAATGCACCGGGTGCTAAACGGATTGTTGGCGATAATATTGAAGAAATTACAGATATGGAACTGGTACTTGTTGGCCCTAATCTTTCCCATGTTTGGACTACCCACAATTGCAAAAGCGAAGAAATTACCGAAGTCACAATTCAGTGGCACAAAGACCTTTTTGATGACAAAATGCTGCGCAGGAACCAGCTAAGTTTTATCCGTAAAATGTTCGAACGCTCGGTTAGGGGTATTCTGTTCCCCCGTGAAACCATTGAAAAGGTTTACAAACGTATTTTGGATATAAACCAGCTGCAGGGTTTTGATTCTGTTCTTGAACTGATGAGTATCCTTCATGATTTATCTACCTCGAAAAGTATGCGGGTGCTATCAGATGCTACTTTTAACAACGACCAGGTATTAAATTACAACAGTAGAAGGATTGATAAGGCTTTCGAATTTATGAATGCCAATTTTGATAAGCCCATTACCCTGAAAGATTTAGCAAAACTGGTTAGCATGGCAGAGATTTCTTTCAGCCGGTTTATTAAAAAACGGACGGGAAATACCTTTATTGATAGCCTGAATGAAATTCGTCTGGGTCATGCTACCCGCATGCTTATCGAAACGACACATTCAGTAGCAGAGATTTCTTACAATTGTGGGTTTAACAACATTTCGAACTTTAACCGGCTATTCAAGAAAAAGAAACACTGCACACCCAAAGAATTTAGAGAGAATTTTTCAGGAACAAGGGTATTTATTTAAATCGGGCAGCCTGATATTATTTATTCAGTTTTCTGAGTTGCTTCTTAATATATTTTCCTGCCGGTGTGAGCATTTCTGGCTTCCATTTCCCTTTCGGAGATGCTCCAGGTACCAGCAGTGCAGTGGTTTCTTTTTTATCGGTAATATTCCAGTTTGCCCAGCTCAATTTATTTTTCTCCATCCAGGAAAACCATTTATCCGTTTTTTCAATATCAAACTTACCGTTGCCATTGGCCTCTCCAACGCCCCACTCTGTTACAAAAACTGGCAGACCTGAAGAAATAGCCTCGTCGGCCCGCTTCATTAAAATTTCTTGATGGCTTGGTTCTGAAGCGTAAAAATGAAATGAATAAGCAATGTTGCTGAATCCTTTAATTGAATCTTTGGCCGCTACATCAATGTCCTGATCCCAATGCGGACTACCTACAACAATTATGTTTTCGGTATCGTATTTTCTGATTTCGGCAATCACCTGTACCGCATAATCTTTAACAGCCTGCCATGTTATTTTTTCTGGCTCATTAAATATCTCATAAATGATATTGGGTTTGCCAGCATATCTTTTAGCCATTTTTGCAAAAAACATTTTTGACTGATCCAGATGTTCGTTTGCATGGTGATCGTGCCAATCAATCAGCACATACAGATTTTTCTTAACCGCAGCATCGATTGTTCTGGTTACCAGTTCTTCCTGCTCTACCGGATTCTGCAGATAACCTCCATCTGGCTGTACCGCCATTGAAACGCGCAATAAACTAATATTAAAATCAGACAGAAGCCAGTTTACAACATCCTGGTTATAATATTTTTTTCCTTCCCAAATGCTCCATGATAAACTTACACCACGAAGTTGCGGCTGGATATTTTTACTGTTTAAAATTTTCCCATCAACAACTTTTAATGCACCGTTCCGCTGCACCCAGTTTACATTTTGGGCAAAGGAGGCGATAGCGAAAAAGACAAATACTGAAAGCAACACAACTTTTTTCATAAGGGATCTATTTAATACGGTACACTGAAGGCATTTTATCGGCAAAAAGCGCAAAACCATCATTCTTAAAAGCCATAAAATCACTTGCCGCAGGATGCCCGGCATAGGGTGTCCAATAAGCATCTTTGGTATTTCCCCAAAGCAGTACATAAGCAAATTCCAGGTGCTGATTTTTCAGGGATTTTAGTAGTTGCTGCGTAAACCAATCTGTTTTGGTTAAGTTTTGCAAACCAGTTTCTGTCAGTGCTGCTAATTTATTATGTGCCTTTGCGTAATCGGAAACGATTTTAAATTTTGACGCTGCAATATCTGGCGAAACACCTGCTTTCATATCTTCATAATTATCGGTACCCACCAAATCTACGTATTCATCGCCAGGAAAATAATTAAGATACTGGGTTTGGGAATTAAAATTCCGGTCTGGAGACCATGCATAAAGAAAATTCCTTACTCCCAAATCGTCCCGAAGGTATTTAACCGTGTACTGATACATGGCAATATATTCTGCGGCTGAGCAATGTCCACTTCCCCACCAGAACCAGCTGCCATCCATTTCATGAAAAGGGCGAAAAATAACGGGAATCAGTTTCCCATCTGCTCCAATAAGGGTTTTGGCATAATCTGCTACAATTTTTAACGAAGCCTTAAAAGTTTCGTTTGCCGATCCGCCGGGCAAAACCTGGTTAACTGCCGTAACCGGAGAATCTGACCAATAAAACCCGCCCTTTGAAACCGGGTTTGCATAATGCCAGCAATAGGTATTTATTCCTCCACGGTTATAAGCCTCGATGGTGAGGGTGCGGGCAATCGATTTTTCGTAATCGAACCAGGCACCCGCTGCAAAATTTGTCATATGGATAAAATCGTGACCATAAACTGCAGGATAAACACCTGTAACCGTTTTAACATCACTTTGCGTGGAAGAAATCCCCGAAAACTGCTGTTCGTTAGCCCATTGCGATGCCACACCTGTTACCCCTCTTTTCGTATCATCCTGATGACCAAAAAGAACATTGTTTTTTGCAATCTGTTTCAGGTTATAAAAAAGGGAAGCGGTTTCGTCTGTTGCATTTTTATCTACCAACCAGGTTTTAACCGTTGGTAAATCCGTTACGGTGGTAACTGGCAAAACAGGGACTACAGTTGGGTTTTCAACGGTCTCTTCTCCATTCTTTTTACAGGAAAAGAATGCAATAGCAGCCATTGCAACGCCGAAGTATATATTTTTTAGGTTCATGAATAGTTGGTTTATGGAGGCTGGATTACTTTTTCAAATAGGTCTGTATAGTTTTCCAGGTAGATTTATCCGAATCGAAAACAGCATTTAACCCTTGCTCTTCCTGCGGGGGATCGCCAGAGAATTCATCGCCTTCTTTCCAGAACAACTGTCCTGGTATAGGTCTTGATGTTCCTCCAAATGCCCAAAAATTACAGCCCGCAATTGCACCTTTATTCTTCTGGCTATCTGCCCACAATGCGAAAATATTTCCAAAATATTCATCTCGTAATTTGGTCGTTGATGATGGATCAAAAGCATGCCCATCCCTTGGCAGGCCAAACTCCTCAATTACAAGCGGTTTATTTAATTGCCGGGCAATGCTTTCATGCCTATTAATGTAAGCAGCTGTTTTTTCAATAACCAGAGGTAGGTTTTCAGCCGTGGGCGCATCTTTAAACCAACCCCAGTTTTTTGGCCAGATGTGGATAGTTAAATAATCAATGTTTTTATCTGCATGAATCTCCTTAAACAAATCCCAATTCTCATCAGTCCCCATAAAACCTTCGGTGCCTATAGTAACAAGATGGTTCTTATCAATTGATTTAATATAACCAGCAGTGGTAGAAATCCAGTTTTTGTAAGCTTCAATAGCATCAGTCCGCATTGGGCGGGGTTCATTTGCAAGCTCCCAGGCCATAATAGCAGGCTCATTAACATATTTTTTACCTGAGTAAGTATTTTTGTGCCCGAGTATAAATTTTAACTGCTTTTGATAATCGCTTTTACAGGCTTCGCAACTATAAAACTTACTCGTATAATCACGTTGCTCATCCCAATTTAACTTTCGTTTTAGTGTTTCATTATCAATCTGGCCGTTCCAGTTCAGGTATTGGAGAAAACCGCCGCTCCACTCCCAGTTATTGCTTAAAAACAATATAGCATACATCTTGCGTTTTGCCATTTCCACCAATAAAAAATCCAATCCTTTTAAAAGTTCAGCATTAAAAACCAGATGCTGGGCCTGCAATGCGGGTTTAACACGATCAACCCCATTAATTTTCCCTTCGCCCTCTGAGCCAACCAGAACACGGAGGTTATTTACACCCTGCGATTTCAAAAAATCAAGTTCTTTGATCAATCTCTGTTTTCCCCTAACAGGGTCTCTTTGTAAAGCAAGCAACCCGCCATACCAGTAGTTTGCACCCACATAATAGTAAGGAGCTCCATTAATTACAAACTGGTGGCCAAGCGATTTAACAAAGGCTGGTTTCTGAGCATTTGAAGCTGAAAAGGAAAGTATCAGCGTAAATAACAAAATAATCCTAAACATTCTTTTTTGAAAAAAATCCATATTTTTTTTTTATTTCAGGGCATAAAAAACCCGGCACATCACTCCTGTTCTATGAAGGGCCGGGTTAAAGTTATTTTAGTTTTATTTTACAAGAATCCAATCATCAATATAAAAGCTTTCATCATGCGCATCGGGTCCTTTAATCCAGAAACCCAAAGCATTTGAAGGCGATCCTGTAGCCCAAAGCCCTAATGTAGAGAGTGGGATTTTATAATAATTCCAAATGCTTGCTTTAACCGTTATTGGTGCAGACTGGTCTCCGTTTCCATAACCTCCGGCACGTTTATCACCAGTGATATATAAAGTATAATCCTGAGAACCGCCCTTGATGTAGAAAGATAAGTAGTTATAGCCTCCGGTACTAGGCAACCCCACATTCCAGTTGGCCACACCATTAGCACTCCAGTTACCTTTTGCATAATTAAGCTTCAGTGATTTTACACCTGATTTTGCCGCTGCTGAAGATACTTCACCACTTCCCCAAAAATTGCCACTCCAATTTGTACCATAATCTTCAGTAAAGAACTTATAGGCCTGATCGAGATTAACATAAACCTGCTTTGGCGCAACCTGTCCTCCTGGATAAGTTAGCAGTAAGGTTGTAGAAGTGAGCGTAGAGCTTGGCATTTTAAGCGTTAATTCGGTATCGTTTTTAGTTAAAATTGTTGCTTTAGCAGTGGAGGTGCCCAGTTGAATATCGGTAACACTGGCAAGCCCGATACCGGTTAAAGTAATTTCAGCGTTAGCAGAAAAATTATAGTTAGAAGCTTCTGTAACCGTTGGTGGAGGAAGTAATATCGAAAATTTATAATCCACCTTTCCGTAAAGGGTTGTAACTGACAAAGTATTACTTTGGGTTGGCCCAGCAGGGGTATTTTTTGGAATACCCACCAAAATTGTACTGTCTGAGCCCAAGGCTTTATTAAAATATACAGAAAGCCCATTAAACGAAACCGTGGTAACACTTGCTAAATTCGTACCGATAATGGCGTACATATTCTGCAGATTCCCATCGGTTGTTGTCGAATCCATTGCAACAACTTGAGGCGTAGTATTCGGAAAGGTAACTGATGTCGCTTTTCCATTCGCATCGTAAGTGGTGATGGTTGTTGTTAATTTACTATCGATGTAAGATTTACTGATGGTACGTACCCTAGTAATGGTTGGCGCACCCTTTCCGCCTTCTGCATCATCTTTCTTACAAGATGCGATCCCCAAAGCTACCAATACAGATAACAGAAACGGGATTATGCTTTTTTTATTTATTAATATTTTCATTTCTTTTCTTTTTAAATGTGATACCCCAAAACCATATTTTTATTTAAAAGTGTAAGGTACAGGCGGAAGGGCTAAAGCCGGATCGTTGGCAACTTCAGTAGCCGGGTAAGGCAACAAGAAATTAGCATCGACAGGTGTAAAATATCCGTTTCCATATCTAACAGGAGGTGTGTCATTGCTTGAATCGCCCCTATCTTGTGCTTTAATAATTGCAATTGCTTTAGGATGGCTGGTTACATTAAAGCCATCAATACGACATAAATCAAACCAGTAATCGCCTTCGATTGCAAATTCAAGCCTGCGCTCTTTTAGCAGATCCTGAAAGGTAAATGATGATACAACGCCTAAACCTGCGCGTTGCCTGATGGTATTGAGGTATTTAACAGCCGTTACATCACTTGTACTGGCTGTTAAGGGCAAACCTGTTGGACTGCTTCCTACAGATGCGCCCAAAATTGCTTCCGCAGCAATTAGGTACATATCTGCTAAACGCAGCATATAAGTATTCATACCGGTAGATTGGAAAGCACTTTTACCCCCATTATCTGCAGGCGAACCGGTTACATATTTTTTGATCTGTGCATGTGTACCCTGAGAACCTGCATTTGCGGGAAGGGTATAACCGCCACCGGCCTGATTCAGTTCGGGATAATAATCGCCAGGCAGCATAATGGTTGCTTTTCTTCTCTGATCATTTGAAGAGTAGGCATCAATCAGGTCAAAAGTTGGAGCCAGCACACCATAACCATCGCCGGTCTGTGTAATGGCAGAACTATAGGCTAACGAAGCCTGCATTCCATTTCCAAAACCATAACCACCATTTGACAGCCACTGTAAAGCGATGATAGATTCTTTATTATTGTTGTTGGCAATCTTGAAAAGATCAGCATAAGTTCTGCCCGCAACGTCTACGCCAAACAGACCAAACTCATGGCTGTTGATCACTTTTTCTGCCTGGGCCTTTGCATTTGCATAATCCTGCATATACAGGTAAACTTTTGCCATCAATGCAGATGCCGAACCACTGGAAACATGCCCGCTACCCGCAACATTGGGTGTACAGTTCGCTTCACCAAATTTCAGATCGTTGATAATGAACTTATAAACATCAGTTACCGGATTTGTACGGATTGTTGATGGACTACCTACGAAATCAAGCGGATTTTCGATAATCGGAACATTTCCAAAAATCCTAACCAGATGAAAATAGGCCAGCGCCCTTAATACATGTGCTTCGCCCAGCGCATTGTTTACAACCGAAACAGGAACTGAGGCAGGAACCGTTGGAAGATTGTAGATTACGGCGTTAGACTGTGCAACAACGGTAAACAATGAGTTCCAGGCCGCACTTAATTCAAAGTTACCGTTTGAAACTGAAAAGTTTCCAAAAGCCTTCACATCATCCGAACCGCTTCTTCCGTTACCGCTTGCCATTTCGGTTATTGCCCAGCTTACTTTTGTGTTCCAGCCAAACCATGGCGCGGCATAAAGTGCGTTTGTACTAGACTGAACCTGGGCCGCTGTGGTATAATACCCGCCAACTGTATATTGATCTTCCGGTGGCCGGTTAAAAAATTCTTTCTTACAACCTGTTGTAGATAAAGATACTAGGGTTGCCATTGCTATGATCTGTTTTATATATCGTTTCATATCGATCTCTTTAAATGTTAAAACTGTGCGTTTAATCCAAATGTAATGGTACGTGGAATCGGATATCTACCCATGTCTATATTGGTATAAATCGGGTTCTGGTTCAACGAACCGATCTCGGGATCCAGACCTGAATATTTGGTAAATACATATAGATTCTGACCACTGGCAAAAACATTCAAACGGCTTAGCTTTGCATGCTTAATCCATTTTTCAGGAAAAGTATAGCCTAGCCTGATGTTCTGAACCCTTAAAAAGGAAGCACTTTCCAAAAAGCGGTCAGACATCACCAAGTTGTTGTTGGCTATACCGCCCTTTGGTGCAGGGATATCAGAATTTGGATTGCTTGGACTCCAGAAATTGCTGGAAGTAGCCAGCTGATTGGTATATAGCCCCGAAAGTCCTGCGATCTGATAATTTAATGCATTAAGGATTTTACCTCCATAGGATCCATTCAAAAAGATAGACAGATCGAAGTTTTTATAAGTGAAGTTATTGGTAATACTGTAGGTAAAATCCGGATTCGGGTTACCCAGCGCAACCTGGTCATTCGCATCCACTTTACCATCACCGTTTGTATCCTCATACATTAGATCACCCAGGTAAATCGAATTGGCAATTGAAGGATCGTTTGTAATCACTGCCGGCGATGTCCCCCCGGTTACGTTCTGAGGATGGGAAGCAATATACTGCAGGTCGGCAGTGTTTTTAATCACACCTTTAACTTTATAACCGAAGAACTCTCCTACAGGCCCGCCCTCGGTTGTTTTGGTTACAGGCAAACTGATAAAACTGCTGTTGATACTACCAATTAATGCCGGAGAACCATTTAAGGAAACTACATTGTTTTTATATTTCGAAAAGATTAAAGTTGTATTCCATTTGAAATTGTCATTTACAATGTTCTTTGTATTGATACTGAATTCGAAGCCTTTATTTTCTATCTGGCCAGCATTGTAATAAGGCGATTTAATTGCAGCCACATCAGAGTATTCGGCTGGTCCTCCGAGCAGGAACGCCGGAAGTGGTTTTTGGAAAAGGAAGTTTTTAGAGTTTTTAATGTAGTAATCAAAACTGGCATCAATTCTTCCTTTAAATAAACTAAAATCAACACCAGCACCTTTTTGAATGGCAGATTCCCAGGTTAAATCTAAATTGGCTACGTTGTTGGTTACAAAACCAGTACCCAAACCTGTGGCAACGGCCTTAATTGATGAACCATAAAGATAGTTGGGAATGTTCTGGTTTCCCGTTTCGCCATAGTTTAACCTGATTTTGATGTTATCGACTACAGATTTGGTGCTTTCCATGAACGATTCTTCCGATAACCTCCAGGAAATAGCCGCAGCAGGGAAATAACCAACTTTGTGCCCTTCAGCAAATTTCGAAGATTTATCAGAGCGGATACTTGCCGTGATACTGTATCTGTTGTTATAGGTATAGATTGCCCTTGCCAGTAAAGATTCCATCACCTGACTGCCTTTGTTCTGATCGATCAGAGCGGTGGTCTGATCACCAAAACCAAGTGTCTGAATGGTATTTCCCGATGCAAAATTTTCTATTTTATTCGAAACCCCGCCCCAGGTGGCCTGCCAAACTTCATATCCGGCCAATGCGGTTAAATTGTGCTTGGTACCAAATGTATGTGCGTAGTTTAAATACTCTTTCCAGCCCCAATAAGTACTATTGGAGTTGTATTGATCAAGCCGTGCCGTTTGATTCGAAAATGCCCCCCATTGATAAGTTGGCTTAAAAGTTTGGGCTTCCGACCAGTTAAAATCCCCATTCAGTTCCGAACGTAGGCTCAGGTCTTTAAAAATCTTTAAATCAGCATAAGCACTTCCGTTAATGTTATTGCTCAACAAAGTGTTTGTCAGGCTTAAAGCCTGCGCAACCGGATTAACTGTACCTTGCGCTAGCCCTCCTGCATCAAGCGTGGGCCCTGCAAAAGATCCATCCGCATTATAAATCGGATTATCCGGTGCACTGGAAAGTGCATTATAAACAATACCTGTATTACTGCCCAGGCCAATATTCTGGTTGGTCCGTGCCGCGCCGATTGTACTACCGATTTTTAGCCAGTCTTTTACCTGTCCGTTCACATTGGTACGGAACGAGTAACGTTTGAAATCACTTCCAATAATGGTTCCTTCCTGCTTAAGGTAGCCTCCAGATACGTAATAATCGACACCGTCTTTTCCTCCCGAGAATGACAATTGATGATTCTGTTGAGGCGCTGTCTGAAAAATGGCGTCCTGCCAGTCTGTACCAGGACCCAAAATACTTGGATCTGCAAACTCTATCCTTCTCTGCAAACCAAACTTATCGGCCAATGCATTTTGAAGATTTGCGAATTGCTTTAGATCCATCATATCCAAAAACTTACCCTGCTCCTGAAAACCATAATAACCATCATAACTGATCTTAGCACTACCATTTTTCCCACGTTTAGTAGTTACAATAACTACCCCATTAGCACCACGGCTACCGTAAATAGCCGTTGCAGAAGCATCTTTTAATATATCGATTGATTCTATATCGTTAGGATTGATCCTTGAAAGTGGGCTCACACCTGTTTCTTCCTGGCCACCGCCGGTCCGGGTCAATTGGGGAGACCTTCCGTTTCCGC
>Ga0182006_1000123_pt1 | contig 82698 bp, 72 predicted proteins | sample Sormic07211104_1_FD_123022 | JGI IMG/M metagenome (GOLD analysis project Ga0182006, IMG submission 123022) | Rhizosphere microbial communities from Sorghum bicolor, Mead, Nebraska, USA - 072115-104_1 MetaG | ecosystem: Host-associated > Plants > Roots > Rhizosphere | place: USA: Nebraska...
CCGGGGCAAGGTCGACATGGTGATCTCCACTCGTGAAGATCCCAATCTGGAAGGTTTTGCCTTGCGCACCTCGCCGGTATGGTGGATTTGCTCTGCGCAATACCTTCACAACCCCGGCGAGCCTTTGCCGTTGATCCTGGTGGATGAGCCCAGCATCTATCGACGATATGCTCTTGAGGCCCTAGAGCGTGCCAACATTACATGGCGCCAAGCTTATTTGGCGTCCAACCTGATTGGTATCAAGGCGGCGACGCGCGCAGGTCTTGGCGTCACTGCCAGAAGCATGGAAATGTTAGGCCCGGATATGCGAGTGCTGGGTGAAAGCGATGGTTTGCCCCGTCTGCCAGACGTCACCTACCACCTGTGGATTCGACCCAATACTCTGAATCCTCTGGTGCGTCGGGCCTATGAGTTGATTCGCAGCAGCCGCGGGCATTGAATGCAGAAGAGTTGCCCACCCTCCGGTGCAGATGAAATCCTGCCGCATTTTGTACACACTGCTTACTTAGATTGGTTGCACCATCCGGCCTCGGTGCACGTGTTACTACGCTGACCACCTTTATGTAGGAATCGCAATGTTGAACGCAGACCTACTCCCTTCCCTACTCTTCAAGATCAATGAGAACCAACTAGCGCTCGAAGCAGCAATCATGGAGCTTATGCTTTGGGTCGAGAAGCGCGGTTCGGGTGAGGTTGGAGGCAACGTGCGTGAAGGATTGGAGACGATCCCTAACAACGAAGAGTTCATCAATACCACGCTTGCGGTGCTCATGACGCCAGAGTGACGAGCCTCAATCTTGGCAAATGAGAAAAGCAGACATTCAATAAGTAAAACTATGACCTAGCTCACTCTCCATCCATTCTAGAAAGCGTCTTACTCTAGGAAAGCTGGAATGCGCCTTTGGAAACACCAAATGGTGAGCTGCTACCGGGGCACTGAGTGATTCCTTCGCCACTTCGATCAACGCTCCTGAGGCAAGATACTTTTGCGCTAGCAGCGTACTTTCTAACGCGAAGCCCAGCCCGTGGCTAGCGGCTTCTAAACTCATATATGACCGATCAAAGCTCAATGCGTAAGGTTTTTCAGGGCGAGCTAAACCGTGTTGGGCAAACCACTGCGGCCATTTAAGCATTGTGGCTTCGGATAGAATGAGGTCACGGTTTAACAAATCGGCAGCGCTCTTGATCGGACACTGCGAAAGCAATTTCGGAGAGGCCAAGACAGCGAAGGTTTCGTTGCGCACGGTTCGTACCTCATAACTCGGCCAGTTGGGCGTACCGTGGCGAATATCGACGTCAATCTTGTCCCGGCTAAAGTGCAACGATTCATATGAACATGACAGGTTGATCTGGATATCCGGATTGCTCGAGCGAAAAGCCTCCAATCGAGGCATCAACCATAACAATCCGAAGCTTGGTGACGAATGCAGTCGAAGGCAGTCAAGACTCACATCGCTGGCTGCCCGCTCGGTTGCTATGGCCAGGCTATGGAGTAACCCAGAAATCTCTTTTAAGTACTGCTCTCCTACAGGCGTTAGCGTTACGCCGCGTGCAGCCCGAACAAACAGCTGCCGGCCGATCATCCCTTCAAGCTTAGCTAGTTGATGACTGACAGCAGACGGCGTCAGATCCAAAACTTCGGCAGCCCTAGCAACGTTTCCAAATCTAGCCGTTTGCTCGAAGGCCTGAATTGCCCTCAGCGGTGGTAGCGTGGCTGGCGCGACGGTATCAGGGCGCATGACTAAAGACTCCGCTGTAGTTCTTATGATCGTTGAGTTTTTCCATTCAATCATCTGCTGCTTGGCTTGACGAGTGCTGAATTTTTTTCAGCACCGAGTGACATTCGCGTTATTGCTCAGGGCCCCCCTGGAGAACAAGCTGAGTCATCGGTTCTTCGCGGATCGACTCAATAAAAACAATCAGAGGAACTTCTCCATGCTTCTCCAAGGTAAAGTCGCAATCATCACCGGTGCCGCATCTGCCCGTGGCATTGGCCGCGCTACAGCGACCACTTTCGCGCAACAAGGCGCTCACGTCGTGATCCTCGATCTGGAGGAATCCGCTGCCCGTGATGCCGCTGCTTCCCTGGGCGAAGGTCATCTCGGTCTTGCGGCCAACGTTGCCGACGAATCACAGGTTCAGGAAGCCGTTGCCAAAATCATCGAGCACTACGGCCGTATTGATGTCCTCGTCAACAATGCCGGCATCACCCAGCCCCTTAAGACCCTCGACATCCGGCCTTCGGATTATGACAAGGTGCTGGACGTCAGCCTGCGCGGTACGTTGCTGATGTCCCAGGCGGTGATCCCGGTCATGCGCCAGCAGTCGTCCGGCAGTATTGTGTGTATGTCGTCGGTTTCCGCTCAACGGGGCGGCGGCATCTTTGGTGGCCCCCATTACAGTGCAGCAAAGGCCGGTGTATTGGGTCTGGGCAAAGCCATGGCACGAGAACTGGGGCCTGACAACATTCGTGTCAACTCCATCGCCCCTGGCTTGATTCACACCGACATCACCGGCGGCCTGATGCAGGACGAACGCCGCCACGCGATCATCGACGGCATTCCGTTGGGCCGACTCGGCGCAGCACAGGATGTCGCCAACGCAGCCCTGTTCCTGGCCAGCGACCTATCCTCTTACCTGACCGGCATCACTCTGGATGTGAACGGCGGCATGCTGATTCACTGAGTACACCTGGGCGGGCCTGCGCGGCCCGTGCGGTTCTGGATCGATGACGCAGCCGGGCCTTAGCCTGGCAGTCAATAAAAACAAGAGATCAGACCATCATGACTACTCTGTCGCTCGAAGCGGTTTCGACCGTGCGCTCCAACGCCTACCGTAAAACGGCCTGGCGCCTGATGCCGTTCCTGATGCTGTGCTACCTGTGCGCCTACCTGGATCGGGTCAACGTCGGTTTTGCCAAGCTGCAAATGATGAACGACCTGGCGCTCAGCGAAACCGTCTACGGACTCGGCGCCGGCATGTTCTTCATCGGCTACTTCCTCTGTGAAGTGCCCAGCAACATCATCCTGCACAAGGTCGGTGCGCGGGTCTGGATCGCCCGGATCATGATCACCTGGGGCATTGTCTCCGCCCTGTTCGCCTTCGTCGAAACCGCCTGGCAGTTCTACGCCCTGCGCTTCCTGCTCGGCGTTGCCGAAGCCGGTCTGGCACCGGGCCTGCTGCTGTACCTGACCTACTGGTTTCCCTCCTACCGGCGTGCGCGCATGACCGTGTTGTGGTTCATCGCCATACCCCTGTCGGGCATGGTCGGCGGCCCGCTCTCCGGCTGGATCATGAACCACTTCGCCGGCATGCACGGTTGGGCCGGGTGGCAATGGATGTTCGTGCTGGAAGCGGTGCCCACGGTGCTTATCGGGCTGCTGGTGCTGAGTTATCTCAAGGACGGCGTGCATCAGGCCAGTTGGCTGGATGATGACGAAAAGGCACTGATCACCCGCGAGTTGGCCGAAGACGACCAGCAGAAAGTCACCCATGCCTCGGTGGGTGAGTTCATCCGCGACCGTCGCCTGTGGTTGCTGGCCGGGATCTACTTCTGCGTGGTCATGGGCCAGTACGCCATCACCTTCTGGCTACCGACCCTGGTGCGTAACGCGGGGGTTTCCGATCCGCTGCACATCGGTTTCCTGAGCAGCCTGCCCTACCTCTGCGCAATCGTGGCCATGCTGTATGCCGGACGCAGCGGTGACAAACACCGTGAGCGCCGCTGGCACCTCATTATACCGATGATTGCAGGTGCCATCGGCTTGTGCCTGGCTGCCCTGATGGGTGGAAATGTACTGCTCTCCATTCTCAGCCTGTGCCTGGCTGCTTCCGGAATCCTGTCCGCCACGTCGATGTTCTGGATGCTGCCCACCACGCTGCTCGGTGGCGTGTCTGCCGCCGCCGGCATCGCCGCAGTCAACAGCTTCGCCAACCTCGCCGGCTTCTGCTCGCCGTATCTGATCGGCTGGGTCACCACACAGACCGGCTCCAGCGCCATCGGCATGTACCTGATCACCGGCGTTCTGCTGTTCGGTGCCATGTTGGTACTGCGCATCCCCGCCGCCTCGGTCAATCGTTGATTCATTGGAGTTTCACCATGACTGCTCAAACTGCATTCACGTCATCCACGACGCTGGCGCAACGCGCCCACAACATTCGCCGCCATGCCTTGCGCATGGGTCAGGTTCAGGGGCAAGGCTATGTTGGCCAAGCCCTCGGCGCCGCCGACCTGCTGGCCGTGTCCTACTTCCATGCCCTGAGCTACCGGCCGGAAGACCCAGAGTGGGAAGCACGCGACCGCTTCTACCTGTCGATCGGGCACTATGCGATTGCCCTGTATGCGGCTCTGATCGAAGCCGAGATCATCCCGCTGGACGAACTGGAAACCTACGGCGCCGATGACAGCCGCCTGCCGATGTCGGGTATGGCCGCCTACACCCCGGGCATGGAGATCACCGGCGGTTCGCTCGGCCAGGGTTTGGGCATCGCCGTTGGTGCCTGCCTGGGCCTCAAGCGCAAAGGCTCACCAGCCTTCGTCTACAACCTGCTGTCGGACGGTGAACTGAATGAAGGCTCGACCTGGGAAGCGGTAATGTCGGCATCGCACTGGAAGCTCGACAACCTGATCGCCATCGTCGACGTCAACAACCAGCAGGCCGATGGTTATTCGAGTGAGATCCTTTCGTTCGAACCCATCGTCGATCGTTGGCAAGCGTTTGGCTGGTTCACCCAGCGCGTCGATGGCAATGATCTGGAGGCACTGGTCACTGCGTTCGACGCCGCACGCAACCACCCTGGTGCGCAACCTCGGGTGATCATCTGCGATACCAAAATGGGTAAAGGCGTGCCCTTCCTGGAAACCCGCGAAAAGACCCACTTCATCCGCGTCGAAGAACACGAATGGGATCTGGCACTGAGCAACCTTGAAGAAGGAAACAACCAATGAGCAACGCAGCCAACACTCCGACTTCCACGGTTGAGCCGGCCAAGAAACGTCTGACCACTTCGGCGATGATCGCCTCAATTGCCTCGGAAGGCCAAGCCACCCAATCCGCACCGTTTGGTCATGCACTGGCCGCGCTGGCGGATCAGCGTCCGGACATCGTGGGCCTGTCCGCCGACCTGTCCAAGTACACCGACCTGCATATTTTCGCCAAGGCCCATCCCGATCGCTTCTATCAAATGGGCATGGCCGAACAACTGCTGATGAGTGCGGCAGCGGGGATGGCACGGGAAGGCTTCGTGCCCTTCGCCACCACCTATGCCGTATTCGCTTCCCGCCGCGCCTACGATTTCATCTGCATGGCCATCGCCGAGGAGAATCTCAACGTCAAGATCGTCTGCGGCTTGCCCGGTCTTACGACCGGCTATGGCCCAAGCCACCAAGCCACGGACGACCTGGCAATTTTCCGCGCCATGCCCAACCTGATGATCGTCGATCCCTGCGATGCCCTGGAAATCGAGCAGGCCGTACCCGCCATTGCCGCGCATCAAGGGCCGGTGTACATGCGCCTGTTGCGCGGCAATGTGCCGCTGGTGCTGGACGAGTACGGCTACAAATTCGAGATCGGCAAGGCTAAGACCCTACGCACCGGTAATGATGTGCTGATAATTTCCACTGGTTTGATGACGATGCGCGCACTGGAAGCGGCAAATGAACTGCAGACTGATGGGGTTGATGTCGCCGTGCTGCACGTGCCAACGATCAAACCACTGGATGAGCAAACCATTCTTGCAGAAGCGAGGAAGTCTGGCCGCTTGGTGGTCACTGCAGAAAATAGTTCGATTATTGGAGGTCTGGGCGAGGCCGTCGCGGGGGTGCTGCTGCGCAATGGGGTTACCCCAACGTTCCGGCAGATTGCATTGCCTGATGCATTCCTTGACGCGGGCGCTTTGCCGACACTCCACGACCGCTATGGCATTTCAACTCAAGCCGTCTGTGCGCAAATCAAAGCCTGGTTGTAACCGCTATCTGTGGCGCCTGAACTCAGGCGCCCTGTTCCCGGCGTTCAAGAGATCAAAACATTGAAGCCACACGAACTGCTTGACCCAGACTTCCGCAGTTTTCTGACGCCCAGCAAAGACACCTGGTCGCTGAAGACCTTGTCGAGTATAAGAGAGCGCGTCAATTCGACCTACAAATCTGCTCAAGCCTCTCGGTGCAAGCAGCGAGCGACCATAGCTGTTTCAGGGAATGAGACAATTCAGCTCTGCCTCTATCGGCCGAAAATGGCGCCCACAGACGTAAAGCTTTCGGCGATTATGTACATTCATGGTGGAGGTTTCGTGCTTGGTCGACCTGAGATGGCCGATGATTATCTGGCCGATCTTGCCGACGAATTACAAACCTTGATCGTCGCGGTGGATTACCGATTGGCCCCGGAACATTCTTTTCCTATACCACTTGAAGACTGCTATGCGGCACTGAGCTGGATGGTTGGCAATCAAGACTGTTTGTGTATCGATGCACAACGGATAGTAATCATGGGGCACAGTGCTGGCGGAGGGTTGGCAGCTGCGTTGTGCATATTAACTCGTGACAAAAGTGAATACACAATTGCAGGTCAGATATTGGTCTATCCAATGCTTGATCACCGCACGGGCGCGGCATTTTCGCCGTATAGAAATGAAATCACCGGCACGATTGGGTGGTCTTCTGTACCGAACCAATTCTGCTGGGATTGCATGCGAGGAGACTACCGTCTGGATGATGATCGTGCGGGTTTGTTTTCTCCGTCTGTGCATCAGGATCTTACTGGTCTACCTCCAAGCTTTATATCGGTAGGTGCGCTCGATTTATTTCTGGAGGAGGACGTCACCTATGCATTGAATTTGTCGCGTGCTGGAGTAGCCGTAGAGCTTCACGTCTATCCTGGAGCGCCACATATGTTCGATCAATATCCGGGCCGCATCACAACACAATCAAAACTTGATATTGCAAACGCTTTAAAGAAATATTTGAAGTCGGCATAAATTTTTCATCAAATTCGGCAGGACTTCTGTAAATACTTTCCATTGGCGCAACCCTCTTGTCAAATAGGTTCTTAGTGCTCCTTTGCTTTCTTTATACGAGTCACAATCAACAGCAGTACACCGAAGGCTATCGGCGCCATGGCCAGCATGGCTTTGCGCTCTGAAATTTCTATACCCAGCACGTGCAGTGCGGAGTAGGAAAGCTTAAGAAGGCTCAACAGGTAGTAGGTTATGGCAATGATTGAAAGCCCTTCGACGGCTCTTTGGATTTTTACTTGCGCATCTGCACGTGAGTTGAGGCTCTTAAGAATTTCCGAGTTTTGCTCTTCCATCTCGACTTGCACGCGCGCCTGCAGTAGGTCACCCAGGTTAACCACGCTCGTTGCCACTTGATCCAATCGTTGTTCAGTGACAGCGCAATACCTCACCGTAGGCTTGAAGCGTCTTTCAATAAAAACCCCAAGCCTCTGACAACCGCCAATATGGCTTTCCCTAAGCTCGCCCAATCTCTCAAAAACCAACTGTGCATATGCCTGGGTCGCGCTGAGGCGATGGCGTGTTTTGGCCTTCAAGCTGACAACCTGAGCTGACAAGGAAGCAATATCAGCAAGCAGACTCTTCGCACTCGTTGTATCTATATTCGTATTGAGGTCTGAAAGATGTACTAATCTTCTCTCAAACATGAAGAGTTGAGCATCGAGTTCTTTTGCGGCAGGTAGCGCAAGAGATGCCATCATGCGATAAGTCTCGATTTCAAGCAGCCTCCGAATCATCCTTCCTTGGCGATATGCGTTTAGCCCCTTGTTAATAAAAAGAAATCTATTTGTGCCTTCAGGGCACAATCTGAAATCGCTCCAAACAAATGCATCTGAACCACCGATGCATGATCCGCTAGGATCCTTAAAACCGTAGTCAAAGACACTGCCTCTCCAAGACTTTTCAGATCGCACGATTATCTGAACAGAGTTAATAATCATCGATAAATGAGACTGAATTAAACTTTCAAGCTCATCGGGGAGCTTAATCCAAAATAGTTCATTTGTACCCGATGTAACGACTTGCGTGAGAGTAAAGAACTCAGCGTGTCGCTCCCACTTCAACGGATGGCCATTGAGCTCAGTGATGCCATGAGCGGCATCCGCATCAACCGCTAAAGGGACAAGACTGCGCAATAAAGATTTGCATTCACTCTCTCCGCCCAAAAACGCCAAATGAAAAACATGAGCAGGCTCATCAAAATACAATGATGGTCGAGCATGTAACTCATTATGCAAAAAATGTCGTTGCGGATGCATGATGCCTATACCCAGTCAGCACATATTATAAAAAACTTTCTTCTTCACGAATAACTATCCAAATCCCAAGCATCGATATGGCTACACCAAGCCCCATAAGCCAGGAAAGCGGTTCATCGAACATGACCCATGCCCAAAGTAAAGTTACAGCAGGACTTAAATAAAGTACCGTGGCGACCCTTGTAGGAGATGACCTACGCAGACAAAGCCAATACAGACCATATCCTCCCATCGACGATATGGCTGCTGTCCATAAAACACTGACGATAAACCCTGTGGATGGTACTGGCGCCAAGCTCGTTTCGATGCTAGCAACAAATGCGAAAAGTATTGCCGAAACTAGGCTTTGAATCCAGAGATTTGTAATCAGCGACATTGAGCTGAAGGTGTCCGAATGCTTTTGCCAGATGGTAGCTACGGCCAAAGACATCATCCCCAAAAACGGCAACAGATAAGCCCAGAGCGGAGCTTCCCCTAATACCAGTGCGCCTTGAGTAACTAATACTACACCTAGCAAGCCTGTCCCTAGACCTAGCCAAGCGCGAATTGTGAGACGCTGCTTCAAAATTGTAGTCGCCAAAATAGCGGTACCGACTGGCAGCAGATCGGCCAATAGAGCAGCTAGGCCTGCAGGAACACCCAGAGCGATACCTTGTACAACTCCTAAAAGATAGCCAGATGTAGCTAGCAGCCCAATTCCCGCGTAATGAATGAGCGTACTGAAGGAAGTTCGTCTTAGCTCTGAAATAACGAAGGGCAGAAGAAAAAGGGTCACTACAACACATCGCCAAAAAACCACAAGAAATGGTGATGCATAATCTAACGAAAAACGTGCACCAACGAAGCCGGAACTCCATGCAATCACCATTGCAGCCTCTAAAAAAGGCAGAGGAAGCAATGCAAGCGATGGAAACCGGAAAAAGCGATAACTTGCTGATTCTAGAGGGCTAGGCGAATTCGTCATGCATTCAATCCCTAACAAAGCGTTTCTAGGGGCTTTTTCCAAGATGCTTCATTGCTTGGCTTCAAGCTCTTAGCAATCACCCCACTCTCAAGCGTCTTTGTACTTTTATTGGATGCTCTGCCACAAACGAGTTTTACGCACTGACTAATGACAAATTGTCATGCATGTCGCAGGCTCACTGATTGATCTCACGACTTCGCTTTGATCGCATAAATACCGCTAATAATGACCACGAGCCCTCCGAATATCGTCCAAGCATCAGGAAACTCACCAAAAACTAATAAGCCTATTAATGAGGCAAAAACTAGGAGTGAGTAATTGAAAGGTTGTAGAGTGGCTGCAGTAGCATACTTAAGTGCTTGAATAAGCAAAAGTTGAGCGCCAACTCCAGTCAGCGATACGATACCGATCAATAACCCCTGGAGTGGAGTTGGAGTTACCCACCCCGGCAATCCAAACACAGTCGCCGCGATGGCGCCAAATCCCGCCATGTAGAACATATTTGTTATAAAGGTGTCGTCCTGACTAATCTTTCTTGTTAGCACATTGAATATGGCAAACCCTAAAGCGGAAAACAACGGTATAAGAGCTGAAAGTTCAAAGACTCCTGTTCCTGGACGTAGGATGATCAGTGTCCCCATAAACCCAACTGCGGAAGAAATCCAACGGCGAAAACCTATAAACCCACCGAGAAAGACTCCTGCCAGCGCCAAGGTCATCAAAGGAAATATCGCGTAAAGCGCGTGCATCTCCGCTAAACCTAAAAACCTTAGGCCAATAGCAAACAGCGCTATTTCCCCAACACCTATCAGTGCTCGGACGATTTGGAGTAATGGATGTTTACTGCGGAACGAGTCTTTTACAGCCCTTTGAGATGCGGCATACCCCAGCGCAAAAAGTACAAACACCCAATAACGAACCATTACCAACTGAGCAATTGGAATATCTCTGACTAGAACTTTGGTGATCCCATCCTGACCGGCAAAAATCAACATTGACAAAAGGCACAAGACAATACCAAAACGAGGCCTTAAAATTTTATGAGAAATCGCATCAGAAGCGGTTGCCGACTGGCACGGATTTGCAATTTGATTACCGTTCAATTGCACGCTGGTCATATCTGCCTCCGCACACCATCGTTACATATCGAAATAACAATGCAGCTGAATATTAATTGAAGGCATTAAAATTACGTTATCACCTTAGCTAATAATCATTCTTGCTGAATACGTAACGCAACACTATAGCGCTTCGTATCTTTATCCAGATCCACATTTACTATATCCTCAATTCCTGCTCCCGCCTCAACCTTTTCAATGAGCTCTAAAATAGCTTTTTTCATAAACCAATGTGATGAGCGATCTAGTCTCGCAGAAACAGATTTAAGCCGGGCTCTGGTTCCCGCATCCAACTTAATCCCAAGAGTTGTAGTCGACATAGCTTTACCTCCAAATCAACTTCACTTCATTACTCATTCAACACTATTGTAAAAAAGACAGCACAACCTAAGCCTTAGCTCCTGAATGACTATGTATCAAACCCCATAACGCGAGAAGCGGCACATCCATTGATCTCATAGCATGGACGCAAGATGACGGGTTTAGCACCACCCCTCCTACTCCAGGGCTCCACCACCCCACATCTTCTCGATACCATTCGCCTTCCGATAGAACAATATAGAACTCACTGGGAGGGTGAAGATGATATGGATAACTGGTAAAAGGGGCCATTAGCGCAAGGCCAATCGTCAAAGTATCGCATTCAAATACCCCGCCTACGCCTGTGATGATCGCATGCCGATGTTTCTCCACAAACGAATTATCTTGATCGGGCTTGGCCTCACGTTTCACCCAGTTAGCACGAGCTAAAAGGGCTGCAACCGAGCTTAACAAAGATACAAAACACTCATTCCCCCTTGGTGCTAGCTTAAGCGCTTGAGCCAAGTAACGTTCAAGAGTGTGAGGCAGTTTGTCGGACGCTTCCGATGCTTTGTTAACCATCAAATTCGCTGAAGCCACTGATTGAGCGTATGATTCCGTTAAGATGGAATTTGTATCGTCAACTACACGATTTAACAAAATCTCTTGAATAGCTTTTAGGATAAACATCCCGTTCACAGACACGCAATGACCCGCAGGTAAAGATTCAACATTATGGGTCATTGCTATCAATCCTCATCAAGCCATGATTTAAATAAAATCCAGGAATCAGAACTAAACCGGGTTAAATACTACTTAATTCATCTAGCAATTCCATAGAAATCCTGATCCCATCGCTTTCCGCCGCAATGGTTGCGTATTGGCGCTCCAGTCCTGGCCTATGGACACCCATTTCAATCAATCGAGCCAATTGACTTGCAAGCCGGCTCTCGAATCCTGATGAAAAGAAATTCGGCGCGATAGCTAGAATCAGTAGACCGCAACCTGGTGTCTGAAAGCCCTGGTGGAAAGCCGGTGAATCAATAGACCAGTTAGCGCCTGTTAGACCTGCGGCCAAGACCTCAACCATGAGAATCAAATTAGCTCCGCGGTAACCGCCAAAAGGAAGAAGCGCACCACCTAAAGCCTCTAAAGCGTTGCGTGTTGCATTCCCATGCTGATCCACAGCCCATCCATCAGGAATGTCGCTACCCTTCGACGCTGCATGCGCGATATTTACAAATGCAGTTGCACTACTCGCTTGGTCAAACATTAGGGGTATACCGTCCGCCGTCGGTGCTGCAAATGACAGAGGATTAGTAGAATAGGTCTTGCCCTTAGCATCGGGAACTGCGACGAGCGCTGGGCCATTCGCGACTGCCAAAGCAATCAGCCCGGCCTTGGCCAAGCGAATGGTGTAATCGCCTAACTCACCACTCGTAAAGCTATTGAACTGACTGAACACAGCCATTCCATTACTGTGTGCGGAGTGACAAAACGAGTCAAAACACCGATCTACGCCTAGTTGCGCGATACCCCCTCGGGCATCTGATCTGAAGATTATTGGGCTAGAGGAAGAAATTCTTGGTTCAGCTCGAGGATCAATTCGACCAGACGAGAATCCGGACAAATAATCAGCTAAGTGACGAAAACCAACAGCTTCGTTACCGCGGCTTTGTGCTGCGACCACTGCTCTGGCTAACGAAACAGCTATTGCCTGTGAGCAACCTTTCGATTCGCAGAGTTGCTTCACCCAGGAAACAGCTTCCTCGATTGAAAAGCTATGGTAGGTTGCTGTTTTCAAAGGATATCGCCTATACGGTTTATTCCATGCTGCCTGGGCCTTAAGTTTTCCTTCAAGGACACCAGGCTGCGGAGTAGCTACCGAACAGCTTAAGCTATTACTGCCCCGCTGTTGTGGCTGCAGTATTGGCGCCAAACATTGCCACAAAGCGAGGTTTGTTGGCTGCGTAGTATTCTGCAACTACCTTGTCTGCCGAACTATCACGCGCAGTAGCCATCAGCTTCTCAAGGTCAGACTGAGGAATTTTGAAGTTGGCGAAGAATCTGGCAACGTCGGGATGCTCCGCGCTAAACCCTTTGCGAGCAACCGCGTGAATTTGCTCAGCGCCACCGAAAATTTGCTTCGGATCTTCCAAATAGCGAAGCGACCACTTGGAAAACGTCCAGTGTGGGCTCCATGCGTTGATCAAAGACCATTTGTCACGCTTCAGGTTGCGATCCAACTCGCTCAACATTCCAGATTCTGAAGACGCAACCATCTTATAGCCGTCAAGTTTGTATTCTTTAATGGCCTTTTCCGTAAGCTTATATTGACCGTTACCCACTTCGGAAGTCAGAATTTTGCCGCCGAATTTTTCCTTTACCTCTGGCTTGTTAAGATCTTCAACAGTGGCGACCTCACTGATAGGGATGGACGTAGGAACCGCCATGCCGATCCGACCTTCATACAGCACGCCAAGGTCTTCAAGCCTGTCTTTGTATTTATCATAGAAGGATTTGTGAGTGCTCGGCAGCCATACCATCGGGATTAAATCGATGTTGCCGTTAGCAAGTGCTTGAAACTGAATTCCAATATCTGCCAAAACCAGTTTTACTGGCTGTTTCAAATGATCTTGTAGCGCGGTATTGGCCAACTTTACTGCGATTTCCGTATCCGACCAATTAACCCACCCGATACGGATAGGCGCGGGATCTTCAGCTTGAGCAAATAGGCTGCTGGAGGCCATGGCCATCCCTGCGAGCCAACCGACAAGGTTTTTGCTGGAAAACGAACGACTAATCATGGTGCATCTCCGCGTACTGTATTAATGGTTATTGGCAGGGCAGCAGAAAAATCAAACTTCCTCAACATGAGAGCAAATTGCCATTGCTGTCACAAGGGAATTAATATCATACATGCATGAGTTTTAGTTATGTGAAAATGACGACTTCACATATTTGGGTAATTCGGCCCTCCCCCGCCCTCTGGCGGAACCCACGTAATATTTTGCGTTGGATCCTTAATATCGCACGTTTTACAATGAATGCAATTTTGCGCATTAATCTGTAATGCCTTAACGCCACTTTCAGCTTCTATAATTTCATAAACTCCGGCGGGACAATAACGCTGTGCCGGCTCATCATAAATTGGTAAATTTATCGATATAGGCACACTAGCAACAGCCAACTTCAGATGAGGCGGCTGATTCTCCTCGTGATATGTATTAGATAAGAACACTGATGACAAACGGTCGAAACTTATCACTCCATCAGGTTTAGGATAAGATTTTGATGGAGAATTGGTAACGGGTTTCATTTTTTCATGATCACGAGCTTTATCTCGCAGCGTAAATGGCAACCGCCCTTTGAACATATTCTGATCAATGAAATTGAAAGCCCCCCCGAGCACTGATCCGAACTTGTGCATGGCTGGGCCAAAATTTCTACTTCGCTCCAGCTCTTCTCCGAGCCAACTATTGGAAAACAGCGAACCATAGTTATTTAGCGGTTGTACAGACGTAGGATCTGAAACCACCGCTTCGAATATCGCTTGCGCGGCTAGCATCCCGGATTTCATTGCCGCATGAGTGCCTTTGATTTTGGCGAAGTTGAGCGTGCCAGCATCGCAGCCCACCAACACCCCTCCAGGAAATGCCATTTCAGGGAGTGAGTTGTGCCCACCTTTGGCTATTGCCCGTGCGCCGTAACTGACTCTTTTTCCATCCTTGAGGTAACGCTGGATGATGGGATGATGCTTGTAACGTTGAAACTCCTCGAAGGGAGAAAGATGCGGATTCTCGTAGCAAAGATCTACAATCAGTCCAACAACAACCTGATTATTTGCTGTGTGATACAGGAATGAGCCCCCTGGGTTGTTGTCATCCAATGGCCATCCTGTCGCGTGTACGACTAGGCCTTCTTCATGAACCGAAGGATCCACATCCCATATTTCCTTGAGACCAATCGCGTAATGCTGAGGATCGGAATCTTTATCTAAGGCGAAATGCTCGATCGCGCGCTTGCCCAGATGACCACGGCATCCCTCCGCTAGTACCGTGTAACGTGCACGTAGCTCCATACCAGGCGTGAAGTATCCTGCACGCTCCTCACCGTTTCGACCTACACCCATGTCACCAGTAATGATGCCTTTGACAACACCTTGTTCCAGGATCAAATCGCTGGCCGCGAAGCCTGGATAGATTTCCACACCCAAAGCCTCAGCTTGCTCCCCAAGCCACCTGCATAAGTTGCCTAAAGAGATAATGTAGTTGCCTTCATTATGGAGCGTCTTAGGTGCCATCCAATTAGGGACTTTTCGAGATTTTTCTGGCCCGGAGAACCAGTAAATATCATCTCGGAGAACTTTGGTAAGTACGGGCGCTCCCTTAGCTTCCCAATCAGGGAATAGCTCGTCGAGCGCTCGGGTTTCAAATATTGCACCCGACAGGATATGTGCTCCGATCTCGGAGCCTTTCTCAACCACGCACACGCTAAGGTCACGACTGGATGCGGCGGCCAGTTGTTTGAGATGGCAAGCGGTGGCCAGTCCTGCCGGCCCACCACCCACAATCACTACATCGAACTCCATTTGGTCGCGCTGCACGGGATCACCTAGCTATCATCAGGCTGTTAAAAATAAGTATTGATGCTCGTCACGCCGGGCGCCATTCACAGCGCTTTTTCGAGCGCCGGCAATGCCTCAAAGAGATCCGCAACCAACATGTAGTCTGCCACTTGGGCGATTGGGGCCTCTGCATCCTGGTTAATCGCGACGATCACCTTTGAACCACTCATACCTGCTAAGTGTTGAATGGCTCCGCTGATGCCAACGGCGATATACAACTCCGGCGCGACGATTTTCCCCGTCTGTCCGACTTGCAGGTCGTTGGGTGCAAAACCAGAGTCCACTGCTGCACGCGACGCACCTACGGCACCGCCAAGCTTGTCTGCGACGCGCTCAACAAATGCAAAATTTTCTTTGCTTTGCATTCCGCGCCCACCAGAAACCACTACACGAGCGCTCGATAATTCAGGCCTTTCGCTGATCGTCAGTTGTTCGGCTACAAAGCGAACATTCGTAGCGATTTTGCCGCCATCGACAACGGTGACATCACCGCGATTCTGCTGTGTCGCTGCCTGAGCGAAAGCCGAGGAGCGAATAGTGAGTAATTTGACGGGGTCAAGCGATTGAAATGTGGCTATAGCATTGCCTGCATAAATGGGTCGCTGGAAGGTATCTACGGATACAATTTTGCTGACGTCAGAAAGCATTCCGACATCCAAGCTCGCCGCGACCCGTGGCAATACACTACGGCCCAAGCTACTTGCATCAGCGAGGACGTGCGTATAACCCTCAGCCACCACTGAGGAAATCAGTGGCTGAACATTTTCAGGCAATATCTTCTCGAAAACTGCCCCTTGGGCTAGGAGTGTCCGATGCACCCCCTGGATAAAAGCAGCTTGTTCCGCCGCTGCGACAGCGTCCTGCCCGCCAATAACAAGCAGATCAGTTTCTAGACCCAACTCTACAGCAGCAGTGATAGCACTTAATGTACCCGCCGTAAGCTGTCCGGCTACCTGCTCGGCTATAACCAGTGTGCGCATCAAATCACCCCCGAAACGTTTTTCAGTTTTTCCACGAGTTCGGATACCGAGCCCACTTTGATGCCTGCTTTACGAACCGGTGGTGATGCGACCTCTAACAATCGAGTGTGCTCTTTCACACTGGCACCCAAGCTGTCAGCGGCAAGAATCTCAAGCGGCTTCTTCTTGGCTTTCATGATGTTCGGCAATGATGCATAGCGCGGTTCGTTGAGTCGTAAATCGCAGGTAACGACTGCGGGTACAGAAAGCTCCACAGTCTGGCTGCCACCATCGACCTCCCGTTCGACTAACCAGTTGCCATCGGCATAGCTGATCGCAGAAGCGTAGGTGGCCTGACCACTCCCAATCAGCTGCGCAACCATTTGGCCGGTCTGGTTGTTCTCTTGGTCAATGGCCTGCTTTCCAAAGAGGATCAGTTGCGGTCGTTCTCGATCGATTACTTTGCTCAGGTACTTGGCAACATTCAGAGGCTCAAGAAGTGAGCTGGTCTCGACCAGGAGGGCTCGATCTGCACCAAGTGCCAATGCCGTACGCAACTGCTCTTGAGCAGCAGAGGTACCCACGGAAACCACCACCACCTCTGACACAACACCTTTTTCCTTGAGGCGAATCGCCTCCTCCACTGCGATTTCGCAGAACGGATTCAAGGACATCTTCACGCCGTTCAGATCTACGTCCGAACCATCTGTTTTCACGCGAACCTTCACGTTCGGGTCGATGGCGCGTTTTACAGCTACGAGCACTTTCATAGTCCTCCCGGGTACTCCTGGATCAATGCATAACTGACGCGAACGAGCCAAACCATTCGCTGCTTCGTCTCGATGTTATCCCTGCTTTTTTGGTCACGCAAGAAAAATGTACACCTGTGTCCTAATCGTTGACACACATGAACATTCGACATACCGTTATGTCACACCAAGCCTGATGTTCTGTTCCAGGAGCGCAATAACATGTCCAGCGATCCCTTGCTGCAACCCTATAAGATCAAAAACCTGACACTACGTAATCGCATCATGACCACCTCGCACGAACCGGCATATCCGGTCGATGGCATGCCTAAGGAGCTCTATCGCGCCTATCATGTCGAGCGCGCTAAGGCTGGTGTGGCATTAACCATGACCGCCGGTTCCGCCGCGGTGTCGCGTGACAGCCCGCCGGTGTTCAACAACATCCTGGCTTACAAAGACGAAGTAGTCGGGTGGATGAAGGATCTGACTGACGAGTGCCATGAACATGGCGCTGCCGTGATGATTCAGCTGACGCACCTTGGCCGTCGCACGCGTTGGGACAAAGCCGATTGGCTGCCCGTGGTATCGCCGTCCCATCGCCGGGAAGCGTCGCACAGAGCCTTCCCAAAGAAGATGGAAGAGTGGGATATCGAACGAATCATCAAAGATTACGTAGATGCCGCCGAGCGCATGAAAGCTGCAGGCCTTGATGGCTTGGAACTTCAAGCCTATGGGCATTTGATGGATCAGTTCTGGTCTCCGTTGACCAACGATCTCGACGGCCCCTACGGCGGCCCCCTAGAAAACCGGTTACGTTTTACATTCGATATTTTGAGAGGAATCCGCAAGCAATGCGGTGAGGATTTTCTGCTAGGTGTGCGCTACACCGGAGACGAGGATCTACCCGGTGGGTTTGGGGCGCAGGAAGGGATCGCGATTTCCCGCATGCTCAAGGACAGCGGCTTAGTTGATTTTCTTAACGTGGTGCGCGGGCACATCGACACCGATGCAGGCCTGACTGACGTGATCCCAATTCAAGGGATGCGCAACTCACCCCATTTGGATTTCGCCGGCGAAATTCGCGCAGCGACAGGTTTCCCAACGTTCCATGCGGCCAAGATTCCCGACGTCGCAACCGCGCGCCATGCCATCGCCTCCGGCAAGATCGACATGGTCGGTATGACTCGTGCTCACATGACCGATCCGCACATTGTGCGCAAGATCATAGAAAAACGTGAGGAAGAGATCCGTCCGTGCGTAGGCGCTAACTACTGCCTGGATCGCATATATCAGGGTGGTGCCGCTTATTGCATCCATAACGCTGCGACTGGGCGTGAAACCACCATGCCCCACGAAATACCTAAAGCCCTAACCAAACGTAAAGTGGTAGTGATCGGAACCGGCCCGGCGGGCCTGGAGGCGGCGCGCGTCGCCGGTGAGCGCGGCCACGATGTAACAGTATTCGAAGCTGCTGACCAACCTGGCGGGCAGATCCGGTTGACGTCTCTTAGTGAGCGCCGTCGCGAAATGATCAGCATCATCGATTGGCGCATGGTGCAATGCGAACGCCTGGGTGTGAAGTTCAATTTCAACACTTGGGCTGAGGCTGAAACGGTACTGGCTGAAGAGCCAGATGTTGTGATTGTTGCCACTGGGGGCTTACCTCACACCGAGGTGCTCAAACAGGGTAATGAACTGGTTGTATCGACCTGGGACATTATCTCTGGCGACGTCAAGCCTGGAAAAAATGTGCTGATCTTTGATGACGCTGGCGACCACGCGGCATTGCAGGCTGCAGAAGTCATCGCCAACAGTGGAGCCAAGGTTGAGATTGTTACACCTGATCGGTCGTTTTCACCGGAGGTGATGGCGATGAACCTGGTTCCTTACATGCGCAGCCTACAAGACTTGGACGTTACCTTTACTGTCACGTATCGAGTGGAGTCCGTAGAAAAGCGCGACGGTAAGTTGATTGCCAGCTTCGGCAGTGATTACGGTGCTGTACACAAGCAAAGAACGGTTGATCAGGTTGTTATCAACCACGGCACCATTCCTTTGGACGATTTGTACTTCGATCTGAGACCTCATTCGAGCAATGGCGGCGCGGTTGAGCAACACAACCTAATCGCTGGAAAAGTCCAAAATATTGTTACTAACGCTGAAGGCCGTTTTCAGCTATTCCGAATCGGGGATGCCGTCTCAGCGCGCAACACTCACGCCGCCATCTACGATGCCCTGCGGCTGGTGAAGGATATCTAAACCCATGCCCCTGACTTTATAGCTCAGGGGCATTTTTCACACTTAGTATGAGGCTCTTCCATGTCAGCACAGACCTTGAAGTCAAGGGCTGCTGTCGCGTTCGCCCCCAATGAACCGTTACAGTTAGTCACCATCGACGTAGCCCCTCCTAAGGCAGGGGAAGTACGAGTTCGCATCGTCGCCACTGGCGTCTGTCATACAGATGCTTTCACGCTTTCTGGAAGCGATCCTGAGGGTATTTTCCCCAGCGTGCTGGGGCACGAAGGCGGTGGTGTAGTAGAAGCAATTGGTGAGGGCGTAACGTCTCTGCAAGTTGGAGATCACGTGATTCCGCTCTATACCGCGGAATGCCGGCAATGCAAGTTCTGCCTTTCCGGAAAGACCAATCTTTGCCAAGCAGTTAGGGCAACCCAGGGTAAAGGTTTGATGCCGGACGGCACCTCACGCTTTTCCTATGAAGGCAAACCGCTTTTTCACTACATGGGATGCTCAACCTTCTCCGAATACACCGTACTGCCTGAAATATCTCTGGCGAAGATTCCAAAGGATGCGCCTCTGGATCAGGTTTGCCTGCTCGGTTGCGGAGTAACCACCGGTATTGGTGCCGTTCTCAATACCGCCAAGGTAGAAGCTGGTGCTAGCGTCGCGATCTTTGGGTTAGGAGGTATTGGTCTGGCCGCCATCATTGGCGCGAAAATGGCCAATGCAGGCCGCATTATCGCGGTCGATATCAATCCCGCTAAACGCGACGTTGCTATTTCGTTGGGCGCGACGGACTTCATAAATCCAAAAGAACATGACAAGCCTATCCAGGACGTCATAGTCGATCTCACTGAGGGAGGTGTGGATTATTCCTTCGAGTGCGTCGGCAATGTGCAGCTGATGCGTGCGGCACTGGAGTGCTGCCACAAAGGCTGGGGTGAGTCGATCATCATTGGCGTGGCAGGCGCGGGCCAAGAAATCAGCACTCGCCCTTTCCAACTGGTCACGGGCCGTGTGTGGCGCGGCAGCGCCTTTGGCGGCGTTAAGGGGCGCACGGAACTACCTAGCTATGTCGATAAAGCCAGCCGCGGAGAGATCCCACTGGAAACATTTATCACGCACAACATGCCTCTGGAAGAAATCAACGAAGCATTCGATCTGATGCATTCCGGGCAAAGTATTCGCACCGTCATCCATTTCTGAGATCCATCAACTCTCAGACCTGAGCAAACAATCACCACCAACAGAAAGGAAACATCGATGTCCGTTTTTACTCATGTAACCGTCGGCACCAATGATTTGCAAAAAGCACGTGCGTTCTATGACGTTGTTTTGAAGGAGATCGGCCTCAATCGCGTAGCGGATCTCGGCGAAGCCGGATCCATCTGGGGCGTCGACAAGCCTTCGTTCTTTGTACTTAAACCTGCTAACGGTAATCCGGCCACTGTCGGTAACGGTGTCACCGTTAGCTTCGAAGCGCCTAACCGAGCCGCAGTACAGGCTTTCCATGAAGTAGCACTGGCGAATGGTGGCGTTTGCGAAGGCCAACCAGGCCCTCGTGGCTGGGCTGAAAATGCCTACGCTGCTTACGCGCGTGATGCGGATGGAAACAAGCTGGCCGTTTACTGCTTTAAAGCGGAGTAAATAGGCTCACCGAAGCCCTCTTAAGGGAGGGGGCTTCGGTCTATTAAGATTGAAGCCCTTTCCGTGCAACAGAAGCTCCCTTTTGCAGCGCTCTACCAATCTGTTCCTCAAAATGACCAAGAGTCATCGACTGTAAAGCGGCGGCTGTCACGCCTCGGTATGCTACCAAGGCATCAATCATTTCCTGAGCGTCGCGAGTGGCCAGAAGCTGGCTGCTATGAACAACGACATTTTTCGCGGCAAGTTGCGCTATATCAGCAGGTATGCCGGCAATAATCGCCTGGTGCGCAAGTGCGGTCATCAGCAAAGCGGGAAAGGCAGGGCCGGTGCCGGAAAGCGCTGATAGATAATCTATGTAGCCCTCTTCCTGAACCTCAGCAGCTGTGCCCACACACTCGAACATACGCTGCACGAGGTTCTTTAGGGACGCATCTACCTCCCCAAAACAATACCAAGGCGTAAAAGACTGTTCGATTTCTACCGCGGCGTTTGGCATCGCCCGCACTACAGCCGAAGCTGAGGTCTGCGCAACAATAGCCTGCGCCGTAATCCCGGCCATCAGGGATACAATTGTTTTTCCGGTAGCATTGATATTGACGGTAGCGAAGTGCTCTGGTCGAACCGCAATAATCAACAAGTCGCTGTGATCCACTAATTTCTGGTTATCCGTGACCAAGCAAACGCCATGTCGTGCCAAGGGATGGTCACCCGATCGGTTCGAAATGACCAAATTCTCGGCAGGTAACAACGCCTTCGCTAACACCGCCCTTGCGATAGATCCACCTAGCCAACCTGTTCCCCCAATAATACCTATCTTTTCACTGATCATTGGCAGCTGCCTCCTCGAAGGTGTCCGTCAGAGGGACAAAAATCCCGGGCTCCGTTTCGGCATAACCGAATTTCCCATAGAAACGATCCAGTTCGCGCTGTTTAGGCACCTTACCGGTAAAAATACTCACATAATGAGGGATACGCTCAAACCGCACTGTGATCTCCTCACTCGTATTCATAGTGATGTAGCCGATTTGAGTAAGGTAAATCGTACGAGCCCGCGCATCAGCGCCGTTGCTGTCATAGCCAAAGCGCTTGAACATGCTGGCTAAAGCACTCATTCGTTGCTCGTCGACGGTTGAGACCTCTGCAGCAACCTCGTCTGATTGAAGCGCCCAGCTACGGATTGCGAACTCGAATTGCGAGTCGAATAATTGTGGATTGAGCCAACATTCGAAGACGTTAAGGATCGCCTCCGAAATACTCTCCGCATAGCTTTCGCACTGCCTAATCAATCCACCGGTATTTGTGTCACGCCAGCGTGAAAGCAAAGCAGCAAGCAACTGCTCGCGATCCTCGAAGAACCAGTAGAAACTGGTTCGTGATAACCCAAGGCGCTTGGCTAACGGCATGACCCGAACGGCATCGATGCCCGATTCCTTTAAAACGTCGTATGCGGCTTCTAACCACCCCTCAGGCGACCCGCGCCATCCTGTATCCTGGGCCTTACTACGCCCCTTTCCGATCTGGGACATGTCGCTTCACCTTCTTCAAATTTTTGTAGTTTTACTGTACTCTCATGTCCTATAAATGTACACATGAGTACATTTGATTGACTTCCCACCTCGGCCTTGAGATCAAGCATCATGAAAATCCAGCCGTTACCCCCTCTCAATAGCTTGATCGTTTTCGAGGCTGTAGCTCGCCATTTGAGCTTCACTAGCGCCGCAAAAGAACTGAACGTAACCCAGGGAGCTATTAGCCGGCAGATAAGACTGCTAGAGGAATACCTTGGCGAAAGCTTGTTCGAACGAAGCACCCGTGAAGTCAGCCTGAGTCCAGTGGGTCGACGTTATTACAGGACTGTGCATTTGATGCTGCAGGAGATTGCTAAAGGCACCGAAGAAATTCGACGCTGGCAATGTGGGCGTCAAATCACAGTCATGACCAGCTCAGCCATGGCCTCATTCTGGCTGCTTCCAAAGGTTGCAGACTTTCAACGTATGAACGAAGACGTCGACCTTCGAATCGTGGCCTATGATCGCGTCAAAGACTATTCTCGCCTCGATTGCGACATTGCACTGTATTACTGCCGCACCGCGCCTTCGGATATGATCGTTACGCCACTTTTTTCGGAGGAGGTCTTTCCAGTTTGCAGTAGAGACTATTTAGAAAGACACCCTCAAATACGACACATTGATCAACTCGATACAGCGACATGGCTATGGTTGGATGACCCTCATACCGACTGGATCGGTTGGCCAGAATGGTTCGAGCGATTGGGCTATGAGACTCGAGCACCGCGACACCGAGTTAACATCAATAACTATTCGATGCTGATTCAGTCGGCTCTGACAGGCCAGGGTATCGCCTTAGCGTGGTCGCATCTGGTCGGAGACCATCTAGAAACGGGGAACTTGGTCAAACCTGTCGACAACGTTCTGCAAACAGATTCAAAGTTTTGCCTTTTGGAACATCCCGGGCGGGACGGCAATCAGTACCTAGTTAAACGCTTTCGGGAGTGGCTAATGAAACAAGCGAAAGCAATTAATGAATAAATCTCATATAGTAATGAGATAAAATGACTTGTCATAAAGACACAAACAATATAAATACTTTCCTCGAGGCGGAAAGAAATAACTTATAAACATGGAATGCCATCGTGAAACATAAGTCCGACCACCCTTCACAAGGAACTCACCACTCTGAAAATAATGGGATAATTTTCATTACAAATCCTAATTATTATCGCGAGCGCTACGTGCAACTTTCCTTGCGTCCGAATTGCTGGCACGCAACCAATCTCAAAAACAAACAACATAATCCTATTCCAATTGACTCGCCCAGCGCTATCGCAGCGACAACATAGCCTTCTTTGCATCGGAGCAATGAAAAGCATTCCACCATTACCTTTAACACCATTTAGAAAACACACCAGCCTGCTGCAAGAGTTTGGTGGTTACACGCAGCACCTCCTAAATCACGATTACCAAGACCCAAACAGCGGCATGCCCCTGCATTCCGATAATTTATATAATCCACTACAAACAAGCGACCAATCAAACTTCAAACAAGTAGAGCGCGGAAGTCCGTCATAACAAAAAAAGGACTACATCAATGATAATGTCACCTTATTCGATCCCTTCCAGCACACGTCGCATTGACCCCGCCAGACGGCGAGCTTCCCAGCTAAAGGCCGATGGATCCGTCGAGGACAACGACCGCGTAGAGATAGGCCCTACGCCTTTAGCTTTCGCTGAATGGGCGCGAATAGGATTACAGCCACCGTACTTACCCTCCATGCGCGAATATCGTCTGCAGCGCATTTGCGCACAACTAGCGTCTCGCGATCTGGCCGGCATTCTTCTCTTCGACCCACTGAACATTCGCTACGCCACCGACTCTACGAATATGCAGTTATGGACTACCCACAATCCGGCAAGGGCGTGTTTCATTGCAGCCAGCGGATACGTGGTGTTGTGGGATTTCCATGGTTGCGATCACCTATCCGCGCATTTACCGCTTGTCAGCGAGCTACGCAGCGGCGCGTCTTTTTTTTATTTCGAGACCGGTGAGCGCACGGATGAGCACGCTCGGCATTTCGCTGCCCAGGTTGATGATCTCTTACGCCAACATGCCGGAACCAATCGTCGCCTTGCGATAGACCGCATAGAAGTCACGGGAGTGCGCGCACTTGATGACCTGGGCGTGAGTATCTGCAGCGGCCAGGAAATTACTGAATTGGCACGAATGATTAAGGGCCCCGAAGAGATAAAGGCTATGCGCTGCGCAGTAGCGTCGTGCGAAGCGTCAGTGGCTGAAATGCATCAAGTTCTACGAGCAGGAGCTACTGAAAATGACATTTGGTCTGTTCTGCACTCGGGCAACATCCGCCGAGGTGGGGAATGGATCGAGACGCGCATTCTCAGTTCCGGCCCACGAACGAATCCATGGTTTCAGGAGTCTGGCCCACGGGTGTTGAGCGACGGAGATTTGCTTTCATTCGATACAGACCTTATCGGCACTTATGGAATGTGCGTAGACATGTCACGCAGCTGGATATGCGGAGGTGTTGAGCCAACCGCCGAACAGAAACGCCTTTATCGAATTGCTCATGAGCACATCACCCGAAATACCGAACTTATCAAACCCGGCGTGCGCTTCACTGAACTGACCGCTATGGCTCATCGACTACCCGAATCATGCCGTGCCCAGCGTTACGGAGTACTGTTTCATGGTGTCGGATTGTGTGATGAGTACCCCTGTATCCGCTACCCGGAAGACGTCAAATCCTATGGATACGAAGGCGAGCTGCAGGCTGGCATGGCCTTGTGTGTCGAAGCCTATATTGGCGAAGTGGGGGGGCGAGATGGAATCAAGCTGGAGAACCAGTTGTTAGTAACCGATGACGGCTATGAATTGCTAACGCGATACCCTTTCGATGACAGCTTCCTGTGTGATTGAATCCTTTTCATGCTTGGAGATTCTCTCCTGAAATACAGCTCAATGCAGCTGCGTGAAGGTTCAAGAAACCCAAAAAAACTCAGTCGGTACGATTTATTACAAAACATCATAAGCTATTGAGATTAAATAGTTTGTCGGCTCGGCGATTTTATATAAATATCCACCTCAGGCAAGGACTCCAAACCTAAAACAAAATTGAGCCGCCATCATGAACCATAGATTAGACCTCTCCAGAAGTCGCTTAACATCCGGTCAAAGAATGCCGGGGCTATTAGCTTTGTTAAGCCTTCCACCTGTTATTCATCGACTGCCCAAACTTTGATAACTGCTATCGCGAATCGATCGCGGGGCCGCTTCGTGCTGCCTGTTACCCAAGCGAAATAAATATCAACCGTTTGAATAGAGGCAGAAGATGATCATATCAAATAAACGACGAATTACCGCCAGGTAGCCAGGCGTCCCATAGCGACACTGAGTTCTCGAACAAACCGAGCGATAGGAGCGACTGTATCTTCCTACCCCCCCCCGGACGAACGTGTTCGTGAGTCATTTCATACATTAAGCGGATTAGTGATATGTGGATTACACAAGAAAAGCTTCCTCTGGGCGAACATATTGCCCAGTTTGTCGATTTGTTAACTCAACATGGAGCAGGTGTATTTGACTTCATATCTTCGTCACTATCTGGAATCATAACTGCTTTCACTCAAGGCCTACTATGGTTCAACCCCTTAGCCTTGATAGTTATTTTTGCTTCCTTGGCTTACTACATCCAGCGCAAGGTCAGCCTTACCATTTTTGTCGCCTGTTCATTCTTACTCATATTTAATCTTGGCTATTGGCAAGAAACGATGGAGACCCTTGCTCAAGTTTCTTTCGCCACTCTTGTATGCGTAATCATCGGTGTTCCTTTGGGGATAGTCGCTGCACATCGCCCGTGGTTCTATGCGGCCCTAAGACCGGTACTCGATCTAATGCAAACCGTGCCCACCTTTGTCTATCTGATTCCAACCTTAACGCTTTTCGGGCTGGGGGTAGTTCCGGGATTGATTTCCACAGTGGTATTTGCCATCGCCGCCCCAATCCGTCTGACGTATCTGGGGATCTGCGATGTTCCAGAAGAGTTGATGGATGCAGGAAAGGCATTTGGCTGCTCACGTCGCCAACTGTTGTCGCGTATTGAACTGCCTCATGCCATGCCTAGCATCGCCGCTGGCATTACTCAATGCATCATGCTGTCACTGTCGATGGTAGTAATCGCCGCTCTGGTTGGCGCAGACGGTTTGGGCAAACCCGTAGTAAACGCATTGAACACTGCCGACATAGCACTGGGATTTGAAGCAGGATTAGCCATCGTCCTCTTAGCTATCACGCTCGATCGTATCTGCAAGCAACGCGAAACCATGAAAAGAGGTTACGTATGAGCATCATCCGTTTTGAAGATGTCGACGTCATCTTCTCCAATCGCCCAAAACACGCTTTGGAATTGCTGGATCAAGGCCTTTCGCGCCCAGAGATCCTTAAAAAAACAGGCCTGGTTGTGGGGGTGGAAAAAGCAAACCTGGAAATCAATAAAGGTGAAATCTGCGTGCTTATGGGCCTATCGGGCTCAGGAAAATCAAGTTTGTTGCGCTGTATCAACGGCCTCAACACCGTAAGCCGCGGCAAGCTGTTCGTCGAGCACGAAGGTTCGCAAATCAACATTGCATCTTGCACCCCGGCAGAGCTCAAAATGATGCGCACCAAGCGTATCGCTATGGTGTTCCAAAAATTCGCCCTGATGCCTTGGCTCACAGTTCGCGAGAACATCAGCTTCGGCCTGGAAATGCAAAATCGCCCAGAGGCTGAACGACGTAAGCTGGTCGATGAAAAGCTTGAACTGGTGGGCTTGGCCCAATGGCGCAACAAAAGGCCGGATGAGCTATCCGGGGGTATGCAGCAGCGCGTAGGTCTAGCTCGCGCATTAGCGATGGATGCAGATATTCTGCTAATGGATGAGCCCTTCTCTGCCCTCGATCCGCTAATTCGACAAGGTCTTCAAGACGAACTGCTTGATCTGCAACGCAAGCTGCATAAGACAATCGTGTTCGTTAGTCATGACTTGGACGAAGCACTTAAACTGGGTACGCGAATTGCCATCATGAAAGACGGCAAGATTATTCAATACAGCAAGCCCGAAGAGATCGTGCTAAATCCGGCCGATGACTACGTACGCAATTTCGTCGCTCATACCAATCCATTGAATGTTCTGTGTGCTAAGAGCTTGATGACTGAACTGGGCCAATGCGTTTTCGCTCGTGATGAATATTGCTTGGACACCATTCAAAATCTCTGGATGGTAGTAGGACAATCCCGTCGCTTAGATAGTATTCGACGCGGTGCTATAGGTGTAGAGTCGCAAACATGGAATCCAACAAAACCTATCGAGACGTTGCGTCGGCAAGTAACTTTGATCCCCCCAGACACAAGCATGAGAGATGCACTTCAGATCCGTTACGAGACTGGACACCCACTAATTGTACAAGATGAAAGCCACGCCATTCTCGGTGTCTTGGGCGATGGCGAACTGTACCGAGCATTACTTGGACATAATGTATCGCCACCTGTTCCATTCGGAGCATTGGAAGAGTCATCGGTTGCATAATTAAGCGGGCGACGCTGAAGTCAGCGTCGCAACGAAAATTTACTGCAGCAAATTCAACATGAGCCCTGGAGCGTGCATATGCAACCCAGCGAAGTAAATAAAACGGTCAAAGGCTATAGACGGCTAATACCTTCCATAAACGCTTTGCTTGAGTTCGAAGCGGTGGCGAGGCTCAGCAGCTTTACTTTGGCGGCTCAAGAGTTGGGAGTGACGCAAGCGGCGGTGAGCAAACAAGTCAAGTTACTAGAGGACACCCTAGAGACGAAATTGTTTCATCGCCTTCATCGCACAATCAAGTTGACTACCGAGGGTTGTATCCTTCATTCGGCGGTAGCAGTATCCATCCATCGAATGGCAAGCGTATACGACAAAATCTCTGAGGGGATTTATGACCACGAACAAGAAATTGTTCTTGCATGCACGTCAGCTTTTTCTCAGTTTAGAATTATCCCTAGATTAAGCAAGTTACGCGCAATTCAACCTAAATTAAAGTTGCGATTATTTACGCAGATGCTGACCCCAGACTTCCATCGCGATGACGTCGATCTAGTTATTCGATATGGCAACGGAAAATGGAACGATGGAAATTCAATTTTTTTATTCGATGAGGAGGTGTTCCCTGTTTGCTCACCTTGCTGGCTAGCAGCCAACACAATCCCGACATCGTTAGTTGATCTTTTGCGAATGGAGCTCATTGACTCAGACGCAACTCTTGATGGCTGGCTAACTTGGAATAGCTGGTGCCGAGAACTAGGAGACACACCCCCAAAACAGACAAACATGCTTCACTGTAGCTCTTACAATGATACGCTTCAAGCTGCCACTTTGGGGTATGGAATCGCATTGGGTTGGGGCCGAATGGTCTCACACCATATCAACAGTGGTGACCTTGTAAGAATAACCTCATACGCTGTTAAGCCCAAAGAGGCTTATTACATGGTAATCCCAAATGGTCGAGAACCGAGCTCTTTGACGTGTGCGTTTATCGATTGGCTGCAAGAAGACAGCCAGCTAAAGCATTGAGATCAAGATACTAACTCAATACCACTTGCTCGCATTTCGTCAATGCGATCGTGAGCGGATTGAAAAAAGATGATTTACTTTGATACAGAATCTGCCGCCACTTATAGACTATTAGTTTGAGCGAGACCGATGATGACTATTACAACTGTGAAAACGCATCGCGAACTGCTTGCCGATCGCACACCTGGACATGGTATGCCGGGTGAATTGTTTGGTCGGCACGATATTTTTGAGACCGACGTAGATATTTTTTTCACCAAACACTGGATCCTAGTTGGAGTCACATCCGACATTCCCGAGCCAGGTGACGTATCTACGATCGATATCGGAAAGTCGTCGATTCTGTTAGTTCGTGATGAAGACGAGCAAGTACAGGCTTTTCGCAATGTATGCCGTCATCGCGGGGCTCGTTTGAAACAGGCAGGTAAATCGACGGTAGGCATGCTGGTTTGCCCCTATCATCAATGGACTTATGATTTAGATGGAAGCCTGAAACATGCGGCGCACATGGGACAAAACTTTGACCCCAAATGCAAAAGCTTGATTCCGGTACATACAAAGGTAGTTGGCACCCATGTTTTTGTATGTTTAGGCGAGGTGCCGCCAGAAGACATCTCATATCTTGAACACGTTATGACGCCACGCTTTGCTCAATATGACATCTGCAATTCTAAAATTGCTTACGAATCGGAAATTATTGAGAATGGCAATTGGAAGTTGGTCATGGAGAACAATCGTGAATGTTATCATTGTGCCGCCACTCATCCTGAACTGACCGCCTCTTTCTTACCTGAGGATTTCGGTTTTTGCACAGATGGCCTCGGTGAAGACTCCCTCCAGGCTCTTAAGGAATATCATCAACGCAATGACGAAACCAAAAAAAACTGGGAAGCAGAAGGCTATATCTGTGACGCCGTCGAGCATTTGAATGAAGATGCAGCAACTCAATTTCGCTCCCAGAGATTAGTAATTGCTGGTAATGGTGAATCCCAAACACTAGATACGCGTGTCGCTTGTTCGCGCTTGTTCGGCAACCTCACCCGCCGTGATTTGGGTGATATGCACCTTTGGACGCATAACTCGTGGACACACATCATGAGTGACCATGCTGTAGTGTCGTACATCATCCCGTTGGCACCAGATAAAACATTGGTTCGTACTAAGTGGCTAGTGAACGCGGACGCGATCGAGGGCGTCGACTATCAAATTGATAAACTGACCGAAGTATGGGCCGCGACAAATGCGCAAGACGCCAACTTGGTTGGAATCACTTATAGCGGCACTCAAGATCCTGGTTATACACCTGGCCCGTTCTCTGAGTTCACCGAATCCTATGTCGACCAGTTCTCTCGCTGGTATGCCGCGCGCTTGGCCGCGCATGGCGTGTGAGGTATGAACATGACTACTTACGAAAAATTATCGCTGCCCGTTCCCGCTGGTGCCGCTGAGCGATTTACCGATGCGGAGACTTGGGGCGCGTTTGGCTCACAATGGAATAGTGGCGAACAGAAAACATTGCAATGTTGTGCGATTCGACAGGAAACGCATGACGTAAAGACGTTCATCTTTAGGTGCGCTGACTTCAGCGCGCTCAGTTTCGAGCCAGGTCAATTCATAACCATATCACCAATCATTGCAGAGCAGACCGTAGCTCGGTGTTACACCGTGTCTTCATCCCCTACCCGGCCCTTTGCGTTCTCCATTACGGTAAAACGCGTACCCGGTGGGACGGTGTCTAACTGGTTGCACGACAATCTAAATCCCGGAGATACCCTACGGGCTTCTGGCCCCACCGGGAGTTTTACACCAGTAGGCCACCCTGCAAAAAAATTGTTGTATCTGTCCGCTGGTTCTGGTGTAACACCTTTGATGTCAATGACCCGAGCTGTCTACGACATGGCAGCAAATCTAGACATTGTCTTCATACATAGTGCACGAACTCCTGTAGATATTATTTTCCATGAGGAATTGCTGAACATGCAAGCCAGCATGCCTGGTTTACGAGTCATCAGCATTTGCGAAGGGCGCGGTGATAACACGGGATGGCAGCAACCGATCGGAAGACTAGATTTACCACTGTTACATCAGCAGGTTCCAGACTTCAAGGAACGAGAAATTTTTACATGTGGCCCACAAGGCTACATGGAGGCAGTGAAGTCGCTGCTTAAGGAAGGAGAATTTGATTTCGAGCATTATCATGAGGAAAGCTTCGATATTTCTGTATTGAGTGAAGAACCACTGATCGAGCAAATACCTTCGCTAGAGCAACAGGACACATTTACTGTCACGCTAGCGCGCTCTGGAAAGACTTTCAGCATGTCAGGTGGTCAGACGGTGCTAGCAGCTGCGAAAAAAGCGGGCGCAATTGTCCCCTCTTCTTGCAGCCAAGGAGTTTGCGGAACATGCAAAACAGCTCTGCTAAAAGGTACCGTTGAGATGAATCATAACGGGGGAATTAGGCAGCGTGAAATAGACAAGGGCCTCCGCTTGCTCTGTTGTAGCAAACCAACTTCAGACTTGGTCGTTGATCTATAAAAGCTTTGTGGTCGTGGGGAGAACCACCATCTCCCCACACTTAATTTTCCGCGACGACTTCCGAGTTGCTTTTACGCAGCGACCTAAAAAGTTTAAATAGAGAATAAGGAGGTCATAAGTGCAAAATGGAAAATATTCTCTTTATATTGAATTAAAACAGAAAATCCTCACCATGGAGCCCGACCAAACCCTTTCCCTGGATGAATTCTCACTCAGTGGCCAATACCATATTTCACGTACACCAATTCGAGAAGTTCTCAGACTACTCGCTGGAGAAGGTTACATTGAGATTGAGGAAAGACGTGGTGCTCGCGTAAAGCCTCTGAACTCCTCGACAATAAGTGAGCTGATCTCGGTTGCTCCAATGATTTATTCGGCGATAGGTCGGCTAGCGGTTCGGAATGCTTTGCCCGCACAAATTCAAGACTTAAAACAAGCTCAGCAACGGTTTCAAAAAGCACTATCAACAAGGGACGCGCATGGATTAATTGCCGAAGAACATCGCTTCCATTCCATTATCGGTCAAATGTCTAGCAACAACTATTTGAAACTTAGCTATGAACGCTTGCTGATTGATGATATTCGGATGAGTTATAACCTTTATTTTCTTGAGACTTCAGAAATGGACGATCGACGTAACCTGGCAGCAGAACACCATGATATTTTTATAGAAGCAATAGAAATGCACGATGAGGACTCAATAGTGAAACTGATACCTACGCACTTCGAACTATCCCGCCAGACGTGGTAAAAACTGTCAAAACCCAACTCTGGCCAACTTCAACTCATACTTACCAATGACCTCTCGCACGACATTTTCAACGCCGTGTCGCCCACCAACAAAACAGCGAACCGACCGTCACTAAGGATGCCCCCTGCCAAAAATACATTTGTAATGCGATACTTAAAATTATTGTGCTCATCAACGATGAAAAAACAGGGGCTAGGTAAGAGACCGCTGCCAGAAAAAGCAAATTGCCAGTCGACAGTCCTTTATTCCACCCAATATAGCCTAGCGCCATTATTGTAGCAGCACCCACCAACTCCACCAATGCCAGTGGCTTTATGACAACAACACTGTAATCACTGAATAGATATTTAACCCACAGAGCTAGACTCGTGGCGATAAAAAACAAAGCTGTCGCATCAGTCCCTTTGGAAATACGCTTCACGACACAGCAGTAAACTGCCCATACAACCGCCCCCACTAATGCCAAACCATAACTAAATGGATTAACCGCCGCATTGGCCATTATTAACGCAATAGAAAACCCATGCCCCTCACTTAATATCCAGCCAACACCGAATAGCGAGATCAACAATCCGGGAACTAGCAGAAAAAAATTTGCATTACGCTGTCCTAATAAGACCGCCAGTAGCAGGGTAAAACACGGCCACAAGTAATTGACCAACCCCACCTCGACGGCTTGTTTCCGATCTTGTGCGAACCCTAGCGCCAAAGCGAGACCAACTTCATAGCTGACAAACAGGGCTCCACCCACAATTAGATATGAGCGAGGAAATTTCTTTAGCGGCGTCCATCCGTTTAGTAAAATCATCAGCACACTCGCGGCCGAAAACATTAAAGCAGCACCGATCAATGGCCCGATATTTTCACTAACTAAACGAATAAGCGGTGGCATTGTACTCCAAAGGAGAATGGCCCCAAAACCGTACATATTTCCTTTTGCGTGTTCCCCACTCACCGTCACCGGAATTACCCCTTAAACCCAATACTGAATTCGACCAAAAATTTGCCGCAGGCTAGGCGATAGCTACGCTCTTTATTATGAATTTTTTTGCCGCGGATTGGCAGCACTGGTCGCGCAACTCATAGTAACTGACCATCCTTGCTCTTTGAGTATTCACATTCCGACGATTTTATGCGCTCCGTGACTCGTATTCATTTGACTTGCCTCAATGCATTCGGACAGACGCATACTGCGACATTGACCTAGGTAGCAATCCATCAGGCGTATTTCTACCTTTTTTGAACGAGCGTCTCAGGCAAGCGATTAGCCGCCCTTAAGCTCGTACCTGTGACGAAGATCTGTACCGAGCGTCGAAGAACTAGCACTAGCCCTCTAAAATAGTAGCTACTGCTCACTGCCTTCTGCACAATCTCTGAACGCTACATAAAACATATAATACAGTGACCGAACCTGATGAAACTGCAACCTCTGCCGCCACTGAACAGTCTCGTAGCATTCGAGGCCGCTGCTCGCCACCTGAGCTTTACCCTGGCAGCACGCGAACTGAACGTCACTCAAGGTGCGATCAGCCGCCAGATACGCCTCCTTGAAGACTACTTAGGCACCCCGCTTTTTGTGCGCTCGACCCGGGAAATCAATCTGACCGCCACGGGCAGTCAGTACTACGAAAGCATTCGTGCCACTTTGCAGCAAATCGTCCACGCTACCGCAGGTGTTCGCCACTGGCGAGGAGCTCAGCAAGTAACCGTTATTACTACCACGGCAATGGCATCGTTGTGGTTACTTCCTCGTGTATCGGAATTCCAGCGCCAGAACGAAGAAATCGATCTACGTATCATTACTAACGATAAAGTCGATGACTTTTCGCGACTAGACTGTGATCTCGCACTTTACTATTGCAGTACCCCGCCGCAGAACATGAAGGTAACTCCCCTGTTTAGCGGGGAAATTTTTCCGGTTTGCAGTCCCGCCTTCCTAGCTCAACACCCGCAGATTAGCGCCCTTGATCAACTCGGCTCCTGCACTTGGCTATGGCTGGAGGATCCGCGACGCGATTGGATAGGATGGAAGGAATGGTTCGACCGCCTGGGACATGCGGTACCGGAACCTAGACGGCGCATTGATATAAACAGCTACTCCATGCTGATCCAATCAGCGCTAGCAGGCCAAGGCGTTGCGTTAGCCTGGTCTAGCCTCCTCGGCAATTATCTGCAGACCGGCGAACTTGTGCGGCCTACACAGGCCACGTTGATGACCGATGCTCAATTTTTCCTAATTGAATCCCAAGGCAGAGCCCCGAACAGACAAAGCGTTAGCTGTTTCCGCGAATGGTTGATGGCCCATTCGGCGGAAACGGTTAACGCATGATGAGGACGAGGCTAAGGACAAACACTAAACACCATTGAGTTTCCATCGATGGCGTGTCGCATTCGATGATTGTTGTGAGCCGCCGGCGCGGCTCATCTCTCTGGAGTGATTTATGCGAGTTCGCGGGCAGACTTCATTAATGAAAAACTACCTTGTCCGACCCCGTAAGGTTCAACGATCGGATCATTTGCGGTCGTACCCATGACTTGCCCTTTAGCGGTGGTCATCGTATCCGCCCGCAGGCTTCGCACAAGACTGTAACCAGTAATAAGCAGGAAAAATGCAATGGGGAGACCAATGATGATGCTGGCCATCTGGATCGCGATCAGTCCGCCGGCTAGCAATAGTCCCGCCGCGATCGCTCCCTCCAGGAAACACCACAGCACGCGAATCCAATTAGGCGGATTGGTGCACCCAACGGAATTGAGCATGCATAACACCTGAGTACCGGCATCCGCAGCAGTAACAAAATGAACCGCAAGCAACAAGCAAACAATGACACACAGTATCCCACCTACAACCGGCCCATCAAGACGCTCAAGCAAGGTGAACATGGCCGAAGTAGTTTCTTTCTGAGTAGACTGGAGCACAACTCCGCCTTTGAAAGGTGCCGCTACTGTTTGCTCTGCCACCGGCAGTTGAGCGTATGACTGACGAGCTTGTTGCTCATCCTTCAGCGCCGACCCGCCAAATACTGACATCCACAGTATCGTTACCAGAGTAGGTACTACCAGAGCGCCAATAATAAGTTCGCGAACGGTACGACCACGGGAGATACGTGCGATGAATAGACCAACGAAAGGCCCCCAGGTCATCCACCATGGCCAATAAAAGGCAGTCCAGCTGTTCTGCCATTGTGTATCCGCCTGGGTGTCCGTCCAAAAGCTTAAGCCAACGATGTGCTGGACATAGTCACCCGTGGCTTCAAAAAAGAAGTTGAGGATGTAACGCGTCGGCCCTAGCCAGAGCACCACCAGCATCAGCCCAAAGGAAATCCACATGTTCAGCGTGGACAGCCGCTTCATACCCTTTGATAGTCCGGCTACTAAGGAGACGGCAGCGATAATCGTCACCAAAGCAATAATGCCTAACTGAAGACCGATATTCACCGGTACTTGGAATACTTGATTTAGGCCTGTATTGATTTGTACGACACCCAGACCTAACGATTGGGAAACTCCAAACGCGGTGATTGCCACGCCCAGGATATCGACAGTGTGGCCAATTGGCCCATAGATGCGGTTACCTATCATCGGGTAGAGAACTGAACGCAGTGCCAGCGGTAAGCCTTTGCAATAGGCAAAATAAGCGAGACTAAGGCCTATTGTGGTGAATATGGCCCAAGGATGAAGGCCCCAATGGAAAAGCGTCAGGCGCATAGCTACGGTTGCAGCTTCGTTGGTTAGCCCAGGGCTGAACGGGTTGCTTGCATAATGAAGTACCGGCTCGGCGACCGACCAAAAAATGAGGCCGATACCCATGCCAGCACTGAACAGCATGGATATCCAGGCCCCGAAACTGAATTCCGGCTTATCGTTCTCACGGCCCAGCTTAAGAGTGCCGAACCGGCTGAACGCAAGTATCAACAGTACTCCCAGCAAACCGCTCACAACGGCCAGATAAAACCATTTGAAATTTTCAAGGATGGCGTCGGAGGCCGTTTTGAAAACCGCGGCAGCTTGATCACCTTTCAAGGCACAAAGCAGAACGAAGGCCATAACTATTGCAACCGAAACAACGGTTACGGTTGGATTGAGGCCTTTGAATAGGCCACTTGTAGCACGCATCGGCTATCTCCCTTGTTTTTGTAGTGCAGCGCCGTACGGGAATTGATTGTCCGCAACCCATGGATTGCGCAATAAACAATGAGTGACAGAGTCCAAATTCAACAAACCATTTAATCTCATTAACTAATGAGAAAAACGCATGCATGCCTTATCTCATAAGCGCTTAGCCCTCGGAGCGCTAACGCAACCTCATGAGTGACTTTTTCTCATCAATACAGGAAGAAAAATGGTTTGTCGGGATCTGTCCTGCCCTAAACAATTGCTCCAGCCAAAGGCCATTAAAGGCCGATCAACCGTGCGATCTGGAGACAACAATAATGGGCATCGCCAACCTCATCCCTGTACAAACCCTTGAATCTGTCCTCGCCCCCATCGAACACGCACATGGCCTGACTAACGACTTCTACACTGAACAGCCTTTCTTCGAACTGGACAGAGACCAAGTCCTAGGCAGCAACTGGGCGTGCATCGGTTTTGCTACTGATTTACCAACCAACGCATATGTAAAACCTGTGGATTTCATGGGGCTGCCGCTCTTGATAATGCGCAACCGCGAAGGCCAAGTTCAGGTGTTCCATAACGTCTGCAGCCACCGCGGAGTCAAACTGGTACAAGAAGCCGGCACAATCCAAGGCATGATTCGTTGCCCGTACCATTCTTGGACTTATGACCTTAATGGTGCTCTGCGTGGTACCCCACATGTTGGCGGCATCAACCAACACAAGGACGAGCGCTTTGCATGCGAGAAGCACGGTCTTAAGCCACTGCGTAGTGCAATTTGGATGGACATGGTGTTCATTAACCTTTCCGGAGATGCCCCACCTCTTGAAGAGGCTCTGGCCCCGCTGACCGAACGCTGGGTTCAGTTCCTCGGCCATGACGGCATGGATTTGATGCGTCGCGAGTCCGACGGCGGCAAGATGTCGATCGAGGTCAATTGCAATTGGAAATTGGCGGTTGAGAACTACTGCGAGGCCTATCACCTGCCATGGATTCACCCAAGCCTGAACAGCTATTCGCGCTTGGAAGATCACTACAACATCATCTTCGACCAATTCGCTGGCCAAGGTAGCCTTGCATACAACCTGTCGGATGTAGCTGGCACCCACCTGCCGACTTTCCCGTCCTGGCCGGCTGATCGTATGCGCAACGCTGAGTATGTATCGTTCTTCCCTAACGTACTGTTGGGCATTCAGGCCGACCATGCCTTCGCGATGATGCTTGAACCGGTTGCTCCAGGTAAGACGATTGAACATCTGCGCTTGTTCTTCGTAGGCGACGAGTCTCTCAGCCCGCATTACGAAGCCGCTCGAAAAGCTGTAATGGAATCCTGGCGAGTGGTGTTCGCCGAGGACATTGCTTCCGTTGAAGGAATGCAAAAAGGCCGCAGCTCGCCAGGTTACAACGGCGGAGCCTTCTCTCCTGAAATGGATTTGCCGACTCACTACTTCCACAAGTGGGCCGCACGCCAGTTGCTTAACAGCGCCGAGAAGGCTTGAGCCGAGGATACCCCAATGAGCATTCAACACTGGCTTAACTATATCGATGGGCAGTGGGTCGATAACGACCAACACCTGACTATCCTCAATCCCGCAAATAATCAGCCGGTAGCGACCATGGCCCAAGCCAATGTCGCCGACGCCGAGCGCGCCCTGCAGTCAGCGCGACGTTGCGCTGACAGTGCCGATCTGACTCGGGTGCGTCCTGCTCAGCGTGTAACCTGGCTCCTAGAGATAGCCCGGCAAATTCGTTTGGTCGCCGATGAAGGCGCTGAAATTCTTTGCGCAGAGAACGGCAAGACCCTTCGTGATGCACGGGACGAGTTCACCGAAGCCGCACGCTACTTCGAGTACTACGCCGGCATGGCCGACAAGATTGAAGGTATTTCAGTACCGCTGGGCAATGGTTACATGGACTTCACTATCTATGAGCCGATGGGCGTCTCGTTACAGATCGTGCCATGGAACTTCCCGGTGTCGATTTGCGCTCGCTCTCTGGCACCCGCATTAGCCGCTGGCAACTCGGTTGTAATCAAGTCGCCAGAACTCTCGCCTTTAGGTCTCTGTGTCTTGATGCAAGCCATCGAACGCGCCGGCTTACCAAAAGGTGCGGTCAATCTGCTGTGCGGACGTGGTCGTGAGGTTGGTGCTTTTCTGGCTGCGAATAAGGGCGTTGATCAGATTGTGTTCACCGGCTCTGTACCGACCGGCCAGAGTATTTTGCGCGCAGCAGCAGAGAATGCGGTTCCAAGCGTTATGGAATTGGGCGGTAAATCAGCGGCGCTAGTATTTGCCGATGCCGACCGCGAGCAACTTCTAGCTAGCGTGCGTAACGGTATCTTCTTCAATGCTGGACAAGTCTGTTCCGCAATGTCGCGCCTGCTGGTAGAGCGCTCGATCTACAACGAAGTGGTTGATCAAGTCGGCTCCTTGGCGCGCAGCTTGAAAATTGGCCCTGGTTCGGAGAATGCCGAGCTGACCCCGGTAATTTCAGCGGGTCAACTTCAAGGCATTCAGGCTATGTGCCAACGCGCGCAACAGGAAGGCGCGCGAGTAGTTGCTGGGGGAGAAGCAGTTTCGAGTTTGGCTGGTAATTTCATGCAGCCAACTGTGTTCTGCGATGTTACTGCGGACATGGACATCGCTCAGAGTGAGGTATTCGGCCCGGTGTTGGCGATCATGCCATTCGATACCGAGGAAGAGGCCATTAACTTGGCTAACGGAACCGACTTCGGCCTAGTAGCGGGTGTCTTCACCCAAAATCTGAATCGCGCTCTGCGCTGCTCTCGACGACTGCGCGCGGGTCAAGTGTTCGTAAATGAGTGGTATGCCGGTGGTATCGAGACGCCTTTCGGCGGGGTTGGTCTATCCGGTTACGGTCGCGAGAAAGGTCAAGAAGCGCTGTACAGCTATGTGCGCACCAAGAACCTTGCATTGCGAATCCAGGGCGAGTGAGGGTCGAAATCATGAAGAAGTGGCTATGCATCATTTGCGGGCTGATCTACGACGAAGCACTAGGTTGGCCTGACGACGGAATCGCTGCTGGTACTCGCTGGGAAGATGTACCAGGAGACTGGTTGTGCCCCGAATGCAAGGTTGGCAAAAGTGATTTCGAGATGATCGAGATCAGCGAGCCAGTGACCGCCGCCGCTGTCGCTGCAGTAGTCCCAGTAGCCACCCTCGCCCCTCTAGCAACCGCAGTTGCTTCCGTCGCGCCTGTTTCAGTGCCAGTGCAAGCAACCCGTCCTGCTGGCCCTGTAGTAATCATCGGCAGCGGTCATGCAGGCTATGGCCTGGCTCAGGCTCTACGCAAGCAAGACCCGAATCTGGAGATCCGTGTACTGACTCGCGAATCTGGACATGTCTACTCCAAGCCAGCGCTCTCCATTGCATTGGCTCAAGGTCGGAGCGCGACTGCTCTGGCCAGCGAGAGTCCAATGGCAGTGGAGCACCGATTAGGCATAAGGGTGTACCCGCATTGCCAAGTTGAACGTATTGATTCCCACGCCCGACGGTTGCATACAAACCTTGGTGAAATCACCTATGGCCAGTTAGTACTAGCCAGCGGCGCGGCACCTATTCGTGTACCGATCGAAGGCTGCGCGGAAGCGTTGGTAAGCGTTAATAATTTGTCTGACTATCAAGCCTTCCGCACGCAATTAGTTGGTATGCGTCGTATCGCTATTCTAGGCGACGGGCTTATTGGTTGCGAATTTGCCAATGATCTGGCCAGCAGCGGTTTCGAGGTGCGAGTCATTGGCTTGGGTGCTTGGCCCATGGAGCGCTTGTTACCGGAGCCTGCAGGACTCCATCTGCAGCAAGCGCTTAGTGGTCTAGGAGTGCAATGGAACCTTCAAACCACCTTGCAGCGAATTGAGCGCAGTAACGATGGATTCGAACTGACATTGGCCAACGGCGAGCAGCATAAAGCTGACTTGGTGTTGTCTGCTATTGGTTTGCGACCTAACCAAGAACTGGCGCTCGCCTGTGGTCTGGAATGTGGCCGCGGGATCAAAGTCGATGAATATTTGGAGACTTCAATACCAGGCATTTATGCACTTGGAGACTGCATCGAAATTGACGGCCAGTTGATGCCTTATTTGGCGCCAATCAACCAAGGCATCGAAGCCTTAGCCCGTACCCTGTTGGGGCAACCAACAATTGTGCGGTATCCGCTGATGCCAGTTACCGTGAAAACGCCAGCGGCTCCATTGTGCTTGCTAGCGGCGCCCGCTAACTGCTCCGGTCAATGGCAAATTGAATCAACGGCCGACGGCCTCAGCGCAGCGTTTCACGACGACACGGGCACCTTGCGCGGTTTCGCACTGCTCGGACGCCAAGCGCAACAACAGCGCAGCGCCTGGCTTCAGAACTGTCAGCCCTCTCAATCAAACGTGGCCTGAGAACAACAATATGAACACTCGCGCAATCCACCTGCCACACGATGATCATGACTGCGGCTGGTATGCCGCCCTGCCTCCGCCCGCTGCTGCAAAACGACTAAACGGTCAACAGCAAGCGGACTACGCCGTAATAGGGGCAGGCTTTGCTGGACTTGCAGCAGCCCGACGTTTGGCCGAACAAAAGCCCGACGCGCGCATCATACTGGTCGATGCCCAGCGTGTGGGCTACGGAGCCTCCGGACGCAATTCTGGATTCGTTATCGACCTGCCGCATAAGATGGCACTGGAGCATCCAGATCCGGCTCACAAGCAGCGACTGCTAGGGCTGAACCGAGCGGCCATTGCTCAATTACAACGATTGGTCACTCAAAATCAGATCGACTGCCAGTGGTCTCATGCCGGCAAATTCCAGGGAGCCGTCGGCCCAAGGGGATTAGCTTATCTGGAGCATTTTGAACGCCTGATGACTGAGCTGGGCGAGCCATTTCGAAGCGTTGAGCGCGACGAGCTCGCAAAGGTAATTGGTACGCGACACTACAGCCGCGCGGTTTTCACGCCGGGCTGCTACCTAATGCAACCGGCTGCATTAGTGCGCGGGCTGGCCGACTCTCTGCCCAAAAATGTCGAGCTGCTCGAACAATCACCTATCCAGGGTTTGCAGCGTGATAGCAAAGGCCAATGGGTACTAAAGGGTGCCGATGGGCAGATACGTACCCCAAGCTTATTGCTGGGTACCAGCATCTTCACCCAAGAGTTTGGTTATTTGCGCAGCCGCCTGCTGCCTGTGATGACGTTCGCAAGCTGGACTCGGCCATTAACTCAGGCTGAGATGGATGCTATCGGTATTGAAGCAGATTGGGGATTGACCCCAGCAGACCATGCAGGCACCACCGTGCGCATGACCCAAGACCGCCGTCTTATCATCCGCAATACTTACAAACATGTCCCGCGTTATGGCAAAAGCGTCAGTGACTCCACACGCCGAGAGATCCGCGAGGGACATCGCACTGCTCTTCTGGCTCGTTATCCCCAACTGGCTAATGTTCCATTCACTCACACTTGGGGTGGCGTGTATGCGATCTCGCGTAACTTCACCAATTTTTTTGGCGAGCTTGAAACGGGCGTGTATGCCACAGCCTGCGATAATGGTGTAGGCGCGGCCTGGGGCACAATCTCGGGAACTCTACTAGCGGATATGGCTGTCGGCTCGGACTCTAAACACCTCCAAGACATCCGTACGGTTACTGGCATGCCGTCCCTTAACCCGCCTGAACCATTTCTTGGGTTAGGAGTGCGCACGCGTATCCGCATGGCTGCCTGGAACAGTAGGAGCGAACTGTGAAGCGTGTCACCGGGAAGGGGCCAGTCCGGCTTGTAGATCACCGAGATCTTGAGTTTGTTCACCGCGGCGGCCCACCTGGCAAAGCTTCTGTTGCTCGAGCGCTTAGCAATGAAGTTTCGCCAAATATCGGTGTCGGATTCGCACGCTGGGAAGGTGCAGAGGTCGCTTGGACGCTTCTGTATGACGAGGTGATTTTCGTTATTGAGGGATGCTTCGAGCTCAAGGCAAATGACGAACTTTATCGCGTTGAACCGGGGCAAATGCTTTGGATCCCTGAAGGAACAGAGTTGGTTTATGGGGGGCATGCATTATTTGGATACGTTGTTTATCCGGGCGACTGGAAACGGAAGCATGGACTGGAATGAAGGTAGAAACAGATGTCGAGGAGATAATCCCCGTCGGCATGCTTCGTCTTCTACCTTCTTTGTGTCGAATCTTTAATAAGCTCGGCTTCATTCAAATTCGTTAATCATTGATCAGCCGTGAGTTTTACCGGTAGGGCTCAAAAGGATCTACCGCACTTCCCTACGGTCGCTTCAGGTGCAAGGCTCGTCAGCAACGAACTGATGTTCTGTGCGCCAACGCAGCATGCGACCAACTCTTTGATTAAAAAGCGCTGCCATAAGCGGCGCTGCATTACTCTGACAAAAAGTTGTGACGGCTCAACTTCCGCACAAGGACTGTTGGTGCCTAATCTCCCGCGAGAGAGGAAGCAAAAAATCCTGTGTGACGAGATCCAGATCGACCACCAGCCATATAAGTGATTCGAGAAGCCGATGCAGCTATAGAGCGTGCTGAAGCAGAAAATATTGCACCTCAGACTTTTCAAAATACGCCGCAAGCGCGAAGGAATATTATGTTGGTACAAGCCTATGGCGCCCATGCTGGCGATCGACCGCTAGAGCCGCTGCAAATTACCCGCCGTGCGCTCGGCGATCACGACATTAAAATCGACATTGCTTTCTGCGGTATCTGTCATACAGATCTCCACAAGGTGCGTGCCGAGTGGAAAGGAACTCACTTTCCATGTGTTCCAGGTCACGAGATTGTTGGCCATGTATCGGCGGTAGGTACACACGTCAAAGGGTTTAAGTCAGGCGATATCGTCGGCGTTGGATGCATTGTTGATAGCTGTAAGCATTGCGACGAATGCGATGAAGGCATGGAGAACTACTGCGACGGCCTCGTCGGCACATACAACTTTCCAACCCCGGATGCGCCGGGCTGGACGTTGGGCGGCTACTCGCAAATGATCGTAGTACACGAACGCTACGTGCTTCGTATCCGTCACCCCGTGGAACAGCTCGCCGCTGTAGCGCCCCTTTTGTGCGCGGGCATTACTACCTATTCCCCTTTGCGCCACTGGCAGGCGGGCCCAGGAAAAAAGGTCGGCGTTGTTGGCATCGGTGGCTTAGGACATATGGGCATAAAGTTGGCTCATGCGATGGGCGCCCATGTCGTAGCATTCACTACCTCTGAATCAAAGTGCGACGCTGCAAAGCAGCTAGGAGCCGACGAGGTCGTTGTATCGCGTAATGCTGAAGCAATGGCAGCGCATTCCAAAAGCTTCGATCTGATCCTAAACACGGTGGCAGCGCCCCACGATCTTGACGCCTTATTGCTCTTACTTAAGCGCGACGGCACGATGGCCTTGATGGGAGCTCCGGCTACTCCACATCCGGCACCCAATATCTTCAACCTAATTATGAAGCGGCGATCAATTGCCGGCTCGATGATTGGCGGTATTCCTGAGACACAGGAGATGCTGGATTTCTGTGCTGAGCACCACATTGTCGCTGACATCGAGCTTGTTCGAGCAGACCAGATCAATGAATCCTACGAGCGAATGCTCAAGGGCGACGTCAAGTATCGCTTCGTAATCGACAACGCAACCCTGATTGGTTGATGAGTTCATTAAAATCGACCATGACCGGCTTCAGCGATGACAGGCATCCATCAACGGCGAGACTGGCGTTAAAGGCCGTGAATCACATACGACTTGATAATCGAGGTGGCAGGCAGAGCCGTTCATCAAGGGGCTTGAAGGAGTGGGATAGTAACGACTTCTAAAGGAATGGGCGTCCGCTTAAAAAGGCTAGATGTGTCCGGTAAATCGGTGTGGCCGCCCGCCATAGCTGCTCTAGCAACCCGACACCACAGGTTTTCCTCGTTTAGCGAATTTTACTTCTCGATACCACGATACAAACTATCTTTGATACAGAGGGTTAAAAGGCTGCCCAAACGTACCGGCCCAATGACTTCAGCTTGTCCTTCGCCGGTTTGATGTCACGCTTCCCGTCTTTTGACTGGTCTTCTTGAACGACTGCAAAAGGGAAGAGATCGTATGCGCTGCGCAAACTGCGGATTTGAGAGTCCCTCCGAGGCCAGCTTCTGTGAAGCGTGCGGCGTAAGGTTGTCTCGCAACTGTCCGCGCTGTGGTCACGAGGCGAGCCTGTCCGCCAAATTTTGCAGTGAATGCGGCGCGTCCTTAACCGATGCACCTGCTGCACCATCGCCGCATCCCTGGTCAGTTTCAAAGACTTCTCCAGCGCCCATTCAATACACGCCCCACCACCTTGCCGAGCGCATCCGCGCCGAACAGGCAGCCATGGAAGCCCGGGGTGAGACCGCCGGAGAGCGCAAGACCGTCACGGCACTCTTTGCCGACATGGCCGGTTCCACGGCGTTGATTCACGACCTCGATCCAGAAGAGGCCCACCGCCTGATCGAGCCAGTCATCGCGCTGATGATGGAAGCCGTCCACCACTACGAAGGCTACGTGGCCAAGACCCTGGGCGACGGCATACTCGCGCTGTTCGGAGCCCCCATCGCACACGAGGATCATCCGCAGCGAGCGCTGTATGCGGCACTACGCATGCAACAGGCGATACACCGCCATGGCGATCGCATTCGCTTGGAGAAAGGCATTCCATTGCAAATCCGCGTCGGCATCCATACCGGAGAGGTCGTTGTGCGTTCGATCCGCACGGACAATTTGCACACCGATTACGATCCGGTCGGGAACACGATCCACATTGCATCCCGTATGGAGGGAATCGCCGCACCCTCGTCGATCCTGGTGAGCGAGCCCACCTACAAGCTGGCAGAAGGTTATTTCGAATTCAAAGCCCTGGGGGCCGCCCAGGTCAAAGGCATCCCCGAGCCCCTTGTTGTCTACGAGGTGCAGGGGCTCGGCGCACTGCGCACACGCCTGCAACTATCGGCACATCGCGGGCTGGCGGGGTTCGTCGGCCGCGAGATCGAGCTCGGCCACCTGCATCAGTCGCTCGAACAGTCCAAAGCGGGCCAAAGTAAGGTCGTCGCGGTGGTAGGCGAGGCCGGAGTCGGGAAGTCACGGCTGTTTCATGAGTTCAAGGAGCGCTCGCGGTGCGGCTGTCTGGTGCTAGAGACGTTCTCGGTGTCGCACGGCAAGGCCTTTGCCTATTTCCCGCTCATCGAGCTTCTGAACAACTATTTTCAGATCACCGTCCAGGATGACGAGCGGCGATGCCGAGAAAAGGTCATGGGCAAGACCCTTACGCTCGAGCGAAACTTCGAGGATCTCGTGCCCTACCTGCTCTACCTGTTGGGTATCGGCGAGCGCAGTTCAGCACTCGCGGAAATGGATCCTCAGATCCGGCGCGTTCGCACCTTCGACGCGATCACGCAACTACTGGCACGTGAGAGCCGCAATCAACCGATCGAGCTGCTGTTCGAGGATTTGCAATGGCTGGACTGCGAGACCGAAGCATTCCTCGTGTACTTGAGCGACCACTTGGCGAGCTCACCAATCCTGCTCCTTGTGAACTACCGCCCCGAGTATCAACCTGAGTGGATACGCGCAGGCCATTGCAGCCAACTGCGGCTTGAACCGCTGGGCCCGGTCGAAGCACAGGCAATGCTCGCAACCTTGCTTGGGGGCGATCCTACCCTCATCCCCCTCAAACAGCTCATCCTGGATAAGACGGAGGGCAACCCTTTCTTCATTGAGGAAGTGGTACAAACGCTGATCGAGGAGAATTTGCTGCTTGGTGAGTCCGGTCAATATCGGATCGAGCAAACTCCAGCTGCGCTGCATATCCCCACTACTGTGCAGGGTGTACTCGCTGCCCGTATCGACCGGCTCCCCGTTGCGGAGAAGGAATTGCTGCAGACCCTCGCCGTTATCGGCAAAGAGTTTCCGTTCAGTCTGATCCAATGCATCTGTGATGGCCGGGACGCTCGGACGGACGACAATTTGTGTAATCTGCTCGCCCGACTGGAAGCTGCGGAATTCATTTACCAGCGACCCGCATTTCCGGAGGTGGAGTATTCGTTCAAGCATGCGCTGACCCAGGAGGTCGCGGGCCACTCGCTACTCACTGAGCGGCGTAGTGCGCTGCATGAGCGCACAGCTCAGGCGATCGAAACACTGTTCCCCACTCGCATCACGGATTACTGCAGCGAACTGGCCCACCACTACAAGCTAAGCGGCAATGTCCCGAAGGCCGTCGAATACCTGCACCGTACCGGGCAACAGGCCCTCCAGCATTCCGCCCATCTCGATGCGATGCGTCATCTCGGCGCGGCACTGGAATTGCTCGATCATTTGCCCGACACGCCAACGCGTGCACCTCAGGAACTGACGATACTACTCGCCCTAGGGCCGGCCTTGATGGCCGTGCGAGGCTATGGTGCGCCCGAGGTGGCGGCCACCTACACCCGTGCACTGGCGCTATGCGCGCAAGTAGGCGACGACTCGCTTTTCCCTGCGCTGCTGGGACTGTGGAGTTACTACACGTTGCGTACGCAATACTCAACCGCATGCGAACTGGCTGAACGATTGCTCAGTATTGCGCAAACCGCGCAGGATCCGGACTTGCTCGTGGAAGCTCATGCGGCACTTGGGCAGACATTGCTTTTCCAGGGTGATCTCAAAAATGCCCATGATCATCAGGAGCGGGCGCGCGTCCTCTACAACCCTGATCGCCATCGCACACATGCCATTACGTACGGTATGGATCCGGGCTACGCCCTGACATTTTTGGCCTGGAGCCTTTGGTACTTGGGTTTTCCTAATCAGGCAAGCATACGCAGCCAGGATGCCCTTGCTCTGGCCAAGAAGATTGCCCACCCATTCAGCCTGGCATTTACCTTGTCCGGTACGTCGATACTGGGACAGTTTCGGCACGACGTACAACTCGCCGAATCGTGTGCAGATGCCGCCATCAAGCTTTCTCTCGAACAAGGGTTTCCGTTGTATTTGGCAAGGGGGAATATTATTCAAGGTTGGGCTCGCGCCGAGCAGGGAAACATTGACGAGGGAATCGCTCAGATAACCAACGGTATCGCCACTTACCGCGCAGCCGGAGCAGAGCTTGGATGTTCTTACTTTCTGGCCCTACTGGCCGCAGCGCACGGGCGCGCCGGGCAACCGCAGGCAGGATTGGAGGCCGTGACCGAGGCGCTGGCTATGGTGAACAAAACAGGCGAGCACTTTTACGAAGCAGAGCTGTACCGCCTCAAGGGCGCTCTTACCCTGCAATGTCCAGGAGAAGACCGACAGGACTCTTCCGTGCGGCAAGAAGCGGAAGCATGCTTTGACACGGCGATCTCAATCGCTCGACAACAAGGGGCGAAGTCACTTGAGCTACGAGCCACAGTGAACCTTGCTCAGCTATGGGAAACACGAGACAAAGAAGCGGCCAGGCAAATGCTGGCCGACATTTACAGCTTTTTCACCGAAGGCTTCGATAGCGTTGATTTGCTACAAGCCAAGGCGTTGCTCGATGCATGGGCATCAAACGGAGGGTGAGCGTCCGATGACGCATGTCTCTGAATGGAGCATCGGCATGTCGACGGGCACGTTAAAGGGCGAAGTGTCACAGTAAGTTCCAGTGCGGCTCAGCACCCACGAGGAAACCAAGAATGACCATGAAGAATGGACAGCCTCGGGGCAGTGACGGGCGTAAGCCGATCGCGCTAGCTCTGCAGGGCGGCGGGATGCACGGTGCGTTCACCTGGGGCGTGCTCGATCGGTTGCTCGAGGACGGCCGGCTTGCCTTTGAAGGGGTGAGCGCAACCAGTGCCGGCGCAATGAATGCCGCCGTGCTGGCCTCCGGTATGCTGCAAGGTGGTGACACCGGCGCACGCCAGGCGCTGCACGATTTCTGGTACGCCGTGGCGCAGTCCGCCGAACGTTATAACCCGTTGCGCTGGACGCCATGGTTAAAAGGGAAGCACAGCTTCGGGCTGGACTACTCGCCCATGTATACATTCGCGGACATGGCGCTTCGTATTTTCTCGCCTTACCAGTTCAATCGCCGCAACTTGAGCCCGCTGCGGGAGGTACTGGAGAGGCAGGTCGATTTCGCAGCCTTGCGAAGCCAATGCCCATTTCACCTCTATCTGAGCGCGACCAATGTCGAGACGGGGAAGATACGCATCTTCACGGACGAGGATGTCTGCGCCGAAGCGGTGCTAGCTTCGGCTTGTGTGCCGACATTGTTCCAGGCGGTGACGATCGATGGGCAGAACTACTGGGACGGCGGCTATATGGGCAACCCTGCAATTTTCCCGTTGATCTATCACTGCAATACACGCGACGTGGTGATCGTCCACATCAACCCCCTCGTCCGCCCGGGCGTGCCCATTACAGCTGCCGACATCCTCAATCGCATCAGTGAAATCAGCTTTAATTCGTCGCTGATGCGTGAGCTGCGCACGATCGCTTTTGTCACCGACCTCATCCAGCAAGGCAAGGTCGATCGCAACGAGATGAAGGAGATGCTGATCCACTCCATTAAGTCAGACGAGGCAATGTGTGCGCTCAGCGTGTCCAGCAAGTACAACGCGGACTGGGACTTTCTTTGCGGACTGCGCGACAACGGACGAAGCGAGGCCGAGGCATGGCTTACGGAAAATTACCGGTACATTGGCGAGCGTTCGAGTATCGATATTCGAAAGGAATTTCTTTGATCTCCCATGACGTAGTAAAACTCACTTTCCGACGCTTGATAACAGCGAACCTCGCTAGGAATGAGATTGAACCCCTACGCCGTGAAATAGATTTTTCGAATCTCTAGACGAGTGACGCCATCCTCATCTATGACTTTTATAACGCACTTGCAGAGAACCCGAGATTATCTCGCAAGGTCTTTCCACTATAACTGGACTTAACCAAATTCCGTCTTTGCAATTCAGGAACTACAAGCGCAGTAAAATCCTGAAAGCCACCAGGTAAGTAGGCAGGAGAAATGATAAATCCATCCGCCTGCTTATCATCAAAGCAATGCTCAAGATAATCAGCTATTTGCTTGGGCGTTCCAGCTATTTGTGGCACGAGCATACCCTCACCATAGATCCTCCCCATCTCGGCCAAAGTTAACTTATCAGTGCCAGCAATAGACTTTGCCACCTCTAAAGTTCCTCGTACGCCGCCAGAGCCTGCAACCTCCAGAAATTGTTGATTCAGATCGAACGCCGACAAATCTACATCAAGATGAGAAGAGAGAGTTACCAAGCCTGCAACAGGGTCAACTAAAGAATTGTGGAACGCCTGCTTCTCTAAAGCAATACTTTCTGTTTCCCCAACAAAAGGAATGAAAGCCGGAAAAATTTTAACATCTTCGGGAGCGCGTCCATATTGTGGCAAGAGCGTCTTAAGATCACGGTACTTTTTTCTGCGACCTTCTTCTGTAGGATCAATGACGAATACTATCTCAGCCCATCTTGCAGCAAACGCGAGCCCTTGAGATGAAGCACCAGCCTGCATAAATACCGGTCGACCTTGCGGACTATGCGGTACAGTTAAAGGCCCTTCACAGTTGATCCATTTACCCTTGTAATTTGCAGCATGGACTTTTTCAGGATCTGCAAAACGATTGCCGACAGTATCAAAAAGTAGCGCATCCGGATCCCAACTCTCCCACAAGCGAACAGAGGCTTCAACAAATTCGTGCGCTCGCTCGTAACGTGACTCTCGATCTAAATGCTTGGCCTGACCATAGTTTCGTGCCTCTGCATCGTTAATAGATGTAACAATGTTCCAGGCAATTCTACCGTTACTCAGATGATCAAGGGTTGCAAACACCCTAGCCAAATCGAAAGGAGAAGAATAAGTAGTCGATTTTGTGACGCCAATGCCCAAATGCTGGGTGACTCCAGCCATGGCCAATGCAACGTACGTAGGATCCAACGCAGCGACAAATTGCGAACCTTTCTCCACAGCATACTTATAGCTACCGCCATACTTAACGTGAGCTGCCAAGTTGTCAGCAAAAAAAGCGAAATCAAAGCACGCCCCTTCCAACGTGCGGGCGATTTCTTGATAATAACCTGGAGTCAAAAAGAACTTACTTGCACTAGGGTTTTTCCATGCAGCGTCGCTGTGAATTGTTGGCGACGTATTCAGGTAGGCGGCCAAGTGAAATTTGCTTGTCATATCTAACCCACAACTCGTTAAAATAAATTGATGGTAAACTACTTACTAAAGGACAGTTTTTTTGTAAGCCTATCAATCAAAATAGCCAATATCACCACCGCAACTCCTGCTTGAATTCCTTTTCCAATCTGCAATCTTGATATTGATCTTATGATTTCATCTCCGAGCCCACCCGCGCCGATCATTGACGCTACGATTACCATAGCTAGACACATCATGGTGCATTGGTTAACACCTGCCATAATTGATTTATAAGCAAGGGGGAACTTGATTAGAAATAAAATTTGCAATCTAGTAGCTCCTAGTGAATGCCCTGCTTCCACGGCCTCACTATCAACAGCATTTAGTCCATTAGAAGTGAATCTAATTGGCATCGGCATTGCAAAAAAAATCGTGGCTACCACTGCTGGCACATTCCCCACGCCGAAAAATAATACAGCTGGAACAAGAAGAACAAACGAAGGCATCGTTTGCATAAAATCCAGCACGGGCTCACTGAATTTCCGGAGTCGTCTCGATTCTGCAATCAATGCCCCCAACGGAATCCCTATAAGCAACGAAAAAAACACAGATGTTAAAACTAAGGACAAAGTCAACATTGCTGGAGCCCAGAGATTCAACACAAGTATTACAACTAGACCCAATACACTAAAAAGACTAAAGACCAGCCCTCCCGCCACTAAACAGACCAATCCGATAATACCAATAAACACCCAAGGATTAGTGTAGGAAAGTGCTATAGCCAAAGGTTCAGCTACCGAGCTTACTGCAACTGAAATTCCGTCGAACAAAAAACTAAAATTTGCGGTTAAATAATCTGTAAAGCGTTCGATGTATGAAGCCACCACGATAGATAAATTCATTTTTTTCTCGCACTCCAATATATAATCACTGCAAACTCAAAACTACAATTACCTCCGACAGCTTGCAGCTTGAAATACTACACAGGTGAGCTAACCATTGTTTTTTTCACCTGCCTAGGTTCAGTCTTTCGTTGCGAAATCTTCTCTATAATTGAGTTAGCGGTTACAGCGCCAAGATACTTTCCATTTTCAATTACAGCTACAACTGAATCATGCCAACCTGGGATATGTGCCATAAGCGTAGAGAGCGGCATTTCAACCGGCACACATACTATGGATCGGTCGATCCTCAGCTTCGACTCAGAACAGGCCAAAAGTCGCTCCTCTCTTACCAGTCCCACCACTTGATTTTCTGAATTTAACGCAATTATTGGAAGCAACGAGATATAGTCAGCTACCTTATTAAGGCTTGACTCTGACCAAACAACTGTTAACACCGACTTATCGATTACGTCACGAGCGATGAATGACTCTAAGCGGTTTACGCCTTTAAAAAAATCTTTTACATAGGTATTTATCGGACTCGATAGAATCTCATCGGGAGTACCTTGCTGTACAAGCTCACCATTTCGAAGTATCGCAATTTCATCGCCAAGAGTAGCGGCTTCATTTGCATCATGGGTAACGAATACGATCGTCTTATTTAATGAACGTTGTAGTCTTAGGAGTTCTTGTTGCATTTCTGCTCGGATCAGCGGATCCAGCGCGCTAAACGGTTCATCCATTAAAATAATTGGCGTATCCATGACTAACGCTCTCGCAATCCCGACCCGTTGCCTCATTCCACCGCTTAGCTCTGAGGGCTTGCGCCCTTCCCATCCTGCCAACCCCACCAGATTTATTATTTCCAGCGCTCGCTGACGACGATCCTTTATCGGCAGGCCAGAAATCCTTAATCCGAACGCAACGTTATCAAGTACAGAGATGTGAGGAAGGAGCGCAAAATGCTGGAAAACCATCCCAATCGTTGTATTCCTTAATTCGCGAAGCTGCTTTCCCTGCAGCGTCGTAATATCAATTTCATTAATAACAATCGATCCTGAACTTGGTTCCACAAGGCGGTTTAAACACCTTAATAGCGTTGACTTGCCACTACCGGAAAGTCCCATAACAATAAATATCTTTCCTTCCGGGATCGACAAACTGATGTTATTTAGCGCCGGCACCTCCTTTCCCGCCTTTAAGCGATAGCGTCGAAAAATCGAGGCCCAGCCAAAGCCATAATCGGCTGCATAGTATTTCGATAAATTAGAAACTTTTATTCTAGGGATCAAGTCGATCATAGCAATTATTTGAACCTTTTGAGTGAAAGCACTACTTAATCCTTTACAGGATTCAGGATAGCCATCCTTTTAACACTTCGGGTTTTGCTACTGTTTTGATCCATTTATCGGCAGCTGCGGCTGGATCTACGCCTTCATCGATCCAACCCATAACAAGCGCAACATCCGCGTTATCCATCCAAAATTTACTAAAAAAGCGACTTGCTTTCGGAAAACGCTCTTCAAAGTCTTTTGAAGTTGAGTGAAAGTTGAAATAGGGCTCTTTCATCATAATTTTTTTTGGGTCATCCAGATAGCGTAAATTCACTTGATTCCAAAGTGAATCAGGCTCCCAGCATGTTGCTACTACCCACTCATTGCGCTCTACTGATCGTCGAACAGCTGCTTGCATTGAGGCGACGCTACTAGGAATCAAACTAAGCTTAAGTCCATACGCCTTTATAGCCTCTTCAGTACTACTCATGATTCCGGCACCAGCCTCGATCCCAATCAGGTTTCCTTCGAACTTATCAAGATTACTATTGAGCTCCTCGATTGATTTAATAGTGACGTACTCAGGAACCGCTAGCCCCTGAGTCATAGGCCCCTGAGCTTTGCCAACAATGTTTAGATATTTACTGTTTGCCACCACCATGTCGGCCATACCTCCGTGGAAATCCCCATTAAAAGCACCCTCTCCTTCTAGGTAAGTTGTGGAATATACATCCGCCTTACCAGTCTTTATCGCAGTAAAAGCGAATGCCGGATCCAACGGCATTAACTTAACCTCATACCCAAAATTCTCTTTAATCAGTTGTGCTCCAATATACGCTTGCCCAACAGCATTAGCCCATCCGGCAGTATAAGAGTAAGCTAAAGGTCTTGAGTTACTTGCACGAACATTGAAAGGTAAAGCGGAAGCTGCAATAGCGACGCCGGTGAACTTTAGCAGCTTGCGCCGCGTCAATGCATGTTTTTCCTGCGACATATGTCCCCACTGGCAAATGCCAATTCATAGATTTTTTGATCAGGATCTTCACAAGACCCAAGGAAAGCCAGCACATCCTATACCGATCGGTCTAGTTGGTCGTAGACTGTATTTTCATAAGCATATCCGATTTGGATATAGCGTGCTTTTTTGTATCATGCTACATATAGCCAATTGTGTAGGGAATATGCCGAGCATGCCTAATTCTAAGAAAAATCAGCTTGAACAACTGTATTTAGGGTCTGGAGAAGGGCGAGCTATCGACTTGCTTCTAGGCGCTGCTGATCGCTTATTCTACAGAGAAGGGATCCGAGCAGTCGGCGTAGACCGACTGTGCGAAGAAGCAGGGGTTGCGAAAGCTAGCCTGTACAATAATTTCAAAAATAAAGACGAAATTGTCATTGCCTACCTACAATCGCGTCATGAGCGAGTAATTTCTAGCTTGACGCAACCATACGAAACAGACGCATGGACTGCGAAAATTGCTCATGTTTTCGACTTACTTGAGCTGAAAGCCTTAGCTCCTGAGTTCAGAGGTTGTGCGTTTTTACTTGCAGTATCAGAATACCCCCACGTTGAAAAGGTCATTTCAATTGCGAAGGAGCACAAATTAGCGCTGCGTAACTTTTTCTTTTCGCTGATGCCTCTTACGATAGCAAATAGAAATGAACTAGCAACCCAAATTTCAGCTCTTTATGACGGCGCACTAGCCGGCCTAACCATTCATAAAGACCCAAAAATTGTTAGAACCACTCGAAATGCAGCGACGATACTTATCCTCAATGCTGTACATAATGAGACCTAACTGAATTTCCGACTTTCTAGAGATAAAGGATGTCTATGCCTTCGTATTCACAATTGATTGACACACATCAGCTTTCTGAGCTCATCAAGAGCGGGCCCTTTCCAGCTATCTTTGACTGTCGCTTTGATCTTACGGCCACCACAATCGGTGAGGTACGTTATCGCGAAGGACACCTTCCAGGTGCACGGTTTCTAAATCTTGACCGAGATTTGAGTGGTGCAAAAAACGGGCTGAATGGTCGTCACCCATTACCCGAACGTGAGAATTTCGTCGCACGACTTCGTGAACTGGGCCTCAACCGAGGACAACAAGTAGTTGTTTATGATGACCAGGACGGTATGTTTGCAGCCCGAGCGTGGTGGTTACTGCGTTGGTTAGGACACTCTAAAGTGGCAGTGCTTGATGGGGGATTATCAGCTTGGCAGGCCGCTGGTAATTCGCTAGATACCAATGCGCCCTTAGTATCGATAGGTGATTTTGAAAGTGCCACATCAGGCGTGGCAACAGTAGAGCGGGAAGAAATTCTTTCCAATTTAGTAAACGGGGGGCAATTCACTATAATCGACGCCCGCGCTCCTGACCGTTTTGCAGGTGAAAATGAAAGTATCGATGCCCGCGCGGGTCATATTCCAGGGGCTTTTAACCGTTTCTTTCGGAAAAATCTTGACCCATCTGGTCGTTTTAAGTCCGCGGAGGATCTGCGAAATGAGTTCAGGGGCCTACTCGGCGATCGTCTTGAATCGACAGTAGTTCATCAATGTGGTTCAGGCGTCACCGCCTGTCATAACTTGCTCGCAATGGAAATCGCAGGTATTTCCAAGACGAAGTTGTACCCAGGCTCTTGGAGCGAGTGGAGCAGCTATTCGATGTCACCGATTGATATGGGATCCTGACATTCGAAGGATCATTATCGACCCATCAGTAATAATAAGGTGCTTTCGGGCCTTATTATTACTCAATATCTCCCTTAACAGATATTATAACTAATACATGATATAGCCCGTCTCACTTAATCTAAAATATCAAGTACCTTGATGCTGCCTTTACGAGCGCGCCTAGTTATTCAACCTCTCGAAGGTCGCGCTAGGGGAAAGAGGCTCGGTGTGGTTATGTCGAGGCCACCAGTGATTCAGCGCCGCAATGAGCTGTTATGATCAGTGCGTACCGTCGTCCTTGATAATCAGACCGTAAACACGGTACGCAGTAGCGCAGGATTTTTACCTGAGCAAAGTGATTCTAATTCAGCAAATCCGCAGGAGCCTTCCCACCATTTTTCCGCCAGCTTTTTCATAACCGCTGAATGGAGCCAGATGCTCATCGCTGCCGAATCGTCAGTGGAGCCTGTGTAATGCAGCTCTGCAGCGAGTTCTTGACGTGCAGCCAGGCTACTGTCGATGTTCAACAGTGAGTAGATCTACAATCGCGGTGGCCCGCCTTCCTGGCTGGCCAAGGCTTTCAGTTTTGAGGCGACGTCGACTTCGCTGATCGCAGCCGTCGGAGTGGAAGCCGACGTCTGAAGTGTAAGGGGAGAAGCACCAGCGATAGGAGCGGCCTCATCTGGCGACGCAGCGTGCTAACCTGTTCCAAGTATTTCCAATATCGTGCTGAATAAGTTTTATCCAGTTTCCCAGGTGCCGTATAGCGTACAGGCACGTCCTTGTTTGGCACAAAACAGCCCTAGAGACGCCCTCGCATCATTTGCAGTACACCGTCCAAAGCTGATCAATCCGAGTCGTAAAGCTCTGACTCACCATCTCCCTCCACATACCCCAATCACGGTTAATCGGCACGCTCGCGAGACGCACGGTTCCCTACCCCACCTGCCATTGTGGCACTCAAGCACCCATGACTCTCCGCGGCAACCGGCTCAGAGATCAGCGGATACTCACCCTGATTTTCGTAGAGGGAATGCTGGACTCGGAGTTTCTCCATGGCTCGCATAAAGTACTTTGGCAAGGTCTCATTAGTACAATCTGTGTGAGACGCTTGCCGAACTCCTGCTGCAGCAGACTGCTTGCTGGTGGATCGAACCCATCAAGCTCAAGGCATGGCGAATTCACAAACAGTTTTCTCAATCACCAATTTAAATCTTGAAGCACCGGGATGAATTCCAAGCTGTCGTGATGCCCTCTAGGTGAAGAGTCATTTCGGCGCTTGCTCTCCGAATGCTTTCAGTCCAGCAGAGGTAGTTTCGAGCATCTTAATGAACTGCAGCGCTGCAGGACTAAGGGCCTGACCCGTGCGGGTAATTAGGCCGATCTGGCGCGTGACGCCCGGATGGGCTATGGGCACTTTGACCAGACCATCACGCCCCTCTTCCGCCGATTCGGGGAGCAGGGTTACACCCAGTCCCTGACGGACTAGAGCCAGCACCGTTGACATGTAATTAGCTTCCAACCCCGGCGACAACGGCAGCTGTGCCTCGGCAAACAATTGCTCCACAAGTTCACGCACACTGCTGTCTCGTCCGGTCAAGATAATCGGTAGTTCCGTGAGCTCGCTCAGCTTAATTGACCGGCGTTTCGCCATTGGATGGTCACCAGGGACGAACAGGCACAGCCAATCTTCCATGACAGGTTGAAACTCCAAACCATGAATGAACCGTGCGCGAACGCCAAGGCCGAAGTCGACCTCGCGATCGCGTACCAGTGTGTCGATGCGCTGCGCGACCACGTCGCGCAGCCGAACGTCAACCCCCGGAAATTGCTCGCGAAACATCTTCAACACCGGCGGCAGTACGCCGGAGCAGAGCGATGGCAAGGCGGCGATGGTGACCACTCCTCGGCGTAACGATGCCATGTCCCGAGAAGCGGTGACGATATTGTCCAAGTCCAGCAGCAACTTTTCCATCGGCAAAAACGCACTCTGTCCGGCACTGGTGAGATTGACATGGCGTGGGCTCCGTTCTAGCAGGGCGACACCGAGCCAATCTTCCAATTGTTGAATTTGCACGGTCAACGCCGAAGGCGAAAGGTTCAATGCCACTGCAGCCTTGGAAAAACTGCCGGTTTGCGCCACCGACAAGAAAGCGCGGATGTGCTGGATCGAGTTCTTCATTCTGTTTTTCCGAATGCTGAATACTGAACATTTCAATTCACAAAGCATACCTGCAGTGCCAATACTCGTACAAAACAACAACAGCGCATCTCATCGCCGCCGCGAGTAGAGATGCTTCACAGGAATTGCTTATGCTCGCCACACTCGGTGTCATTACCATTCTCTGTTTGCTCATTAGCATTATGAGCAAACGCATGTCCCCCTTGGTCGCATTGATCGCCTTACCCATTTTCGCCGCGTTGCTCGGCGGTTTCGGTCTGCAAACCAGCAGCTTCATCATTACCGGTATCAAAAACGTCGCCCCCGTGGTCGGCATGTTTGTGTTCGCGATTTTGTTTTTCGGCATAATGACAGACGCTGGCATGCTCGACCCGATCATTGACCGCATCTTGAAAAGAGTCGGCACTCGTCCGACGCGAATTGTCATGGGCACTGCATTGTTGGCGTTGCTGGTGCACCTAGACGGTTCGGGCGCCGTGACGTTCCTCGTGACGATCCCGGCAATGTTGCCGCTGTATATACGGCTTGGGATCGACAAACGTATCCTGGCCTGTGTCACGGCAATGGCCGCTGGGGTTAACTTTTTGCCTTGGACGGGGCCCGTATTGCGCTCCTCGGCAGCGTTGCATGTACCGGTGCCAGAGCTGTTTCAGCCGTTGATCCCAGTACAAATCGTAGGGCTGATATTTGTCTTTACTTGTGCCTATTTCCTCGGTCGTCGCGAAGAACGGCGCCTAGGCCTGGGCCCGAGTAGTTTAGATGTGACACCGCATCAACGGGTACTCAGCGATGTCGAGCTTAAACTGCGCAAGCCTCGTCTATTCTGGATCAATCTGTTACTGACGTTGGTGGTGATGGGCGTGATGATTGCCGGAATCGTCGATCCGGTGGTGATGTTCATGCTCGGCACTGTGATCGCTTTGTGCGTCAACTATCCCAACGTCGACGCCCAGCGCGCACGCATCGATGCTCATGCTAAGACCGCTTTGACTATGGCCAGTATTCTTCTGGCAGCCGGAGTGTTCACGGGAATCATGCAGGGCACTGGCATGCTCAAGGCCATGGCTGAAGTCGCCGTGGCACAGATTCCAGCCGGACACGGCAAGTTGATCCCGATGGTGGTGGGCTTCATATCAATGCCCTTGAGCCTACTGTTCGATCCCGATTCATTCTATTTCGGCATCATGCCGGTGGTTGCGGAAGTGGGGCGTTCGTTGGGTGTCGACCCAGTGCAAGTGGCTCAGGCGTCACTGCTAGGCGTGCACACTACTGGATTCCCGGTCAGCCCGCTGACCCCGGCGACCTTCCTGCTGGTGGGCTTGTGCAAGATAGAACTGGCCGACCATCAGCGATTTACCATTCCTTTCATGTTTGCGGCCTCGGTAATCATGACCCTGACTGCGCTGCTCCTAGGAGTCTTCTGAATGAAAATCTTACGTATCGGCTCCGGTGCTGGATACTCCGGTGACCGTATCGAGCCGGCGATTGAGTTGGCAGAACACGGTCAATTGGATTATCTGGTGTTCGAATGCCTGGCGGAACGCACTATAGCCTTGGCGCAACAAGCACGGCTCGTCGATCCAGAAGTAGGATTCGACCCTTTGCTTAGTGAACGCATGCGCCGGGTATTGCCCTTCGTAGGCAAGGGTGTGGACGGGACGCGCCGACGCTTGCGGGTGATCACCAATATGGGCGCGGCCAACCCCTTGGCGGCGGCCCGAGAGGTACGCAGGATCGCCGCGCAAATGGGTTTGTCGGGGCTGAAAGTGGCCGCGCTGACCGGCGATGATGTGCTGCAAACGTTGCTTCGCGATCCCTCGCAAACTCTAGATAACGGCAAATCGCTGGAAGCTTTGGGCGATCAGTTGATTTCGGCCAATGCTTACCTAGGTGTTGAGGGGATTATCCAAGCCTTGCACGCCGACGCTGACGTGATCATCACCGGGCGGGTGGCCGATCCGTCGCTGTTTCTCGCACCGCAAATGTTTGAGTTCGGCTGGGCGGCGGACGATTGGCCGCTGCTGGGGCGTGGAACGTTGGTGGGGCATTTGCTCGAGTGTGCTGGGCAAATCAGCGGTGGTTATTTCGCTGATCCGGGCGTTAAAGACGTGCCCGACCTGGAGCGTCTGGGTTTTCCTCTGGCCGAGATCGATGTGACCGGCAACGCAGTGATTAGCAAAGTGTCTGGTTCAGGCGGACGCATCGACACCGCGACCTGTACCGAACAAATGATCTACGAAGTTCATGATCCCGCGGCGTACCTGACACCGGATGTAAGTGCCGACTTCTCTACGGTGTCATTCGCATCTGTAGGATTCAATGAAGTGCGAGTTCAAGGCGCCGATGGCCGGACTCGTCCCGAGTCATTGAAAGTCTCCGTAGGGTTTCTCGATGGCTGGATCGGCGAGGGGCAAATGTCCTATGGCGGGCCTGGTGCGCTGGCTCGTGGACGACTGGCTCGGGACATTGTGCTCAAGCGCTTGAAATTGACGGGCGTGGTGTTTGATGAGATCCGCGCCGAGTTGATCGGCGTGGATGCTTTGCATGGAAATGAACTGGGATCGCGAGCTGAAAGCGAGCCCTGGGAAGTGCGCCTGCGGGTGGCTGCTCGTTGCGCCGACAAAACTGAAGCAATACGAATCGGTAATGAAGTGGAAACCCTTTACACCAATGGCCCATATGGCGGCGGAGGAGCGAGCAAGTCGGTGCGTCAGATAGTGGCGGTGGCATCGCTGTTTCTGCCGCGAGATGAAGTCGCACTGCAGGTTCATCTGGAGGACATCGCATGAGTCGCATCAAATTGCATGAACTGGCCCACACTCGAACAGGTGATAAGGGCGATATTTCCAATATCTCGGTGATCTCTTTTCGTGCCGAAGACTATCAACGTTTGTGTCAGTGGCTGACGGTAGAACGGGTCGCTGAGCATTTTGCCGAACTGCTGGATCCACAAGCCCCCCCGGTACGGCGATACGAACTGCCCAACGTCCATGCACTCAATTTCGTCTTGCCCGGCATCCTTCGGGGTGGCGTGACGCGATCCTTGGCGCTCGATGCCCATGGCAAGACTCTGGGGGCAGCATTGCTTGATCTAACATTATGAAGCGCACCAGCTGGGAAAGTGAAAACAGGCCATCGGTGTACTCACCTTTTTGGCAAAGGTTGAGTAGGAGTACCTTAGCCTTGCTGTACTTGAAGCCTGGCCGGAACACTCGACCCACCGCGTCCACAGCAGCTTTGGTTATCAATCGAACATCGACAGTTTGATATGGCAATTCAACCAGAACACCACTGGCGTATTTCCACAGTTGCTCGCACAAAAATAAACGCCCCGAACAATTCGGGGCGTTTGGTCTAAGGCCTGTCAGTGTGTTTTCACACAGTCTGTCTCGGGCCTTTATACTCAAACCAAACTCACTTGGTCAGCCAAGACTCAACAGTCGCGGAGCCGTGCTCTGCTTTCCATTCTTTCAGCGTTTTGTGGTTGCCACCTTTGGTCTCTACGACTTCGCCTGTGTGAGGATTTTTGTAGACTTTCACCTGGCGCGGTTTACGACTGCCCGTTTTTGATTCGACGGCTGGAACGCGACGGCCTGTCTGTGGATCCAGCAGGTTGATTACGTCTTTCAGGCTGTACCCGTATTTTGCCAACAGATCGCGGAGCTTCGTTTCGAATTCGATTTCTTTCTTAAGGCCAGCATCACCCTTAAGAGCTTCGAGGGCTTGCAGCTGTTCGGCTAGATGTTTTTCGAGCTGACGGAATTCTGCGAGTTTGGACATGTAAACCTCCATGTGTTCTGGGTTAGCAAGAGAAAAGAGATTCAAAAAATCTACTCTTTCATCGCTAATACGTTTTAACAGTATCTTATAAAATCCCGATGCCAGCTACTTTGCGACACCGGGGTGCTGCAGTTTATTAGCTAGTTGTAACCTGTTGGCTCGCTTTTTCAAGTCTCAATCGGCTAGACGCTGTTAGTTTCTGTAGCCCCAACTCCCTAGCCATGGCATGGAGTAGAACCTCCCCTACTTTGCCTTTAGCAAGAAGCTCCCGGGCGAGTGCTGCCAATTCTTCACCGCAAACTTCATCAACCGCGCGGGCACTCGCATCATCTCCTGGACGCCGACAGACAATGGCAGATGAGTCAGCAATATGGCTTGGCCAGTAGAATTCACCCCCGTCATCTAGAGTCACACGGTGAGTGCTCTTCGCCATCGATGACACCCTTTCTCGGATTTTAGAACCGGTGCGTACCCAACCGTGAGCTCTCGCGATTCGCCGAGCGAGAATCACATCGAGGATAGGCCCTTCCTCATTGATCACGTGAGCAATGAGTGCGCTTAATACACCTGAATAGCTGGGTTCAAAAAACGCATCCGGATCCACTCCCTGAATGCTGGAGGCGGGATCACATTCTCGGTAGTAAACGACTTCAGTTGGGGAGTACTGCGACGGGGTAGCACTCACAGATTGAGGTAGCGAAGCAGCTGCCGCGTAGTGCTGGTTCATTGGAGCACTTTCGTCACTGGTGCTTTCGACAATCATCGATTCAGTAACTGAACTTGTGACTTCCTCGATCACCTCCATCACTTCGACCACAGCAGCATCTGCTAACAAACGGGCAGCCTCTTCACGCGCTTCTTGCTCAGCCCGTTGAGCACGGCTTAAAGCTAGCAAAGCGGTCAGGCGTTCATGGATGAGATCAGCGGTGCCTACGGCGTTGATCCACCAATCCGTTGACCAGATACGCAGAATCTCCCAGCCAAGCCCACGTAGTACATGCTCACGCAGCTTGTCTCTGTCGCGTGCCGTGGCACTGCGATGGTAGCTCGCCCCATCACATTCCACACCGGCCAGGTAACGGCCTGGCGCATCAGGGTCGACCACGCCCAAGTCAATTCTGAATGCCGATACACCGACTTGCGTATGTACTTGCCATCCGCGACTGGTGAGCGCACGGGCGACGGCTTCCTCGAAAGGGCTATCGAAGCCGCCAACGCTGCCGGTGACAGCTTCAGCCAACGCGCGGGGCCCTCGCTGGGCAAACTCGAGGAAGTGCTTCAGGTCACGTACGCCGATCGCTTGCGTTCGCGTTAGATCTATTTGCTCAGGTTGCAAGCTAGCGAAAACACATAGCTCGTGCCGGGCACGTGTAATCGCAACGTTTAAACGACGCTCGCCTCCAGGGCGGTTAATAGGGCCGAAATTCATTGCCAAGACGCCTGTTGCATCACGGCCATAGGTGGTCGAGAAGTAGATGATGTCTCGCTCATCTCCCTGAACGCTCTCAAGGTTCTTCACGAACAGAGGCTCAAGCTCGGTGTCCGCAAAATAAGCTTCTAGCGAAGGTTCGTTACGACGGGCTTCGTCCAACAAGTCCTCTATGAGCTTTTGCTGCTCACCGTTGAATGTCACCACCCCAATGGTCAGCTTGCTCTCCCGGAAACCTGGTGAGCGCAGACGCGCAACCACATCAGCGACGACTGCACGCGCTTCGATCAGATTGGTTCTTGAACCACCTTTGGAGTAGACGCCCGCGATCTCATGCAGTTTGACGGCACGATCATTCGTCACAGGTGATGGGAACGTCACGAGCTTGGACTCGTAATAACGTTGGTTTGAGAAAGCAATCAAGCTTTCATGGCGACTGCGGTAGTGCCAGTTAAGGTGACGAGTCGGAAGGTTCGCACTGATACATTCATCAAGAATGCTCTCAAGATCGGCCTCAACATCTTCATCATCTGCCGTTGATTCTGCCCGATCAAAGAAGGATGTCGGAGGCAGCTGTTTGGGGTCGCCGACCATTACGACTTGCTTACCGCGTGCCATGGCTCCGACAGCATCCCAGACGGGAATTTGCGAGGCTTCGTCGAAAATGACGAGGTCAAATGCACTCGCGCCAGGTGTGAGGTATTGGGCAATGGACAGCGGACTCATCAGCATGCACGGCGTCAGTTTCGTCAACGCATCTGGAATCTTGGACATCAACTCTCGAAGCGGCAAATGACGAGTCTTCTTACCCATTTCGTACCTGAGTACGCCCCACTCCGAAGAGCGAGTGACAGTCTCCGGATTAGGCAGATCTGCACAGAGGCGCGCTCGCAGCCAGTCACGGGTCAATGCAGTGAAACGATCATCCAGGGCTCTGAAATCCCGAATTCGTTGTTCATGCTCAACGCTGACAAAACCGCGAATGACTGGTTCGTTATCAACGACCGCGTTCAGCCACCACCGCGCGTAGTTGGTTTCGAATGAATGGCGGACTTCGCCGGCTTTAACAAGGTTACCCTCCATAGCCTGAACAAGGCTCGAGAGCCCCGCGCCGATCGCCTCTTCACGCACCTTGCGCCATGCACACCAAGCACGAACACCGGGCTCAGATCGAACCATGGACTCGCAATGCTGCAGCAGCGCATCCAGCGTAAATTGCTGGATGTCCGCTTGTCCTGATTCTGAGAAGTGCCCTACTGTCGCCAACACATCCACTCGCTGGCGGAGTAATTCAAAGCACTGACGCAATTCAGCACCTGATTGGCAAACCATGCCCTCGGGTTCAAGCAGTGAATTGGCGTCGCCCAGCAGCACCTGTATTGCACTGCGATACGCAGATACAAGTTCAGGTGTCGTACCGAGCTGAGCGAGTGCGGATGCTAGTTTGCCTTGGAACGCGACCGCGTCCGAGACCTTGCCTACTTTGGTTTTAAGGCCTGTCCACAGACCCGAGCTAACGGCACCCAGATCATCAAATTCCGACAGCGCTTTCTCAACGAGAAGTCGTTGCTTGAGTAACGCAAGATCCTCCTGCATGGTTTTGCCGCATTGACCCGCTGCCACTGGGTCATGATCACCCTCGAGCTCACCCTGCTCGACCACTTGACGACGCGAGGTTTGAAACGCGATGGCAGCGAACAGCGGCTCCGAATCAGTATTAAGACCCGCCCATAATCCCTCTGTGAGGTCGCCCAATTGAAGGTAGGGCGCAAGCTCTTGGTCAAGCAGGACAATGGAGCGCATGTGAGCGAGGTCTGATTTCAACTGCTCGCCACAATGACCTTCAGCGACCACTTCAAAACCGATATCCGTCCAAGGATCATCCACAGTCACGCAGAGCGTTGCCTGCCGTAATTGAATGACAGCCTTCAGATGCTGCGCAACCGATAGGGATCCATCCCAAAATTGCTTGCAGTGCTCACCCAGTTCCATTGCGTCGAGCTTCTCGCGCAGGTCTCGGATCTGAATCCACACGAGCAGGTCTTTCGCTACATCGGGTTCTGCATCACCGGAGACGGCTTGTGAGAGAGTCTTTGTGACTTTGCGCGTCCCCATCAGTGACTTAGGCCAGAACGACTGTTCAGCGTGCTGCCAATCTCCGAGTAATTCGCGTACATCAAGTGTTTCGACGATATCGGTGTACGCAACGGAGAGCTCTTGTTTGAGTTCCGCAATGCTGTCGAGCATTTCGATTGCTTGGCTCAATGTCTCAAACGTCTGCACTGGCCAGGCTGGGCTGAGTTGCGAAAGCAACGTCCGACTTCTTCCCAAAAGGCCGAGGGCTTTATCGGCAGCATTGACTGTCGAGATTGGCCACACCGGTGAAAGTTGCTGGCAGAGCAAGCGATGCTTCTCTATCAGCTCACTCCCCTCAGACAGTCGTTGCGAAATCATGCGGCCGTCTGGCCGCAACACGAATCGCCAATCATGACCCGCCGCAAGCGGCAGCGTTGATGAAAGGAGTGAAAGACCATTGCAAACGGAAGGCACCAAAGTGGCGGTAGGCAAACTTGTGGCGGTGCTGAATTTTTCCGCGGCTCGAATAGCGGCTTGCACGGCAGGAAGTACCTTTCGCGCGGCTTGAATCAGCTGTTGCTGCCATGAAGGCGACCACTCTCCCTGACCAACCAAACCTAATGGATGGGTCGAAAGTGCTCCAAATCCGATGGCCTGGCCATTCACCTCTAGACGATCAGACAGCTCCCGCAACGCAGTCATATCTTCCCGTGTGTGAGCATGAGGCGATGACCACGACATATTCATGGGTGCAATGGAAACGCCGCCACATACAACGCCTATCGCGTGGTAAATGCTGTACCCATTCGTGTAACGCTGGTGCAGTCTCTCAACGTATGTGTTCAAGCCCTCGCGTAAAGCCTGAAGACGATCAGCTTCGGCATGCCACGTTGCGGAGTCCACAACCCCCTTCGCATCCCAGGCCGACTGCAATTGAGCCAAGACGTCTGTTTTGCGTGCCTTACTCGAATGGACTTCCAGGCAAAACTCGCCCAAGCCAACTTCACGCAATCGACGGTAAACGACATCTAGAGCTGCGATTTTTTCAGAGACGAAAAGTACACGCCTGCCCTGAGCCACTGATTGCGCAATGAGGTTGGCAATTGTCTGACTTTTACCGGTTCCGGGCGGGCCAATCAGGACGAAGTCTTTTCCTTTAGAAGCAGCCATCACTGCAGATAGCTGCGAGGAGTCAGATGGCAATGGACAGAACACTTCACGCGGGTTGAAGTCGACGTCCAGACGTCGATCTTCGGGGAACATAATGTCGGATGGGAAAGCGTCTCGCGGAGTATCCAACAGGTGCCGCACTACTGGGCTTTCACGCAGCGCCTCAGCATTCTCAGCGAGGTCTTTCCACATCAAGTATTTTGCGAACGAGAACATGGACAGGACAACGTCTTCCACGACTTCCCAACCAGCGATGTCCTTGACCGCGCGCCCTACTGCTTTCCAGATAGCATCAATATCCAGGCCTGAGTCATCCCTAGGAAGCTCGGTTTCAAGCGTCCCTAGATTGAGTTCGAAGTCTTGGCGAAGCATCTCGATGAGTGTCGGGTTGAACCTAGGTTCGTCGTCGTGCAGCACCATCGAAAACCCGGAACGTGCGCTTTTACGTTCAAGCGTCACAGGGATCAAAACAAGAGGCGCTCGATACTTCTGCCCGCCTTTATCCGCTCGCTCCCAGCTGAGAAAGCCCAGTGCAAGGTAAAGGGTGTTGGAGCCCCCTTCTTGCAAGGCTGTTCTTGCGCCACGATAGAGCTCGATCAGCCGAGCTTCCATTTCAGCGCTGGAAAGCCCGACAAATACCTCATTCCGTTTCAAGGCATCCAGGGCATGGAGACGACGAACATCTTCTCGCTCACGTAATTCGTACAACGCCTGGTCACGTGGATCAGCACCATCCATCAGGTCGGGACGTGTCAGCAATTTCAGTTTTTTACCGCTCGCCAGGATATCTTCCAGCGCAGCAGGATCAGGTGACTCAAGCTTCAGCGACTTTTTCCCGGCCTTGAAGTTGAGCAGATTATTGCGAAGCGACAAGTCCAGTAGCTTGCGTTGCCACCGCCCCAAGCGATCTTTTGGGTCGAGCAGACGCTCATCCACCTCGACCGTAACCGCCTCGTCAGGTAGTGCTGGTGCAATACCGACTAATAGCTCCGTCCCGCCGGCAAGATCATCATCCGTCGGCACCTTGGAAACCTGCGCGTCAGCACTGGCCAGTGGCTTAATTCGCTGCAGGCGTGCTCTGCGCACATCCAACAGTAGTTCGAAGTTTTCGTCCTGTCCTTCTGCGATCAGTTGTTCGCCACGATCGGTAGCATACGTGAATGGCGGCACTGGATGCTGGGTCGCAAACGTCGTCTCAAACAGCATCAGTTCTTTGAGCTTTAAACGCTTGCGTACGGCCGTGATGTCGTCGATCACAGTCGTAGAAAACTCTTCAGCTTTGAGCCACACGCCGGCGAAAGCATGCCCTTTTGTGAACACCAGGACGGGGTTAAGACCTGCTTGCTCTATTGCCGCACAGAAGAACAACGAGAGATCGAAGCACGTTGCCAGACCATGTTCGGTGACGTGACTGGGGCTACGTACTTTTTGCCCGGTTTGCTCAAAGCTGGAAGGAGGAAGCGCGTAATCAAGCTTCATACGTGCGACCGCAGCCCAAATGGCTGATGTCAGCTCCCAAGCTCGTTTCGCTCCACCGGCGTACCCATCAAGAGCAGAGTTTTTTTCACTTTGGCGCAATACATCGGCGGCCTGCTTTAGCAACCGCTCTACCGCGAGATCATTCGGTTGAACAAACGCCGCAGTCATATCAGGAAGATGCGAGAGCCCGCCCCAGTGATTACGAGGCAACAACTCCAATGCCAAATCTAGGCGGGCAATTTCTGCTCGACCGTCTTCAGCAGAAGTATCCGCTGCGGTTAACGTGTAGGTGAGAGTGGCGTTTTCCGCTTCAGTGAGGCGCCCAAGCAACGCCCCATCCAGTACAAGGTCATGCCCGGGGATGGGCATGAATGCATCCGGCATCAGCGCATCAATGCGCCAGATCTTGGGTTTGAAAACTTCGGGATAGGCCGTCAGGGTCAATACCAAGTCGCTGTACTTGGTAGACGTTTCATTGACGACTCTCAGTTCCCGAATGACTGGAACTGCGTTTTGATAGTCCGCGAGATTTAGCTTTGCAACGACGGTGCTGTGAATGCGTACAACTTTGACTTGTTCTACCTCAACATCAACCGTGATTTCTGCGGCCTCGTCCATGCGCTTCCCCTATCCTGCCTATGGTGGCGCACATGAACGCGGAGCATGGTGAGTGGGCTCAACGCGGCAAGTAGGCGCCGGAAATGATCGCCATCTTATAACGGGTTCCCAGGGGCAGTCCCCTTCAAAGGTGGTTCGCCAAGACCGTCTATCTGTTAGGCGTTCGTGACGAACTGTCGAGCATCCAACGCATTAACAGGTTGGAAACCGGACGTCTTTTTAAAGGATGTGTTGTGCACGAAGTTTTTCATGGAATCGGAAGGATCGATCGAATCCATATTCAATGCTTCCAGGGTGTGCCTGGAGAGCGCTACGCTCAATATAGGTAACTCTTCTATATGCCCCGTAGCTGAGTTCAGCACAGCGTCGATGGCCGTCACGATTACAAGGTCATCAGGGAGCATCGACAAAAGCTCGCGCCCTACCCTCAAAACACAGCTGCACACATAGTCCTGCAAAAGCTCATTGTACTTTCCGGCTGGCATCTTCTTCGTTGAAAGCTTTCCGCTCTGCAGCAAGGACTTGATCTCAGCTGGAATTACGCGAACACCATGAACGCCAAGACTAGCCTCCACTAGACCCGTTTCCCCTATTGAGAACTTGATCGATGTGCCGAGATGAGAAATGTCAGTGAATGGATCGACGAGCTTGATAGCTTCTAGCTTCGCCTTCCCTGCACCGCTCAGGACACCCTGCGCGATAGTGTATTCCTGATGCCAAGAGTCATGCTCGACTCGCCACTTCGCGACAGCGGCCTCATGCTGTTTAGCATCGTGTAGGCACCCCGTCTCAATGGCGGCAGCCAAGTTTTTACGTTGGCGCGTTTCGAGCTTGAACAACCTTGCGAAGAAACCAGGCTTATAGGTTTGCTCTTGAGCTTTAGCATGCGCTTCACTCGTATCTGCGAATGCGGGCTTTACGGGTTCAGCCCTATCAACGAATGATTGCCAATCTATTTCCTCCCCACATTCTTTATGCACGGAGAGCAGAACATCGATTAGGTTTTCGTAGACTTCGACTTCGTAGGCTGCTTGCTCAAGCGCCTCCATCTTGGCGTATTCTTTTTGGCGTGACTGAAGCTCACGTTGCCTACGCTGGGCGTTACGATCAGCTTTACGCGAAGCTGCCTGCATCGAACGCAACGTTCCTTTCCAGCCCATATCTCATTCCTTCGAAGTATTGGCTGAGCGGTTTCAGACCACAAACAGCCTCGGATGATGATGGCAGCTTAGCACCAAGACTCGACTTGGAAAGGAGATGAACCCGGCGAATATGATGCAAGCTCGACTTGGTTGTGCACATAAGCGTCCGGCAATTCATCTGGCCAGTGTCGGTGTCAGTGCCGAACGATCCATTTGTATCGGGATTGGCTACTCAAGAACACGCCTTGCATGAGCAACGTAAGCAAGTGGCACTTGCTCCGAGTACCTTTGTGTCTCCTGAATAGTTGAAATAGCTTGGTAGGCTGCAGAGATTACGCCTAAGGCTCCCCCAGCGTAAGCTGCCATACCACCATCAGGTGGATAGGCGAAACCAACTCCGAGCAAAGGCACTAGAGACCCAAAAATCAACTTACCAAAACTTGGTTTCATTGCAGCCTTAATTTCATCAAGCTGATCCTCGCATTCCTCAATAAACAACCTATTCAATTCAATCCGATCTGCAGGATCCAATAGTGATGCTGTTCGGATGCAATGCTGCTCAACATGAGAGCGAAGACGGGGTAGAAGATGACCGTAACGACGCTTAAACACCACAATTTGATCGACTGTCAACGTCTCCGCTGGAGCCGGGAGTAACTGCTGTAAGACCACTTCTCGAGCTTTATGCCGATGTGCGAGATTTGATGGGCGATTCATTCGCGGGGCGATTCTAGAAATATTAAGCAAACTATTTGTAACCGGCACGGCTTCAAGCTCTTTCAAAGCGCCCAAACAGGTTGCAAGGTAAAACATAAACTGTTGTGCAATATCCGATCTAACGTCATACCAACCCCAACTAACTCGCTCGGCCAAACCTACGTCAACCAGATAGTCCGTCACACAATCTAGCTTCTCTGCATGAATACGGATGGTTTTAGTATTTCGCTCTCTCCCTGATACAAACTGCGATCGCTCCAACCGAGACTGGATGTAGTCAACAAAAACCTCAGAAAAGCCTGGTATTTCACGCAAGAAATTTGAGGGACTTAACGGTTTGACAAGGCCTTCTGAGAGCAAGCCTCGCATGAATTCACTCATTTGATCAGGTTGTCTTAGATGATCCATAGGGACTATTGATGAGATTCCATCCCAGTAGAGAAGTGCTTTGGTGCTCCATGCATCTCTCGGCAGATTGATATAGGGGAAATACAGCGCATTGTGGCTCATGGAGAAACGTCCTTGTGCGAGAGAGAATGGTAAAAATCAGGTGCTTTTCAACGCGGATCTCATTGCCCACACTTTCATTCAAAATACAACGCTAGATTATTTCTGAGAGTAATACCACCCACGTCACCGCTTCCGGCCTATGCTCCAGAGCGCGTATCCGCCGGCCATTGCAGCAGCGGCGGCAGCAATCTCTAGGCTGCTACCCAAGGTACCCAGCAGGAAATTTGGCCGAGCTTAATTGCATTAGGCTGGAGCTGAATCGTTCGACTTTGGCGTTAAAACTATAGCGCCGTCGATCACTTCGATTGTCAGTACGTCACCGATGTTCAGTCTTGAAATGGCGAGCAGCTCAGGCGGCACGTCAATGATGAGGTCGCCACTCCCATCAGCAGCATCTTGGCACTCCACAATCCATCATCGGGCTTCGATCATGATGATACTCACACTGTGGTTTTGTCCGGGTTGATTCACTCACAGATCGCGTTCACTTCAAAAAGGGCAAGACCGCCATAGGTCAGTGGATGATATCGACCACGGGCATGGCACCGTTCTCGTACCACCAGTGGCAGATCACATACCTACTACCGTTAAGTGTCTCGCAAAGCCGATATCCCTTAAGCTCAAACACCCTTTCGATCCTGGAAGTGCGGATTCTCCTGCCATCCACAAAGCGGCCCCGCGTTTCTGAAAAAACAACTCCAGTCATGCACGGAGGCTGAATCTCAGCGCAGCAAAGATAACCTGTGATGGGAACGCCGAAATCAATTTCCTGTGCCACTAACACCCTCTTTGGGAATCCCAACTATCACCCCTCTTAGCATTCGATACCGACGTCAGTGAACTCGATCAAACCGGTCTAAAGCGCCATTGTCATAAAGCCAGTGGGCTACGACATACTTACCGCCATCGGCTGCAATCACGACTTCGTAGCCAGCACGCTTGTGTCGATCAGCAATGGGTTGCGTATGGATTGGCAACCCTTCAGGAAAGGCCCTGGCATGATCACAAAACAAAAGCCCAGTCATGCGCGGAGGACGCTCCAAAGCGCATAGCAAATAGCCAACGACGTCTGGATCAGCAACAGCTTTGCGTGCTCGCTCAATGACCTTCGGCAGCTTGTACAACCGGAAGTCAGACTGCTCGGCTCCATAAGTTTTGATCCAGTGCACCTGGGCTTCCCCTTCTACAGCGATCAGATTTCTACAGTCAAATTGGGGGCAAAATCCGCGTTTCCCCCTGGGTAACCACGGGGATTCGAAATGATTCGGCATCCGCCTAACGAGATATTCACCGCTCGATGCGTGTGGCCAAAAATCCACACGTCCACAAGCGGTAGAAGCGCGTGCCAGCGGTTGAAAAATGCGGCGCTGAGATGACCGTCATGGTTTTTACGGCCCGCTTCGGGGACAGGGCAATGATGCGTAACGACGACGGTTTTGCCATCAAATGGCTCGCTTAGCTCGCGCTTCAAAAATTCAAAAGCCACGCGATTTCGCTCAATCACATCTGCTGGGCATAGGCGCCGAAAGTTGTCCTCAGTCGCAATCATCTTGAAGTCATTCATCAATTGCCCACACACCAACGTCGCCGCGATTACGTCGCCGGTAGATGAGAAATCCGTCCACCCTGTTGTGACCAAAAACCGGATTTCGTCGTGAATCCAAACCTGGTTTTCCAGAACGTGAATATGGGGTGCGGCAGCGCCTCGCATTTTGTGAAGGGTGTGATCGATGTGACCACCGTAAAATTCGTGGTTCCCACATACATAAATGACTTCACGATCGAACGCCTGATTCGCCCACTCCACGCCACGACATTTTGTGTCGATGTCTCCCGCCAAGATCACTAGATCTGCGTTGGTCGTAGGCGGCACGAATTCAGAAAATTCGAGGTGTAGATCTGAGAGCACGTGAACATTCATCTGTGAATCCTCAAGCTCATTGCCTGATGCGTCAGAAAACATCTGAACCTGCGGCAAGAGATCAAGATGCGCCGCTATGATGAAATCGCCCCTTCGCGTAAGCGCCTAGCTTCACTAGGCCATCTACAGGGCGCGAACGGTTGGCAAGGCCTATTAGTGTTTTGTGGGTTCAGCAGCACCCCACGTAGGCGGGTGCTCAACAATATCGATGGTCATAGTCAGCTCAAATTGCATACGAGCGAAAACCATATCTAGGTTCGGATGAGATCCCGACTCACGTAGCGCAGTTACTAGCTGCAGCAGCTCTTTGCCTCTAGCCAGGGACATTTGAACATTGCAAAAAACTGTATTGTCGTCTTCCCGAGCCATGTCAAATCCAGATTCCCATGCTGCGTTGGCGTGCCCGGTGCTCACTGAACAGTCGGTGACACGGGAGCCCCTTTCGTAGCGGGTTGCATGAAAGCTCTGAAACTTGGCCGCCCTACCCCCTTCATGAAGGAAGCGACCAAATATCGCGAATTCATCGTCGTCAACACCCAGAACTTCCCCTCCTTTTTTGCATAGCGAATGCTGGATGTGCGCATCAAATGTCCATCCGCGAAACGCCCAAAACGATCCACCTTGGTATGGCCAAAAACCACACCAACAGCCACGCCATTTGATACGAAGACATCGCTCAAGCATGCAGTGATTGGCGCGTCATAGACGTATTCACTTGCACGAACGATCCGACGCAGTTGGAACTCCGTAAGACGCTTTGAGTGAAGATCGACTTCGTGGATGTCGCTCATTAATTTTCTCCGATTCAGTATTCGCCCAGCGCTGGAGTAAAAACGTCAGTAAATTTTTCTGACGTTAGTTAACGCCTCCGGCTTGAAAGAGCGATCATGAGTGTCTGTGTAGATCTTGCCACTCTCAACCTCAAGCACGCATATCACGCAGCCATTACGGTCATGGCCGATGGAAATCGCCTTGATTATTTCCATTCGCCAACTTTTGCCGCCATTCATCCAAGAAGGTGTCAACGCTTGGATTTCAGTAATGACAAAGTCTTCATTCTGCGACTCAAAAAGCTCAAGCAGCCGGGTCTCGTCATTCAACATCTCAATCATGTTTACGAATCGATCGTCGTGCCTTTCTCTAACGCATACGTGGTACCAGTGAATATTCAACGCTCGCGAAATGCCATGCCAGTGAGCGAGGCCCTCCCCGAACATACCAGGTACTCCCTCAATGTCTTCGATTTTGGTTCTGAACATTCTTGTCTCAGTTGGAAATCATTGCCTGGGCAACGCGTCGTCTAAAAGAAAGAAAAAATTGTTTTGAGACTGGCTGGTTTTTCGTGGCCGCCCCCACAAAGGACATACACAGTGTTCCTCGTTTCGAAAAGAAATCTTTCTTCAAACGAAACCGCAAAAGTGCTGCGTATCCAGTCGCCGACATCAAAACGACGTTGGCTATCGAAGCGTACATTGTGAGCAAACAAAACCAGCGGTAACTGTCCGGCTGCGTGAATTTTTCGTAGCTCGTCTTCGGTGACTTCGGCTCGAAAAATCGTCCAGTCCTCCACTAAGCAATACGGTTTGCGGGGATAGAGGGCCTGCACCAGCCCCATCAGAATCTCATCTGAGTCCATGGATCCTTGGCGAGGTTCGCCGGGGCCGTCTAGTAGCTCGTCATTTCCTTCGTTTTGATCTGTGCTCAACTTCATGCTCTCCATTAACCCATCTACTGTGTTCAAGCCGGATCTCTTCGTAGACTGTGAGGCTGTACTCGGGAACCCGTCGTTAGCGCACGTGGTTGGCTGATCACGACCAGCGCTTTTGCTCGTCCGATCTCGGTGTCCTGGAGCGCTCTGATGAACCTCTCGAGTTGGTTTGCTCTCCGAGGGTTCAGCCTGAATGCCCCTGCCGAGCGGTGCTGGCGCTGACCTGCCGCTCTCTCTCTCGATCACTGTGCGCCATGCCTCGAATCACTCGACCTAACGGATAATACACTATATTGACGTTTATTCGTAAAGCTCAGTTATGGCTATATCCTGACTTTTGAGCAAAGTCATGGAACTGAGAACCGCATTTGCAGGTGTGCTTAGGGCGCTCCGTCTCGTCCGGCGCGCCAAGTACGCTGACGTCTCGGATGCGACCCACCGACGTAAAGTCAGTGCTCTGGAGAACGCGCAGACCAGCATCACCGTCGAGCAATTTGACGAGCTGGCGCAATCCCTTGGCCTAGATCCGATCGCGATGCTTACCCTCTGCATTGCTCACCGCCAGGGCGAGCAACCGCTGACTGTAATAGGCCGTGCATTGACCGACGTGGCGGCCTTCGAAGCTGAGGGTGGCATGAAGGTGCTAGGCGAACAGTTCGATGCTGGCGGCAACCTCATAAAAAGAGGGCGCGGCAAGCCGCTAAACGCAGACAATGAGCGAGCGGTACTGGCACTCAAAGCAGAAGGTGCGACGCAGCAGCAGGCAGCGGCGCAGTTGGGGCTTGCGTTGACGTCGGTGAGGGAGTATTGGAGGAAGAACTGATGATCAGGAGTTCACCTCCAAGCAAATGAACTCACGCTTCAGACTATGGCGTGGTGCCCTAGTGGTTACTTGATCAAACACCAAGCTTGAAGTTCTCTAAATTTCCCTCCAAGCCTCTACAGTTTTAGCACCATGCGCCTCTTTCCATTGTTTAAGAAGTTTATGGTTAGCCCCTCTAGTTTCTATTAATTCGCCAGTATGGGGATTTCGATAGCGCTTCACTTGCCGTGGCTTTCGCTTTAAAGTGAGAGCGTTCAGGCCTTCCTCGCCGCGTGTTTCGACAGCATAACTGGGATCCAGAAGCAAAATAATGTCACTAGGTTCAAACTGATATTTTTTAGCGAGAACGTCCAGCTTACTCAGGAACTGAAATGCTTTTATCACCTCTGGATCGCGAGCGAGAGGTAAGGCCGCCTTGCAATCATTAGCAATACGATCATTCGCAGCGAGAAATTCAGTAAACTTTTCCAACATATCCTCCCGCATCATCGAAGCAATGAACACAATCAGGCCGGCGTGCTTTCGCGAGAGCGAGGTCGAATTCCAGGCTCGATGAGTTCTCTAACAGTTGACGACAAGCATCCATCGCACAGCGGCTGTTCATCGCTAAGCGTAGGTATTAAGTCCAAGAGAGGATTCAATTGCTGAGATGAAAATTTCTCACGTGCTAACAATATACTGATGACTTCTTTTACGGTGAAATCAAACTCGAGCATCAGCTCTTTAAGCTGTGTATGAAACTCAATGTCAAGCACGTAATCTGGTTGATCCTTTTTCTTGGACAAGACGAGTAATGCCTTGGCCAACTGGAACTCCGCCAGCCGGAATTCTACCAGGGTATGGGGTCTGCTCATGTCATTCACCAAATCGCGTTGAGTGAGCTTCTGACACCGAGTGTAGCCCATGCGAAAAGAGTAATAAACCGAAAATTGCTACCATCGCCCGCTGAGCGAATACGCCGAAACGTAAGACCAAAACCCAGTAATGTTAGTAATCTTACGAATACAAAGCGGCGATCGGAGTTTGTAATTTGCGCGCGGCAAATTTCCTTCACGGAACGAAATTATTGATAGCGTAGGACTATCGATGTGGAAAAACTCGACTGGAAACGTCTAAGAGCATTATGTCAATTAACCAGTAAAACTGACTGACTGACATCGCGCAAGATCTTAAAACGCCCTTCAAAGGTGTCTAAATCAGCACTTTCCACCAAAATTACAACACAGATGAGGGGGCTTCTCTACCCCCGCTAAATTTCCTAACCTATCTGGTAAATCGTCAATATATGGAATATTCCTACGGAAAGCGTAAGGCACGCCACCAAGCTTGAGCTTTCCAGGGTACGAAATATTTTTCCTTTGCCGTTAGCGTGGTCATTCAGGTGTCTCATCCATGACCACAGGCGCGCTTCCGATCGAGGTTGCAACCTAGCCGCGTTCGAGCTTGGTTTGAGGGCTAGTATAAGTTTAAGGGATGTCTTCACCGCCGCAAAAGCAGTAACATCGCTAAATACCTAAGCAGCAACATTACAGCTCAACATTAAGTTATGTCTGGACGCTGAAGAGTTTTGGGATATGGCAGTGCGTCCGTATACTTAACACCTTCACGCCGCTTGTTCGATCGAACTGTACCTGAATCCATTTTCGAATAAGTCTTCGCACTGACGTACACTCCCGAAGTCCATGGAACACTAAAAATCTTTAGATCGTAGCAGTCGCAAGAGCACCCAGGACACTTCGCGAAACTCGTCTAAGGCCAAAGTGCATTTCGCCTCATAAATTAAACGACTCAAGCCCTCATCCAAGTAATTTGAAGTGGTTGCAGCAGCTATTTGCATCTTGGTCGTTGGGAAAGTTAAGAACGTTGACCGAATAGTTTCGCGTATAAAGATTGCCTCTTCATGGGTGATCACCCCATAAGAAACACCCATAAGCCAGTAGGCAACCGCTAACTCACGGGGCGCCGCAGTATCAATGGACATTTCAGGCGCCGTCAGCCTGCCGGCATTTGAGCGGCACTGCCTACCTGGCGCGCTCTGAAAACAAGCCCGGGCTATGCCAGGACTCAATTTGGGCGGATCAGCTTGATGCAGCCAAATACCCATAAGAAATCGCAGTGAGTTGAGGGAAAGAGGAATCCTCGGATGTTTGCATGTATGAGTCTGATACCAGCACTGTACTCTCTTCACCAATAGGAGAAGTTTTTCATTGTTAGCAGCAGCTTTACTGTAGGAGGTGCTCATGATCGGGAAGTTGGTGAGCAGCCTTGATGCAGGGCTTTCCAGGTGCTCTTTAAACCCCTGCCAGCCCCTTTCTCTCAGATCCTTAGGGTACTGGATTAGTCTAGAAAGGAGCACTGGCCGGGGATGGTTCAAACACACAGCTGCGCCGCTGATACGCCATGACTTGCGCCAAATTGGCACCAGCAGATTGCTGATATCTTCTTTGAAACACTCAGAGCAATACTTGCTGCTGAGGCTTGGCACGGTGACGTCCGATTCTGGCATTCGAAACCGAATCGCTATTTCACTCTGCTGCACTGGGGTGAAATAGGACAAAAACGTAGGTAATTCGTACAGAAAATCAGAATCACCTTTTAAATAGGGGTGTTCGGCAGCGAGTTGCTCGAGTGCTGCTGTCAGCGCACCATCAAAATACCTTTTTTGGTACATCCTGCTCATCCACGACGAGAGTGTTTCATCGTGCACCGGCTTGAGCAATCCTATGAACGCATGCATCCGCTCTCCATCCTGTAGATCGGCAGAGCACCTTCACCAACGGTTTTGGCTTTGTGCTGTAGGACAGCCCTGCTCTTAAAACGAATAGTCATCGTCTACCGCCTGACCTGCGTGCATTTCCAACTGATGACAGGACGAGCGCTCTGCCAACTTGTTTAAATGCAGCCAATCAAGATTTCTAACCGTGAGACCTACCCGTCCTTGGGACTGTCGATATAGAGCATCAAGATCGAGCGAGCTGAAATCAACTTGCATATAGGTATTGATTTCGCAAAACCTTTTAACAAACTGAATGTAGTCATCATCAAACTCCATCGCAGCTAATAATTTAACTCTGGTGGAAATACCAGCACCCATGAAGTGCGCATGATAGGTCTCTATCGCGCCCGCACTCCCTGCCATGATGACTAAGGGCGGCTTAGGCAGGCGGGCTATTTGCAAAATAGCTTGTGCATTGCTCTCCGCTACTCGCTTAGCGGCCCGCGTGTATTTTTGAATATCGTCTATTATTACCACATCGTACCGACGGAGCCGCATGACCTCGGCGCATAGCATCGTGAGTCCGTTACTTCCTTCGACATTCACGATCCCAACGCCCATTGAACGCATAACTTTAGATACTAAATATCGATTCCCCAGGTACAAACCATCATCTAAATACAGTACACGCCTCCCACGTTTAATCGCTCTACTAGCGATTTGGCTTAGAAGCGCAGAGCCGCCTGAGGCAGCCGGAGCGTTGATGCATATGGCTTTGGCAACAGACCGGTCATAGTCGGCCAGCGCATCCAGACAGTATTTCAGGATAGGCTCATTACCGCTGAAGTGATTCCAGGCATGCAAACTTTCATACGATCCTTGCGCTAGCATCACTGTATACTCTCCGAATCACGCTGCACGCTGGTGCTGCAGCAGCAATGTTTGAATATCAACCTCCCCCTTAAACCTCGCACGTGCGCTCTTGATACTCCCCACGTCGATATATTCCTCACCGGAAATCACTGCGTACCGACAAGCTTCCTTCATGATGTCGATGATGGCACGCAGGGAGCTGCCAGACTCAACACCCTTATAATTTTCTCCTCGGGCTTTTTTCCTGGCTGAATTAGTTGGTTGCGCAAGGTTATAAAGCTCGTCCAGAAAATCCGCGGAGGTCACTTCAGATACATCCATCAATGGCATATGGCACATGAAACTTGCAACAAAAGACGCAAAAATGTTGTCATTTTTCCAATCTGGAAGAGTAATAGTTCGAAGCCCGAACCTTGATTCAATTTGCTCATCCTTCTCCAAAAGCTCTGTGAGCTCTTCAATTCCGCAGAGGATAATGTTCAATCCCCACTCTGGGCCGGCAAAGCCTTTCAATGCCTCCAGCGTGTTATGAAGGCGTTGCTGGGACATCCGCTTCTGCAATCCATGAATCTCATCAAAAACGACCGCTCGGATATTGAGCCTGCGAACTTCTTCCTGAGCCTCCGTGTAGTCTCGTGCGCTCAAAGTATATGCGCGCCCGCGGATAAGCTTGCCTAGCTCCTGCAGCAGTCGCTTCTCCAAATCAAGTCCACTTCTGCGATTGGACATATCAATGTAAAGCACATTGCCCGCCCAACCGATTTTGCCAGCGAAACTCTCGTCCCTCCACCGCTGAGCGAGCCTGCTTTTACCGACACCCGGAGACCCCACGACAGCCATACAAGGATTGCTTGCGACTCTGGGCCAGCCAACCAATGCCTTAACACATTCCGTGGCCCCCACAGCGTATGGGTGTGTTATCCAAACATCGCGACAGCATTTAACTGCCCGCTCATCTCTCGGAAGCGAAAGGTACTCGCGCGCCATGGCGGTCAGAGAGTCATTCATAGGTCTTCATCCATTTCCATGATTACCACTGGGAGAGCGTTGCGAGGGGCAGAAGGTTCAGAGGGGGCGGAGTCAGAAGCTGAGTCGAAGTGGCCCATGCGCGCATGCTGCGCGACATCCTCTTGCGCCCTCAGGATTGCTCTGTATTCTTTTTTACCCATATCCTTCTGACGGTTCAGTTCAGCCTGGGCATCAAGATGCTTGCAGTTTGCAGACCGATCCGCGCGACGGGCCTTTAGGATAAGTTTCTGTTCGGATAATGTTTTGGCAGAGTCCTGTTTATTGACTATGTTTAAGGGATGCCAATAATTGCCATTTAGACCCCAAATTCTGTGGAGGTTATTAGGATCAATTTTGATCATTATCACCTCGCCCACCATCTTCTTGAATGGGCCGAACTCATATACTAATCCACTGGTCACAACCCCATTACGCGCCACCGTGATGGATTTGCCTTCAAGTATATCAATGACAAAGCGATCAGGATCCGAAACAGTTGGCGGCGCTACAATGACACCATTGTGAAGACCGTACTTTCTTTCGAATCGCTGATTAGGTGACAAACCATCTCGGCCTATCCGATTATTCCATTTGCATATCCATGCGATAATAATAGCTGTGAGTCTTTCAAGGGTATAAATCCCTTTTTTATGAGGGCGATAACCTGGCCCTTTCTTTGGCGCCGAAGCTGTTCCTCCGTCTAAAGTTTGAGCCAGACGGCGATTCAGTATCCCCAGTTGCCGCTCTATACCCCCTCCCGATTCAGGCCGGAGGCGAGGGATGTGAAGAATGTCCTCTTCATCACACGCCAGCTTGAAACTAAGTGCTTGCAAATCGGATCCATGATCTACTTGGTATTGTTCAGGTTTGCCGTGTAACGGCCAGTGCAGGTGTGACATGCCGAACTGGGCAAGCAAACTGGTCTTGGGGCAAAGCGCCATATGTATTGCCGCCGAAATGCTAGCCCGCTTGGGCGCGCCGTAGAGCAATGCAAACCCATAGATGCCTTCGATATCGATATCCCTTACTAACGTTAGGTAAGGCCTGCCTAGTGGCTCCCCGGTTTTAGAATCAATAGCGTGACAATCCAGCGGCGTATGATCGATTTCATGGATACGCCCAGGATAAAACTCTTCGACCTTAGGCGTGGGATACGCACCATACTTAGCATTAGCTGCTATAGCACCATCCGACGACTTAAGCTGCTCCCTAGCTGAAATCTCTTGCCAACGCCGCCACACGGTAGTTCGAGATGGCGCTGGTTTATTGGCGTCTCTACAGCGAAGTTCGACTTCATCCATCACCTCCGCATCGTTGGCCCCATAGCCTGTACGATGAGTAATGAATACTGCTTTGATGATTTCATCTACATCAGGGTCGATCCGTTTTTCGCCAGCTCGACGGCCAGAGTGGCCAGGTAACTGAGCATGCCAGTCTGAATTGGTAAGGTAAATGCGCTTGATTCTGTGGAAAATCGTATGGCCAAGCTCCAATTCCTTGAGAGCTTCCGCCTTAGAAATCGGATTGTCCCTTCTGCAGTGCCTGCTCAGGATCTCCGTCCGCCGCTTAGCTTCTTTTTTTGCATCTGCATCAATATCATCGACGGCAATAGATTCATCCATCCTTGCTTTGACTAAGGAGACCTCCCGGTGCTTAGCCACGGCGGTGAGCGCGATATCTCGAATGTGCTCATCAATTCTTATGACATTAGTTATGGATACTGTTCGGATAACGTCTGCGACAGTTTCCGATTCCAGGGTGACCTTGTTACTCGAAAGGTCAAAGCCAATCACTCTGTAGAAAGAAGGTGTGAAAAACGCTTCCTGATCTCCATGGGCAGGGTTTGACGCCCCCTCTACACCAACATGATTGGCAGCCTGACCAGCAGATAACAGACGATTCGCCAGATCCGCTGCCTCGCTCTCTTCATCGACTGTAACGATTGTCCTAAGCGGCAATGAAGCGTTCATGGCTCCATCTCCTGAATATCAACACGAAGCTCTCGCAGCGGATAGAGATTGTTAAGCACGAAAGCCAAGTCTGGCTCCGCTAGCTTATGCTTGAAGAATGAGATGATCCCATCAAAACGGCGGAGTACTAAAGACTTGGTCGGAAAGCGAACGCCTGCTGTGGCGCAGTAAACTTGGATTAATCGAATCATGTCTACTTTCGTACCCCAGATCTCGATCTTCCCTGGCGCATTCACAGTAAGATTCGAGAGTAGTACCTCGGCAATTATTGCTTCCCTTACGAAGTCCTCTTTGAATGGTGCGATCGTGGTTGAATGCGTAACCGAGCTGGCTGCATCAATGCCGGGAAATTTGCTCGTTCTTCTAATTCCTCGAATGGGCATATCCTTAGTCAGCTCACCGCTGAACGCGGAAGTGTACGCGTAGGCCGCTGCAACCAAATCCAATTTCCCATCCAATTTCTCACAAGCGAGAGGCGGTGTTTCGGATATAAGCAAAATCCGGAGCCGTTCGACTGCATCAGGGACAGGAATATGGACGACGTCCTCCTCTTTCGCTGTGCGGAAGGAGCCGTCAGACCACCTTTGCAGCTTGACCCGGTTGCCTGCCAAGACCTTGCCCGTGATCAAGCGCAGTTCCGGATCGTTAGCGTGGAGGACTAAAGCACCTAGATAGGTCATGAGTGCCGTCTCAGAAAGAGGATGGACACTATAGGTTTAGCACTATATTAAGAAACTGCGAGGTAAATTTCGTAGATTTGTATGCTATTGTTTTTTATGATGTTTATATTTATTTGTTTCACCAACCTCCGAAATTACATCCTTGAAAAATCGGAAGTTTATGAAATTGGTCTCGCGATACAATGAAATTCAATGTGTTAGGAGGGCTTCGTACGCTTACGGAAACAGACACCTGTCCCTTTTGTGAAGGTAAACTTGAAACTCTCGCGTGGATTGGTACGTAAATCTGAAACCGAGCTCCTACGGGTACAACGGTTACCGAGCGTCCTGTAACACCAGCTCACGCAACGTATCGAGAAACAGCTTGAGCACTGGCGAATCGTCATCCGCACGGTACGTGACGTACAGCGGCACCTCGGGCAACGCCGGGGTGAGGCGTCGGAATACCAGGCCCGCCGGCGCCAATTGCTCGATGGAGGCCGGCAGCAACGCCACGCCGAAACCTGCCCGCACCAGGCTGAGCAAGGTTTGCACCTCGATC
>Ga0182006_1000124_pt1 | contig 82232 bp, 59 predicted proteins | sample Sormic07211104_1_FD_123022 | JGI IMG/M metagenome (GOLD analysis project Ga0182006, IMG submission 123022) | Rhizosphere microbial communities from Sorghum bicolor, Mead, Nebraska, USA - 072115-104_1 MetaG | ecosystem: Host-associated > Plants > Roots > Rhizosphere | place: USA: Nebraska...
GCTTCGGGGAAAAACCTGGTGGTTATTTTCGACGAACTTTTTAAAGGCACAAATGTAAAAGATGCTTATGATGCAACCTTGGCAGTGACCAGGTCATTTTCAAAGTATAGGAATTGTCTTTTTATCATTTCAACTCATATCATTGAGGTAGGAGCTGCACTTGGAGAGGGGTGTGAAAATATTGAGCTGGCGTATCTGCCCACTGTAATGCAAGGCAATGTACCTAAATATACCTATCAGCTTAAAGAAGGGATAACCAGCGACCGACAGGGGATGATGATTATTGAAAATGAGAATATATTAGAGCTAATTCAAGGAAAATGAAAGGTTTTATAAAATTTCCTGATATGCACTAACCCTTTTTAGGGGCTGTTCCGGTCTTTAGTTAAAAAGGGATTTTAATTACCTGAATTCAGGTAATTTATCAAATTAAAGAAGGAGCTTATGAATTAAAAATCTACAAAAAATAACCAGATCTTAAAGTAAGACCTGGTTACGTTTGGCTCAAGCCAATAAATTATCAACTAGAAACAGCAGTTGCCTTCGCCGTGGAAAGTAGAGGCATTCTGCACTAAACCAAACTTGACAAATGTATAAAAAATATACAAGGAAACTTGGTATGTCTAAGAGATTATACCATAAAATATTGCTGATTATGCGCCTAACTACCGTAATACTGATAGCATCACTTATGCAAGTCTCAGCCTCAGGATTTGCCCAGCTAATCACTATAAACCGGAAAAATGTACAGCTAAAATCTGTGTTGAAGGAGATCCGGAGACAAAGTGGATTCGATTTTTTCTATGATGGAAAGCTCATTACTGATGATCAAAGAATTGATATAAATATCCGGAACGTAACGATAGATGAGGCATTGCACAATACATTTGAGGGGCTCAATTTCATCTACGAAATTGAAGGAAAGAAAATAGCCATAAAAAAGAAGCCTGCACCATCATTAATAGAAAAAGTCAAATCGTTTTTCAACAATATTAATATTAGCGGCATCATTACCAATGAAAATGGAATACCTCTTAATGGTGCAACGATAAAGGTAAAGGATTCTAAAATCCTTACTAAAACCAATGCGGAGGGAGCATTTACATTAAACGGTGTTGACGAAAATGCAAAGCTCATTATTTCGTTTATGGGCTATGAGGATATGGAAGTAAAAGCCATTAAAAATTTAGGAATCATTAAACTTAAATTAAGTAATAATCCCTTAGATGAAATCCGGGTTGTTGCTTATGGTACAGAATCCAAACGTTTCAGCGTAAGTTCGATTTCTACAGTATCTGCAGATGTGATCGAAAAACAACCCGTCACCAATCCATTGCTGGCATTACAGGGACAGGCTCCGGGCCTAACCATCAGCGCTACCAGTGGCATACCGGGATCTCAGGTGTTGGTTCAGGTAAGGGGACAAAATACATTGAATCTGAATTCTTCAGTAAATGCGCCTAAACCTTACGATCAACCACTGTTCATAGTAGATGGTGTACCTTTTGCTTCACAAAATCAAAATGTAAGTCAGTTTGCCTCGATGGTGGCTGCACAACGAACATCAGACGGGATCAGTCCGTCAATAGGAATCAGCCCATTTAGTAATATTAATCCGGCAGATATTGAAAGTATCAGCATTCTTAAAGATGCCGATGCCACATCTATTTATGGAACACAGGGTTCTAACGGAGTTATACTGATCACCACAAAAAAAGGAAAAGCTGGTGCGACTAATTTCGATGTGAATGTAAATACAAGTGTGAATTCAGTAGGGCGTCCGGTTCAGCTTTTAAATACCCAGCAATACCTTCAATTAAGAAGAGACGCTTATGCTGCAGACGGTGCAACACCAAGTAGTGATCCTGCTGATTATAATAATTACGCGCCTGATCTGACCATTTTTGATCAGAACAAATACACGAACTGGCAAAAGCTGATTTATGGTCAGAACACAACCAATACCGATGTTCACGCAAGTTTGTCGGGAGGTTCTGCTAATAATACTTTTATCATTTCAACCGGTTTCAATAGATCAACGTATAATTATCCCGGTGATTTTGCCGACCAGAGGTTTACGCTTCATAGCAATCAACGTCATATTTCAAAGAATGACCGATTATCAGTTAGTTTAACATCTGATTTTGGGTATGGACAAAATAACTCTGCCGGATTTGGTGGTGCAAGAGACGCAATCTTATCGCCTAATTTACCAGATTTATTAGATGCATCCGGTAAATTATTATGGACTTATAAAGGGGTAGACCTAACAAGTCAGCAATTTTATGCATCTCTATTGAAACCCACTAAACTTCATAATTACAATTTTAATGCAGCATTCAACATTTCCTACAAATTGCTTGAAGGCTTAACGATCAGCGCCAATATAGGCTATAACCGTAACAATACAAATGAAAACTCTATAGAACCCGGGGTGGCTCAAAATCCTGTATATTTGAGCAGACAATCCAATTTTTCTGATATCACTTTTCAGACGATTAACGTAGAACCACAAATCAACTACTCTAAAACCATTGGTAAAGGTATTTTAAGTGCCATATTGGGTGCAACATATAAAAAGAATACCAACAGTTCAAGATATGTAACCGGATATGGTTATTCAAATGATAATTTTCTAGGCTCTGTCAATGGCGCTTCTTCAGTGCAGGCAAATGACGATGCAAGTATTTATAGATACAACGCAGGCTTTGCAAGGATTAATTATATCTATGATCAAAGGTTTATCATCAACCTAACTGGTAGACGAGATGGTTCCAGTAACTTTGGTCCTGGCCGTCAGTTCGGTAATTTTGGCGCTGTTGGTGCAGGCTGGATATTTTCTGAAGAAAATATTGTGAAAAAACTACTACCTATTCTTAGTTATGGTAAAATTTCAGGTAGCTACGGAACATCTGGCTCAGATGGAGTACAAGCCTATCAATATCAAGCTTTATACAAGCCCATTGCTTTTATCCCACCATTCCAGGGTATTGCACCAAGTTCACCATATAATCTTTACAACCCTGATTACAGTTGGGCATTAAAGAAATCGTTGAACATAGGCTTAGACCTTGGTTTTTTCAATAGCCGCCTATTGTTAAATGCCACTTATTACAGAAACCGCGAAGGTAATCAATTGGTAAATTACCCATTACCTATACAGTCAGGCATTTCTTCAGTACTTGGCAATCTTGATGCTGTTGTTCAAAATGAGGGGCCTGAATTTTCCATTACCTCAACTAATATTCAAAACAAAGATTTTTCATGGAGAACAACCTTCAACCTATCTTTCAACCGCAATAAATTAATTTCATTCCCTAATCTTGCTTTTTCGTCTTACAGCTCTGCGTACGCAATTGGGGAGCCTACTTCTGTGGTATATGGATATAAATACAAAGGTGTAAATCCCACAACAGGGCTTTTTGAATATTATACGAAAAATGGCGAGGTAACCTCAAATCCTACCTATGGTTTGGCCACAGAAGGCGGAGATCAGGCAGCTATTTCCGATCAGCAGATCAAGTATATGGGTGGTTTTGGGAACACTTTCTCTTACAAGCAATTTAGCCTTTATATATTTTGTCAGTTCTCCAGCCAAAATGCACCTAACTATTTAGCAGAGGTATATGGTTCAAGCCTGATTGGCTTGATGTACAATCAGCCTTTGGAAGTACTTAATAATTATTGGAAAAAACCGGGAGATATTGCTCAGTTACAACGCCTGGGAAGCAGTTATAGTTCTATTTCTACTAATTCGGCGCTTAGTTTTGCTCAGTCTAGCGGTGTGTATAGGGATGTTACGTACTTGCGTGTAAAAACAGCTTCATTGTCGTACAAGCTACCTGTTTCCTTTATTAATAAGGTTCACATAAAAGGGGGAAGTGTTTTTATGAATGCACAAAACCTGCTTACTTTCACAAATATTAAAGTAGGTGATCCTGAACAACCGAGTACTTTTTCGTCTTTCCCTATGCAACGTATTCTAGCATTTGGTTTAAATCTCAATTTTTAAGCAAAAATGATTATGAAAAAGATATTTTCTGATATAAATAAAATAGCAACAGGTCTTTTGTTCATTGGTTTGACATTAGCATCCTGTAAAAAACTCATTGAAATCCCTGCAAATCCGCCTTCATCTATTACCCAGGAGCAGCAATTTGCGGATAGTTTAACATCTATGTCTGCAGTAGCTGGGGTGTATGCATATAACACAGGAAATGGTTTTGCCTATAGTGACGGGGCACTGACTTACATTACGGGGCTTTCTTCCGATGAATTGTCCTATGTAGTCGACAATGATAACCAACAATTTTACAGCTATACTTTAACTCCGTTAAATGGTGGAATTTCTTCGATTTGGTCTTATGCTTATCAAAGCATTTATCAGGTAAATGCCGTGTTAAATGGCATAACGAATAACAGTAATTTATCTGCTGATTTCCAAAAACGAATCACAGCTGAAATGAAAGTTGTACGTTCACTGTATTACTTTAACCTAATTAATTTGTATGGTGATGCTCCCTTGGTAACTTCGATAGATTATAGCACCACCTCGCATATCCCCAGAACCCCTGTAGCTACTGTATATGACCAGATTAAGGCAGACCTAGCTGATGCCAGGCAAAATTTAACCGCCAACTATCCATCAGCTGGGCGGGCAAGACCTAATTTGTATACTGCAATTGCCTTACAGGCAAAGGTTAATCTATATCAGAAAAACTGGCAAAGTGCTTACAATGAGGCAGATTCAGTTATTCGTTTGGGTAACTATGTTCTTGAAAGTACACTTAACAATGTATTTTTAAGTGGAAGTACCGAAGCCATATGGCAATTACCAGCCAAGAGTTCCAACTATGCTGTATCAGATGCGCGGAATTTTGTACCATCCAGTGTCACTGCTGCACCTAATTACCTGATCACTGATTTTTTATGGAATGCATTTGAATCCAAAGACCGTCGCTTACAAAACTGGATCGCATCAAAAGTAGTAAATGGCCGGACACTAAATTATCCTTTTAAGTATAAAAATGTAAGTACAACAGCAACACCGGTTGAAGATCAAATGATTTTTCGTTTGGCTGAAATATACCTGATCAGAGCCGAAGCTGCTGCACATTTAAATAACCTGGGCCAGGCTTTAGCCGATGTGAATAAGATACGGGCGCGGGCGGGCTTAGAGAATAGCACTGTAAATCCAACTTCTCAAATTGCGGTATTAGGTGCTGTGATGCTGGAACGTCAAACAGAACTCTTTTGCGAATGGGGTAACCGTTGGTATGACTTGAAAAGAACCGGAACTGCTGCAGCAGTGCTTGGTGCTGAAAAGACAGGTTATACTGATAACGCTTCATTATATCCAATACCACAGGGACAAAGACAATTAAATAAGTCGCTGACGCAAAATCCTGGATATAATTAAAATACCTGTTCGTTCGCTACAACTTAATCACTTCCGGGGTATCACGATACGCTGGAAGTGATTTTACCTTCTTTTTAAACAAAATTAAAATCTAAACAGATGAAAAAAATAAATTTTCTGAGCAGTATAATGCTTCTTTTGTTGAGCTCAATAACATTATCATCCAAGGCTCAGGATACAGAAATTTCCGGTCAGATCAGAGGTTTATCTGATGGAATAGTAAAGATCAGTTATAATAGGAATGGTGTTTTTAAAACAGATTCTGTAAAAGCCATTAAAGACCAATTTACCTGGAAAGCAAAATTAGACATGCCTCAGTTAGTAGGGTTTCAAATAAATCAGAATAGCATTTCTTTTTTGGTTGAGCCTGGCCATACCAAAGTTACAGGAGTTAAAGACTCAATGGGAGAATTGAAAATAAGCGGTTCGAAAATACAACAAGACGCACTACAATTTGCTGCATCTGTTACAGATTTAATGGATCAGGCTAATGCGCTCAGCTTAAGGTTTCAGAAAGCATCAGCAGAAGAAAGAATTGTGCTAAGGGAAAAACAGGATAAGCTTAATGAAGAAAGAAAACGCAGAGCCAATCAGTTTATAGCGGATAATCCGAAGAGTTTTTACAGTGCATATCTCATTGCAAGTCGTAATTCAGATTCTTACGATGAGATTAAACCATTGTATGACCTACTTGATGAGTCTGTGAAAAGAAACGGAATGGGAAAAAACCTGGCCAAAAAGTTAGAGATATTGGAAAAATCGTTGATAGGAAAACAAATTGCAGATTTTGTACAAACAGATACCGCCGGAAAACCTGTTAAATTCAGCAGTTTTAGAGGCAAATATGTATTGATTGATTTCTGGGCCAGTTGGTGTGCCCCATGTCGTGCGGAAAACCCAAACGTTTTAAAAAATTACAACGAATTTAAAGACAAAGGATTTACTGTTGTTGGGATTTCATTGGATGATAAAGCACTGAACTGGAAGAAAGCAATTCACGATGATAAAATGCCATGGACACAATTATCAGACTTAAAAGGCTGGAAGAATGAAGTATCTACAAGTTTTGGTATACAGGCAGTTCCTAGTAACTTTTTAATTGATCCTAATGGTAAAATTATCGCAAAAGATCTTAGAGGGCCAATGCTTGAAAGTAAGCTTAAGCAATTGTTGAATTGATTGACTTATAATATCTTTTAATAATTTAAAACCGCTCAACCCTATCCTGAGGCCATCCTCATACCTTCTTCATCCAATGTTCGCAAAAAAGTACTTTAACCCATGTTTAGATGAGGTTTTCGTGAAGAAAGTATGAGGTTTTGCGAGGGAAAGAGGTTTAACTTTGTAGCCGTGGAAATTCTGCTTTTTTGACCAGGAGTACTTCGTCTTTTTGCAGGGAAAGGTAGCCCATCTCATAGCAGAAGAAATAGTTGCTGCCTCTGGCGGTTCTGTATATACCTGTATAGTAGCCGAAGTTGAACCCTTTTTCAATTAGGGTTATTCTGGTGGTTTTGACCATTCCGGTGGGGTTGAGGTTCTGGAGGATTTGTCTGTTTTTCCTGAGGATGGTATTGGTTTGTTTGATGAGGGTGCTGGTTTCGTTTGCTTTTTTTTCGTTGTAGTAGGCGCTGCGGCAATGGTCGTCACAAAATTTCTTGTCTGAGCGGCCTTTGATGGTTTCGCTGCAGTTTTGGCATTTTCTTTCTGTTGTGTTCATTGGGGTAGTCTGATGGGCCAGGTTGCATGTGTGTGTTTATGTTCCATAATTTTTGATGATGTTGAGTTTGGGTTTTTGGTTCATGGTTTCGGTATCCAGGCTTCTGTAGTTGATGGCTTCGGAGAGGTGTTTGATTTCTATGTCCTGGCTGTGGTCGAGGTCTGCGATCGTTCTGGCTACTTTGAGTATTCTGTCGTATGCTCTGGCGGAGAGGCCTTGTTTTTTCATGGCCATTTGGAGTATCCATTGTCCGTCTTCGCTGATCTTGCAGATTTTCCGGACTTGCTGGGTGCTCATTTGGGCGTTGTTGTGGATGTTTGGGCTGTCTTTGAAGCGGTGGTGCTGAAGGCTGCGGGCGGCGGTTACGCGTTGTCTGATTTGTTCGCTGGTTTCTGTGCTCTGTTCTGAGCTGAGTTCTTTGAAGGCTACGGGTTGTACTTCAATGTGGAGGAAAAGAATGGATCTTAAGCTTTTTCAGAGTGATGTCGCAAAGATTTTTAACGTAAGTACTGATTGCGTGACCTACTGGGAAAATAACAGAAGTACCCCTCAGATTATCTTCTATCCGAAAATTATCGAATTCTTGGGTTACAGTCCATTATGCTTTGACGAAACACCACTCTCTGGACGAATAAAGGCTTACAGATATAGAAATAAGGAGTTTGGAAATCTTCTGAAAGTTGACCCGTCAACGGTAACAGAGTGGGAAAAAGGTATCCGTGTTCCGACTCCACAACATTTGCTAAAACTCGAAATTCTGTTGGATAAGGTCGATAAATCCTGATTGCCGTTTTTTATCGATCAACGTAAATTTGCTTGATTTCTATGTCCAAAAACACCTAAAAACATTGAGTTTAAACCAATACAGCGCCGCCGTCAATAACAAGCGACTGTCCTGTGCTGTAAGGTTGTTTCATCAGGTAAACAAAAGCCTGGGCGATGTCTTCAGCCTCACCCACCCGTTTTAACAAGAGGCTACTTTCCAAGTAATTGTAAAATCCTTCGCGGTCAGTTTTACTCATATTATTCCATAAGTTTGTTTTAGTAACACCAGCGGCGATATTGTTTACTCTGATAGGGGCAAGTTCTACGGCCATTGCACGGGTAAAAGCATCCATAGCACCGCAAATGGTAGCGCCCAGGCTATACCCTTTACTTGGCCGCTGGCCAAAATTCCCACTCATGAGGTTGATAGACCCGCATTCATTAATATGATCTTTACCATATTTAATGGCTGCGAATGCGCCCCAAAAGCGTATGGTGAAAAAGTCTCTTCCTTTTTCAAGATCCGTATTATCTACTATATTCATAGAGATATTTTCCCCAGCTGTATACACTAGGTGATCAAAACTGCCTGTCTGGTTAAAAAAATTCCTGATATTTTGTTCATTGGAAAGATCTACTGCAAAACCTTTGCTTCCTTGTGGTAATTCTTCCAATGCACTATTTATCCTGCCTTGGTTGCTCGAAACTATAATTATATTTGCACCTTCAGCGGCAGCTGCTTTTGCGGTTGCAAAACCTATACCCGAACTACCGCCTAAAATGATCACACTTTTACCAGCTAGCTGATTTCTTTTATTTTGATTTTCCATGTTATTTTTATTATTCAATACAAAGGTGCATAGCCTTTAAATGCCTGCAATTACCATATGGTAAAAACGATCCCGTATTTAATTATTGCTGTCACTTTTTGGCGGGAATACTATACGGATAAGCTTCTTAGAGGGGATAAAAATTACTCCCGGACAACTAAACTTCGTGCCGGCGGACCAGATACTATCTCTTTTTGATGAAAAAAACTAATTTAGTGTATATCCTTTTGACAATGGAAACCCTCTTAACCTTTCTTCGCACCTTCAGGCCGATCACGGATGATGAAGCTGTTTTAATTATCCCCTATTTTCAGGTTAAACATTTTAAAGAAGGGGAGTACCTCTTTTCGGCAGGCAAAGTGTGCAAAGAGCTTTTCTTTATAGCCTCTGGTGTTTTGCGAATTGTTGCCATTAACAATAAAGGCGTGGACGTCACCCATTACTTTATTAGAGACAGACAATTTTGCACCATGTTGCAAAGCTTTAATGATGAAACAATCGCAAGTGACAGTATCCAGGCTTGTTGCGGTGCCCATGTTTTATCTATCACTAAAGACAAATTGTTAGCGCTATACCAAAAACTTCCGTTTATGGCTGATCTGATCAACCAAGTTAACCAACAACGGATGCTGGAAAAGATCCGGCTTAAAAATGCTTATTCAGGAGAAGATGCGGTTGCAAGATATAAAGTGTTTCTGTCTGAAGAATCGGAAATTGCTTACCGGGTTCCGCTAAATTATATCGCTTCTTATCTGAACGTAACACCGCAATCTTTAAGCAGGATCAGGCGAAGCCTGACCTAGTTATGCGATCCGCTTTTGCCACGTGGTAATCCTTGAGGCTGAATTGTGAGATCATCATAGAAAAGTTTATCGATCATATTCATCTTCTACCTACCCAACTTTTACAGATCGAAGAACTTTTGCTCAAGGCTCAGTCTGAGATGCGATTCCGAACAACTTCAGATTAAATCTCGAGAAGTGTTATTTAATAAGGTCAAGCATGTTGTAAGAGACTGGCATGGTATGCCGTTAAAAGACCGTTCAATTGTAGAATCAGTTACAGAGCAAGTGTCCATCAGTGAAAAGAGCAGTAAGATCGTTTTTTCAATCAATTTATACATTTTGTTTCGGGCTGAGCATGGCTAGCATAGCGACAGGGGTTCATGGAGGCGATGAGCATGAAGCTGCAGGGGAATTCGACGGTGAATTTTGCTCTGGAGATGCTGACTTTTCTTTCTTCGTGGGGTTGGCGCATCACTTCTAGTGCTGCGCGTTTGAATTCGGGTAGTTCGTCGAGGAAGAGTACGCCGTTGTGGGCCAGGGAGATTTCGCCGGGCAGGGGATTGGTACCGCCGCCGACGAGGGCGACGTCGGAGATGCTGTGGTGGGGTGCGCGGAAGGGTCTGGTGGTGATCAGGGCGTTCAGGTTGGTCATTTTTCCGGCTACGGAGTGGATGCGGGTTGTTTCTAGGGATTCGGATAGGGTAAGCGGGGGTAGTATGGTGGGGAGTCTTTTGGCGAGCATGGTTTTACCGGCGCCGGGCGGGCCGATCAGGATGAGGTTAGAAAGACAGATTTTATTATGCAGTTTTTTATCAGTATGGTAAGAAGGTTCAGGCTTTTACTGTTGTTTCGGTAAAGAAAGAAGTTATTCCGCTTTCTTTGTTTTCCTTTCCGGAAAATTGTTTGTTTTTCAATGGTCGTAAGGATTTGGAGAAATGGTATGATGACCAGGCAAAGCTTAGAACAAATGCAAAAGAAGGTCTGGAACTACCTGAAATCAGACAGAAAAAGTAATTGCAGAACACTTTTTGAGATTAAAAACCTGCACCTCTTTTCACACCTCAGGGCCTGAAGCCCTTCGCGGAAGGTCCAGTGAGAAAAGAGGTACGGTTTTTTTTGTGGGGGATTTGAAATCGCTTCAGAATCCACTCACATTTCCTACCAAAATTTTGCTTAAAACTATAGCATTGAAAGAATATATTTTGTTGTGAGAAAAAACAATAACCACTTATTCATTTTAAATACATACCATTGCAATAAATTTTTAGTATTTTTAAATAACCAAATGAGCCAGTTCGTAAAATGATGAGGATGTATGCTACACTTTCTGATGCGGAATTGCTTGCTTCTTTAAAGCAAGACAGCAAAGCTGCGTTTGATGAAATTTACAAACGGTACTGGCAGAAATCCTTTAATGAAGCCTACAAACGACTGCGTGAAGCACAAATTTGCGAAGAACTGATACAGGATGTATTTGCAGATCTTTGGTTAAAGCGGGTAGAAAAGAATATTGATAACCTCGAGGCGTATATCAATGTCTCAGTGCGCTATCAGGTATTCATGCAGTATAAAAAAGGAAAACGCTTACCCGTATTTGAGGAGCCATTGGAACACATGGCTGTGACCGATACCCAGGCTGATACCGAAATCAATTTAAAAGAACTCAAAGCAAAGATTGAGCAATGGCTGGAACTGCAGCCAGAGAAACGTAAAGAGATCTTTAAGATGAGATTTCAGGAAGAACTCTCTACAAAAGAAATCAGTGACATTTTGGGAATAGCGCAAAAGACCGTGCAAAACCAGTTGCTCACAGCAACCAACCATTTAAAGGATACACTGGATAAAGCCATGACCATTTCCATGATCTTAATGGCGATGAAAAGCTGACCAAAAAAAAAGTTCGTTCGGCATAGGACATTCGGTGATTTTAATATACTGTATTTAAAAGACCCGAAGATTGTATGCAAGTTTCAGATCAAAACACATTCCTAAAACTCATAGAAAAGTACCTGAAAGGAGCTGCTTCTACAGAAGAGGTAGAGGTTTTGGAAAGCTACTATGAACTTTTTAATGAAGCACCAAACGCATCGGATCGTTTTTCTGTGTCTGATCTTCAGAAAATCGAAGCCGGTTTGAAATCTGGAATAGAATCAAAGATTCAATCTTCTGAAAATGCAACTGGTTCTATAAGAAAAAGAATTACTCAACAACTTTGGCCACGCATCGCTGCAGCAGCAGCCATTCTTTTGGTTATCGGTGCTAGCATCTTCTTCTATACGTCTCGTCATCCTGAATTCAGTTCAGGATCTCCAACCTATACAAACGACATCAAACCCGGAGGTAATAAGGCCATACTTACCCTAGATAACGGTAAAACCATTATTTTATCGGATGCCAATACAGGCCAGCTGGCCAAAGAAGCCGGCGTAGAGATTTCTAAAACTGCAGGAGGGCAAATCATTTATACTGTATTGAACCCGGGCCTGCAACAAGACCATAAAAAAGAACACTTCAACACCATTGAAACCCCCCGTGGCGGCCAATATCAGGTGCGTTTGCCTGATGGCTCGAAAGTATGGCTCAACGCCGAGTCTAAACTCATTTATCCGGTTTCCTTAGCAAGTAATCAGCAACGGAAGGTTAAATTGACCGGCGAAGCCTACTTTCAGGTGGCGAAAGATAAAGCCCGTCCATTTATTGTTAACAGTGCCGGGCAGGAGGTGAAGGTACTGGGTACCCATTTTAATATAAATGCCTATACCAATGAGCCGACTACCAGGACAACCCTGCTGGAGGGACGCGTAGCTGTGAGGAATCCTGGTGCAAACAAAGACGGCGTTGTATTAAGGCCTGGTCAGCAAGCTGAAAGCCTGCCCGGTGCTTCTTCCATTAAAGTAAAAAATGTAAATACCGAAGAGACAGTGGCCTGGAAAAATGGGCTCTTCTTCTTCAAAAAAGCCGATATCCAAACGGTGATGCGGGAACTCTCCAGGTGGTACGATGTAGACGTCAGCTATCAGGGAAAACTACCCAGGTACCAGTTCAATGGAAGTATACACCGGGACCTCAATATCACAGATATGCTGGATGTTCTTAGTAACTATTACCATGTACCTTTTAAGGTCGACGGCAAAAAAATCATTGTTGGAGACCAATAAAATTTAACCTATAACTTATCAACCAAACTATTAACCCTAAACAAAAAAAGATCATGAAACAGCTTTACGGCAACCCGGCCAATTAGCGCTACTCATTTAGGTGAAAAGACAAAAGCCGTGGATGTGTTGACAGCACAGCCACGGCAATGTCCGGATTAACCTGCTTTCCCTCGGTCAATAAACTGATGGAAACAAAAAACCAATTGCGAACCAGTTTTTAAGAGATTAACCTAAACAGTATAAAGGTAATGAAATTTTATGCTATAGCGAACCCTGTACATGATTACGGAGGGGGACCATTAAAAAAAATTCTATTGGTTATGAAATTAACCGTGTTTTTGCTGATCATAGCCTTTGCTCAGGCAGGGGCCAAAGGATATAGTCAGATTACCCTTCATGAAAAAGATGCGCCATTTGAAAAAATAATGGCCTCCATTATAAAACAGACAGGTTATACTGTTTTTTATGACGAACATTTAAGGACCGGGCCAATCAGTATAGATGTTGATCGCGCAAGTGTATCTGAAACATTGGACAAATGTTTTTCGAACTTACCTATAGCTTATAAGATCGTAGGCAATAATATTTTTTTGAAGAAAAAGGAAGTTGTCAGTTTGCCGGCTATAGTCCCTTTAACTCCACCAGCCTCAGTTTCTGGTATTATACTGAATGAAGATAAGAAGCCAGTGGAAGGGGTGTCGGTAGTGATTGCCGGAACTTCCAACGGTACCAAAACTGACGCAAAAGGTTATTTCCGGCTGTACGATGTTCCAGATAATGCAGTGCTCCGGATTAGTAGTATAGGTTACAGACCTGTTGAAATAGGGATCCGCAAAGCCGGGAAGGACTATAAGGCTTATGCAATAGACCGGATGCAGGCTGAGAATTTAAAATCGGGTACGGGAGAGAATGTGGTTTTTACGCTGCGTCTGGTAGCAGATATTGGTATCCTTGCTGAAACATTGGTCAAAGGGGAAGTACCTAAGCAGGTAGGTACAATTGTGGAACTAAAGCACCGGAGCCATTTAAATCTTGGACAGGTATTAGAGGGCAGTGTACCCGGGCTTACTTTAAAAAATAGTACCACTACCCAGCAGGTTCTGAGTTTTCAGGTCCCTGCTAATATGTATCTTATACCTGGCATAGACAATGTAACTTTTACCGGGATTGATGGCATCAGGGATCTTTATAATAGGTTTGCTCAACTCGGCCTAAATGGTGGGGTATCTTTTGATGAATTTTATAGACAGGTTTATTTAGGAGCGGATAACAATCCAAATACGCTTATTAATGGCACTTTTGGCCATCTTACCACCACCACCACCAATAATGGCTTAGTGCCGGAATTGCGCGGGAGCAGTGGTTTTACGGGCAATACAACGGGCATGATGGTGGTGATAGACGGCGTGGAGCAAAGTAACTTTCCAAGCAACTACCCAATGAACAATGTAGCCAGAATAGAAGTGGTAAAAGACCCCGCCGAGCTGATCAAATGGGGACCAAAAGCTACCGGAGGGCTTATCCTGATCACTACCAATGGGGCGAAAGCTGGTAAATTGCAGGTTGATTATACGCTTAACTTTTACCATTCAGGTAAACCTGATATCAGTAATTCCAGGCTGCAACTGGCTTCTTCGGCTGATATATTAGCTTATTACAAAGAACAGGTTGATAAAGGGCTTGCCGGATACATTACAGGCGATAATCCGGTAGGGATCAGGCCCGCGCAGGAACTGTTGTATAACTTAAAAAAGAATAATCTGCCGTATTCCAATCCCCGTTTTGTAGCCTCCTGGGATTCCCTTGCCAACTTGTCGAACCGCGATCAGCTGCGCCTGCTTTACCAAAATGTATTTATGCAAAGCCATTCACTTAATATCGCAGGTGGTACCCGGGCCTATCGGTTCAACCTGGGTGGTATTTATTCCAATTCACCTGGCACTGCTGTTGGCGACAAGGCCACTAATCTGAACCTGAACCTGCAAAACATGTTCAGCCTGCTAAAAAATAAACTAAGGATCAACTGGCAGCTCAATACAGTTAACAGCAATAGCCAAAGCAGTGCAGCCGGCAATGGTGCTGGCCTGGATCCCTACCAACTGCTGCTAAATCCGCAAGACGGGGGCTATGTGTATGATTATTCGGGCTCGGTCAACTATGATACAAACAGAGCAATGCGGCTATTGGGTTATATGGATTATGGTGCCAATCCGCTGGAAGATGCCCTGAATACCAAAAACACTAATAAAGTCTTTAGCATCAATTCCCGTTTGAATATGGACTGGGAGCTGGCAAAAGGCCTGCAATGGTCAACTGCATTTGTTTATACCCGCGGAAAGGGCAGTACTCGTAACCTACAGGGGGAAGCCACGAGCTTTGTGCGACAATTAAGGGATAATTATGGCAGCCCCGACAGCACAAGTGGTGTCATTTTTTACGTGCCACAAGGTAGCATCCTTAATACAAGCAGTTACAAAAATATAGACTGGAACCTGCGTTCGGGATTGAGCTATAATCATAACTTTGATGCCCGTAATGTACTGAATGTCACCTTCGGTATAGCAGCCACCAATACGCAAAACAGTGCAACGCCCAATACTGCCCTATACGGTTATAGTCCGAATCATCCAATGGGTTTGCCCATTTTATCAGCCCCGGACGGTATCCTCAATTACCTGGGTGCTGCCCAATATCCGTCACAGCTGCTGGTGCCCGGTTTTAACACCGCATCCCGTACCCGGGGCTTTTCGTTAAACGGGAACCTGGCTTATAGCTATGACAGCCGCTATACACTGAGTATGCGGTACGGGTCTGTCTATACCCCTAATCCAGGCTTTATCCCTTCTTATTCGGGTACCAAAAACTATGAGGCCACTGCCTCCTGGCAGATCAGTAAAGAGCGTTTTTTTAAACTGCCCTTTATCAGCACCATGAGTTTATCGGCTATAGCCGGCAAAATACAAATGGGAAAAGCCCCCGATCTGGTGATAAGCAATCCTATCGCCCAACCTTTATGGAATAATACGGCGCTGGTTGCCAGCGGTTATACAATCAGCCAGCTAAACGGACAGGGCATCAATAATATGGGCGGGGCTTTGCAGATAGGCCTTTGGCAGGAAAGGGTTCATCTCTATGCTGCTTATAACCATTCGTCTGATGGTAGCCGCCAGGTTAACGGGCAGGTTGTTTATGATATCTACCGGGAGCCCTGGTTTAATATTCCATTTATCAGCCGGCTGGTTATCGATGCCTCGCTGCAAAACTTTAACGCCCTGCAGGCCCAGGCCATCGCTATGGGTACTAATGCACCTATGGCGGGAGGCGGTTTCAGTCTGGCCACCAATAATAACTTTGGCGTACTGCCACCTGCTACCATTAACAAGGAAGCACATGTGTCGCTTGGCCTGTTTAAAGACCGTCTTATCTTCGATGTGCGTTATTATCATAAAATCATTAGTAGTACCTCTGGTAGCGGCCTGTTACCCCCTGACCCGTCTACCGGGCTTGGTTCACAGCTCAGTTACAGCAGGCTGTTGAACAAGGGAATGGAATTCTATTTAAGGGGCAAAGCTATACAGGGGCCGGATTTTAGTTACGCTATTACGGTCAATGGGGCTTATAACCTTAACCAGGCCCTGGATGTGCCGGATGTTCCTTTTTCGCAATATGCATCTTATCTTACTTCCCCCCATACCGGCTATGCGACAGATGCGCTTTGGAGTTACCGCTGGGCTGGGCTGGATAACCAGGGAAACCCGCAGGTGTACAAGGATAAGGATACCAAAGTACCTATCCTGTCGGGCACAGATGCTAACGGTATGCCGAAGACTACAGTGTTAGATGCTTCTTCGCTGATCTATAGCGGCCGTACAAGAGCGCCCTGGTCAGGTGGCTTGACTCAGGAGTGGCAATACAAGAATTTTTTTGCCTCCGCCAGGCTGGCATTTAACCTGGGCTATGTGATGCGTACCTATATCCCTGTGGCTAGTCAACTATTAGATAAAAATATATTGATCGGACAACGCTGGCAAAAACCTGGAGATGAAGCCTATACCGATATAGCTGCAATGGCGCAGTCGGACCCGACCCGCGCCCTGGTGATCCAGAACTCAAGTAACAGCATCGTTTCGGCAGACAATATCCGCCTGCGCGAAATACAGTTTGGATACGAGGTACCAGCCAGCGTGTTCAAAAAAAATCTTATTAAAGCATTAACCATCTCCGCCCAGATAGAGAACGTAGCCCTCTGGACACGTAACAAACTGGGGTTAGACCCTGAGGCCGTAGGTAGCAATGGCACGGCGCTTATCCGGCAGCCCCGGCAATATGTTTTAACCATTAACGCAAGTTTTTAATGAAGTGTGAAATTAGCCCCAATGACCCAATGAAAATAAACAAATCAGAAAATCCGCATATCCGCATATTGGCCTGTCTGCGCCTTATTTTTATGGTGCTCTTGATCAGTTCGGGCTGTAAAAAGTTTCTGGACATCAAGCCAGACACCAATACGGGTAATAATCCGCATTTGATTGCCGATTTCGAACAGATGCTGAATAATGCAGCCCTGGCCGCCCCCGATTACCTGCCAGCTGACCTGATGAGTGATGATGTGATGTTAGCCGATAACCTGCTCGGCACCTATAGCAGCTCATTTTATGTGAAAGCTTACCAATGGTGGCCAGTCATCTGGGATGCTTCCGAAAATGATCCGATGTATAATAATTCTTATCGGATGATACTGCAATGCAATATTATCCTGGATAGGATAAACGCAGTGCCGGACGGTACACTTGCGCAAAAAAATGTTGTAAGTGCCCAGGCCAAAGTCAACCGGGCATATTATTATTTTCAATTGGTCAGTTTATATAGCAAGGGCTATCATGCAGCTACCGCTGCCGGGGATCTGGCCGTGCCGTTGGTACTGAAACCAGATGCCGCCCTGCTGCCCGAAAGGGCCACGGTACAACAGGTATATGCACAGATCCTGCAGGATCTGCAGGAGGGGATAAATACCACCGATCTACCCGATTTCGGCGTTGATGTGATCCATCCGGGCAGGGCGGCAGCTTTGGCTTTGCAGGCCCGTGTTTACCTGTTTATGGGCGATTATGCAAAAGCATTGACAGTGGCCAATGCCGTTCTGAAGATAAAAAGCACCTTGCTTGATTATAACAAGTTCAGTTTTGTAAACGGAGTTAACCCCGAGAATGGCGTATATAATAAGCCTTTAACCCTGACCGATGAAACCACTAATCCGGAAGCACTTTTATCACGGGTGTGCACAAATTCAGAATTCTATGGTAAATTTTTTAGTGCACCCTTTATCAGCGATGACCTGAAGGCTTTTTTGGGCGATACCGACCTGAGGTATATATACAACTTTACTCCTGGTGATGGCAGTGCCCGCGCCACTTATTTTATTTATAACCTTAGCGCTATACTGTTTAACTATGGTATAGGGGTGCCCGAAATGATGCTGATCAAAGCGGAATGCCTGGCCAGGCAGGGCGATGCTGCCGGAGCTTTAGCACAATTGGAGCTGATCCGTAAGTTCAGGTATAAACCGGAAGATTATGTTCCGCTGGTCAATACCGGGGCTGAAGATGCCTTAAAACAGGTTTTAGCAGAGCGAAGAAAAGAATTGTTTTTACACGGCGGCCTGCGGCTTTTTGACCTTAAGCGCCTGAATATGGACAGCCGTTTTAGTAAAGATATCGTTCGTATATCGGTTACCGACGGCCATACAATAGCCACTTTGAAACCCGGTTCTCCGGCTTACCTGATGCCTTTTGCTCCCCAGATCATCGCCGCCAACCCAAAAATTATACAAAACCCAAGATAAACCCAAACGAAATAATGAACCCATTTACTACTCATCAATCAATCACTATCCAACAATGAACAGTATATTGAAAATAGAAGGGCTATCGCACAGGTACAGCAGCAACTGGGCTGTCCGCGATATAAGTATGGAAATAACCCAAAACGGTATTACGGGCCTGCTGGGCTCCAACGGAGCAGGTAAATCAACCACCATGAATATCATTTGCGGGGTATTGAACCAAACCGAAGGAGAGGTGCATGTAAATGGCTGCAACATCCGTACACAAGCCGAGGCGGCTAAAAAAGGGATAGGCTTTTTACCTCAAACTCCGCCACTATATACCGACCTCACCATAGACGAATACCTTACCTATTGCGCCGAACTGCGCTTTATTGAAAAGAACAAGATAAGGGCTGCTGTAAACGAGGTAAAAGAACGCTGCGGTATCGCCCACTTCAGCAACAGGTTGATCCACAACCTCTCAGGTGGTTACCGCCAGCGGGTAGGCATTGCCCAAGCGATTATCCATAAACCCAGGCTGGTTGTATTAGACGAGCCCACAAATGGTTTAGACCCTAACCAGCTGATTGAAGCAAGGAAGCTGATCAGAGAGATCGCACAGGACCATGCAGTGCTGTTATCTTCACATATCCTGTCGGAGATTCATATCCTTTGTAAGGATATTGTGATGATAGAAGGGGGGCGGGTGGTATTTGCCGATTCTATGGATGCATTTGACAATTACGCACGACCGCATAGCTTAATTCTCAAAATGGAGAATCCGCCGCCGTTGGATGAAGTGCTGAAAATACCCGGGGTAACAAAAGTGGATTTTATAACTGATAAAGAAACCCGTGTATATTTTGATGGCGACGAAGGAGTTACCGAAAGGCTGGTGGCCGCCGCAGTGCAGCATAAATGGCAACTGCGGGAGATCAGCCTGGAAAAAGGTTTGCTGGATGATACTTTTAAACAACTGTCTGGTCCACGATCCTATTAATTATCATTTTCAAATCAACCCATCATCAAATTATCAGATTAACTCATGAAAATTATATTCAAAATTGCTAAAAACGAATTGCTCAACCTGTTCTACTCGCCGGTAGCCTGGTTCCTGGCTATCGTATTTCTGGTGCAGTGTGCGTACTTTTATATGGCTGCGTTATATCCAATGACGCTTCAGCAAGACTCCATGGTTCTTAATGTACCAGGATGGAAAAACTGGGGTAACAGTTTAACAGCGCTCATTTTCTTTAATGGGGATAGTATTATCAGCGGAGTATATCGAAATCTATACCTGTTTGTTCCCTTACTGACCATGGGGTTGCTAAGCAGGGAAGTCAATAGCGGAACTATTAAATTACTGTACTCTTCTCCAATAAAATCCCGTCATATCATCCTTGGCAAATACCTGGCGGTGATGGCCTATAACCTGCTATTGCTCGCTATACTGGGCTGCTTTATGGTCTCGGGCGCATTCCATATCAAAGCTATTGATTATGGCTGGCTTTTATCTGCCTTGCTAGGCTTTTATTTGCTGGTATGCGCCTATTCGGCCATCGGGCTATTCATGTCTGGTATCACCACCTACCAGATCGTATCAGCTATCGGTACGTTTACCATTATTTTTATATTAAGCCGTATCGGCACACTGTGGCAGAAATATGATTTTGTGAGGGATTTGACCTGGTTCCTCTCCATGACCGGACGTGCCGAAAAAATGACCGGAGGGTTAATTACCACGCGGGATGTGATCTATTTCCTGATCGTGATCCTGATGTTCCTGAGTTTTACACTATTCAAGCTGAAAGGCGAAAAAGAATCAATCCCCAAAGGCATCAAAACCCTGAGGTATCTGTGTGTTGTCGTGGCAGGTGTATTATTGGGTTATGTTACTTCGCGCCCAAGGTTTATCGGTTACTGGGATACTACAGCTGAAAAAATCAATACCATTGCCCCTGAAACACAACAGATTCTGAAGAAAATGAGCAAAGAGCAGCTGGAAATCACACTCTATGCCAATTTATTTGGCGCAGGGCTTGGCAACGGACTTCCGGAAAACCGGAACGCTGCTTATTTATCCACGCTTTGGGATAAGTATCTGCGGTTTAAGCCGGATATTAAGTTCAAATATGTTTATTATTATGATAATGACGGAAGGCTGGATGATAGTGCCATGTATAAATCCTATCCACGTAAAACCGAAAAGCAGATAGCAGGGATTATTGCCGGTCCTATGGAACTCGATTCATCTATGTTTATAGAGCCGAAGGAGATCCGTAAACAAATAGACCCGTATAAAGAAAACTTACGGCTTTTTATGACCGCGCGTTATAAAGGAGACACTGTAAACCTTCGTGTTTATGATGACGGTGAGTTTTGGCCAAACCAACAGGAAATAGCCAGTAAATTTAAGCGGTTGGTAGATAAAAAATGGCCTAAAGTTTATTATGTGACCGGTAATCTGGAGAGGAATATCCATAAAACCGGGGAACGGGAGTATTCGGGCCATTCTGTTGAAAAATTAAACCGCAGTTCGTTGATTAACCAGGGATTTGATGTGGATACCATTTCACTTGAAAAGCAGGATATTCCGGCAAATATTACAGCCCTGGTGCTTGCTGATCCTAAAACGGAGCTGAGTGCTATCGCAAAAAGCAAGCTTGAGCATTATATTGATAAAGGAGGTAATATCTTGATCTTAGGAGAGCCTGGTAAGCAGATGATGCTTAACCCTATACTGGGGCAGTTGGGCGTTCAGCTAATGAAAGGGCAATTGGTGCAAATCAACCCGAATGAAACTCCTGATAAAATAATCCCCTACCTGCCCGAGGCAGCTTATAGGGTTATACAACACGGAGAGGTAATGGTGCGCCAGATGCGTGAATATAAGCAGTCGGATACAAGTGCCCAGACTTTGATGGTGGGGGTTGCTGCGCTTTCCTATCACGCTAATGGTCCCTTTGATATCAGTCCTATATTAAAAACTTTACCGGATGGGAAAACGGCGGCTTCAGCGGCAAAGTCGGGATTTAACTTTTCTATCGGCGGTGCCTCCGCCCAAAAAACCAGGGGGGCAGGCAGCCCAAGACGAGTATGGCTGAAGATGGGGCATCTGGTAACCGATTCGGTTCCACCGGTATTCGATCCGCATGCAGGAGATATTAAAGAACCCTTTTTCGCTACCGCTGTTTCCCTTACCCGGCAGATCAATAACCGGCAGCAAAGGATCATTGTATTAGGGGATGCCGATTATTTATCAAACCTGAGACTGATGTGGAATGTGTTTGGAAATAATTTTTATAACTGGTTTGATTATGGGAAGTACCCGGTTTATATTCCGTTGCCGGTATTCAAGGATACATTGCTTACCATTACGGGGCCAACAGCAAGAATGCTCAGAACATTGTACGTGTGGGTTTTACCAGGCCTATTATTACTTACCGGTACCATTTTATTAATCAGACGTAAAAGAAAGTAGATCATGTTATTACAAACTGACGAACAAACCATAGAAGACCTGGGGATCTTTGGAAGGCATAATAGTGGAGGGATCTTCGATTTGTATAATTCGGTGCATACCCGTGGAGGAGAAGAAGTGCTGAAAGCATTTTTCAGAAGCCCGCTTTCAGACCAGCAGGCGATTAACCAGCGGAGCAGTGTGATAGCGCATTTTGCTCAGCAGCAAACGGCATTTCCTTTTTCAGCTGCTTCTTTTGATATGACTGAGAAGTATTTGCTCAGTAATGAGCAGACTAAAGATTCTGGTCATTCCGGCCTTACACTACATGAAAAAGAGATGTCCAACGGAGTATCCGCATTGATTGATATTCTATGGGCTGCAAAGAAATTTGTGGAAGACAAGTCGATTATGGGTATTTCAGCCTATCAAAGTGAACGGAATGCGATGGCCTATCTGCTGGCCGACCCGGCTTTTGAACCCGCATTAAGGGATAAACCACAAGGCAAACTGGCTTACTCAGCTGTGACTGCTTATGATATTCTTTTCCGGGTTCGGGAGCAGGAAAAGATCAAAAAACTGCTCCAGCATATTTATACCCTTGATGTGTATATTTCCGTAGCCCAGGTTGCAGTGAAAAGAAACTTCGTTTTTGCTAAGGCCTTAGAAAAAGGTGGTTGCAAGTTGAAACTGGAAGGAGTATACCAGCCTGAACTGAAAAAACCGGTAGGCAATAACGTGGAGATAGACCCTGAGGGGAATGTAATTTTTCTGACTGGGGCGAATATGGCGGGTAAATCGACTTTTCTGCGCGCAGTGAGTACAGCGGTTTATCTAGCCCATATCGGTTTTCCGGTAGCGGCCAGGTCGATGGTGTTTTCGGTAATGGATGGTATGTATACCACCATTAACCTGCCCGATAAACTGGGTATTGGGGCCAGCCATTTCTATGTGGAGGTACTGCGGGTTAAAAAGATGGCGACCGAACTGGGTAAGGGAAAATCCTTGTTTGTCGTCTTTGATGAACTGTTCCGGGGTACAAATGTAAAAGATGCCCATGAGGCCACTGTTGCCGTGATCAAAGCCTTTGCCGGGAAACAAAACAGTTTGTTCATTATCTCCTCGCATATTGTGGAAGCTGCAGAAGGGCTCCGGGAGAAGGATAATATCGGATTCCAGTACCTGCCGACCAGGATGAACGGTACAGTACCCGAATACACTTACACTTTAGAACAAGGGGTCACGGATGACCGGCACGGGATGATTATTATCCGTAATGAAGGGATCCTGGACATCTTGAAAAACGGGTTAAAGAAAAAAACAATATCCTTAATGAACCAGAATCATGAGTTTTAGTATAGATAGACAGACCATAGAAGAACTGAACCTTCCGGGAAAATTCCGGAGTGGTTCGGTATACAGTTTATTCAATCAGGTAAAAACACGCGGCGGCGAGCAATTACTGGACAAAATGTTCCTCAGCCCCTTGGACAATCATCAGGCGATTAATGAGCGGACAGCGGTATTTGAATTTTTTTATAAAGAAAACCTGTCTTTCCCTTTTGATGCCCAGCAGGTAGGGTTAATGCGGGAATACCTGGATTCAGGATCAGGCCAGCCCGCTGTGCTGGTTTTTACCGGAACGGTAATCAAGAAACTACTTTCAGGATTAACCCGTGATGAGCGGTACAAGAAGAATATCCAGGGTTTGCAGGCTACGATTGTCGTACTAACCCGCTGTTATGCCTTTCTGGAAACGATGCCACCAATAAACGGATCTTATGCCAGCCGGGCAGAGGCTATTAAAAAGATCCTGACTGACCCTCGTATTGAACGATTGAGGAATATAGACATTTATAAGTCTCTGCCCTTAAAAGCGTTGGTCTCTTACAATTATTTACTAAAAACCCGGTTGTACAAGGAAATAGAAGAGGTGTTAAGTTTTATCTATGAGCTGGATGTGAATATCACGGTGAGTAGTGTAGCCAGGAACAAAGGTTTTGTATTTGCTATGGCCATGCCAGCGAAAGAAAACATTCTGGCCATGAATCAGCTATACCATCCAAGCGTAGAAAAGGCAGTAGGCAATTCGCTGATGCTGGATGAAAACCAGAATGTGCTTTTTTTGACCGGGGCCAACATGGCCGGTAAATCCACATTGATGAAATCGATAGGGATCGGGCTTTACCTGGCGCATATAGGGTTTCCGGTGGCGGCAAAGGAAATGAAATTCTCCGTGCGGGAAGGTTTGTATTCTTCTATCAATGTAGCTGATAATATTAACCTGGGCTACAGTCATTTTTATGCCGAAGTAGTGCGGGTAAAACAAGCTGCTGAAGCTGCTGCCAGCGGTAAAAGGCTATTGCTCATGTTTGATGAATTGTTTAAAGGCACCAATGTTAAAGATGCTTATGACGGGACTTTAGCCGTAACCCAGGGCTTTGCAGAATATACCGATTGTCTGTTCATTGTTTCCACGCATATCATTGAAGTTGGTGAAGCGTTAAAGAACCGGGGAAACATAAAGTTTGCCTATATGCCAACGGTGATGGATGGTGCCAGGCCCCGTTATACTTATAAAATGCAGGAAGGTATTACAGAAGACCGGCAGGGTATGATGATTATCCGGAACGAAGGTATCCTGGAACTGATTGAGGGAACTTTCAATGATGCTGATAATTGATTTCTCCTCAATTTTCTGTGATTTTTCTCAAAACAAAGTTTTTGGTTTTACCTCAACTTTAGATAACTTTATTTTAAGTTAAAATTATTGTTACCACTATTCGGATTATAATAATTACTATTGGCGTAAAATTTAGTAACTTTAAACACAGGAGCTAACCAAATGACTTTGTACCCACTATTTACTGACCAGGAATTGCTGATCAAACTGCGCGATGGCGATAGGCTGGCTTTTGATGCGCTTTATGAAAAACACTGGGAAAAGGTATATGGGCAAGCTTTTAAAAAATTGCATGATCCTGATCTGGCTAAGGACATTACACAAGATGTGTTCATTTATCTTTGGACGCACCGGGAAAGTAATTACATAGATAACTTACAGGCTTATCTGTTTTCTTCTGTGAGGAACAACGTGTTTAAGGCGCTTAAGAAAGATGAAAGGTTCTTGCCTATCAGTGACTTGGTGCTGGAGGCGAAAGCCTACTATCCTGGAGCGGATGCGGAGCTTTTGCAGAAGGAGTTTTTCAAAAGTTATGATTTGTTAATTCAGGCTATGCCTGCGGCACAGCAGAAGATTTACAGGATGCGTTATCACGAGGATCTTTCAACAAGTGAAATTGCCGAGAAGCTGAATATTTCAAGAAAAACTGTTCAGAACCAGTTGACCCGGGCAGTTACCCTGCTGCGGGCTTCTTTACTTTCTATTGCTTTCTTAATGAGCCAGGGGCAATGAGGTTATACATTATATATTGACTATGAAGGTTTAGTATAGCTTGTTTAAATGGCTGTGAGATAGATTGTAATTGAAAACAAACGAATGCCGTAATTTTTTTACGGCATTCGTTTGTTTTTCATACTTTTGACAAATATATAATCTGATTAAAGATGCTGACAAAGTTTAAAGTTTCAAATTTTAAAAGTTTTAATAAAGACTTTTTATTTGATTTAACGGATACCAATGGTTATAATTTCAATAGTGAATGCATTAAAAATGGGATAGTTAACAATGCCCTAGTATATGGCCATAACGGAGTTGGGAAATCGAACCTAGGGTTAGCTATATTTGACATTATTGAGCATTTAACAGATAGAAATAAGGACGAGGAAGAATATTCAGTTTATTTAAATGCACTTAATGGATCTAAAGTAGCAGAGTTCTCTTATGAGTTTCTATTTAATTCTCATATAGTAATCTATGAATATAAGAAGACGGATTACAAGACTATTGTTTATGAGAAGTTTTCTATAGATGGAATTGAATTGGCATTTATTGACAGGAATGTGAACAGCAATGCTGTATTTAAATTTAAAGGAGCTGAAACTTTAAAAACTGAAATTAGGAATAGCGAATTATCTATTCTTAAATATTTAAACAGCAATACGGTATTAGATCAGAATCCAACCAACAAAACCTTTTCAGATTTTTTTAAATTCATTGAAGGAATGTTGTTTTTCAGATCACTACAGCAAAATCAATATTTAGGCTTTGAAATTGGTCAAAGCGATATATTTGAACATATTATTGAAAAGTACAGTGCTAAAGACTTTGAAAAATTTCTTAATGACGCAGGAATAGAGTGTAAATTAAAAATCATCGAAGAGTTTGAAAAAAAATCATTGGTATTTGATTTTGACGGTAAGTGCATTCCTTTTTATAAAATTGCTTCCCAGGGAACAAGGGCACTTTCTTTATTCTATTACTGGTTTCAAAAAATAAATGAGAAGGATAAAGTAACATTTCTTTTTATTGACGAGTTTGATGCTTTTTACCATCATGAATTGTCTGCTTTAATTGTTAGGGAATTAAAAAAAACGGGGGTGCAGTTTATTTTAACAACGCACAATACCTCGATTATTACCAATGACTTATTGAGACCTGATTGCTATTTCCTAATGAACAAGGAGCATATACGTTCTTTGTCAAAAAGTACTTCAAAAGAACTGAGAGAAGCGCATAATATAGAGAAGATGTATAAAGCAGGTTCATTCTATGGCGAATAATATTTTATTTGTTTTTGAAGGGGAAAAAACTGAAAGACAGATTACAAAGAATTTGACACAGTTTTTTCTTAATGAAAATACAATTATTACCTGTGCTTACTGTTCAACGATATACCAGGTATATAAAGAAATCTCAGCAGATGAGGATTTAGATACTTTCTCTTTGTTAAAGAATAGAAAGCAAAATGAAGTTATACTTGAACCTTATAGTACTGACGATTTTGCCGAAATTTATATGTTTTTTGACTATGATGGACATGATCCGATTGCAGATGATGCTAAACTCAAAGAGCTACTCACATTTTTTAATGAAGAGACCGATAAAGGTAAGCTTTTTATCAGTTATCCAATGATTGAGTCTTTAAAGCATATAGAAGATTACAATTCCTTTAAAGATTTAAAAGTTGGCTGTAAAGTGAATATATACTATAAACGACTGGTTAGTCAGACTTGTTTGAAAGGCATATATAACTTAACAACTTATACCCATGAAATTTGGAAAAAACTTATAGATGCGCATCTAAAGAAGATGAACTATGTGGTTAACCATGCGTATGCCCTCCCGGAAGATTTGATATCTCAGCTGGAAATTTTTGAGAAGCAGTTGGAAAAATACATCGAGGTTGATTCGACAGTTGGTGTTCTGAATTCCTTTCCAGTTTTCCTACACGATTATTACGGAAATGAGAAGCTTAAAGGTCTAATTAAATAAATTGACCGGAGCAGTTACCCTGCTGCGGGCTTCTTTACTTTCTATTGCTTTCTTAATGAGCCAGGGGCAATGAGGTTATACACTTCGTCATTCCGATTTAGCGTAACGATACTGAATTAAGTTCAGTGCGGGCTTGAAATCTGTAAGAGCTGTGAACAGTTCTCTCAGTCGTGCCTCCTTCGAGATGACGGCAGGGTGGTAAGTCTACTTTAGACAGGGGTAAGGCAGTAATTCAGATAGGAATCTACACTAGGTAGTACTTGAATTGTACCTTCTGGAGTTTTAGTTACAATAATTTGTGTTATTACCAGACCTTCTAAATAGTGCCCCCCGATGTCGTAATTTTGATCTGTTTTGTTCCTTTTATTCTTTATATAAAGGATGATCTATGATAACGATGACCTGGTTATATGGAACAACCACTTTGGCTTTATCTACAAGATATGTTATGTCGCTAGGCCAGGGGTTATAGGCTGATTTATACTGGTAGATGAATATCGTCAGTGCCAAAGCGGCGATTAATAAACCGGAGAAGGTAATTTGCTTGATAGAGCGCATAATTAAAAATGGTTGATGGTATAAATATACTGTAAAGAGAAAAATAACCAGTCCAAAAAAATATTTTCATTTCTTATGGGACTTTTTGTTTTTCGTGGCTCATGTAATAAATGACCTCTTAAAAAACGAAAATGAAGAAGGAACAATACATAGAGATACTTACTAAATACCTTGACGGCAAGGCCAATGCTGTGGAGGAGAATTTTCTCTTTGCTTATTATAACTTGTTCATGGCGGATGCTGATGTGATGGAGATCTTGAGCGATGAGGAGAAGCTTAAGCTTAAGTTGAGTATCAAAGCTACTATTGATCATAATATAGATGAGCCTGTTGCAGAAGAGTCTGTTGTGGAAGAGCCGGTAGTGTTAGAAGAAAGCTTGGTAAAACGCCGGACTCTATGGCCACGCATCGCTGCGGCAGCAGCCGTTCTTTTAATCGTAGGCTTAAGCATCTTCTTCTATACATCATCCCGTCATCTCGAGGGAAGCGCAGTGACGGGAGACCTGTCAGCAAACGACATCGAACCCGGTTCTAACAAAGCCTATCTCATCCTATCCAACGGCAAACGCCTATCCCTAACCGATGCCGCCAACGGCGCCATCGCCAAAGAAGCAGGCGTTGAAATCACAAAAACCGCCGATGGACGGGTGATATACTCCACTCGTCATCCCGAAGGAGGCACGACTGAGGGACCTGTAAGCGGTAGATCTCTCCCTGGGGTCGAGATGACGGCGATGAACACAATCGAAACCCCCAAAGGGGGGCAATACCAGATCCGACTCCCTGACGGATCCAAAGTATGGCTCAATGCCGCCTCTAAATTGATTTATCCTGTTACCTTTATTGGGCGTGGGCAGCGGGAGGTTACTTTAAGCGGCGAAGCCTACTTCGAAATAGCCAAAGACAAACAACATCCATTTAAAGTAAAAAGCACCGGGCAGGTGGTGGAAGTGCTAGGAACACACTTTAATGTAAACAGTTACGCCGATGAACCAGCTACAAAAACTACTCTATTGGAGGGAAGTGTCGCCGTTCGTCATGTCGAGGGAAGCGCAGCGACGAGAGATCTCTCCTATCGTCGAGATGGCGCGAAGGATCGAGATGACGTGGTCCTCAAACCCGGCCAGCAAGCAACTCTGCAAGCCAGCAAAATCAAAGTAACAGTAGTCAACCCCGATGACGCCATTGCCTGGAAAAACGGAGAGTTTGTATTCAATGATGAACCCTTGCAAAACATTATGCGCAAAATAGCCCGCTGGTATGATGTAGACATAATTTATAAAGATATTAACCCAAATAAACCATTTGGAGGTTCCGTTTCCAGATTTGAAAACATTTCTAAAGTACTGGAGAAGCTAGAGCTCACTGGTAGTGTACATTTTAAAATAGAAGGGAAAACCATTTACGTTACTAAATAAACGCTTAATTAACCGATATCAACTAACCATTAACCAACACAACCAACAATGAGAAATTTTTATAGAAACGCCCCTTAACTGAGCAGGTAAAAGAAATAACCAGAAGTGCTTGAACACTCCTGGTTAGTGTTTGGCGTAAAGTCAATAATTAAATCAACCGTTTAACCGCAGGTGCCCACAGATTGGAAGCTTAAGGCATTCTGCTTACAATACCAAGCATGCAAATATATGTAATTATACAAAGATATTGGCTTATTATGCGATTAACCACCGTGATATTAATAGCTACACTAATGCAGGTTAGTGCTGCGGGTTTTGCCCAAAGGCTCACTATGCAGAAAACTCAAGCAAGTTTAAAAGAGGTCTTTACAGAGATCAAAAGGCAAACAGGCTATAATGTAGTCTGGGATTCAGAATTACTTAAAAATTCAAAACCTGTAGAGGCGAAATTTGATAACGAAGAAGTATGTAAGGTCTTGGATCAAATTTTAGTGAAGCAGAATCTGGATTATACCATTGCCGATAAGACTATTGTGATTAAGGAGAATAAAAAAACTTCCTTTCTTGAAAATTTTTTTGATCGTTTTAATAATATTGATGTTAGTGGCAAAATTTTGGACGAAAATGGTAAACCACTTCCGGGGGCTAGTGTGAAGGTGAAGAAAACCGGGAAGGGAGTGAGTACGGATAAGGATGGAAGGTTCTTTTTGAGAGGAGTGGAAGAGGGGGCTTTATTGGTAGTGAGTTTCATAGGGTATTTGCCAAAGGAAGTGAGTGCTTCGGCAAATATGGGAAGCGTGGTGTTGGAGCAGAGTTTGTCGAAGCTGGATGAGATTCAGGTGATTGCTTATGGAACAACGACAAGGAGATGGAGTACTGGTAATGTTAGTTCAATTAAAGCTAAAGAAATCTCGCAACAACCAGTCAACAATCCACTGTTAGCCTTATCTGGTCGCATTCCTGGGGTAGCAATCACTCAATATAGCGGGCTCCCTGGAGGAGGGGTCGGCATTCAAGTGCAAGGCACTAACAGTCTTAGTGGTGGAAACGATCCTTTTTTTGTGATAGACGGAGTGCCTTATCCAGCTCAAAACGCGTCAAATCGAGGAACTATACTGGGGCTCGGAAATCCATTAAATTATATTAATCCGGGAGATATTGAGAGTATTGATGTATTGAAAGATGCTGATGCAACAGCCATTTATGGTTCTAGAGCAGCGAATGGGGCAATTTTAATCACAACAAAAAAAGGACAAGCAGGGAGCACAAAGGTAGATTTAAATCTACAATCGGGAATTGGAAAGGTTGCAAGAAAAATTGATCTGCTAGATACGAAACAATATCTTGAGATGAGAAAAGAGGCTATAAAAAATGCAGGATTATCCATTCCAGCTAATCCTGCACCAGCATACTATGATCTTACATTGTATGATCCCAATCGGTATACCGATTGGCAGGATGAACTTATTGGCAGTACAGCTCGTTATACAGATGTCCAAAGTTCAATTTCTGGTGGGAGCAGTAATACACAATTTTTATTTGGTGCAAATTATCATAAAGAAACTGATGTATTTCCTGGTGAATTTGCTGATAAAAAAGGCGCTGTGCATTTTAATCTTTTAAATTCTTCAAGAGATCGTAAGTTTCAGTTCAGTTTCTCAGGAAATTACCTTATAGATAATAACAAGCTTCCTGGGACTGACTTAACGATGACTGCGTTACAAATTAGTCCTAATGCTCCTGCCTTGTACGATCAATATGGAAATCTAAATTGGGAAAGGTATAATGGTGTGGCAACTTGGAGGAATCCGATTGCATCAACACTTGTGAAATACAATAACAAAACTAGCAATTTGATTAGTAACGCAGAAGTTTCGTACGAATTAATAACAAATTTAAAATTAAAGAGTAGTTTCGGATATAATAAGCTTCAAACAGACGAAACAACAATAACGCCACAGGCATCATATTCACCTAATATTACTTCGAATAATCGAAGTGCTGGCTATAACACATCAGCAACTTCATCGTGGATTATTGAACCACAACTGACATACCAACTAAATAATTCAATTGGAAAATTTGATTTATTAATTGGGTCAACATTTCAACGAACCAATAATAATTCGAAATCTTTAATTTCAAACGGATATGCCGATGATGCTCGTTTAGAAAGTATTATGGCAGCTACCTCAGTTACAGCAACGTCCGACATTCAATCTGTGTATAATTACAGCGGGGTGTTTGCTCGTATTAATTATAATTATTCAGATAGATATATAATTAACTTAACTACTAGAAGGGACGGAAGTAGCCGTTTTGGATCAGAAAACTTATTCCATAATTTTTATGCTGCTGCTGGCGCATGGGTATTCAGTAATGAGTCTTGGTTTAAGAAGGCTCAATCGATAATAAGTTATGGAAAATTGAAGATAAGCTATGGAACAAGCGGCAGTGATCAGATAGGTGATTATCGCTTCATGAGTTTGTACGATAATTATAATAGTGACATTGCATACGGCGGAGGAACTGGTATAAAACCATCAGGTCTGAGTAATCCTTATCTTCAATGGGAAGAGACGAGAAAGATTAATGCAGGCGTTGATTTAGGGTTCTTTAATGATAAAATAATCTTAAATGTTAATTATTATCGAAACAGATCGTCAAACCAATTAGTCAGTCAAGCTCTTCCGATAACTACTGGTTTTAATGGACTAAGCCAAAACTTTGATGCAATTGTCCAAAATAAAGGAATTGAATTTTCAGTAAATAGTACCAATTTAAAAACTAGAGATTTTCAATGGACAACTAGCTTGAACATCTCTTCAAATAGTAATCAGCTTATAAAGTATGACGGATTAGAGGCTTCTTCAATGAGTAACTCATTAGTCATTGGAGAGCCAATTAACATAATTAAGGCTTTTAAATTCGCTGGAGTCAATGATCAAACGGGTCTTTATCAATTTGTCAAGCTAGACGGTACGAAAAATAGCTCTCCGTTGGATCCTGATGACAAATATGTTTTAATAAATACTACCCCAAAATACTTTGGGGGTTTAAGTAATACTATAGATTACAAGGGTTTTACTTTGGATTTCTTATTTCAATTCGTAAAACAAATTGGAACTTATTCAGGAAAATTTGGTTATATTATGCCTGGACTTTACAGTACAAGTACAGCGTTTTATAATCAGCCCATAACGATTTTAAACAGGTGGAAGCAACCAAATGATATTTCTAGTGTTCAGAAAGTTACGACAAACTTTGGTGAGGCCAGCGATGCCTTTCGTTCTGTAGGACAAAGTGATGCTAGCTTTGTAGACGCATCATATATGCGGTTAAAGAATCTATCACTTTCCTGGACGTTACCTAAAACATGGATAAAACCAGCTTTGTTACAACGTGCACGGTTGTATTTTCAAGGGCAAAATCTTCTTACGTTCACAAAATTCAAAGGGTTAGATCCAGAAAGTCAATCTTTATCATTGCCGCCTTTGAGAGTATTAACATTTGGCATTCAACTCACCCTTTAGTGTAATTATCATGAAAAATAAATATCAATTAAAAAAAATCTTCGTGGGGTGTATATTATTGATTCTGTATAGTACAGGATGCAAGAAATTCATCGAGGTAGATAGTCCTGTTACAAGTGTGAATGAAGGAAATGTTTACACAAATGACAATACAGCTATTTCTGTTTTAACAGCAATTTATGCAGAGATGTCCACCAATTATAACGGTCAATTTGGGCTCACTTCCTTATCACTATTTCCTGAGTTGTCGTCGGATAATTTAAGTTTGGCGGATATTACAAATGAAAACTGCCGACCATATTATGAGAATGAACTGAACAGTAATGGCAATGTTGGTATTCCTCCCTATTGGGCAATTTGTTATCAGTTTATATATACTACAAATGCTGCAATCGAGGGACTTAACAGAAGTTCGGAATTGACTCCCGCTGTCAAGACCCAATTAATTGGAGAGGCTTATTTTATTAGAGCATTTATGTATTTCCACTTAGTGAACCTATATGGAGATGTTCCGTTGGCTTTGTCAACTAATTACGTTCTAAATTCAAAGTTGCCACGGACGGCTAAATCAGAAGTATATCAGCAGATAATTTCCGATTTGAAGCAAGCGCAAAGTAACCTGAATAATGACTACATAGACGTTACACTTATAAAGAAATCTATTGAACGTATTCGCCCAAACCGTACTTCTGCAACAGCAATGCTTGCTAGAACTTATCTATACGCTGGTGATAATGTAAATGCCGAGTTGTCTGCCACCGAAGTGATATCACATAATGCTATGTATCAACTTGAGGAGCCTGATAAAACTTTTCTTAAAGCGAGTAAAGAAACTATTTGGTCATTGCAGCCTGTAATATTGGATTTTAATACTTGGGAGGCAAGGCAATTTATTTTGCCATCAACAGGTCCAGATTTTGATTTTCCATTTTATTTATCGGATCAATTAATTCGAAAGTTTGAGCCGAATGATAAAAGACTGGAACAATGGACTGGAAACGTTTTGGTTGGGTCGAAAAAATACTATTATGCTTCGAAATATAAAGCAGGAACATCGACTACCGTAATATCTGAATTTTCGACAGTTCTAAGGTTAGGCGAGCAATATTTAATTAGAGCTGAGGCTCGTGCAAAGCAAGAAAAATTAATTGGTGTTAACAGTGCCAGCAGCGACGTCAATACAATCAGAAATAGAGCAGGTCTTCTACCTATTACTTCAACAACAAAGGATGCTATTTTAGCCGATATAATAAATGAAAGGCAAAAGGAATTATTTACCGAATGGGGGCATAGATGGTTTGACTTAAAGCGAACAGATAAAATTAATGAAGTTATGACGATGGTACTGCCACTAAAGAAACCTGGCGGTACATGGAAAAACTATATGTCACTGTACCCTATTCCACAAAGTGAGATTAATCGTAATCCAGCACTAAAAGGTATGCAAAATCTAGGATATTAATGACATCAAATTTTAATAGTTAAGTAGTACGCTACTTAACTATTAGTTCTACCCCTTGATTACACTATTATTTAATAAACGAGTTACACTTACAAGGTGATAATTTTAAACTGAGTTATAAACATAAAATAAATGAGAATAATCAATTTATTGATTCTGTTTTCTTTAACAGCAAAAACATATGCGCAAAAATTACCGATCGTAGTTGAGACTTATAAAAGTTGGGCATCAATTGGGAGTGGAGGGATTAGCAATAACGGGAATTTTGTCTACTACCAAATTAGTAACTATCCTCAGGGAGAAAATACGTTTGTAATAAAATCAATTATAAAAAATAAGGAATTAAGGATCAAAAATGCCATTCAGCCAGTTTTTTCATCGGATTCCAAGCATCTATATTGCAAAGGCCCCAATGACACATTATATAATGTCAATCTTCATAGTTTTCAAATTAGCAAAATAATTGGTGTTGCAAGTTTCAATCTATTCAAAAGCCAACATTCTGAAATCTTAACCTACTTAACGACAAACAAAAGCCTAATTATCAAAAACAAAACTGAAAAAAGTTACACTAATGTCCAGTCATATGCCATTAATTCAAATGCGACCGAAATGGTAATAAACAGAATAGAAAATATTGACACCACTAACAAAGAGAGTTTGGAATGGGTTAACTTAAGAGAATTAAAAACGAAGCGAATAGTCACGGCAAACGAAATTAACAATGTACAATTTAACGAACCTGGTAAAGAAGTTATATTTTCTGCAAAAATCAACCAAATAGTTTCCATTTGGCATTACAACACAGAAAAATCGGAGTTAACCGAACTGGTAAATGCGAAGAACCTAAACATTGATATAACGGTGAAAGACTTTGTCTTTAGTCACGATGGTAAATACTTATACTTTAATGCATCAAAAGTAAACTCAATAACAGATCAAAAGTCAGATGCCCAAGTTGAAGTTTGGAGTTACAAAGATACTTATTTAAAAAGTCAATACAGTTCCTCTTATAGTGATATTGGAAAGAAAACCGCTTATCCTTATGTAACGGATATTGCAAATAATAAAACAACCCAATTACTCTTCAACAATGAAAATAAAAGAATATCATCTCAAATAACCCCAAAGGATGACTATTTTATAATAGAAGAACGAATTGGAAACCCAGATGAAGCATTCTTAAGAAGGGCAAAGGCGAAATTTTCAATCTGTAATGCTAAAACAGGTGAAAAAATAAATATTCCGACAACGCAAGACCAGGACGTAAAAGATATTAGTATTTCGCCTTCGTCAAAATATGCTTTATACTATGACGCTCAATCAGAAGCCTATTTTTCTTTCAACATCCAAACTCGAAAAACGAAAAATATCACCCAAAATGGTGCAAATCATCTTGCGAAGTTCACCATTAGAAATTATCCGAATCCACGGCAAACACCAGCCGGGATCATTGGATGGACAGAAAATGACGAATCTATAATTATAAGGGGGACATTCGACATTTGGAAGATTGATCCAAGCGGAATAAAAAAACCTTTAAATCTAACAAAAGGAATAGGCCAAGAGCATGAAACAGTATTTGCCCCAGCAAAAAGGTATGAAAATAACATAATAAAAGATTCAAATAAAATTATATTAACATCCTTTAATACAGTCAGTAAGGAATATGGATTTTACAGCCTAGACATCACTAAAAATCCCGTTCTAAAACAATTAAATAGCGGAAATTATAGTGTGGCAAATATTAGAAACATGTACAATATTGCGAGTTCAGAGGAGTTCATAAAAGCTAGAAATTCATCTGCCTATTTAATATTGAGACAATCATCAATAGAGGCCCCAAATTATTATTATAGTCGAGATCTAAAAACCTTGAAACCGGTTTCGAATAACATTCCACAAAAAGAATATAATTGGCTTACGCCTCAGCTTTGCAACTACAAAGATAAAAATGGCCATAATCAATGTGGAATTCTATATAAACCAGAAAACTTTGATCCAAACAAGAAATACCCAATTATTATAAGTTATTATGAACGTCAGAGCGACGCGTTAAATACCTTCCCAAGTGTAAATCCGCAACCATTCCTATTCAGCATTCCGATAGCTGTTAGCAAAGAATATTTAGTTTATTTACCAGATATTAACAGCGAATACGGAAAATTAGGGGAATCTGCATTACAAACTGTACTAAGTTCGGTTGAATATTTATGCAAGTTTGATTGGGTGGATACATTGAATATGGGAATTGCAGGGCACAGCATGGGAGGATTTGAAACAAACTATATCATCACACACACACCTATTTTTAAAGCAGCAATGACCGCTTCTGGAAATAGTGAATTATTAAGTATGGCATATGATGTATGGGGAACCACAGGCGATAGTAAACAATTCTACTACCAATATTCATCTCCCAAAATGAAGGAATCAATGGCCGACAATCCAAATATTTATATCGAAAATTCTCCGATAATTAATATTAAGAAAGTTTCAACACCATTACTTATTATGCATAACGATAACGATCTTTCTGTACCATTTAGGCAAGGGCGCCAGCTATTCATAGCTTTGAGAAGCCTAGAAAAACCTGCTTGGCTACTTAATTATAAGGGCGAGGGGCATGGTGTGTTTATTATTCAGAACACAATTGATTATAATAAAAAGTTCTTTGATTTTTTTGACCATTTTTTAAAAGGAAAAGGTAAACCTGATTGGATGACTCAGCATAATTAGTATGCTTAATAACGAAAATATCAACCAATTAATTAGCCGAAAAAAGGCCTATTTAACTTCAAAATATTATTTAGCAAATAGAACACTTTAACTAAAATTAGATGAAAAGATTAATCTTACTACTCCTAACTATACTTATCGGAAGCAATACTTTCGCACAAAAAATATTTCCGCTTTATTCAGAGAGCATGCCAAATAATGACGGTAATAAAATTAACAAGGATATGCCTTCAATTGAAGTTTATCTTCCTGAACCCGAAAAGTCAACCAGAATGTCAATCCTAATTATACCTGGAGGTGCATATGGTTTCTTGGCTTATCAAGAAGAAGGCATTGACGTTGCGAAAGAATTTGCAAAAAATGGAATCACATCTTTCGTATTAAGATACCGATTGCCGACGGATAAAACAATGAAAGATAAAACTTTGGGATCATTACAAGATGCCCAAAAGGCAATAAAAATGATCAGAATGAGAGCTATGGAATGGGATCTCGATTCCGAAAACGTAGGAGTGATCGGATACAGCGCTGGAGGACACTTGGCATCTATGCTTAGTACCAAATTCCACGAAAGTTATATTGAAAATATAGAAAAAATTAATCTCAGACCAGATTTCTTGATTCTCGTATATCCATTAATAAGCATGGATCAAAAATTAACTCATGCACCGTCACGTTACAATCTTCTTGGACAAAATCCTACAGAAAATCAGATTTGGACATTTTCAGGCGATAAGCAGGTATCTTTTGATACCCCACCAACATATCTAACTCATGCAGAAGATGACCAAGTTGTAAGTGTTGAAAACAGTATTATAATGTACAAGGCTCTCATAAATAATAATGTTTCTGCTGAACTGCATCTATTTCCTAAAGGGAATCATGGTTTTACACAACGAATGCCAGCAAATGAATGGCTTGATCCGATGCTATTGTGGCTCAAAAAAGGAGGATTTTACAATAAACCTATTTCAAAATAAGAATCGGAAAGACTAATTAATATTATAAAAAAACACAAATGAAAGCTAGAATTTTACTGCTTGTTGCTACCGCTTTGTCCTGTTTTCTAGGAAAATCGGTTTCTGCCCAGCAAAAATATCAAATGCAACCCATCACCATTCAGACCCGCTGGGCGAAAGAAGTTTCACCAGGTAATGCATTGAAAGAATATCCGCGTCCTCAGATGGTACGTAAACAGTGGACAAACCTCAATGGTTTATGGGATTATGCGATCACACCGAAGGACAGCAGCGTACCGTTGAAGGCAGAAGGTAAAATCCTCGTCCCTTTTCCAATAGAATCGGCTCTGTCTGGAGTGAAGAAAAATCTAAAACCTGATCAGAACTTGTGGTATATAAAAAAACTTACTACTCCAAAACTAGGCAATGATCATGTTATTCTACATTTTGGTGCCGTTGACTACCAGACCACTGTCTTTATTGATGGAATGGAAGTTGGCAGGCACGAAGGTGGGTACACGGAATTTAGCTTTGACATCACCAAATACTTAACTAAAAGGGAGCATACACTTTTTGTTAAAGTTTACGATCCATCTGATCAAGGGATTGGACCACATGGAAAACAAGTACTTAATCCCGGTAACATTTATTACACCCCAAGCAGTGGTATCTGGCAAACGGTATGGTTAGAATCAGTGCCAGTTGATTATATTACTGACCTGACAATAACTCCTGATATTGATAAGGCAGTTATTAATATCACTGTTAATTCAGCTTCGGATTCCCCTGTTGAATTAAATGTTGAAGGAAATATAATTAGGGCTGAATCAAATAAGCTGATAGCGGTATCCATTAAGGACGTGAAACTATGGTCACCAGATAACCCTTATTTGTATGATTTGAAAGTAAAGTTGGGCAAAGATGAAGTGCTGAGCTACTTTGGTATGCGAAAAATTAATATTGCTAAAGACCAGGAAGGTGTAGATCGTATCTTTCTAAACAACAAGCCTTATTTTAATTTAGGGACACTGGATCAGGGATTCTGGCCAGATGGCTTGTACACAGCCCCAACTGACGAAGCACTGGCTTTTGATATCAAGGCAGTAAAAGCTATGGGCTTTAATACCATTCGCAAACACATTAAAGTAGAACCGGCAAGATGGTATTACCATGCAGATAGGCTAGGAATGCTGGTTTGGCAGGACATGGTCAATCCAAACCAAGGCCTACCTGAAGGAAGTAAAACTGCATTCGAGGCCGAAGCTAAGGAAACTGTAAAACAACTCCATAACTATCCAAGTATAACTACCTGGGTCTTGTTTAATGAGAAATGGGGACAATATGATCAGGCTCGATTGAGCAAATGGTTAAAGGAAGCAGACCCATCTAGATTAGTAAATGGGCACAGTGGAGAACTGTTATACGTTGATGAAAAACTGCGCAGTCCATCACCTGATGCATATGTGAATTCAGACATGACTGATGTACATCGTTATCCAGATCCTATGATGAGCATTAAGCAAGAAGGCAAAGCTCAGGTATTAGGTGAATTCGGAGGCATAGGTGTATTTATTGACGACCATCAATGGAACCCTGAAATTGCCTGGGGCTATATTCAGGAAAAGCCAACGATGTTAAAAATTAAGTACGCGTTCATAAATCAACAGCTTGAACATTTGCAAAAAGTGGGATTAAGTGCCTCTATTTACACACAACCGTTTGATGTGGAAAGCGAACAGAATGGATTGATGACTTATGATAGAGAGGTAATTAAGATTCCGTTTACAGATATAGTAAGTATCCATAAACAACTGAATCCAACTATGGGTATACTTCCCAATGTTACTGTTAAAGATGCTGTTTTAACTGATCCAGAAATAATATACAGAAACTTACTTGCTCAATATATGGATGGAAGACGCGATGAAGGATTTACATATAAACTCATTATTATGAGTCGTGCTGCCAATGATGTCGTCAATTTGAAATTGTTGGAAGCCGACTATGTTAATGGTCTTAGAAAACCATACACGAAAATCAAATTTCAAAGGGTCATGAAGTTGACTAAAAGTGTAAATGATCCTGGATTCAAGTTTATTTGTTCCAATTTGGCTCAGATAAATGATTCACTTGGAGTAAATAAGGCCGATGGTAAAATTTTGGGATTGGTAGATATCGAAATCAATCAATTAATGCATGAAAATATCGATAATCCTAACTGGGTAGAAATAGAGAAAACTATAGTTAGAAAGTTTGGCAAACTAGGAAAAGAGGCATATTGGAAATCAATAATATTTTTCTATTACACTAGATCTAATTCAGAAGGTTATGCAATTGCTGCAAAAGAATCACTGAAATTGATGCAGTTCTTAAATTTCGAATATCCCAATAAGGCAAATATTAGACTTGGTGGCATGGCACTAAATAATATGGCATGGGCAACATTTTTGTCTTGCTCAGATCCGGCATTGTTAAATAAAGCTCTTGCCTGGAGCAAATTCAGTATTGAAGAAGATTCATCAAATTATGCGCGCATTGATACTTATGCTAACCTTCTGTATAAGTTAGGCAGGAAGGACGAGGCTCTTAAATGGGAAGCAAAGGCAGTTTCCTTAGTGCCGGAAGCTCAGTCTGCAGCATATAAGCAGGGATTGGAAAAAATGGAGAAAGGACTTAAAACTTGGCCAGATAAATAATTATATAGTCTATTAGGTGGTCACAAGATCTATGTGGTTTTGTGATCATCTACAATAACGGAATTTAATTAACAACCACTAGTCATGAACAGTATCACCATCGGACAAAGAATCAGACAGCTGCGGTTAAAGGAAAGAAGGAACCAGGGCTATTATGCAAAGATATTGGGACTTTCAACGCCCGCTTATTCCAAGATAGAGGCAGGGATTACGGATATCAATATTGCCAGACTGATGCAGATCTCTGAACTGTTTGGGGTAACGCCAGCAAGCTTTTTTGACAGTACTGAGGAAACGGTGTTGGAGTTAAACCGGCAGAGAGAACTGGTGAATGAACTTCAGGTAAAATTGATCAATTGCCTGGAAGGAAAGATATGCTGTAAAGAACAATGATCCAATAAATTTAAACAACCTATGAAAGAAAATTTTATTCCAGAAAGCAAGGTTATGGCTTTTCTGGAGCATGTGAAAGGAAAAGCCTTTGTGATCTCTGATGTTGCAGTGGCATTAGGCATAGATGAGGAAGAAGCAGTGAGCATATTGATTTACTTGTTGGAAAACAAGCTGCTGGAGGTGACTTGTACCTGGGTGCCTAAGAGGGGAAAATATGATTTCTGATCGCGCTGAATCTTTTAGATTCTGAGGCTTGATCATGAAATCATATTTTCTTGGGTGCAGACCGGTGAGGGTTCATATCCCTTTTTTTTGCCCATTGCTCAATCAAATTTTTGCCAATAATTATTAAAAATCTAACCAAATGTAAATTTTATGATCAAAACTAGTGACTTAGTCCAGTACTTCTGGGCTCATTCTAACCTCATTACCAGTAAAGAAGGTGTTGAAGCTGCGCTTCATGGTGACAAACTCATTGAGGTGAGTGTGATGCTCCGCAATCATGAGGAAAACGAAGTGCGGCTTCAGCTGAGGACTTCCTTTAATTCGCCATTAAGGTTTATTGAAGCCTTCAACTTGCAATATCCCGAGGATGTTAAGAAGATCAGCATAGAAAACCTGATGGTGCTGTATAAAAACGGGAAGGCGGAATTGAGTGTGATGGAATTTCCTGCTTAATTTTTAATTATTAACCATTTTATTAATTCTCTTAATTAGTGTCTCTTATGATTGAATTGGCTTTCAAAGGCTTGCTGTGCCTTTTAAAATACGCAGCAGTAAACTCCTCGGTTTTCGGAAAGGGGTTGTCATGGTGAAGGATTGTGAAATTACTGAAGATGATTTAAAAGGATTATTTGATTTTCTCGAGGGCTTTCGGGACATGCCTTATTTGGATTTTAAAGCACATGTTGCAAAACAGTTGATGGGTTGTTATTGTAAAAAACAAGAAGTGCTGCACTGGGTAGGAAGAATCTCCAGAAAAGCTTGGTTTGTTAAAAAAGGTATGGTTATGATCTATGTAAATGGTAAGGATGGTAAGGTGGTTCTTGGGTTTTTTAAGGCTGGGGAGATTGCTGTTCTGCCAGACAGCTTTAAAAATGAGGCAAGTTCTATCTATGGCTTGATTGCTGTTGCTGAAACTGAATTAATGGAAATATCTAAGTTCCAAATGAATGTTATTTATGAACTTTTTCCAAAAAGTATTGACCTTGAAGGGAGAATCTTTGGTTCTGTGGTTGGAAAATTAGCTTTGAGGGCCATTTTAATAGATTTACCTGCTCAGGAAAGAGTAGATGAGTTTCATAGGCTTTTTCCTGAAACTAAGGGTAAGAACAGAACAGTAAAACTGCTGGACAAGGATAAAGCCAATTATTTGAAATTGGGTGAAACCTATTTTAGCCGGTTTTGTGCTGACGACAGGGAGGAAGCATGATGAGAAGAAAGGTAAAAGAGTGTTGAAAAAGGTAGTTGAAAAGTTATTGTTCATGAGGGTAAAGTATACAAATACTCTAGTCCGTTTTAATGAAAATACGAAGTCTTGGTTTATTGATGACGATCATTTTCCAAATGAATTGAGGCATGTTTTGGCTGTGGCTTTATTTAACCGAATCGATTCCATAGTTTCTTTCGCCCTTGAATTTAAGTCTATTCCTAATTTTAAAAAGGGGTTTTAGAGGGGATTGAGATTTAATCATTAATATTTACTGATTATCAGATTGTTATTGTTTTTTACATTGAAAATAACCATATTTATTATGCAATACAGAAAGGGTTTTGCGGGGTATTGCATCTTATTAATGCTTTTAAATATAAATCTATGGCAGATCAGGATTTTATCATCAATGCCGGCCCGCAGGGTACCTTTCGCGCTTCCGGCAATTATCAAACAACTCCGGAACAGGTTGATGCTCTTTTTGCCAACATCAGAGCTCAAAAACCGGGTAAAATTACGCTTTACTTTCATGGCGGACTGGTGAGTGAAAAGGCCGGAATGGATACGGCGAGGAAATTATACCAGCCTTTAAAAGATACGGGAGGCTTTCCGATCTTTATGGTCTGGGAAACGGGACTGGTGGAGACCATCAGCACGAATATCAAGAAGCTTTCTGAAACCAGCCTGTATGATAAAATACTGAAGGCATTGCTGAAAGTTCTAGAGAAGAAGTTAGGGATCGAAACTCCGGGAGGCCGGGGTGCGGGGGATGTATTGACGGATGTAGAGTTGAACAGGGAACTGAGCAAGGCACGGCCTTTTGAGGATGCGGATGTGGCGAACCAGGATGGTGCAAGATCTGCGGTGCTGATAGAGGAATTGCCTGAAGATGATGCGATGCTGGAGATGCAGTTTTATCCTGAACTGCAGTATATTTTAGATACAGATACAGAATTGCCTGCCCTGCTTGCAGATTCAAGTGCTGTACAGGGAAGAGGTATTATAAGTTCAGGTGCGTTGCTGTTGAACCTCACTAAAATTGCGGTGAGGGTGGCTAAGCGTTTTTTGAATAAAAGAGACCATGGTTTTTACCCAACCGTAGTGGAGGAGATTCTTCGTCAGTTTTATCTTGCCGAGCTGGGGGCCTGGGTATGGAATGAGATGAAGTTAAAGTCTGAATATTTGTGGAAGGACAATCAGGGGCTTGAAGGTACGGATCAGCATGCCGGCAGGTATGTACTTGATCGTTTGGTGGCTTATATCCAGGAAACCAAGGATGCTGCTGGAAAACCAACGGTGTGGGTGGATCTGGTTGGGCATAGTGCGGGCTCGATAGTGGTCTGCAATTTATTGAAAGCGATGGCATCTGATTTTTCGGGATTTAAATTTAGAAATTTAGTGTTTATGGCTCCTGCTTGCCGCACGGACTTATTTGTGGCTGAAGTGCTGACGCATCCGGAACGGTATGAGGCCTTGCGCTGTTTTACCATGTCTGATGAAAATGAGCGAAAAGATATGCTGGTGCCTTATTTCTATACCCGGTCTTTGCTCTACTTGATTTCCGGGATCCTGGAGAAGAAAGGTGAGGGCTTTGATGAATATATTTTGGGTATGGAGCGGTATTTAAGCGGCGAAAGTCCCTACAAAGATGATGAGAACCTGGCTTTGCTGAAAACCTATTTTGCAGAACAAGGGAAGAACCGGCTGGTGCTGTCTAAATCTGCAGCAGATGCACAGGAGGGTTTAAGAACAACCTCTTTATCTCATGGTGGTTTTGACGACGATTTGCCTACGATAGAAAGTGTTTGTTGCATTTTAAAGGGCTAAGGTTATGGGCTTAAAAGATTTTGCGATTGTAGTAGGCATTAATGACTACACGCCGCCGAAGGATGGGGGCCTTAAAGGACTGTTGGGAGCGGTTCCGGATGCTACAGGGATGGAACAGTGGCTGCTGGATACGGATAATGGGGATGTTCCGGCGGATCAGTGCTTTAAGATTGTTTCTTCGCCAGGGGTAATGCCTTTGGCACCGATCCAGTATGCTATTGATGATAAGTTGGATGAGATCATCTCCACGGTAAACACTAAGTTTCAAAGGCAGGCTGACCGTTTGTATTTTTATTTTGCAGGCCATGGTCTGGGGGTGGATACGCAGGAGAGTAATACGGGGCTTTGCTTAGCCAATTGGTCGCAGTCTAAGCGGAGAAGTGCGCTTTCTGCAAGTGACTATAAGGATTTGATGGTGCGTTTGCAGATTTTTAAGGAAGTGATTTTTCTGGCAGATTGCTGTAGAAATGCGGCTTATAACATCCGCCCGATTCCATCTGTAATTGATACGATTATGCCCGGATCTTTACAGACCCTGTATTTTGTGGGCTATGCCACGCAGTACCTGGACCAGGCTTATGAGATTGATAATGATTTGACGGGTGAAAAAAGGGGGGTGTTTACGAGTTTGCTTTTGAAGGGTTTAAGGGGAGCAGCTGCAGATCAGCAAGGAAATGTGACTGCGGAGAGCTTGAAGAACTATTTGATGAAAAATACACCTATTGTAGCTCAGGAAAGTGGTTTTAAGCAGATTCCGCAGATCTGGCATACAGGTTATGAGGGAAATTCTATCTTGTTTAAAAGTATGCCTGTTGAGCCAATGGTGGATTGTACCATTCATTTTCCGTCGGGGCAGGGGGAGATGGTGGATTTGCTGGATGGTGCTGCGAGAGTGTTGGGTTCGTTCGATACAGGCAAACCTTATGGTATTCAATTGAAGAGGGGCTTATATATGTTGAAGGGCAAAAGTTCTGGCCAGGAAAAGGCTTTTATGGTTTCACCTGAAAAATCTACACTCGATGTCGACTTCTGATTTTCCGGTTTACCGGCTTCGTGTTGAAATTGCGAAGCCTTATGTGTTTATTGCGGTGCATTATGTGCTGGACGCTTTTGATCAACGGGTGGTATATGAGCTCAGTGAGGATTGTGCTTATACGGCTGTGCAGCATTACAGATTTTATGAATATCAGTTGCCTAAGGGGCTGTATACGTTGAGGATAGTGGTGAACGGGGCGATCCAGGATAGGGTGATCTTATTAGACAGAAATCTGGTGTTTAATCTTGGGATCCCGGAAAGATGGGGTGCCGAGAAGATTGAATTGCCGGATTTGTCTTCGTCGGCGGTTTTTACGGGAACAGAGTTTGGGCATTATCGTTCTAGTCATGGTTATTACCTGGATGCAGTGAAGCACTATAGTGAAGCCTATACAGTGCCTGCTGCAGAGATGGACACTGGTCCTTCGGTGTTTATATTTCTTCGTTATCCTTCTAAGGAGTTGTTTAAGGAGTGTGTTTTGATCAATGGTTCAGATTGTTTTGATCGTTTTTCGCTGCTGGACAGTGAGATGCGGGTACATACGAAGCTTAGGGCAAACCGAAATGCGGTGGTGAATAGAGAGGAAGGCTGGATGGCGGTGCATATGGCGCTTGAACCGGGCTTGTATTTTTTGTTTTACCAGGACGGGGAGGATTCGAGGCTGGTACCCTTGTATAATTTTGCCGGAAATTATGTGCAGTGTTTTTTGTGTATTGCGGATAAGCCTCAGTTTGGTACCTTGCGGATTTTCAACACTTCAGAACGGTATTTTAAGCCAGAACAATCTGTTTTTATGTTGATGGATGTATTACTGGATCAGTTGCAGAATCAGAAATTGAGGCTGGAGGAGGATTTGGTGCGGTATGCGATGGACCAGCAAAATGGTAATGCGTCTTTTATTTTGTTGACAGCTTATCTCTACCTTTCTTCTGCTTCTGAGGCAGATCATGAGCTGTTGGATTTGATTTCGGCTAAACTGGAAGTGTTGCTTGGTGTGAGTTATGCTTATGTGAATGATATTGCTGCGATTGGGATGATGCGGATGAATATCTTGGGTTTGGATATGACCGGTCAGTCTATAGTGATGAGCGAACCTCCAATGATCAGAAAGGGATTTGAGGCGCTGGTTAATGCTTCGCTTACGAATTCAAACCTTATTCCGGTTAGAAGCCTCAACGATTTTATTGCGGAAAACTTGTTTCATGATTCTCCGTATACGACGTTTAAGGCTCCGGCTAAATTGTTGAATTTTTTCAATAAAGATCTTGGGATAACTTCTGCTGTTGGTACTCCGGATGTTTCGGGCGTTCTTCATTCAAAACCTTCGGATGAGTATGTTCAAAAAGGGAATTTTAACCCCATGGACGAGGTGGAGGTTTCATCAGAGAAGGAAACTGTGGTTGATTTTATTGGTTTGGATCATCTAAAAAAGATGATGTTACGTTATGAAAAGAATCCTTCTTCTTTAGGCTGGCCGTTGAATGAATTATTTGATGTTTTAAAAGAGCGGAAAAAGGAAGATCTATTGACTGCATTTACCCTAATTGAGGCTTCAAGGAATCTTAAAACCCCGGTTTCTACGCTTAGGCGGTTGTTGCAGGCGGAAAAGTTGAGAATTCAAACATCGATTTTAATGAAGCAGCTGTATAGGGTTGCTGCGGTAGCTGCGGTGATTTTTGTGATAGCAATTCCGAACTTGCTAGATCATTATAATGGAAGGAGACCTGATGGGGTGGAAGGGCATGTGGTTGTATTTGGTGATAGTACGACTACGACTACTGCTACTGATACAACTGCTGTTGCTGTACATGATACGGTGAGTGTACACAAGAAAACCCATTGGGTGGATCGTAAGGAGGAAGCGAAGGTAATTCAACAAGTGGCATTGAATAGCTCAGATACTGCAAAATTGATGAGGGGTCTTTCGGACTCTTTAAAAACCGTGTTTCAGAAAGCATTTGAAGACAAAAACGTTGCTGAAGTTATAAAAATCAGGGACTCCGTTGCTGCAGTTAGACCTGGAATGAGGAGGAATGGGAAGAAGCAGAGAAGTAGGGGGACTGTAAATGCTGTTCAGGTTCAATAAATTTTTTATGGACTTATAATATTACAAGAGAGGGGTTCTTTTCATGATTTAGTTTTGGGTTATTCATTAATCTTAAACTTAAATAAAATGAAGAAAATTTTTAAATCTGTATTGGTGGCTACGGTTGTGGTTGCTGGTCTAACTGGGGCTTTTGCGTTTAAAAGTGACAGCGTTGTTAAAAAGTCTGCTGCGACTGTAACGTATGTTTACAGTTTGAGTACTTCTAGTGGTGCGCGTACTGCGGCTAACTGGACGCTTATTTCTGGTAGCGGTCCTTCTTGTGGTACACCGGGCGATGTGCCTTGTAAGGTGTCGTTTGATTCTTCTGTTTATCCGACGTTGCAGAGTTACATTGATGCGCAGCATTTTTCAAGTGATGCGGAAGTGGCGTTTGGGACAGGAGTAATTTCGAAGGAGTAAAAAAATCGCATGCTCCGGGTCGACTGGCTGTTACACAGCCTGAGGTCTTTCCGGAGCATGTGATTTTTTTGTGGGATGGATGTCCGTTCGTGTTACCATTCTTCAAGATCTGACATTAACCAGTAGTCGCTGAGATATAACTCTTTCATATACCTTTGTGCGAGTGCCTGATTTTTATAATAAGTTTAATCTTTTTAATATGATACAGAAAGTAAGCAGACCACACGATATCAATACCAAGATGGGAGAAAATGGCAAACTAAGTGGTTTTCATTTAGGGCAACCTTGACTAGAGGCAATAAATAAAAAATGATTATAAAACCTTTTTTAGAATTTAAAGTTATATAATTGCAGAAAAAATGCATAAATTGTATTTAAAATTTTAAAAATGATAATTGAGATTTCCATTAGGAATTTTGGGTCTATTCGCGAGAAACAGACCATTAGCTTTGAAGCTACCTCTTCAAAGGAACTTGAAGAATATTATGTTATTGAACCAATTAAAGGGGTTCGGTTATTAAAATTATTATATATATATGGACCTAATGCATCTGGAAAAACTACAGTATTAAAGGCGCTGGAATTTTTAAGGGTGCTTTCAACTGATCCTGAAGATGTAAAGAGTTCAAATTTAGATTTTAGCCCTTTTTTGTTGGATGATCATTCTAGAAATGAAGCTTCGAAAATTGAGCTCTCCTTTATAAGTGAGGGGATTAGATATGCATATGAAGTTGAGTTCACAAGACAGTATATTGTCTCAGAAAAATTGTCGTATTTTCCTAAGAACAGAATTGCAGAATTGTATCACAGAACTACAGATTCTGAGGCGCTTAAAAGTATGGTGACTTTTGGTAGTACAGTTAAAATTGGGTCAAATGATGCGTTAATTTTACAGGGTAACACGATTTCCAATAATTCCGTGCTTGGAGCTCTTTATAAATCGAATGTAGATGTTGAGGCTTTAAACCCTGTAAACCGGTGGTTTGCCAATTACTTGCTTCCCACTATTGAGCCTTCTACTGATCTGATGGCTTGGACACAGGATCTGATTAATAATGATGAATTGTGTTTTGACAGTGTAAACAAACTCATTAGCGGAGCTGACTTTCTAATGAATGGGATTTCATTTACGGAGACCGATGTTGAAGTAAATGATACATTGATTGAAAGATTAAAAAACCAGGCTGATATTGATGAGGAGTTTTTGGAGAATATTAAAAGCCAGCAAAAGTTAAGAATAAAGAATATACGATTTAATCATAAGGTAAAAATAGGGGATAAGAATAGAATTTATAAGATGTCCCGTGGGAGACAATCTAATGGGACACTTCGATATTATAGCCTTGCAGGACCAATTACCAGGTTAATTAATAGTGGAGGCATGGTGCCTATAGATGAGATTGAGACTTCTTTACATCCTGATTTGATGAAGCATCTTATTATGCATTTTTTGGTAAATGCTAAAGATGCACAAATGATGCTGACTACACATAATTATTTTCTATTAGAAGAGCGTGAAATTTTAAGGAATGATGCAATCTACTTGGTAGAAAAGCAGGATACCGGGGCTTCAGAAATTTACTCCCTGGTAGAGTTCGACTCTTCCATACTGAGAAAATCTTCATCACTTGTTAATTTGTATAGATCTGGGAGGTTGGGGGCTAAACCTAATCCAGTTGATGTATTTTCTGGAAAGTAAATCATATGAGAAGAATTAATAATAGGAGTACTCAAAAACAGGTTTATATTATTGGTGACGGACATTCGGAGAAAATTTATTTTGAGCAGTTAAAGGTTAATGAAGATATTAAAGGACTTAATATAAAGCCTGAACTGCCAGTGCATAGTGGTTATAAATCAATCTTTACAAAAGCTAAAGCCTATATAAAAGAGGATAAGGAATGTAAAGTCTATTGTCTAATTGATTTTGATAAGATTGTTGAAGAGGGGAAGGTGAAGCAGTTTAATAAGGATCTTGAAGCAGTATTGAAAAACAAGCAGATTCAGGTTTTTATTAATAATCCTTGTTTTGAATTTTGGTTTTTATGTCATTTTGAAAAACGGACGGGTGCTTTTAAGAATTGTGATGCGGTTGCCAATGAGTTAAAGAAATATGTTACTGATTATTGTAAAAGACAGGACTATTTAAGAAAAAAAGGTATTTATTCACATTTAAGACCAAATATGGTATCTCATGCTATTCCTAATTCAGAATTTTTGGAATCGGATAGAGAAAATAGATCAGATTATTATCCAAGATCGGAGGTTTATAAACTGCTTAAAGTACTGCTGAATCATGGATAACTAAATCAAGGTATAATTTTTTTCTATTGCCTCTTTTTTAGTGATTGTAAATAGGAAAGCCTTTGCGTAATGCAAAGGCTTTTTTTGTGGACTTATAATTTTACAAGTGTAAGGTGTTCAGTGGGTTGTAGTTTTGGTTATATCAAATTATAACTATGAACAGATTGAAGAAAAAGGGTGCCTGGATTGTTGAGGTCCTGGCTTGTTTGCTTGTTTTTTTATGGGTTTATACGGCGGTTTCTAAGCTGGCTAATGCTGAGGAGTTTAGGGCTCAGTTGGCGAATCAGGTTTTTAAAAAGGGTTTTACGGAGGTTTTATTTTATCTGTTGCCTACAGTGGAGTTGATGGCTGCGGCTTTATTATGCTGGAGGTCTTTTCGGTTATTGGGGTTTGGGCTTTCCTTTCTCTTAATGTTAGCTTTTACTGTTTATATCGGGTTGGCTTTATTGCATTTTTTCCCAAGGATGCCTTGTTCTTGTGGTGGGGTGCTGCAGGTTTTGGGCTGGAAGTCTCATTTTGTGTTCAACCTATTCTTTACGGCAGTTGCCGCAATAGGCTTTATACTCACTTATAAAGAAAGGAGGGGGGAAGTGTAAAAACATGACACTTCTTTTCTCACTGGACCTTACAGGCCCTGAGGTGTGAAAAGAGGTGTCATGTTTTTTCTGGGAGCAGACCGTACATAATGATGATCGGCGGGATGGCTTTTAGAAAGTGGACCGCAAATAGGAAAATGGGGTTGGCTGAAAACCCATATTGAAAAGAGTAGGCAAATTATTCCTAGTTATTTTAAAACTTAAACTTTTTGTTGCTTTTTCAATGGTAAAAAGCATCTGTATTATGAAAAGATTAAAATTGAATTTGGCTTTGTTAATGGTTGTTTTGGGAACTGGTGTTGCTTTTGCTGGTGCAAATACTTATCAGGCACCGACTATTTATTTTGATTGTACTTTAGGTGTCTGGAAAAGTATTCCGGCTGGAAGAACTGTAAGCTGTGATCAGAATCAACTTGTTTCTTGTAAAGGAACAGGTACGCCTTCGGCTCCAGTACCACTTCCTCAAAAAGGTTGTGGAAGCTTGAATCCGTAGTTATTGTTTGTTAGTTTTTATAAAGCACCAACCACTCGCCCGGGTTGGTGCTTTTTTATTTATAGTGCTGCTTTTAGTAATTTGATAAAGGCTTCCTTATTTTTTTCTTCCATTAATGAAGGTGGGCTGGAGGTGAATATTTTACCTTGCTTATCGATGATCATTACTCTTGGGAAACTCTTGGTTGGATTGTATCTGTTGATAAATGGATGATCGAAAGATTGTTCTCCTGTATTGGTGTAAACGGTCGTTGGGGTGGTATAGTGGGTATAACCAAAGTACTCTTTCTTTTTAGGGTTAATGCTGTTTAACCATTTGTTTTTATCCTTGTCTACAGAAAGGCTTAAGAATACAATATCTGTTCTGCCTTTAAATTCTTCTTCTACTGCAGGGAGGTTTTTGGCTACTTCTAGACATCCCGAACATCCAGTAAACCACATGTCTAATACTACAATTTTTCCTTTGAAATCGGATAGTTGTACTTTCTTTCCTTTTACATCTTTGAAATTAAAATCTTTGACTGTCTGTCCTGTTTGATTGTTTTCCTGGATTTGTATGAGCATGTTTTTATACAGGTTTGTTTTAACTTCTGCTATTGCATTTTTAAGAGTAGAGTCGGTTAGCCTACCTGCGGCGTTCATTGAATAAGTATAGTTTAGAATCGCCTTATCGCGTAACCTGCCTGGTAAATAAGTGTTTTTTAGCAGCGTGTATACATCGGCTGGATTTGGATAGCCTTTTATTTTGTTGTAAACGAACTCAGCCCTTGCTTTATTTACCATGAGGTTTCCGAATACAGATGAGTAAGATTTTAGGGTTGCCTGGGTAGTATCAATTGGATAATGCAATAATTTCTGTTCGTAATTGAACATTGTTCTTTTTGTAATAGCATCATCACCGAAATCTGCCGCAAAGCGAAAGTCGGCCATTGTGCTGTACATGCCGCTTAAAAAGTATAAGGCATCTGCTTCCAGGATTGGATAAATGTTTGGAGTAATTTGATTTTTGATCTTGTCCAGGGTGCTTAATCCATAGTTAGTTATAGCCTCTAAATTGGGAAACATGGTGTCATAGCTCCAGGCTACAGAAGGTGGAATGATGTTGAATTGCTTTGTAAATTGGGTTAAATTGTATTTCCAGGTAAATTTTTCTGCGCCTTTTCCGGAGAAGCTAACGGATTGCTTTTGATTGTCATAGCTAATATAGATACTATCTCCGGGTTCTACTAAGTAATTATCTAGATTATGATTATCCCAACTGAAGGGAACGGTTTGTTCGTTGAAAGTGCTATGAATGCTGATGTAAAATGGCTTTGATGATTTCTTTAAGGCGAAATGAAAATTGCCGGCTTGAGTAGCCTGGTCCAGGCTTGTTTCTGCCTGAAAGTGCCCCGCGTTGCCAAATTCTGCCATGATATCTAGTGTTAGGCTATCTGTCTTTGGTCCTGTACCTATGTTACCAGTTATGATAATTGGGGCGGTTTTAAACTGGGCTTTTGCAATTAGTGTGTTTGTCAGGACTGCGAGAAGCAGAAGAATTGTTTTATTTACTTTCATGATGATTTGATTTTTATCTTTCGTTTTGTGTTATTCCTGAATTTGCAATCACATCATTTGGGATGGGAAAGGTGTATTTGTTGCTGTTGGGTGTTAGGGTGTAGTTGGTATTGTTAACGTTATGGGTTATGGTTTTTTGGAATCTTGGATCCAGGTTCAGACGTCTTAAATCTGACCATCTAATGTTTCTAAAGACGAGTTCTTTCCTTCTTTCTTTGAGAATGATGTCCAGTGCTTCTTCCGGTGAACTGGCGGTCAGGTTCTGGAATTGGCCTTTTTTAAAGCGTTTTGTTAGTAGCACATTCAGGGTTTGCATGGCTAGTGCGGTCTTGCTGTTCCTGGCCTGGCTTTCGGCCAGGATAAGGTAAACTTCATCTGTGGCTATACCTCCAAAAACTTCGTAAGTGCCGGTATAACTTCCTTTGAAATTGAAAATGCCTTCGGTTGATTTGAAATAGATGCCTGGGCGGAGGTCATTGTCTGCGTAACTATTGTATAAGGCTGGGTCTATGCCTGTGAGGGTAGAACCGGAAAAGGTATAGGAATAGTTTTGGACAGCGTAATACAATACTTCCGGATTGTTGTTGCTTAATGCCGGGAGTATTGGGTAATCCATGTTTGGATTTAAGCTGTTGAAATCCAAAAGACGGTTTTCAAGTGCCAATGATTGGCTGGCATAACTTTCTGCCTGAATGTAGTTTTCCATGGTGAGTGCTGTTTTGGCTAGCAGGGCATAGGCCGAAGCTTTCGCTGGTCTTGTTTTGTAGGCCGTTTGAACAGGCAAGAGATTTACTGCGCTTTGCAGATCTGCATTGATCTGATCGTAGGTTTGTTGTAGGGTTCTGCGAACGGATTTTGCTTGTACATCTGAGGTTAAGCGAAGTGGTAATCCTAATTGCTGATTTGCTGTTGCTTTTTGATAAGGCACGGTAAATTGCTGGGCAAGGTTATAGAGGGCAAAAGCACGGGCAAAGAGTGCGGTACCCTTGATCTGGTTGTAGCTTTGGCTGTTTGAGGCTAGACTGGTATTACTGGCTAATCCATCTAAAACGATATTGGCATAGAAGATTTGTTGGTAAGGTTTGTTCCAGTCTGACTGGCTTTGGCCTTGATAAAGGTCATTAGCCCAGGTGTAGGTATTCTGTTCGACCGGAACGGCGTAAGTAAAGCCGTCATCTGCGAGGTAGATGTCGTCTGTGGCCAGTTCACTTAAGAGCAAAGTATGGTTAAATACCTCGTTGCTGTTGTCTAAAATGGCCTGGAAATCGGCCAGTGTGGTGGGCACTAGAAAAGCTTTGTCTGGCTTTTGCTCTAAAAAGTCCTTTTTACAAGAGGTGATGATCAATGTCATGATCATAGCGGTGTATATAAGTTTATGTTTCATTTTTCTTTGATTAAAAGGTTATAGGTCTATTTTACATACAAGGCTAAGCGTTCTTGGTGGCGGGCCGCTGAGCTGATAGTCTGGATCCAGGTTAAAATGATTGGCTTTCCAGATCAACCCGAGGTTATTTGCATATAGGTAAAATTGGATGCCTGTGCAATTCAATTTGGAGACGATGTTTTTTGGAAGGGTATAGGCCAGGTTGATGTCTTGTAGCCGGATATGGTCGGCCCTATCCACCAGCACGTCTGAATAGGTGTAGAAGTTTTGGCGCAGGTAGTTTGGGGTAGCTGGCATAGAGGGAACGATGGTGCTGAGTTCACCGCCGGGTTTCTGCCAGCGTAAAAGATAATCTCCGTGACTTCCAATTCCCTGGGCTACAGCCCCGAAGTTCACGGTGTTCTTTCTGAAATAGTAACCTAAGCGGTAAGCGATATTGGCAGAAAGGGAAATGTTTTTGAAAGTGATGGTGTTTCTTAATGAACCAAAAAAAGTTGGTGTGGCAGGGCCATTATACACCAGATCATTTATGGTTTGGCTGGTCAATATGCCATAATAGTCTTTGCTGATCTGACCATTCAGATAACCTCTCGGATCTCCAGTTTGCGGGTCCAGTCCTGCTGTTTTATTGCTGAAGATCGACAGCAGAGGCTTGCCAGTTAAGGGTTGCCCAAATGCTGATAAGTAGGTGTAGGGCGGGCTATCCAGGTTGTATCTGGTTACAATGGTTTGGGAATAACTTCCAATAAAGGCGGTTGTCCATTTAAGCTGGCCGTTTGTATTCAGGGAGTTTAGATTGAGGTCTATGCCTTTGCCTTTTGTGGCCGCATTATTTCCTGTAAAAGTAGTGATGCCAGATGTAGGGTCTATGACAGAGGTTCCAATGAGATCTGTTCCTTTTTTCTGATAAAACTCCAGTGTGCCGCTGATGCGGGCGTTTTTGCTACTAAAATCTAAGCCGGCATTCCAGACCTTGACCCGTTCCCATTTTAGCGTAGGATTGGGTGGATTAGTGATACTGGCAAAAGGCAAACCTGTGTTTGGATAGTTGTAATAATAGTTCTGTGCTGTGGCGTTGGTTAAGGCAGATAGGTTTTTATAGACATTTCCATTTGCGCCATAGGTTAAACGCAGTTTAAGGTAGGGCAGCCAGTCTGCATGGTAAAAGCTTTCCTGGTTGATGATCCAGCCTAAGCCCAGGGAGTAAAGCGGTGTGCCCTTTTGATTGGCTTTTACACCAAAGAGATTGCTTTGATCTAGCCTTGCGCTGGTGGAAAAGAGATAGCGATTATTATAGGTGTAGGCTGCATTTGCAAAGTAGGAAAGGTAGCGGTCTGTCAATTCCTTTTCTGTATCAACATAGGGTATAGCTGCGGTATAGCCATGAAAGAAGTATTGGGGAAAGCTGCTGAGGTAGCTTACCGGGTTGATTAAGGCATGTTCTTCATCGTAACCATAATTTCTGTTGGTATTGGACAGACTTTGTTGCTGCCTGATTTCATATCCGGCAATGGCCGTGATTTGATGTTTTTCTTTGAACATCTGGTTGTAGTTGAGCTGGCCCCTGAAACTGATGTTATTGGTGGTGTTGTTCTTTAAATCCATAATACCGCCCATTGGTATGGGATAAGCCAGGGAATTATCGCTGTTGATTTGTGTGTAGCTGTTGATCAAGTTCCTTGTGAAATAGGACTGCAGACTCTGGTTGTTTCTTTCCCTGGTTTCGGCATGATCGTATAGAAAAAGCCCGGATGCAATTAATTGAGGTAAGATTTTATAGCTTAGGCTGGCATTGACCCTGAATTGGTTTAACCTGATGTTGTCATTTGTGTAGTTCAGTTCATCCAATGGTTTATAGTTCCAGTCCAGTAAGCCATTATCCGTTGCGCTGTTTTTAAATGCAGGTCTGAAATCGCGGATGACAGTTAAGGCATTCCCCTGATCATCTGCAAGCCTGGCATAAGGGTAATAAATGTCTGTTGTTACGTTATTGTAACTGGCATTGTATAGAGTAGGTGCATTATTGGTATTGGATTGGATAAAATTGAACTGGGTACTGAATTCTAGTTTATCCTTAAAAAGCTTAGTACTTTGATTGGCGTTGAGTGTAATGCGGTTGTAGCTGGCAGGCTTAATATTTCCTGTGTTTTTGTCCAGACCGGCAGAGAGGTAATAGTTTTGCTGCTGGTTGCCCCCGGTCAGGCTGATGGCGTATTGCTGGTTGAAGGACTTTTGCAGAAAGTACTTTTCAAGATCCTTGCGGGTGTCGTAGTTCTTTAGAGCTTCAATTTGGGCGTCTGCAGTTGCAGGAGCAAGAAGTCCATCACGTTTGGCGATAAGTAATTCAACTACTGGTGTCAGAGAAGCATGGGTAGTTGAGTTTTCGGTATCGCTGTAGTATCCTTTTTTGAATAAGGACTTCTCAACCTCGATGAAGTCAGCAGAACTCATTTGAGGTTGATAAAACAAATCTGGTTTGTTGCCCAGGCTGAAGTTGGTGTTAAAGCTGATTTTGGGGGCCTGGTTTGAACGTCCTTTCTTTGTGGTGATGACGATGACGCCGTTGGCAGCTTTTGCACCCCAAATAGATGCGCTTGCGGCGTCTTTGAGCACGGTGATGCTTTCTACATCGTTCGGATTGATGTTGTTCAGGTCGCCGTCATACGGAAAGTTGTCTATCACTATAAGTGGATTGGCGTTGCCCATAATGGTGCTTTGGCCGCGGATGCTAAGCTGGCTTTGTGAGCTGTAGAAATTGAAATTGGAGTTGTTTTTACTGAAGCTGAGACCTGGAACCAAATCTTCGATTCTGTTCAGGATATCTGTGCTGACCCGTCGGTTCAGATCTTTATTGCTCAGCTGAGTGAAGGAGCCTGTAGCTCTTTCTTTGGGTAGGGTTTGGTAGCCGGTAGATACGATGCTGACTTCTTTCAGGTTTTGTTCTGGTTCTATGATGGAGGCTTTCGCTGGTGACACTTTTATTGTGTCTGTGGTTTTAACTGTTTTGTGCTTTTTCGGTTTTGCTGGCTTCTGGGCATAGGCGCTAAAATTTAAGCAAAGCGTGGCCATTACGATGGTTTTTATCGTTTTATTCATGTGATATTTGGTTAGTTATCTATTCCTTGGTTTATGGAGTTTGTTCTTGATATGTAGTGTAAATTGCTTTTAGTAAATCGTCAAGATTTTCGTAGAAAGACACGAGGTTTAGCCATTCGTTTGCGTTTATTACTTCGGTGGGCTTTGCGGCTGTACTGAGCTTAAATAGCTTCCATAGCAAGGACTGGCTCTCTTCCAGGTTGTAATCCTTAAAGAAATTGATGATTTGTCTATTGTTAAAGCAATTACAGTTGTTTGTTGTCTCCATAAAGAGTAATCATTTGGAAAGATTTATTTGATAATAAACTGAATTCTGGGGCGATTATTTGTGTTCGGAATGTTAATCTGGGGGACAGATTATTAAGGTGTAATTGATCATATGAATTGTGTTGGTTAATTGCTTTGCAAATGATATGATAATGTTGGAGGGAACTCCAAAATTTTGGAGGAGGGGAGTTTGTTTTGGTTTGTGGGGCTTTAAGGCGGTTGATGAGGCCTTGCGGCCAGCGCCGCGGGTAAGGCAAGAAGAGTGAAAATTTTGGTTAGATTTCATCTCTCATTTTAGTTATTGAATTAAAATGAGTCTTTTGAAGTAATTAGGATGCACTATAGCAGGCTCTAAATACCGCATTGCTAGGCTTCTGACGGCCCTTGAAACGGATTTACAATAGAGCCCATGACGCTATAGTGCACCACTAAAAGTACACAAAATATTGCCATGGGCATTAATCTATTGTCCCGTTCATTTGCAACTGTCAGAATTTAGCAATCGAGACTCTTAATTAATACCTCATATTTCGAAGCATTTGATATTTTATAATTCTTTAGTTAATCATCTAAATACTATTTATATCACATGTAAATATAACCAACAAATCTCAGTTTGGCAAATTATTTGAATAATTTATATGACGGATTGTTTCATTTTTTTATTGGATGAAAAATGAGGACAGTTTAAACTATTCAGAATCAATAAGTGAACGGATTTTATTAATCATGAAAAATAGTGGTTTGACAATAGCTGGGTTCTCTGAGATTACCAAAGTATCTGAAAGTCATATTTATGCATTGGTTAATGGTAATAGAGAGCTAACAGGGGCTATTGCAGACAAATTAGGAATGCCTTTTAATTTAAAGGGTTGGCAGCTTCTAAAGTTAGACTATAAGATACCTAGTAATTTCAACAGATCAATTGTCTTGATAAATTTCAAGAAAGAATTTAATCAAAATTTTGAATATTTTTATAAGACAAAAAATAGTAATAAGGCTTCATATTTTATAGAATATGATTTTATAAATAGCTCGCTTTTTGATACGCCCGTTTTTCTATGGGAAATAATCTTGGAGCTCGATAGAATCGGAAGGTTATATGCTAGTAAAGATTTATCTCAAATCTTGCATTATCTTGTTACCAAAGGAAAGCTTAAAAGTGAAAAACACCCTATGAAATTGAAGGGGGGCGGATATGGTTCTAGGATTGTTGAGGTATACTTCAAATGAGTATTTAGATAAGAATGATATACCATAAATTGATACTTCAAAAGTTTCTGAACTCGTTAAAATATTAGACACTGATTCAAAAGAAATACTCGATTTCTAATTTGGTAACAACAATCTTTGTGTATTCAAAACAAATCTATTAGCAGATAGGCAATCTCCTATCAAAATTGATAAGAGAGTTCCCAAACTGCCTATCTTTATGCAGTTTCAATTTACAAATTATTTTATAAATAATTACATCAGAGGAAAATGGTATTGTTCAGTTAAATTCCGCCTGAGATTATTTTTAATACATAGCCTATTGCATTGAATAATTATGATAGGTATACAATTTTATAATACCCAAGATAGAAGTCAGATTAATGACTAGAAGATTATGAGTCTTCTAGCCTAGCCGCTCTTATATGAGGAAAAATATGCTTTTCTGACTTACAGGAGCAATTTGCAAACTATTTTTCAAATTGCAAAATTTTGATCCGTTATGTATTGTTACGGTTTTACCGAGAATTTGAAATGACATCTAAGAAGATTGTAATTCCAATTTGGTACTGTTAGGAAAATCTCAGGGAACAATTTTTACGCAAAGAACAAATAATGATCAACAACATGCTTTTCTAATACTTTAGGGTCAATGTCTTCTTCTGAAGTTCTCTCTAGAAACTTGCTGATGTCAACAAAGTTCGGCGGTTTTCCAGCTTCTGTTCTTTTTGTGATCTCACCAAAATAAGCTGCCCTTGCAGGCAATGGCGTGATACAAGATCGAACTAATAATTCCGGCCAATTAAGGCCAGTCAGATCCTGAAAAAAGACTGCATTCATCTTCAAACGTTCCTGAACTTCCGTAATCTTGTTCAAATAGGATCGGGTACTTGACTGGTTGCGGTGAGAACCGTCCGTTAATATTTCTGATGGTTGAAGGAGGTCCGTTAACGGTGAGTTAAAGATATCTGGTAAGAGCTCAGCAATTAAATGGTTCAGGTCGATCAGCAATTTGTTAAGATCAACCTTAAGGGTTTGAGGGTCAAGTTTACGATAAAGATCATAAAACTTATGGATCAAAATGAGCGCCTTGTTAATATTGTAGATACGAACGAAATAAACGTTCCACAGCTTAGTATAGTGTAAGATGAACCCTTCAAGTTCTTTATGTTTAGGATCTTTGGTGATGGTAGCAATCAACCAAGCGATCAGTTTATTGGTGACGGGATTGTTCTTTCCGTCTTCCGCCTCCCACTCGCCAGGCGAAAGGTCCAATATTCCTGTAAAATATTGCTTAAGAAAACCCTTCGTCAAACTGCTATCGTGTAAGGGTACTTTTTGTTCAAAAAATAGACTAAGTGGATGTTCGCGGAGATCTAGCTGACGCACTATTGAACGTCCTAAGTGATCATTTATAGACTCTGCATGTTGGTCAAGAAATATACTGTAAAGCAGGAACTCTTTTTCCAGGGGACCGAATATTTCTAAAAGCTCTTGATAAAAAGTGATCTTATTTTGGACATTGGCCTTTATGCCTTCATAATAAAACCCCATACGCCGGCGGGCTTCCACCTTGCTGGTAGCAATATATCTCATTTCTTTTTCCTTACCTGCCAGTCCTCGCAACGGGCTATAGAACTCACGCCTCAGGAAGTGCTCATTATTTTGACTAAAGCTCATTTCAAACTCGGCATTAGATCTTTGAAAAAACCGTTCTGCGGATCGATCAACACTTGTCTGTCCAAGTAAATGTTCCGGTGTTCACAAGACGTCTCACTTACCAGACCACAGGCAAAACAAGAAGCGAGGTTTAGTTCAAAAAGTCCTTGACCTTCAGACTTCCAGCATAGCGGATCACTGTTGCAGATCGTGGCCCGTACCAACGCACTGCGAAGCAGGTCGTTAAAATTGCCTTCTCGGGTTTGTGCTATCAATCCGCCCATGCTACCTTCAGCCCCTTCCGCTGTATAGATGAGACAACCATACATTTTGGTATTGTCATCGTTCGATAGGAACAACCGTTCCGAAAGTGATGCAGTTGGGTATCCGCAGCGAAATTCCAGTTCGCGCATGACCAAATGGGAGAAGGTATGCACCATATACAGTTGCCGGCCACCGCTTTCTGCGAATAATTTGGCACCCGTCGCGAAGCGATTACGGTTTCTATCGAATAATTTGCCAAAACGTCTCGGATCAGTACTCCAATCGTCGATCATAGATTGGTCAAAAGCAAAAAAGATGCCTTCGCCGAAATTCTCTACTACGGGATAAGCAAGAATCTCTTCCGGCCTTGACCGGAAAATATTTCTGTTCAAAATATCAGATGACTCCGTTTCGTATGGCTCGACACGAGAAAAATCAAGCTGAGCGGAGGTAATCTTTAATCGGTCTATTCTTAATATCCGATGAAAATACGGACTGAACATGGAATCTAAGTTTGAGGTTACATCGTTCACTAACAGATCTTTCCTAGATATATTGATCAGTTCCAATGCCTTGTTTGCCAGTGCAGAAAATTCCTGATACCGGAACTTGATGTCGCGGTCGTCGTCATCATTTACCTGAATATTTGCATTCAGGGATGCTTGTAATGCTTCGATCTGCTGTTGAAGGTCTCCGCAGATCGCGAATTGTCTATTGTTAATGGCTTGTTGCAGTTCAATATCCAGATTGCGGATCTGCAGTTCACGTTCGTCCGCGAATAGTTCCTGAGGCATGAAAATACTGGTTAGGACTCTTGAAAAATAAAGATTATTCCCAGTCGCTAATGCGATCCGGGTGTCGTCACGCCGGCAAGGCTCCGCACGGGGAAGAGTTCTTCTTATATCATTCTTTCCGTAGTAGTTTGCCGGTGGGCCGGTTTCTGATTCCCAAGGTTTATGACCCGGACAGATGACCTTTATGCTCATGATACCTTTAAGGGAAATACCTCTGTCACACTCGCAACCTTGGGTATTGCACCTCAACCATTTCCCATCAAACCCTGTAGCATTCGCTGCGGTTTCACTGATCTGTATGTCAGGACGATCGCAGCATCCTTGCATATTGTAAAGGTCGACCGGATTGTTGAGATCATGCGGCTGAACAGTTCGCCAGCGCAAAAATCTTGACCAGGGAAAATCGCTGATATGTCCATTCTTACACAATAGCACGATATTGTCTTGTTTAAGCGGGATGGTCGCCTCCGCTGTGTTCCCATTCTTTTGGAACGATAGCCGATACTTTGGCGGAAAGAACTTGTCGTGGTCTGTTCCCCAAAGGGTGTGCCATTGCTGATAGGTTTTCAAATGGTCTCTTCGGTCAAAGAAGTTCTTAGGTAAGAACTGACTGTTCACTGCCAGGTATGTTCGGCCATCATCGATCGTGCGATAGAAATCGTCTATCTCTATGTTCGGCACGAGGGTAAGAAATAAGAGATTCTCAATCTCTTTGCTACCTTTGAGTTCCCTGAGCAAACGTTCATCGTTGGAGAAATAGATTCCGTCAAGTCCTGCCTGCGTTTTGACATAAGGTTCCGGATCCGCCTTGAGCTGTAAGGCCTGTTGATACAGCTCATTGACCTTGATCAGGAAACCCCACTCTTCGATACAGGAGATGATAATACTTCCGTATCCCGTGTGAATGACCGAACCTGGTCCACCATAAGCAGACAACAGTTTATACTTACTTATTGCTTCGTTAGCCTGTCTATTGATTGCGTCTTTTTTTGCCATTGTGTAAGGTTTATTGTTGTACCGTCTTGATCACAACCGAGGGGGCTATTTCCCGAAGTGATTCTTTAACATTCCAGTTATTATCCAAAGCCTCATTATTCCGTGGCGCGTAAAGCGAACTTGGCGAGACCGCATCCCGGTATTTAATATCAATACTAGGATCTTGTTCACTAATCCGCGACAACCACCTCGTCACTAAAAGGTCGTCTAACTGAAGGTCGATGTCTTTCAGTTCTTCCTCCGTGATAATCCCTTCTATGTTGCTGCGAATACCTGCAGTACGAGTCTTGAGATGTTCGTTCAGCTTCAAAGATCGTTCAAAAAGTTCACGCATGGAGAGCATGACCTTCTGCTTGACTGCAACGATCTTCTGCATATCGATCGTACGGGCATCGTCATTGTTCAATAATCCGAGTGAAGCATTGTGACGGATGATCACGGCCAGGTACATGGCGAAGTAACGGTCCAGTGCTTTATTGGCGAATGGGGTCACGGATATAGGTTCCACATAACTGTAGAACTTTTCATGAAACTCCCGAAAACGCTGGTAATGAGAAATGTCCCTTGAGCGAAATGGATGATGGACTGTGAATACAATACCCTCTTTCTCCCTGGCAACCCGGCTGGATGCTTGGATGTACTCTGCCGTGTTGCGAGGCATAGAATTGATCAGCATCGTATTGAAACGGGAAACATCGATGCCTACAGAGATCATATTGGTGGCAATAACAAGCTCAGGAGGAATCTTTGTTTTGGTAAGCTCCCAAGTGTTTTCGATCGCTGAAAGGTTGGATTTTACCTCTTCACCTGAAAGCCGTCCAGTAAGCTCGGAATCACGTATTTCCTCATTTCTTTTGATAATACGGTTCAGCAAGTTCCATGGCATGGTGTTCTTGATGATTAGACGGAGATCACCAGGTAGATAGTGAGTCAGCTGTGATTGGGTCTTGCCCACTTCTTTCAGACTATTGAAATAGGTTAGTACCGTATGATAATAATCGAATGCTTTTTTATATTCAACATATGCCGGACCTTCACCAAAAATCTCGTCATAACTAAAACGCTCCAGCATGAACTTTACCCGGTGCGCCAGGCATATCGATGCTAAGCGTAGCTGCATCCATACCTGCGTCTTGCCTACTGGCAAAATCCCAACGTAACGCCGGTTAGACGCATATTCCGTCACTTGATCGGGACGCCGTTTATAGAATGAAAAAAATGCGTCGTCACAAGTGATGCCTTGTTTTGGAAAGATTTCGCAGCGACGGTCAAATAAGGCAAATATCTGTTTGTCCGTGTTACGGGTCGTAGCCGTTGAGGTAATCACTTTAGGTCGGACCAGCATGGAACCGGAACGATAGGAACAAAGTTCGTCCACGCTTTTTTCAAAAAGACCAACTGCTGACCCTAAAGGACCCAATAAAAGGTGAAGCTCATCTTGGATAATCAACTCAGGAGGAATACGGTCGTATTGATAGCCTTTTCCGAGTAACCGCCTGGAATCCTGGTTCCGGTCCTGTGATCCGGTCGCTATCTTATTGGCCAGCGCAGCAAATTTATCTACCGTTCCGAAAAGCAGGGTCGGTGGGTATTTATAGATATCTTCATCAAAAAGACGGAGCGGAAGACTTTTATTTTCGTTTGGCCGTCTGGCATTGAAAGTGCAGCCTGAACTATTGCACATGATCGTTAACTTTTCATTAATACCGTAACGATCTCGGTCAGGTTCGATATTCGGCAATGATTGATCTTTAAAGAGCGCTCCGCCACACCAAGGGCATTCGGTATGGGGCAGACTGGTTGTGATCGGTTTGTCCTCACGAACTTGTTGGGCGATTTGGTTCAATGCCTCGCGCATCTCGCTCCATTTGTTGGGCAACGATCCCCGGCCGACAAACAGACCGATGGTAATCCGCTCCGATCCTAAGGTTTTCGCTCCCGGTAATGGGAACTGATCCTTTCGGATCGCTTCCAGCGCACAGATCAATAGCGTTGCGCGCTGAAACTGCTGCAGTGTTAGCAAACGCAGGGTATAACGCATCAGCACCGTAGTACCGCCACCTCGCTCGCTGGGTTGCGAGAACCGTCGGTACGCGATACAGAAAGCAATTATGCCCAGATACGATTCGGTCTTGCCGCCTCCGGTCGGGAACCAGACCAGGTCTGCAAGTTCATTCCGTTCCGGCCAGCCAATACCGAAAACATCGGTAACGGTGTGATCATCTGTTGCCGGCTGTACGAAGGCATCCACATTCAACAAAATGAAAGCCAACTGAAAGGAACGCCACTTATATTCTTTATGAAGCGTTATCTGCCGATAAAAATCTACATTGTTCTCGCTTGGTATGAAGGGTTGGTGGTCACCTTTTTTAGCGGCTTTGATCATTGATCCATGATGTAGCTGCATGAACATAGCCGTATTCATCACCCGAAACGCTGCGAACGCTTTGTCATCTCCGGCCAGTAGACCGATATTCCTGAACAAGCGGTCCCGATCAGCTTCGCAGGCTCGCAATTGTTTTTCCAGCAGCGTTTTTCCCATTGCTTCAACCTCGCTCTGCGGTAGATCGTTCCATTTTACGGTGATCCAGTCCGCATAAGCGGTCACCATAGCTGTCAGATCGGATAAGATTTGGGTATCGGTCCTGGTACTGAGGGTCGAGAGATCACGTAGGGCCAATATTTGATCGTCAAAAAGTGAATTGATCGACGAACCTTGGATCTTGCTCGGTTTGAAGTCCACGTTAGGGGTGTCTTGCTGAGGCACGAACTCCGTAGCCACAAAACGCAGATCAGTTCCTGTTACTTTCCCCCATGTTACCGAAGTGTTATAGCCTTCTGCATAATCCTTGTATTCCCGGTACAAGAGTTTATTAAAACTATCTTCTTCATCGATGACCAGCAGGTTCGGAGGATTATAGGCGGTAAAAACGTTAGCCCTGATCTCCGCTACCGTTACCTTTACCCCAAAGAATGCGAGTTCATTGGCCCGGTTCTTTTTGTTAAGCTGTTCGGGTTCATCGGGCCTCAGTTCAATAACGCCTTTGTTTACAAGCACTAACTTTACATAGATCGCATCCTGTTCTTGAATATATTGAAAGCTTAAAGAAAGCTGCGGAAAACCGGTAATCTCAATCTCTCCGCGCTGAATGTTCGATCCGTCAAAGGCGGGAAGCGCGAATTGAACATTATGTGCGTGCGCTTCCCATATTGGCGTCGGGAAATTTCTTCGGGAAGAAGCCCTGTAGATCGCTTTGAGCTCGTTCACGTGCTGCTTAATCTGTTGATATATCTCCAAATTTTCAATAAGCGTGCGCAATTGTCCAAAATTATTCTTGTCTTCTAGCAATAGGCGCTGGATCTCATCTAATAAGTTACCTTCGTAAAGTTTAATGGTCGGGTAATCGGTATTGTCGTAGGTCTTATTGGCCTCCTTGAAAAATTCCTTGTCTGGGAACAGCGTTTCGATCAAAGGGACAACCGTATCACGCAATAATTGGTCGAGATGGATATAATCGATTGCGTAAAGATGTTGGTTAATGTCTATGCCAGGTAATAGATATATAAATAAGTTACCATTCAGTTCAACTGCACCAAAGATTGTCCGGAACCTATTGCTGATAATCTCGATCATTTGATCTTTATAGCGCTCGATCCATATCCCGAGTCTGCGCTGCTGGCTTTCGTGTTGCCTGATCATTTGATATTGGCGGAAACTGACCTTCACGAGTAACGCGTTTTCCAGTTGGCTGCCCGAGCTCAACGCAAAAGAAAGTCCGCAGGTATTCGGGTAGTTCTGGTTCTTACTGGAAATACTTTGTTCGTGATCATCATTGAAATTTTCATCATCGGCCTTGGATATAATATCTTCGTTCACTTCATCAGGGTTGTCGGTCTCATATTGCTGGGTTTCTAGCTCAGCAGCCTCCTCTGCGGTGACAGAAATAGGAAAAAGTATGGCAGAACTATATTGATAGGCCGGTAGTTCGGCTATCACCTCGTTCTCATTGAGTGATGCGTCACAATGTTCGAGGGCTTGGCCGTGAAAGTCGTTGGTAACCCAATCCGCAGTGAACATCAGTCTCTTATTGAATGCGCCTGGCCCGATGATCTGAGCTTGGACGAATGCTTCTAGGTCGTTCCTTTTTTCTATAATAGGGTCTTGTGATACGCTCATAGGTTTATGTCGTTAATCTGTTCTATTTTTTCGAGGGTGATCTTATCGCAAATCTCAGTAATCAGCGCGATGGCATCCTTTTTATTCTCTTTAACACTCAGGCTAGATTCCGGAAGCAGTGCGAGCATTTCCGTTACTCGATCGAGAACGCTGTCGCTTACATTGATGCCAAAACTGCTGGTAGCGATCATCAGTTCAATGATACGGGAATAGGTGGCCTTGAGCGAGTTCATATCTTCCCGGCATTTCACCGCATTCCAAGCCATAAGGCTATCAGTGATAAGTAACCGATCACATATAATCATCCAGTCTTTCTTGGCTCGGGGCATATGCAGTTCACCGGCAGTTTCGTTGATGGATAGGTAATCCTTGTCGAACGTCTGCTTGGAAATAGAGAGCCCGTCGCTTTTTAACCCATCAAAAATGGCCGTATCGTAGGCTTCGAGTGCTCTTAGGCCTTGGTGCCAGTTTCGGGCTTTCTCTGACAGGGTGACCATTTTGTCGATCATTTTTTTTTGGTCTATGTTCTTGATCACCTCGTCTAGGGGCACGAACAGATCACCTTCATCGAGCACCGCGGCGATCGTTTTGATCAATGAGCCGTTCTGATTGACCAGCACGGGCGCATTAGGTCGAAGTGAAAATCTTTGTTTGTCGGTGCTGATATCAATATGATTTGGCAAATGGCGATCAAAGGCAACTCTTTCTCTAGCAGCTGCACGCTCGATGAGCTCAGCAGGTAAAAGGTCAATGGTCATTTCGGTCTGTTCCTCAGGGAGCTCTTCATCGTCGTTGACCGATATCGTACTATTGAACTGTTTCAGCGCCTTCCTCGACGAACTTAGTACAGTTTCGCTCAAAGCAGTCCAATTCTCTGACCGATGAGTGTACAATGGATCAAGACGCGCGCGTGCTCCGCCCATAAATGCATCAAAATAATATTTTAGCGTTAAATAACGCACGAATGGCTGATATGTATAGAACAAAAAGTCAGGAACGATGATCTGAAATCTTTCTTGATCATCTCCTAGGACGATGTTGTTCAACAAAACAATATTGAACGGATCCATCAGATGAACGCGGCCACCCTCGGCTAGTACACGCTCGATCTCATCATTCAGCACGACCTGCCTGAAACGTTTGATCAGCTGTTCTTTCAATGACAAGATCACTTCTGAGTGCATCATGGATCTGGGCAGCACGAGCGTGCCCTGGTCGTCTGAAGGCAAGAAATTGTCGACCCAGTTCAGCTCGTAAACACGTTGGATAATATCCAGAGCGTCTTTCAGCAGTTGGCCGGTTACTTCTTGGTAATCTTTCTTGAATCGCTCTTTCCAAAATGCGATCGGAAGTCCCTGATGAATGCATAATAACCATTTGACAGGAAAGGGGTTGGAAAAAGTGTTGAACTTGGATTTGTTCCACTCATATTTCAGTGTGCGAATGCCAGTGATTAGTTCTGGATCACAATAGGTTGTTATGACCGAGAAACGGTCTATGACCTTAGTAACGTCTGTTTCCTCACCCAAACCGATCTCCGATCTTGTCAAGATCAGCTCATGAGCTTCTATTTCTCCATGAGCAAAGCGGTTGGAAAGGGCAACGCGAAATATCTTTGAGCGTCCACGAAACTCGTTGATCACCGATTCACTGATGTTGACATGATAAGGATAAGTGAACACGATACACCTCCGTAGGTCGGTTTCAAGCAGCGCATCCAACACATCATCCCGCTTATCATTGTCATTTCGAAAATCCTCTGTAACGAGCGTTCGGGCGAAAGCTTTTTCTTCCAGGTCTTGCCGGGTCTGTTTGATCAATAAGGTCAGGTCCTGTTCCAGATCGAACTTTACGGCATATGGTATCAGGTTGTGCCTGCCAAGCACCATCATGATATCGAACACATCTGCGAGCAGCTCGTTCCTACGACCAACTTTTTCAATGTCGAACAAAGGAAGAAAGCGATCAGTGGATAAACAAATATCTTTCCCAAAACGATGTGTTCTAATATCTGAACGCCAGTGTTCAATCAAAAAATCGTTGTTCTTTCGCTGATATCGATCAGCAGTCTTATAGGTCAAGATATCGAAAAGGCCGTGTCCTGCAATGTCGGTTGCCGGTCCGCTAGCTGCGGTTCTGATTAATAGGTCCAGCCAATATTGGTATTCGACCAATGAACGGATGATGTCCTTCTTGTAATACGGTACCTTTAAGACGAGCTCACTGATACCTGACCCTAACCATTGATGATACCAATTGCCGACCAAGGATAACAATTGCTCCTGCTCCGGCACAAAATGGTTCCGCTCTTTCATGACCGTGAGCACGATCTGATGCATTATTTCATATGTAATCTTTTTCATCTCCACAGGACACATTTGAATGAATAGATGGCGCGGGTGACCCCGATATAGCTCTCTACTTTTGAACGATCATCAAAACAGTTGGTGATCAACAGTATATGCTCCGCTTCGAGCCCTCGAAACTTGATGGGTGTGGTATACCTGACCTTAAGATTCTTGATATTGATGTTGTTCTCCGTAAGTTCCTCAATGGAACGGCTAAAATAGTCATTGACCAGCTTACTGAACTCACCAAGCAGTTGATATCCGACCAAGATCATAAATTTTGAAGGTTCTTGTTGAGCTTTCTCGATCAGATCTTTCAGTGTCGTTAAACGTGTCACCAGATCGGTAGCTGGAAGACATAATTGCGCATGGTCCTCTAACAAACGTTTGTATTGACCGCTCTTTAGAAGCAGAGCCACATCGCCGATACGCTTGTTCTGAGTACAACGCCAGTTTGTGTCGAACAGATAATGAGCAAATCTGCTCTCCAGTAAAAAGTCCGCATACCAGTCGATGTCTTTGAAGTTCTGAATAATGGCTTGTTCCGGATCGTAAAGTATCAGGCATTTGGGGTTGTCCAATGCTTCTACCTCATCGATCAACTGGTCAAGTCCTTTATCAAAGAATTCCTGTGCCTCATCAATGATCAGGAAATCGAGGTGTTCTTTGCTGATCGTCGCGATCATATCGGGATGGTAGATGCGAAAACTGATCAGGTTAGGGTCAAGTTTATATTCTTCACAGATTAGATGGCGCATTCTGGCGCGAAGAAGCTGATTGGCACAAAGATAGACTCCTTTGTGCTGTTTGATGAGGTTTTCGGCAAGGAACTTGGTAGCCAGCACGGTCTTACCGGTGCCGGGCCCACCTTGAACCATCACTCTTCTATTCCGGCGGAGCCCCTTCAGTGTCTCATAGTTCTCTTCCAGAATGATCTCGTTTTTGATCCTATCGGGGTTAAAGCCGTAAGTGTTCTGCGTAGGGAACAGTTCAGAACGGAGCCTGCTAATATCCTTTTTTGTCAATACTGGGAACTGTTCCCATGCCCTCGTCTCTATGCGATCTTTTGGGGTATGATTGTGGAGTTGTTCGATAATACTTCGGCGCGAGCTTTTGGCTAGTTTCACTAAGAAATCAAAAAAAAGCATGGTCCTGGCGTGATCTGAATCCTTTTTATCTAGATCATTCTTCGAGAAGAAAAGGTAATCGTATGCGGACAATTGTGGGCCTCTGAGAACAAAGTTGGCTTCATGTGGAAAAATGACTGCTCGGTAAACAAATGGAGATGAATCGATCAGCGCTCTCAAGGAATGCACATATTCTTTGGCCTGATTAAAAGGGTTCTGCGCCTCGTATCTGTTACTCCTATCCCTGCTTTCATATGAATAGAACACATCGTTACTATCGACTTCGATCGCACCTCCTTTGACCTCGATGACGAGCAAACCAAATTTGCTTAGTACCAGGAAATCAATCTGTCCTTCTACCTTATTCTCGCTAAAAGGGTGGGCAGAAAGGTTATAATTATGCTTGACATACCAGTTCTCGTCCTTCAGTAGTTCATGATCGTTGAACTTCATTAATTCCTGATAGACCCATATTTCACCGTATAACGGACTTTTGTCTGCTTTACATATGCAACTGGCCAGATCGTGCCGCGGGTAGTTATCAATGAAATGCACCGGCATGATCAATCTATTTCTGGCATATTAGCGACTGTACATATTTTATTGATCCCATAAAGAGCCATAACCTGACTTTGAGGAACCGCAGTCTTGTTCGGGAAAATGACCTGCTCACGTTGATCGAACAACTCTGGAATGGAATACTGCTCAATGATCGCAGCCAATCGTTCGATCAGCTTTGTCGGTTCCAAATAGTTGTTCCTATCCCGCTGTTGCTCATACATCTCCTGCATGACCGAGGAATTGGCGATAGTCTCGGAAAAACCATTGTTAATGACCTCAATGAAACGTGGGCCGTTCCGAAAGTTTCGAATTACGGGTTCTAAATCTGTAAATTTTTCATCTTTGAAGTTCATAGTTGGAAAGCCGTCCCCATTGCCATATTGCACAGAGGTCATCCATCTGAACTCGGTCTCGTCTATGTTTGTGATGTCGTAATTAGAAAGCGTTACCGTAATATTACCATGTTTGAAAGGATGTCGCCGGAACCGCGAACCTTTATTTCTTACAGGTGGGTCATTGAACAAGCCTTCTTTGAATGTGTTCAAGTTCTTGACACCCTTTAGTTTAGGTGTACGCCGGACGATGGGTTCAGTGATCGGAGGCAATCCGAGTGCTGACCGTACCGTAGCCGCAAAATTCCGGCTTACAGACGGACAGACCGCATTACCGGCCAAACGCCATTTAGCACCTTCGGAACCAATGAACTGGTAAGTAGCCGGAAAGCTCATTAGTGTTGCGGCTTCCCGGACCGTAGGCGTTCTGAACTCACCATTGCCATTTCTGTCATATTCAGACCGGTAAATGATCGCTTCTCTGGAGGTGCCGATCTTTGTTGCAGTAATGGTCCGGCTTGGTTTTTCCTCATTCTCTGGGAAAGACATAACGCCCATGTAGGGATGATTGACCTTCAAATGCATAGAATTCTTCCATTCAGACAAATAAAGTCCTGTATCATAAAAATGATCGGTCAATAAGGAAGTACTCAGGTTCAGTCCGGGGTAAAGTGGATCCGCGAATTGTTTGCTGGATAACGGGGCATTAGGACTCGGGAAGCAGCGCCTGATTGATCCTAGTGTTCTATGAACGGGAAGGTTAGGCATAGCAATATCAGTTGGCTCTCGATGAGTAACAGTTGGTACGACTAAACGGTCCAATCTAATGATGTCACCACTAATAGCCCTTTTTCTGGCCTGCGGTGACCCGTAATTAGCAGAATTAACGACCACGCTATGGTCTTCCATCACAATGGCAATATCATTTGCTGACTTTTGATTAACAAGCGCCCAATCATCTAGGTCCAGATCATGGAAGGTATAAACTTCAGATAAATGCGAAATGGACCTTGTTACATTCTCCATGAACCAGGCTTGTAGCTGCGAACCCCGTTTATGTTTTTTGACAGCAACGATGCGTAGAAATGCTTTGATCAATTGAAGCCCCATTGACTTATCAGCTTTTCCGGAGCGGTTCGAGTTGGAGAAGCTCACGCAAGGCGGGCTTCCAATGATAACTGTCGTGTCGGGTAAAGCTTCGATTTTTTCGACAGAAACTAAATAGTCAAGCATATTTTGGACCTGACACTCCAGATCAAAATTATGATTGAATGTATCGATGGCAGGTTTCCAATGATCAATGCCCAGTAATATTCTAAAGCCTTGCTGGCGAAAACCTTCGGAAAATCCGCCGGCGCCACAGAAGAGATCTAGTACGGTGAGTTCGTTCATTAATAGATAAGATATCAGTTAGAGGTTCAAAATATGATTTTTTATATTATTTACATTATTTATGATGTTTTTTTTGATCTCGCATTCCCAAATAGTGACCACCTGCCAAGCCAGAGCCTGTATTTGTCGTTGCTTAATTAGACCTCTATCACTTTCTTTGCGAACTTCTGCGAAGAGAAAGTTTCGTTACTTTTCGGCCTCGGTAAGTTACTCAAATGGCAGCAGTGCCAGAAACAGGCCTATGAGAAGATCGCGATATTTTTGCCGGGTAAGCAATATCAGGCCGTCCTAGTACTTTCTTCCAGTTGAGACAATACCCGATCCAGAAGTTGTCATTCGAACTAATGGTATCATTGACAGCTTCTTTGTTAATGAATTTCAGAGTGGTGAGGCCTAACTCATCATCTTTTGAAGTAACACTACTAATTGAGCTATATTGCGAAGTTGTGCCTGATCCAGCCGTGTAACCAATCGTATGTGGACTAACGTAAGTGCCATTTTTTCTATAATAGCCTTTTAGACTCGTAGTTCTTTTTTGGGCAAAAGCTGAAGTTATTAACAAAAGGGTAAATAGGAATAGTAAAGTTTTTCTTTTCATGGGATTTGTTTTTAAGTTTTTATTGTTCAATTTATTACGTTGCAAGTTGGTATTGACCTCTTCGGAATTTTCGATTTGTAGACGGGTCTTAATAGAGTATTATAAATTTTTCATGACGCTAAAATAAGTCGGCCTGATAGATAAAATTTACGGTTTCCCGTAAGATAATCGTGATGCAGATATTTTCTGTTGATGGGTAATAGTGGCTTATGATTAGAAATATTTTCTATTAGGGATTAAAATGGTGGTTTCTAAATTTCCTGAGTCAATCTCACAAGAAGGTTTGTTACAAACTCGAAATGACTACAACTAGCTATATCATTGATTACGGGTTAAACCTATATTTATATAGATAAATAGGTGCGATGATACATTTCAAATGCAGTCAATGTTCAACTACGATTCATGCGTCAGACGAGCACGCCGGCAAGCAAATGCGATGCGTTAGCTGCAGATTGATAAATACCATTCCCAAAAGATCTACTATCACAAGTTACGGAAGCGACATCCGAAAAACTCCGGTCAGCCGAGCTACAACAAGAGCCTATAAATCTGATAATTCGACGGCAGACCGCTTTTTTTCATGGGTAGGTGATAGTCTGGTAGAAAACCCGGTACAGAAGCTACTGCTATCGGTACCGCTAATCCTATGTGTGATTGCCTGGGCGGTTACTGGGCAATGGGAAATACCGCTTATGACAACTGCTGCCTGGACATTCGCCTATATCGCTGCACGCTCGAGGTTTCCGATTTTAAATGGGCTGCATAGTTTGTTTTATTACACGACTGTAGGCTTATCTCTGGTACTGATGATGTTTATATTACTCTACCTGAACATGCCAGATGGACAAATTGACCCACCGACATGGTTTGTGCATATGGACGAGTATTTCATCGAGTTCAAGACTAATTTTGGATTCCTGGAAAAGGCTTCACTATTTGTATGGGGCGCGTTATTTCTGCTCCTCCTTATTGGCAATCTACACATTGTTAAAATGCGTCTGGCAACCAGGTTTTCCAAAGTGACGGAAGTATTAAGCAAGACCAGTACCATCATTTTTGTGTTCACTAGCTTTACCTTTTTTGCGCCGCAGGTGGTTGATGCAGCTATTGACACAGTTTTAAAAAAGAAATTTAGTTATGCATTCCGCAAAGAGGATGACCAAAAGCGCAGTGGTCTTTTGTATGAAACCATCAAGGAGAGAATTAAGGCTGAATCCAAGCCGGTTGAGAATTTTACTGAAAAAATCAAGTACGATACAGAGTTGATGTCTGAGTTTACTGGTTTGGATGTCTCGGATTCTGTAAATACTCATGCAGGTATGATGCTGGCAGCAGTAAAGAATGAAACGCTCACACTTTTAGCAAGCTATCGTACGCAGTTTGAAGATGCCGGATCTGAAGAGCTGGAGGGTGTTTTACCCAAAGACCTTTTGGACGAGGAGATAGATCTTTCAGCAAAACGGGCTGAATGGAAAGCTGATAAAATCTGGGAGGAAAGGAAGGCAAAATCAAAGTCATGGGCCACTGAGCGTCGCGAGATGGTGAATCAAATGGAAGATTCTCTTTCGGAAGAAATCCTCAGGAACAAGGAAAGAAGGGCGGCAGCGGAGGCTTTGCTAGGTGAAGCTTTCGGTAGTGTTGTTCCGGGTGAAATTGGTTACCTGAAAAATGTGTTGATTGAAGTTTTTAATACAGTTGCCAAAACTAGTGTTGCTATCGATGATGCAATAAGAATGGTACAAGATGTGGTTAGTAGCGGATCGAAAGTAACTTCGGGCTTGCTTGCTGCAATTAATAAGACTTTTAAATTCAGGCGGGGTGAGATCCCTCTACCGGAGCCACCTCCGGTTATCAACCAGAACGAGACTGCGCTGTCTAATATTCCGCATTTAGATGATCCCTCAGAGACTAGCGGCCAAAAGTTTCGCATCGGTACCGCAAAATGTCTGGCTTGTAACAAGCAGGTTTCAGCGAGTTCACGTGTGGGTCAAAAGTGTCCGCATTGTGGGGTAACTTGGACAGCTGAGGTGAGAAACGAAGAATGATTATTTGAACGTGGGAATTACAAGTGCTGCAAGGGATACAATGAGTGAAAATAAAGCGAAAATGATTGCTATTTCGTTATTTTTCATGCTCCTATAGTTAAAGAAGGTAGTGGAAGCGAGTTGTTGAAATCGGCAATCTGCTAAGGCTTCCAGTCCTGTTTTTGTAATTCGCATGGAGGTGTCTTCTTTTACTTCAACCATTCCTATATAGGTCAAGTAGGTAACGGCTGTGTTGATATCTGCTATTGTTGCATTCCATTTTATCTCTTCATTTATGTAAGTGGTTAATGTATAAAAGAGGTTTTGAGGAAGGTAATATTGCCCATCAACTAATGCTTCAAGTATTATAGAATATAAATGATGCTTTCGATAGGTTGATAATCCGTCTTTGGAGTTTGTGCGTAATGAAATAGACATATTAATGAATTAGCGTTGAGTGATTTGTAAACCTACATAATTCATTTGAAATGGAAACATCGTACTTGTTTGATATTCTTCTGCATAGCGCGATGCTGAGACTGAATAGTTTCATTATACAGGTTTGTTTAGGTTAATTTCTCTGCCACTTGGATATTCTTAGAAGGTGGGTTTTGTGGTGTTTGATTTTTTTCTGTATAAGGAAGAAAACAAATACGGTGTATATACAATAGGGAATGGACAATAGGACTGCCACAAAATATTGAGCACATTTAAGACTACTGGTTGCAAATAAGGCCATGAGGATGCTAATGTGGAGACCACTGATCAGAAACAAATTTCTTTGTTTTGTGCTAATGATGTAATTGGGTAATCTCATTTTATGGTTTATATATCTAAATATAAGTATAAATATATCTATGTATCCTGGTTGTAGGGGCGGTTGTGTGTATCTAATGAGTATAGATGTTTTTTCCGGACTACTTTCTTTGATTTTTCTGTGAAAATTTCGTTAACCTAGCTTTTATTGCATAAGCGAGATGTCTATGAAGTTTGAATATGAAGCGGAGCACCTGCTTGAAAAATTACGGATCAGCGAGCAGCAATTTAGGGGAGCGTTTGAACATGCGGCTGTTGGTATGGCTATAGTGGCTTTGAATGGGCAGTGGATAGAGGTAAATGGTAGTTTGTCTACGATGCTGGGTTATAGTTCGGAGGAACTCTTGGCTTGTACTTTTCAAGAGTTGACGCATCCTGAGGATTTAAATAAAGATCTGGCGGCGGTAAATAGGTTGATCAAGGGGGATAGGGATTCGTACAAAATGGAAAAGCGGTATTTTCATAAAAATGGCCAGGTCATTTATGCAATTTTATCTGTGTCTATTGTAAGGGACCAACATAATGCCCCTCTGCATTTTGTTTCTCAGATTATTGATATTACGCATCTTAAAGAGGCTGAGGATAGACTTGAAATGGTATTGGAGGTAACTAATGATCAAAATGAACGCTTGTTGAATTATGCTCATATTGTTTCGCATAATCTTCGGTCGCATTCTGGTAATTTGAGTATGCTGCTGAATTTTTTGAAGGAGGAGGGGGAGGAGCATTCACGTAGGGAGTTGTTGCAAATGGTACATGATGCTGCTTCAAGTTTGGGTGAGACTATTTCTCACTTGTCTGAAGTGGTTTCGATGCACCAGACTGCGCAAGAGAGTTTAAAGCCTATTGACTTAAAATCTGCTGTAAATAAGGCCTTAACTAATGTTCAGGCTTTACTCCGGCAGGTGGGTGGGACGTGTATGAATGAAGTGGAGGATCATTATATTGTAAAGGTTATTCCGGCTTATATGGATAGTATTATCCTCAATTTGTTGACGAATGCTATTAAGTATCGTTGCCTGGAAAGGAAGTTATTGGTGCGGGTAACTGCAAAGTGTGATTTGGATTTTGTGGTATTGTCTGTTAGTGATAATGGAACGGGTATTGATTTGAAAAGAAATGGTGGGCAAATTTTTGGGATGTATAAGACTTTTCATGATCATGCGGATGCTAGGGGGATTGGGTTGTTTATTACGAAAAATCAGGTGGAGGCTATGGGTGGGAAGATCATGGTGGAGAGTATTCATCATGTGGGTGCTGTGTTTCGGGTTCACCTTAAGAAAGTGGGGGTGTGACAATCTGTGTAGGTTAGATTTATGATTTATTTATGCTTAGGTAATATTTATGTTCTTAAATATCAGTAAATTAGGTTTAATCTAAACGACGCAAATAATGAGAAACAGAAACAACGAAAATGGTCTGGAAGCAACTGTTATTATGGGTGCCCATGGTGCTTTAATTTCCATTCGCATTACAAACGAGGCTCTGATAAATAAACCAGATTTTCTCGGTTTTGAAATCAAGAGAGATGACCTTACAGAAAATGAAAGTTATCCGCTTAAAGGTTTTAAATATTTTACCGAGTCAGAGAAACCTTTGATCAATGGTCAGTTGTTCGATACAGATAAACAACCCATTCAATCCTTTTATTGGGAAGACTATACGGTAAAGCATATGCATGATTATGTGTATCACGTTATCCCGGTTTATGGTGCACCTAAAAACCTTCGATACGGGGCTGAAGTGGGTGTAAGAATTAGTTCTGAAAATGATGAAAGTGCGGTGCATTCGATTTATTTTAATATGGGTGTTGCTGGTAGTCTTGCTTATGCAAGACGCTTTAATGATCAGCGGCCAGATCAGATGACAGAAGCGCAAAAGGCTGAGGTGCGGGTATGGTTGTCAAGGGGGTTGGAAGAGGCTTTACTTGGTTTTATCCAAAAAGCAATTGATGGTAAATTGGGTTTGAGAGCTGCCTTTTATGAATTTACCTACCCACCAGTGTTGTTAAAGTTAAAAGAAGCTGTTGCTGCAGGATGTGATGTGCAGATTATTTATGATTCCAGAAAGGAAAAAACAGAGAATGATGAAGCGATTACCGCTGCAGAGTTGCCAAGAACTATCCATTTAGATGGGCAAATGATTCAGATTTTGACGCCCAGAACTAAGGATCCTCAGGTTCCATCGCACAATAAATTTATGATTTTATTGGATGGTGATCAGCCAACAGAGGTTTGGACGGGTTCTGTTAACATTACTGATAAGGGGATTTTAGGCCACAGTAATGTAGGTCATCAGATTGCTGATGTTCCTGTGGCCAGGCAGTACCTGGCCTATTGGAATGCCCTGGTCAAAGATCCGGATCAAGCTGTTTTTCCCGGTGAAACTGAGCAAATTCAATCTGATTTGACTAAGGTTTCTGATTTTACGGAGAATGTAACGGTATTTTTTAGTCCTCGGGAAAAGAAAACCATTCTAAAAACCTATGGTGCTTTTATTGAAAGCGCCGAGCAGATGGTTTGTGGGATTTTTCCTTTTTCGTTTAGTAAAGATATGAAGGCTTCATTGAGCAAAGCTTCTGATGGCTTGAAGTATTTAATGGTTGACAAAATTGGGAATGCCGATGGGATTGTTAAAGATCATAATACTCTGATTGTGAACGGAGCTTATTTTACCAAGCCCATGTTTAACTGGTTAAGGGAAATTAACTCGGGATTTTTATTGAATAAAAACCATAATCCAGGTATCGGGACTAATTATGTGCATAATAAACTCTTGTTGATCGATCCACTGAGTGCGCATCCAGTCATTATAGTGGGATCGGCAAATTTTAGTGATGCTTCTGTTGTATCTAATGATGAAAATACGATTGTGATTAAGGGTGGGCCGGAATTGCGGCGGGTTTGTGATATTTATTTTACCGAATTTTACAGGTTGTTTCATCACTTTTTTGTGCGGAAGGCTACGCAGGAAATGAATCCAGGTGCAGCAGCAGCAGATGGCGCAGACAATCCGTTGCATTTGAAGACGGATAATTCCTGGGTTGCGCGGTTTAGAGCGGATTCGATTAAGGTAAAGATGCAAGGGCAGTTGAGCGGTATGCCTTTAGATTACGGGGTGTAGCATTTTGGAAGGTAAATTTTAATTGAAAATTCTGTAGCAAATTATAGAGGGAGAGTGGCGTAGGGTAATTGTTTGGTATTTATTATATTTATACTTTAGACAATTAAAGAAAGTAATATAGTCATGGAAGCTCCGTTCGCAGCTTCCATACCGTTAAAAACAAACTAAAAGTCATGGGAACCGCGCTAGCAGCTTCCATTCAACTAAAAACAATTAAAAAAATCATGGAAAAATTCAACAAAGTAAAGGAGCTGATTGCCTCGATTGAGGAGGATGCTGAAAAGTTTTATAACAAGGCCAATAATGCTGCGGGTACTAGAGTTCGTAAGGGCATGCAGGATCTGAAAGTTCTGGCTAGTGAGATCCGTAAGGAAGTTACTGATAAGAAGAATAGCAAGTAATCAACTTGGTGTTTTGGGAAAAAGGCTCGCTAAAAGCGGGCCTTTTTGGTTTTTGTGTAAACGGCTCTTTAGAAGTTTGCTACTGATTTAGCTGTTTATATAGCTTATGGATTTTTGTAATAAAAACGCCCATTATATTGGCTCCAAAAATTGTATTCTGAATATGGGTTTGGGCAAATTTCTATCCAAAGATTTGATTTGAGAATCGTTAGCCTATTTTTCCATAAATTTTATGGTTTTTAAGGCGATGTGGGATATATTGTTTTTAAAATCGCCAGTATACATGTAGGGCTTTATTCATCCATGGATATTTGATAATGGAGAATGAAAAAGGTGACTGACGGATCAATGTGTCATAGGGTCGGGTTTCTACTTTGATTTCCCACTGGTGTTCTTTTTCTGTTAGAAAGGCATCTCTTACCAGCCAGTTTTCTCGCAGGGTTTTGATTGAGCTTGATTCTATTGCTGGCCAATTGGCAATCATGGCATTGAGTACTGGACCTTACAGGCCCTGAGGTGTGAAAAGAGGTGTAGCTTTTTTTGGGAGCAGACCGTGCAGGGTGCAGATAGATGTTTTTTAGGATACTTCTACGAATAGGCAGTTTCCGAGTGGGGACGAAGGTGTTGAATCAAGCGGTAAAAAGGAATTTAGAGAAATTCCCTGATGATTTTATGTTTGAATTGACCAGAGAGGAGTTTGAAACTTTGAAGTCACAATTTGTGACCTCAAAAAATGTGAAGAATTTAACATCACATAATGTGATTTTAGAGAAAAGAGGCGGGGCTAGATACCTTCCTACTGTATTTACAGAATATGGAGTAGCTATGCTGGCATCTGTATTACGGAGTGAAACAGCAGTAAAGGTTAGTGTTCAAATCATGAGGGCATTTGTTGAAATGCGCGGATTTTTGAAGGATAATGCAGAGGTATTTATGCTTCAAGTATGATAGAATATAAATGATGCTTTCGATAGGTTGATAATCCGTCTTTGGAGTTTGTGCGTAAGAAAATAGACATATTAATGAATTAGCGTTGAGTGATTTGTAAACCTACATAATTCATTTGAAATGGAGGGGCTGGTAGGGTGACGTTAAACATACAAAAAAGATAATTTGGTTGCATGGATCGGCCTCTGAACATCCAGATCAGGTGAATTCCCAGGCTGGATGTTAATTCTATAATGTAAGCTCCTTTGATTTATTTACCGTATATGCTTTTTAAAAAATCTTTTAAAGAAATCGGACTTCTGCCTAGTAATTGTTTCATATCACTTTTGTTGGTTTCGAACTCTCCTTTGGCTATCGCTCCAGCGAACCTTGATAGATACGCTGCATCATCGTCAGGAACGCCTTGCTGTACAAGCTGTGCAACATATGACGGTATGTCTGTTTGGTTATAAGCTACCGTTGTCCCTGTGATTTCTGATACTAGGTCAGCAATCTCCGCGAAGGAGACAGCTTTCTCTGCCGCGATGGTATATTCTTTGGTTTCATGCCCGGACGTAGTCAGTACAACTGCTATTGCTTCAGCCATTTCTGTTATCGGTAAAAAAGGTGTCTTACCGTTTCCGGCAGGGATGGAAATACCTTCATCTAATATATTATTTCCTGAAATAATAGGAATCAGGTCAGCGTAGAGAGTGTTATCCATCAAAGTATAAGGCACAGCTATCTGTTTGAGGTAATCACTTGTATCTGCATGGTACTGAACATCTCCGACCATTATACTTTGACGCAAATCTTTCATATCAAAACTGGTGTAAATGATATGATTAACACCAGATTCCCTGGCAGCATTAATTACGTTTTTATGTTGTTCAAACCTTTGAGCTATTTCCGCTGAAGAAGATATCAACAGTAATTTGTCCACATCCTGGAAGGCACTTTTCAAAGAGTCAAAATCCTGATAGTCACCAATCCGTACCTGAATCCCTCTTGATTTAAATTCTGCCGATTTGGATTCATCTCTTACTAATGCTGCAATATTGTTTGCGGATATGCCTTTATTCAATAAAGAATTAATGGTGGCTTTGCCTAAATTACCAGTTGCACCTGTTACTAAAATCATAGTTTTTGTTTTAAGATAAATAATCAATTACTTTTGTTTTGTTAGGCAAAGGAACTTAAATCGATGCTATAAAATACCCTATCTCGTTGTTTACGAAATAAAAAGTGGTAACCTTAAAGTAACAAATGAAAAATAACTTAAATCATGCTTACTGTCCTGCTATTGAAACGATAGCGCTGATCGGAGGACGTTGGAAAGTGATTATTTTGCATGTGCTTTCCAAGCATGCCAGGCGTTTTGGGGAAATTAATGTTCGGGTACCCTCTATATCAAGAAAAGTACTAACCGAACAATTAAGAGAACTTGAAGCCGATGGTTTAATTAGCAGGAAACAGTACAAGGAGCTTCCACGGAAGGTAGAGTATGCCCTCACAGAATATGGGGAAAGCCTTTGCCCATTATTAGCATATATAGCAGCATGGAACAAAGAAAAAGTTTAGGATGATTAACTCAAACTACTATAACAATCTCCGGTTCAAGATTTTTTTTCTATGACAAAAGCTTTCAATTCTGCGATTTTTCCATTTTCAAAGCGCCAGACGTCACAATAATCATAGTGGTTATAGGTTCCATTTGCAGCCTTCAAGGTGATCTCACCTGTCACGATTACATAGCTGCCATCCTCAATGGTATTTTCGACGGTAAATACAGGCGGTTCCAAATAGAATTCTTTCATATACTCTCGTACTTTATCTCTCCCATCAAGGATACGTTCGCCTACAAAAACCC
>Ga0182006_1000127_pt1 | contig 81679 bp, 70 predicted proteins | sample Sormic07211104_1_FD_123022 | JGI IMG/M metagenome (GOLD analysis project Ga0182006, IMG submission 123022) | Rhizosphere microbial communities from Sorghum bicolor, Mead, Nebraska, USA - 072115-104_1 MetaG | ecosystem: Host-associated > Plants > Roots > Rhizosphere | place: USA: Nebraska...
CAAATTCGAAGAAAAAACTGGCCAGTTATACGGACAACAAAAAATACGTGGCTTTTGTCATTTATACATTGGACAAGAAGCTGTAGTTGCAGGTGCAATATCTGCAATGCAAAAAGGTGATTCAATGATTACAACATATCGTGATCATGCTCACGCCTTAGCTTTAGGAGTTAGTGCTGATAGTATTATGGCAGAAATGTACGGTAAAGCTACAGGTTGCTCTAAAGGTAAAGGTGGTTCAATGCACATGTTCAGTAAAGAGCATAACTTCTACGGTGGCCATGCAATTGTTGGTGGTCAGATTCCGCTAGGCGCCGGTGTTGCTTTTGCAGAAAAATACAAAGGAACTGATAACGTAAACATTTGTTATATGGGCGATGGTGCAGTGCGCCAGGGTGCATTAAACGAAACTTTTAACATGGCTATGCTTTGGAAATTGCCTGTTGTTTTTGTTTGCGAAAATAATGGTTATGCAATGGGTACTTCAGTACAACGTACCACTAACATGACTGATATCTATAAAATAGGTTTAGGTTTCGACATGCCGTGTGCACCAGTTGATGGTATGGATCCTGTTGCGGTACATAATGCTATGGACGAGGCCATCCAGCGCGCACGTAAAGGCGAAGGACCTACTTTCTTAGAAATGAGAACATACCGGTACCGTGGTCACTCGATGTCAGATCCGGCAAAATACCGTACTAAAGAAGAATTAGAAGATTATAAAGCAAAAGATCCTGTTGAATTGGCCAGAGAAACTATTTTGAAAGAAAAATATGCAGATCAGGCCTGGATTGAAGAAGTAGAAGCTAAAGTAAAAGGAATTGTAGATCAGGCAGTAAAATTTGCTGAAGAATCTCCTTGGCCTGATGCATCTGAGTTATACAAAGATGTATATATGCAAGAGGACTATCCTTACGTAATGGACTAATATTAATAAGATTTCAATTAATTAGATATAATGGCTGATGTAATTAAAATGCCCAAAATGAGCGACACCATGACCGAAGGGGTTTTGGCGAAGTGGCATAAAAAGGTGGGCGATAAAGTGAAAAGCGGCGATGTTTTGGCAGAAGTAGAAACTGACAAGGCAACAATGGATATGGAATCTTATTGGGATGGTACCCTTTTATACGTTGGCGTAGAAGAAGGTCAGGCTGTTCCTGTTGATGCCATCATGGCCGTGATTGGTAAAGAAGGCGAAGATTATAAAGCGGCTTTAGAAGCAGAAAAGTCAGGAAGTCAGGATTCGGCAAGTCCGAAAGCTGAAAGCAAAGACGATGCTCCGAAAGCAGAAGATAAAAAAGAAGAAGCTGCCGCTACCCAAGGCGGAGGCTTAAGTGAAGAAGAATTGGCTGCTAAAGGTGTTACGGTAATCCGCATGCCTTTATTGAGCGATACCATGACCGAAGGCGTAATTGCCGAGTGGCATAAAAAAGTGGGTGATAAAGTTAAGGATGACGATGTACTTGCTGATGTAGAAACCGATAAGGCTACAATGGAAGTAATGGGTTATGCAACCGGAACTTTATTGCACATCGGTGTAGAAAAAGGCCAGGCTGCCAAAGTAAATGGAATTATCGCTATCGTTGGTCCTGAAGGTACTGATGTAAGCGGAATTTTGGCAGGTGGTTCAGCTCCAGCGCCCAAAGCTGAAAGCGAAGCACCAAAAGAAGAAAAACAAGCTGCAACTGCTGATTCAAGTTCATCTGCTCCTGTTGCCGAAAGTTCTTCAGATAGCCGCGTTAAAGCATCTCCTTTAGCTAAGAAAATTGCTAAAGATAAAGGAATCGATTTAGCTCAGGTTGCAGGGAGTGCAGAAGGTGGCCGTATCATTAAAAAAGATATCGAAAACTTTAAACCAGCTGCAGCGCCAGCAAAAACAGAATCTGCATCAGCTCCGGCTGCTGAGAAATCTGCTGCACCAGCACCAGTTATTCCACAATTTGTAGGTGAAGTCAAATTTACTGAACAACCAGTTTCGCAAATGCGTAAAGTAATTGCAAAACGTTTGGCAGAAAGTTTATTTACAGCACCACATTTCTATTTAACCATCAGTATTGATATGGACAACGCAATGGCTGCACGTACAGCTATTAACGCAGTTGCTCCCGTTAAAGTTTCTTTCAATGATATCGTAATTAAAGCCGTTGCGGTTGCATTGAAAAAACATCCGGCTGTTAACTCATCATGGGGTGGCGATAAAATCAGATTTAACGAACATACTAACATTGGTGTAGCCATGGCCGTTGAAGATGGTTTATTGGTACCTGTTGTGCGGTTCGCAGATGGAAAATCTTTATCACACATCTCTGCGGAGGTAAAAGATTTTGGTGCTAAAGCAAAATCTAAAAAATTACAGCCAGCAGATTGGGAAGGTTCTACCTTTACTGTTTCTAACTTAGGTATGTTTGGTATAGATGAGTTTACTTCCATTATCAACTCGCCTGATGGTGCAATTTTATCAGTAGGTGCGATTCAACAAGTACCTGTGGTTAAAAATGGTGCTGTTGTTCCTGGCAATGTAATGAAACTAACTTTAGGTTGCGATCACCGTGTAGTGGATGGTGCAACCGGAGCAGCTTTCTTGCAAACATTAAAAGGTTTATTGGAAGAACCGATCAGGTTATTAGCGTAAGCAATTTACAGTTTTCAGTTTATACTGACTACATATTAAAAGCCATCCTTTGGGGTGGCTTTTTTGCGTTTAAGTTTTGAATAAAAAATTCCCGCAGATTTCGCAAATAACGCAGATATTTAATTATTTCATTTCTAAGCAATCAGCGAGAAACATTTATCAAAGTCCATTCACTTTTCGCCATATAGAACGGATATATCTGATGAATTTGATAAAAAATTTCCCGCAGATGTCGCAAATAACGCAGATATTTAATTATGCGATGTCAAATCAATCAGCCACAAACATTTATCAAAGTCCATTCACTTTTCGCCATATAGAACTTGATATATCTGATGAATTAAAATTAACAAGTAATCCAAGTCGTAAGCCAGAAAGCTTCAGATAAGTAAGTATCTGCTTATGGTGAACTGGCGCAAGTGTTTCTACTGATTTTACTTCGATAATGACCAGATCGTTTATTAATAAATCTATCCGATAGCCGACATCAAGGGTTATACCTTCAAAAACAACTGGTAATTTTACCTGTCGCTTAACATCTAAGCCATTTTCGGTTAAAACATAAGTCAATACCGTTTCGTAAACAGATTCTAATAAACCGGGGCCTAATGCATTGTAAACTGTAAATATTGCACCTCTTATTTGATAGGAGATATCATTCTCATCCATAGTATAAAAATTTAATTGGTATTTTTAAATGAGGATGATTAACTAAAAATATTATAATCTCTGTAATTATCAAAATTATAAAATCAGTTTAAGAAAAAGAGAGCAACTCTGCGTTTATCTTCCCAAATCTGCGGGAGAAAAACCTGATAAATCTAAACCCTTTGCTTTACGCCGTGGTCGTGTCCGCACGAATCACTATCATCCCAATTCATCAAATCTCGAAACCCTTTTCCAATTACATTGTTAACTATTGAAACACCCTAAAATCATGGACAAAGAAAAACTGATACAAGAAGCTTATCTGGTTGCACATAAAATTGAAGAAAATGGCAATTTCCCCAACAATCCCAATTTGCCATTGATGATATACAAAGGTACATTCAGGTTGCATCCTGATGATACTGCAGAGGTAATAAAAAGGGTTTTTGCGCAAAACGGTTATACCAACTCCTGGGTAGATGGCATCTTCGATTATCATCACTACCATAGCAATACACACGAAGTAATGGGGGTATTTTGCGGTAAAGCAGATGTACAATTTGGCGGCGAACACGGTGTTTGCATCGAATTGGATAAAGGTGATGTCGTGATTATTCCAGCAGGTGTAGCCCATAAAAAGCTGAACTCAAGTGATGACTTTACGGTTGTTGGCGCATATCCGAATGGCTCAGATTATGATATTAAATATGGGCAGGCAGAGGAGCGTCCTGAAGCTGATAAAACCATTTCTATGGTAAAAAATCCAGATAGCGACCCGGTTTACGGAAGCAAAGGACATTTATTTGAGTGCTGGTATGGCAAAAATTGCGAAAATGTGTAAAACTCTTTTGTTGCAACCGTCTAAAATTCTTTAATTTTCGGGTTTTAAATACACTATCCCCAGTATAAATGAATTTTCGATATATATGTTCAGCATTAGCCCTCTCTGCAACTTTACTAACTGCCTGCTCAGGTAAAAAATCTGAAGAAAAAAAGGAAGCTGATAAAAAAATCCGTACCAAAGAAGATGATAAGGCAGATAGCCTCTTGCTGGTTTACAACCCGCAAAAAGGCGACAAGTGGATCGCTGACTTTGTAGATAACCTACATAAAAAATATGGCTTCAACGGAAATATGCTGGTGGCAAAAGATGGAAAAATTCTTTATGAAAAAGCGATCGGCTGGGCCGATTATCTGCATCGTGATAGCTTAAACATCAATTCGGAGTTCGAACTGGCCTCTATTACCAAAACATTTACCGGCACAGCCATTATGCAGCTGGTAGAAGCCGGAAAACTTTCGTTAAATGATGATGTAAAAAAATTCTACCCTAATTTCCCTTATGATGGCATTACCGTAAAGCTGTTACTTTCGCACCGCAGTGGCATGATGAACTACGTTTATTTTATTGATGATATCTGGCGTAAAGAAAAACGCAACATGAAAAAAGGCGTTACCAACCAGGAAGTAATGAACGTGATTGCCGAGCGTAAACCTAATCCATATACCAAACCAGATAACCGATTCCATTATAACAATTCAAATTTTATGGTATTGGGGGCCATTATAGAGAAGGTAACCGGCCAGCGTTATTCGCAATATATGATGGAACATGTATTTAAACCAGCCGGATTAAAACATACGCACGTATATAGTACAACCGAATATGAAAAAATCCCGGTTGATGTAGTAGGTCACGACCGTACCTGGCGCTATTCCGTAGCACAGAACTTTTTGGACGGCCCAGTTGGAGATAAGGGCATTTATAGTACCGTACATGATTTGGTATTATTTGATAAATATTTAAAGAATGGTAGATTACTAACTAAAAAGAGCCTCGATTCTGCTTATTTGGGTCGTAACAAGCCTGTAAATGGCCACTTTAATTATGGTTATGGCTGGAGAATGTTTGACGGCGAGAATATGGACAAAGTAGTATACCACACGGGATGGTGGCACGGTTTCCGTCATATTTATGTAAGAGACTTAAGCAAAAATATTCTGGTTATATTTTTAGGTAACTTAACAAACGGTAGTTTAATGCATTTGGATGACCTTTACAAACATTTAAATATGCCCATTATACGTAAAGGTGCATACCACGGCAACGGCAGTTTACCTGGATCAGACGAAGACTAAAATTATGGCAAAAACAACATGGATAATCGGACCGGATACATTAACCATCTATCCTAAAAGAAATTTAAGGGTTATTGGCATTATTTTTTTTGTACTTTTTGCGGCCTTCATTTTCTTTTTGTTCAGATCAATGCCGGGTTATTCTACGGGTTTTACCTTGGGATATTATGCCATCTTTTTGTTGATTCCTCTGATGTTGATTTTTGCTGCCGAAACAAAAGTAATTTTTGACGGAAGCAGCAGGGTTTTATATAAAAAGATTGCTTTTTTGCCCATCGGATCAATCCCTTTCGATGATATTGCTTCTGTTGAACCATACGAAGTATTAGGGAGCGGCTTTAATTATAAACTGTTTAGAAAAAGTAACCGGCACGGCAGTGGTTTATTGGTTTCTGCCGGATATAGTAAACCTACTGATGTCAACCTAATTGCTTTTCAGCAGGAGGTATTGCCAAAAATTGATGAACTCGTTTTCGCTAATGCGCCCATAATTCCTAAACAGGCTATTTACGACTTTAAATTTTTCAGAGAAGAAGGTGGTGTTTACCGATTGCGCGATAACAAAACAGGAAGTTTTATTTTTGGATTGATTTTCATCGGTGCTACCGTTGCCATATTGTTTAGTCCTGATTTTCTTTCAGGAGAAGGATCCTTTCAAAAAATACTGTTGACATATTTCCCAGCGATAATTGGCTTTGCTTTACTTTTCGCGGCAACCTCCAATATCCGCTTTGATAAAAACCAGAAGAAGATTATCCGCTCAACCTTTGCCGGTCGTTTTAATAAAGAATATTCCTTTGATGAACTAATCCGCTTTCAGGTGATCCGTAAAACCACTAATTTTATTTATTCTGGCACCGAAGTTAGGGCAGAGATTTTTTTGCCTGCTAAAAACAAAACAACCGTCTTAAACCTTAAAAGCTTTATAGGCACTAAAAAGATTGAGCGCTTCCTTGATGAGGCCAATACCATTTTAGGCCGGATTTAGTTTTATTATAAAAGAAAACGATTATGTTCGATAAATTATTTGCGGCACAACAAAAAGCCGAAGAAATTAAAAAACGCCTGGATACCATATCCGTATACGGCGAAGTTGAAAATGGTGCCATCAGAATTACTGCAACGGCAAACAAGGCCATCACTGGAGTTGCCATTGATGAAGAATTTTTAAAAGGTGCTGATAAAGAAGAAGTGGAAGAACTGTTGCTAACCGCTATTAACAAAGCAATGGCAAGTGCAGAACAAGTAAGCGCAGCCGAAATGCAGGCATCAGCACAAGATATGCTGGGTGGCTTAGGCGGCATGTTTGGCCAATAATATATCATCAAATTATCTTGATACTCAAATCAACCTACTTGATACGAAAACTATGAAATATACTTATTACGGCCAATCCTGTTTCCTGTTGGAAACAGCTGGTAAAAAATTATTATTTGATCCGTTTATATCGCACAACCCGTTAGCGAAAAACATAGACACTAAGGCGATTGAGGCTGATTATATCTTGGTAAGCCATGGTCATGCCGACCACGTAGCAGACTTGGTTGAGCTGGCTAAACAAACTCAGGCTACGGTTATTGCAATGCCGGAGATTATCGATTGGGTTTCTAAACAGGGCATAGAGAAAGTACACGGAATGAATTTTGGCAAATTCACCTTCGATTGGGGAACCGTACGCATGGTACCTGCTACGCATTCATCTAGCCTACCTGACGGAAGTTATGGCGGAAATCCTGCTGGTTTTGTGCTTGAGGTTGACGGTAAACAAATTTATTTTGCAGGCGATACCGGTTTAACCATCGAGATGAAAGTTTTAGCGGATATTTATAACCTGGATTATGCCATCTTACCGATTGGTGGAAATTATACCATGGATGTTGATGATGCTTTGATTGCAACAAAATATTTCGATTGCGATAAAGTAATTGGCGTTCACTATAATACTTTCCCGGTGATCGAAATTGATACCCAGACCGCGTTAGATAAATTTGCACGCGAGCAGAAAACCTTATTACTACCGGAGATTGGTGAAACCATAAGTTTATAGTTTCGCCGAACCGTCATTTCGACTGAAGTGCAATCCCGAATGTTCGGGAGAGAAATCTATCTCAAGGTAGATCTCTCCGCTACACTGCGTTCCGGTCGGGATGACGATTTTTTTATAGGTTGACGCCACTAAGATTAAATTATCTTAAACCAAAAAAGGCCTCCAGTTTTCATTGGAGACCTTTCAAATTATAAACCTGAACCTAATTTTTTTTAGCGGCAGCTTTATTTGCTTTGTAACGCATATCTGCTGTACCGTCTTTTTTAGTTGGGCCAGCAACTTTGGTTACTGCTTTGGCTTTATTTTCTTTAAAACGCATATCTGGTGTACCGTCTGCTTTTACTTTAGCAGCCGTAGTAGTCGTTTTAGTCTCTACTTTTTTAGCTTCCTGTTTTGCTCCTGCTTTAACTGGTGCTGTTGTTGTTTTAACTTCTTTTTTTACAACGGTTTTAGCTTTAGCTGGAGTGGCTGTTGCTGGTGTTTGAGCAAATGCTGTTGTTAAACCAAATGCTGCGATTGCGATTAAACTCAATAACTTTTTCATAATTTTTAGATTTTTTTTAATTGTTATGAAGCTTCTTCGTTTCACTCCGAGGTTTCATAATTTCTGATTTTTTATTTTACTCGTTTATTTTGTTGATATAAAATTCTAAAATCGATATGAAGTTTTAATGAAGATAATAAACATTTTGATTAAGATAAGTCTGCACCAATTCCATTATGAATTTAATGCGCCTCAAGCCAATTATTGCCCTCACCAATTTCTACCACAATGGGTACGGTTAATTTAATGGCATTGGCCATCTTATCCTGGATAATTGTCTTCATTGCCTCTTTTTCCGATCTAAGCACATCAAAAACCAACTCGTCATGTACCTGCATGGTCATGGTTGATTGCAGATTTTGTGCTTTCATCTCTTTATGGATATTGATCATGGCAATCTTGATCATATCGGCCGCAGAGCCCTGGATAGGTGCGTTGATGGCATTTCGTTCAGCAAAACCCCTTACGATTTGGTTAGCCGAATTAATGTCTCTTAAATAACGTCTTCTACCCATTATGGTTTCTACATAGCCATTCTCTCGTGCAAAATTCATGGTATCGCTCATGTAACGTTTAATACCAGGGTACTGGGCAAAATACTGCTCAATAATCTCAGCTGCTTCCTTACGCGGAATACCTAAGTTCTGCGATAAACCAAAGGCAGATTGCCCGTAAATGATCCCAAAGTTAACCGCCTTGGCATTTCTGCGTTGCGTTCCATCCACTTCTTCAATACTAACGCCATATACTTTGGCTGCTGTTGCTGTGTGGATATCAATCCCTTTGCTAAAAGCATCAAGCATGTTTTCTTCCTTGCTTATCTCTGCAATAATGCGCAACTCTATCTGCGAATAATCGGCTGATAACAAAATGTGGTTTTCATCTCTTGCAATAAAAGCTTTACGCACTTCTCTTCCCCGCTCGGTACGGATCGGGATATTCTGTAAATTGGGATTATTGGAACTCAATCTTCCGGTTGCAGCAACCGCCTGATTATAAGAAGTATGCACCCTTCCGGTTTTAGGATTAACCATAAGTGGCAATGCATCCACATAGGTTGATTTAAGTTTTTGTAACTGACGGAAATCTAAAATATCCTGTACAATATCACTTTTACTGGCTAAGGCCATTAAAATATCTTCTCCGGTTTGGTACTGACCGGTTTTTGTTTTTTTGGCTTTCGGATCGAGCTGAAGTTTATCAAATAAAACCTCTCCCAATTGCTTTGGTGATGCGAGGTTAAATTTAATTCCGGCTTTGTCGTACACATTCTGTTCGAATTTGATAATTTCAGTCTCCAGCTCTTTGGAATAAGCCTGTAAGGTTTCAATATCAATCCGAACACCTTCTTTCTCTATATCTGCCAATACATAAACCAAAGGGTTTTCAATTTCTTCGGCCAGTTTAGCTGCATTTAATTCTTTTAATTTGGGCTCAAAGATGTGTGCCAGCTGCAAAGTTACATCGGCATCTTCAGCGGCATAATCTACTACATCTGCCACAGGAACATCTCGCATCGTAAGCTGGTTTTTACCTTTTGCCCCGATCAGTCTGGTAATTGAAATCGGTGAGTAACCAAGATAGTTTTCCGATAGAACGTCCATTCCATGGCGTGTATCGGGATCAATCAGGTAATGCGCCAGCATGGTATCAAAAACTTTTCCTTTTACTTCTACGCCATACCATTTTAATACCAGGATATCGTATTTGGTATTCTGACCGATTTTCTCGATAGCTTCATTTTCCAATACGACTCTAAATTCATCAATAATTAACTGTGCCGCTGCTCTTTCGGCAGGAACCGGAATATAATAACCTGTTCCAGGTTTAATGGAAAACGATAGCCCCACCAAATCGGCCATGTTTGCATCGGTACCTGTAGTCTCAGTATCGAATGATATCCGCTTTTCGGCAAGCAACAACTTAATCAGGTCAGCACGCTGTTCGGCAGAATCAACCAATTGGTAATCATGTTCCGTGTTTTCAATGGTTTTAGCTGGTAATTTTTCTGCTGGTTCTTCCTCCAGCGTATTGGTATATTGGATGGCTTCTCCAGATTGATTGCCAAACAAATCGGTTTGAGTACCTTCCTGGAAGCGGGCTGTGGTTACCGAGAATTCATCACCAAATACCCTGCGCCCTAAAGTCCTGAATTCCAATTCGGTAAATAATGGCTCCAACAAATCGCGGCTTGGATCGCAAAGTTCTAAACTGGCTTCGTCAAGTTCAACCGGAACATCTAACAGAATGGTTGCTAGTTTTTTGGATATTAATCCCTGTTCTGCAAAATTTTCTACGTTCTCACGTTGTTTTCCCTTTAGCTCATGTGAATGGGCAATAATGTTCTCCATAGAACCGTATTGCTTGATCAGGGCCTTTGCGGTTTTCTCCCCAATCCCAGGAATACCCGGAATATTATCTACAGCATCGCCCCATAATCCCAGGATATCAATAACCTGTAATACATTTTCGACCTCCCACTTAGCCAATACTTCTTTTACACCCAATATTTCCATATCGTTGCCCATGCGGGCTGGTTTATAAATAAAGATATTTTCAGAAACCAACTGGGCAAAATCCTTGTCAGGTGTCATACAATAAACCTGATAACCTTTTTGTTCCGCTTTTTTAGCCAGTGTACCTATAATATCATCAGCTTCGTAGCCATCAGAAGTAATTACCGGAATATTAAAACCTGTAATTAATTTAAGTACATAAGGCATTGCTGCAGCCAGGTCTTCAGGCATGGCCTGGCGGTGTGCTTTATAGGCTTCGAAAGAAGTATGTCTTTCTGTTGGTGCGTCCGTATCGAAAACTACGGCAATATGTGTCGGTTTTTCTTTCTTCAAAACATCCAGCAAGGTATTAGTAAAGCCCATTACTGCAGATGTATTGATGCCTGTTGAGGTAAAACGCGGATTTTTGCTGAGCGCAAAATGCGCCCTGTACATAAGCGCCATACCATCGAGGAGAAAGAGTTTTTTATTCATGTGATTACACTGATTTAATGATTACACCGATAAATGAATTTACCGGATGATAAAAGTAACCAAAGTTAAAGGTTTAGAAAAGATATAGTTTCAATTTAACTGAAAAAGAACTCTAGTAATATCATTATAAAATTAAAGATGCTGTGTAGTAAGATGGAGTAGATTAAACCATATTTAATGCGCATATAGCCCATAGATAGTCCGGAAAAGAATTGCGAAATTACAAATATAATGAAGACCGGATCGCTAAGCGTTAAGTCTTTAATGTTGGTTAAATGGATTAAACCAAATATGGTGGCTGAATAATAAAAGAGGTATCCAAACGATTGCCGCTGAAAAACCACCTTTTTACGGATATCCATTCTTTTAAAATATCCGCGTATAATGAGGGATATGAAAAAGAAAAAAGTATAAATTGGCCATTTTAGAAAGGGGTTGTTTATAAAATAATCGGCTATTAAGGCTAAAGTAAAACAAACAAAATATATGAGTAGGTATTTACTTCTTAAATGCCACCTAAACAATGATTCTTCTAATAAAGGAGCTAAAATACAGGCAATAATTAGCGCTACTGTTAAACCGAGTTTTTTCAGAATATCGAATTTTTCAACATATTCATCTATAATTTCGAAATGTAGCAGCGTATAATAAATGCCCATTATTATGCCGGCAAATAATAAATCGAGTATAATCAACCATACTAGATCTCTCCAAAGAGATTTATTATCTTTACTGAGTTTTAGAAGTTTTGGCTTTTTTAAGAAATCCCAAAATGCTGAGAGCGTTTCAATCATTACTGTTTTTGGATATTATTTTTAAATAATCTACGTTGTATCCGATATTGCTAACTTATGAAGATTTTTAACCTTTTTATTTTATTTTTTTCAATAACGTTTACCACTTATGCACAAGATTTTATCGTTAAAAACAATGATGAAGTCATCCGTGGAACGATAAAAGGCACGGATTATTTTTCTGTTTTCATCAGTGCCAACGATGAAGCGGATGTAATTTTGCCGGCAAAGGATGTAAAAAACTTCTTCTGGAATGGCGATAGCTTTGTGAGCAAAGGATTTGCCAATGGCCGCAATTTCGAATATCGTTTTGTAAAGGTAATTGAAATGGGAACGGTTAATCTTTACTCTTTTGGCGGAGGTACACTCGTGCCACAAGTGAAAGAGAAAAAGGTGAAATTCAGGCCATCAATTGGGATTGGAACAGGAACCGGTGGTTTTGGAGGCATGGGTATGGGTGGCGGTATCAGTATTGGCGGCGGACGAAACTCAGCTCCCGAAAGACCTGCAGGAGCACCTGCTGTCCGCTATTTTATTGAAAAACCCGGCGCGGGGCCTTTACAGGAAGTACCGATGAAAGCAATAACTGAGGAGGCTAAAAAGTTAGAGGTTAAAAATATCCTGCTGCAGAAAATAGGGGATCAGCCGGAATTAAAAGCCAAAGTTGAAGCGGGAACAGATTTTAATAGCAGGGATGTTATTGAATGGGTTAAGGAATATAATGCGGCAAAAAAATAAAGCCAGGATTAATAATAGATTTTTAGGATTATAGGATCGTTTTGCATAAATCATCTTGCACAACAATTTAATAAATGATCGTTCACCATTCCGGTTGCCTGCATAAATGCATAACAGATGGTGGTGCCGAAAAACTTGAAGCCACGTTTTTTCATGTCTTTACTGATTTGGTCGGACAGTTCCGTTCTAGGCGGAACATCGCTCATCTTCTCAACATGGTTTATGATGGGCTTGCTTTCCGGAACAAAACTCCATATATATTTAGAAAAGCTACCAAATTCTTTCTGGATTTCCATAAACAATTTGGAATTGGTAATGGCACCAGTCACTTTTAAACGGTTACGGATAATGCCTTCATCGTTCATCAGTCTCTCTACGTCTTTTTCAGTAAAAGCCGCTACCTTCTTTATATCAAAATCTGCAAAGGCCTTACGGTAGTTTTCGCGTCTTCTGAGGATGGTAATCCAGCTTAAGCCAGCCTGAGCGCCTTCGAGTATCAAAAATTCGAATAATATCTGATCATCGTAAACAGGTTTTCCCCATTCTTCATCATGGTATTTAATATAAAGCGGATCGGAACCGGCCCAGGAGCAGCGTGTTACTGAGTCCTTAGTCTTGAGTCCGGAGTCGTGAGTCATACTAAGCGAATTTTGAAGGATGGCTGATCATGAAATTTAATAATTTGCTTATTTCTTCACACTGAGCATCCAAATAATTGAATTTTTCTTCAGTGATATAATTACAGGCTAGCGCTACATCTAACCAAACTTGCGTTTCACCATTTTCCATATCTGCATCTGAAAGTTTACTTACAAAGTGATTTGGGTATCTTCTCTTTTTGTATGCTTCACCGATACTGCTACAAACAGACCTTGAAGATCTACGCATCTGATCTACTAAACTGTATTGCTCTGACTTTGGGAAATCTTTCGTCAAATTAAAGATGTCCATCAAAAGAGCGAATCCTTTTTTATAAGCGATTAATTCTCTAAACTTTCCCATATTTTTTTAACCAATATAATAATTTGGGAAGAGAAAACGACTATAGACTTTGGACTTAAGACTCCGGACTAGAACTCAACTCATCCCAATACTCTACAGCTCTCCGGTAATGCGGTATTACAATGCTACCACCTACCAGATTGGCGATCATGAAAATTTCGTTCATTTCATCATGGTTTACACCGGCATCGAAACATTTGCCCAGGTGGTATTTAATACAATCATCGCAGCGCAAAACCATTGAGGCCACCAGACCCAACATCTCTTTCGTTTTAACGTCCAAAGCTCCATCGGCATAAGTAGTTGTATCAAGCGCAAAAAAACGTTTGATATTTGTATTTGCCGTTTCCATAATCCTATCGTTCATTTTTTCACGATAGCCGTTAAACTCTTCTACAAGCTTTCCCATAAATAATTAATTATTGAATGAATGATTTTTTGAGTGAGCGCATGACGTTAATTTTATTCAATCAAAGTTGATTTCTTCCAGTGGATTCCAGAATACTTTTTTAAAGTTTACCACTTTATCGTTCTTCACTTCAATGCCTTCTTGTTTCAACAACTCTTCCATTAGTTCCGGTGGATTAAAATGGAACTTTCCGGTAAGCAATCCACTGCTGTTTACTACCCGATGTGCAGGTACCTGGGGATGGGCGGCGCCGGCATAAAGCATGGCATGCCCTACCATTCTTGATGATTTTGCTGCACCTAAACTTTTCGCGATGGCTCCATAAGAAGTTACCCTTCCTTTCGGAATTAACCGGGCAATCTCATAAACCTGTTCATAAAAGTTGGTATTCATTATTCAAAAGAAAACTGAATATAATTAATATTTTTGTCGTGTAGTAAGTATTTCTTCTCGTAATAGGTTTTGATCGACAGTACCTCATCAACCAGATCTGAAGTATACAAATGATCGGTATTTTTATGTACAGGCAGGTTTAATTCTGCAACCTTTTCGCAAGTGTAAGCATATAACTGATCATTATCTGTTTTCAAATTAACATATCCACCTGGTTTTAACACCAATTTATAACGGTTCAAAAATGCCGGAAAAGTTAAACGTTTTTTCTCACGGCTATCCTGAGGCTGTGGATCCGGAAAGGTGATCCAGATTTCGTCGATTTCTCCTTCATTAAAATATTCCAGTATGTTTTCAATCTGTATCCTTAAAAATGCAACATTATCTATTCCATCTTCAATAGCCGTTTTGGCTCCGCGCCAGATGCGGTTGCCCTTGTAATCCACCCCAATAAAGTTCTTCTCCGGAAAAAGCCTCGCCAGATTTACCGAGTATTCACCCTTTCCACAGGCCAGTTCCAGTACAATAGGGTTTCCATTTTTAAAATGCGCTGAAGCCCAATTGCCCTTTAAAGCTTTTCCTTGTTCTAATTGATATACGTTTGCAAATGTTTCTATTTCTGCAAAACGCCTAAGTTTATCTTTACTCAAAAGTTTTTTTTCTGCAAAAATACAATTAAATCAATAATCGGGGTTTCTTTTGCCGCAAAGATTGGTGCCAATTTTATTTAGGAATCGTATTTTTGTGCCTTATAAAAATTACCGTGGAAAAAAACGCAAAAATATATGTTGCAGGCCATCGTGGTATGGTTGGCTCGGCCATTTACCGCAAACTGCAAAAAGAGGGTTACGAAAACATCATTACCAGAACTTCGTCAGAGCTTGATCTGCGCAGCCAACAGGCGGTTACTGATTTCTTTACTGAAGAAAAACCGGATTATGTCTTTCTTGCAGCAGCAAAAGTTGGTGGTATCGTAGCCAACAACACTTACAGAGCCGATTTTCTTTATGAAAATTTAGTCATCCAGAATAATGTTATCCATAACGCGTACTTAAATAACGTTAAGAAACTGATGTTTTTGGGTTCGAGCTGTATTTACCCAAAAATGGCTCCGCAACCTCTCAAAGAAGATTACCTTTTAACAGGCACTTTAGAACACACCAACGAGCCTTATGCCATTGCCAAAATTGCAGGGATTAAAATGTGCGATGCCTATCGCGATCAGTACGGCTGTAATTTCATCTCCGTAATGCCCACAAATTTATATGGCTTTAATGACAACTATCATCCTCAAAACTCACATGTTTTGCCCGCTTTGATCCGTAAGGTGCATGAGGCAAAAGTTAACGATGAAAAAGAAGTTGTGGTTTGGGGTTCGGGTTCACCCATGCGCGAATTTCTATTTGCAGATGATTTAGCTGATGCCTGCTATTTCTTAATGCAAAACTATAACGAGCCACACTTGATCAACATTGGTACCGGACAGGATCTAACCATCAAAGACCTGGCTTTGCTAATCAAAGATGTCCTGGGATTTGATGGGGAATTGGTATTCGATGCCACAAAACCTGATGGCACCCCACGCAAATTAATGGATGTTAGTAAACTTCAAAGTTTAGGCTGGAAACATACAACCGAGCTTAAAGAAGGTATTGCCCTGGCTTATCAGGATTTCGAAAGCCGATATTAAATAAATTTACAAGGGCGTTTAACATACCGTTGCGCCCTTGTGTTTTGCACTTTATTTTGGGGAAGCAGGATTATAAATGGCTACTGCTACCCGGCTATCTGCACAGCCATAATATAAAAACCACTTCTTTTTGAAATAGACCAACCCCTCCATAAAAACCGTACCGGAAGGGTATTGCCCACTTTTTTCGAAAGGGGCTGTAGGCACAAAAAAAGGTTGATCGAGCCGCGCAATCACTTTTGATGGATTTTTAAGATCGAATAACACCTGCCCGGCCGAATAGGTATTGGCTACATAATTGATATCCCTTCTGGCATCGCCCCTGTTTTTGCCATTATAAAGTACCAATATGCCCTGGCCAGTAACAATCGCCGGCGGACCACATTCTGTTAAATCGCTATCGAAATAGTGTTCCCTGGGCTTCACAATCATATCCAGTTCATTCTTTGCGTTTAATGCAGGCTCCCAGTTAACAAGGTCAGTTGAGGTTGCAATATTCATGAAACGTTCGCCCCAGTACATCATGTATTTACCGTTTATTTTGGCAATTACCTGTTTACCGTTTTCTAACTTCGTAACAATTGAACCAGATTTACATTTGAGGTCTTTAAATTTACCATGATAGGCTTTACCAAACGCAGGACCGTGTTTGGTCCAGTGTTTTAAATCTTTGGAAGTGGCCACGGCGAGGCGGAATATATTGCGGTTCCATTGTGTATATAACATTACATATATACCCTCTGCAGTAACAGCAATACGTGGATCTTCGCAACCACCCGGCCATTCGTTTGCTTTCTGCTCATCTTCACCGGGATAGAACACCGGCTCCGGACTACGTTTCATTTTAATGCCGTCACTGCTTTCTGCCATTCCTATCCTGGAAGTACGCATACCTATTCCATTGCCAGAACGATCTTCACTACGGTATAATACATAAATCTTATTTTTATGTACAGCGGCAGCGGGATTAAAGACATCGCCGGCCTCCCAGGCTATTTTTTGCCTGAGTATGGGATCCATAAAAAAACTTTCTGCTTTTGGCGAAATAATGGGATTTACATTTTCTGGCCGTAGAAACGGCCCAAGTGCCCAATCTGGAAGTTTATCCTGGGCATTTACCGCGAAGGATAGTGGAAGAAAAACAACAAAAAGGAATAAACGCAAAATGGTCTTGTTCATCATACTAAAATACTAATTAATCTGCTAAGCTGGTAATAGTATAATTACCTGAAATTAAATTAACCAGATTAAAATCGCTCTTCAACTTTTTGTTTAAAGAATCATATAATTCAATTATTTTGGTTGAAATCATGCAGCAAAATGCCAATCATTTTTAATTATAGTTAAAATTGATATATTTGGAATGATCAATCAATTTTACCTATATGACTTTAGTTCAGCTCGAATATATTGTTGCCGTAGATACTTATAGAAGTTTCGTAACTGCAGCCGAAAAGTGTTTTGTAACCCAGCCTACCTTAAGTATGCAGGTGCAAAAATTGGAGGAATTAATCAGTGTTAAAATTTTCGACAGGAGCAAACAGCCTGTAAGTCCGACAGAAATTGGTGCGCAGATTATTGCCCAGGCAAGAATTATCTTACAGGAAAGCGGAAAAATTAAAGAGTTGATCAGCAGTCAGCAGCAAGATGTAATGGGCGAGCTGAAAATCGGGGTGATCCCAACTATTGCCCCATATTTATTGCCAGAGGTGATTTCGGCCATGCTGGATAAATATCCCGAATTAAAGCTTTTAATCTGGGAATATACCACCGAAGACATCATTCATCACTTAAAAACCGGTGTGCTGGATTGCGGTATTTTAGCTACGCCGCTCACCGATCCAAACATTACAGAAACTCCCCTATACTATGAAAATTTTGTAAGTTACATCAGTAAAAACAGCAAGCTGTACAAAAAGAAAGCACTTGATGCCGAAGACCTGAACGACGAAAATATCTGGCTCTTAAATGAAGGTCATTGTATGCGAAACCAGGTATTGAACATTTGCCGTTCTACAAAAAACAACAGGCTACAGGGACTCGAATATAATACTGGTAGTGTAGAAACCCTCGTGCGTATGGTTGATTTAAATGGGGGTGCAACACTATTACCCGAATTGGCTATCGCACAACTGGATGCGAAACAAACCAACAAGGTACGCCATTTTAAATCACCAGAGCCTGTACGAGAGATTAGTTTGGTGACCCATAAAAACTTTATTAAGAAACGGATGCTTAACGCTTTAAAAGATGAGATTTTAGTCATTATCCCAAAAGCGATGAAGCAAAAAAAGAAAAAAGATATTGTTGGGATTTAATTGCTTGCTTCGCTACCGTCATGCTGAATTTAGTTTTTCAGCGTCTTTCTTGATATAAAGACCCTGAAATAAATCCGATAGCCATCGGATCAGGGTGACGACACTCCAGTAAGTGCCTACATCAAATAAAACAGATCTTTTAAATTTAGTGAATTAACTTTTGATCCTTATCTAAATGCCACGCCAGTTTACAACCTGTTGCAGCAGGATTTTTATCTTCTAAAAAGCTCAGGTAATTAAAAAATTACTGATTTTGCTTTTCTACCGGAGGAGCAGATAGCAATCCTTTGATATCACTCTCCACTTCTTCCTCTTCGCCTTTTTTCTTTTTCTTGTTTTTTGATTTTAAACCTTTACCACTTAAACGCTCCTCAATAATTTTATCATATTCGGTTTGTTGCTCTGGCCTTAAAACGTTGCGGATATTTTTCGAGGTTTCGTTCTGAAGCTTATAAAATTTATCTACATCCTCCTCGCGTGAATTACCGGCCTGTTGTCTTTTAATTAAATCAGCTTGTTCTTTTGCCTGGTTATAGGTGTAACTATAAATGACACTTTTTTGCGTACCGTTTAGTTTTAATCGTTTTTCCAGATCATCTACATTCTTCTGAGCAATTTCTGCCGGGGTAGGCATTTTATTCTGTTGTGCACGTACCAGCACATTTACGCCAACAATAATTAAAAATAAAACTACAAGCCTTTTCATTTTGAATATTTTATATGCGAAGTTACTTAAATATCTTAAAACAAGAAAGTCCCGATCTACACCGGGACTTCGCTTCAATTTTATAAAACGTTTCGCTTACAAAGCTTTTTTGTAAAGTTCAGCAACTGCATCCCAGTTGATTACATTCCAGATTGCTGCTAAATAATCAGGGCGTTTGTTTTGATATTTTAAATAATAAGCGTGCTCCCAAACATCAATACCCAAAATTGGCGTTCCTTTTACTTCGGCAATATCCATTAAAGGATTATCCTGGTTAGGTGTAGAAGAAACCTGAAGTTTTTTATCTGCACTTACTGATAACCAGGCCCAGCCTGAACCAAAACGTGCAGCACCAGCCTCCTGTAATTTAGTCTTAAGCTCAGCAAACGAGCCAAAAGTTTCATTAATCGCTTTAGCTAAATCGCCGGTTGGCTCACCGCCTTTGTTCGGACCTAAAATGTTCCAGAATAAAGAGTGGTTATAGTGTCCACCGCCATTGTTTCTAACAGCTGCAGGGTATTTTGAAATGTTTTTAACAATTTCCTCGATGCTTGAATTTGCCTCTGGCTTACCTTCTAACGCTTTGTTTAGGTTGGTAACATATGCCTGGTGGTGTTTATCATGGTGAATTTCCATGGTAGTTTTATCAATATGCGGTTCTAATGCATCGGTTGCGTAATGTAACGCAGGTAATTCAAAAGCCATAGTTTTATGTTTAAAGATTAAAAAAATATTTCTGTAGCAAATATAACATTACAACGTTAAGATTTGTTCATGTTATTATCATCAAATCACTTTCTGGGTTAATGTTGTAATGTTGAAGGCTTTAATGCTGGAAAGTTTTTTGTAAATCAGCATCGTCCTCCTTTACAACAAAGGATGCTCAATATCGGCGATTGAATTGCCATACCAGCGCTTAACGCATTACAAATACGCACCTCAAGAATCCTCATTAAAAACGAGGACAATTAGACTAACTACCTCTTCTTCGCAAAGAAATCCTTCATCAGCATACCGCATTCTTCAGCCATTACGCCGCCCTTTAAAAGCGTTTTAGGATGCAGCAGTTGAGCATTCCTGGAGATAAAGCCTCTTTTTTCTTCCCTTGCGCCATAAACAATGCGACCGATCTGTGTCCAATAACTTGCGCCGGCACACATCACACAGGGCTCAACGGTTACATATAAAGTGCAATCCCTTAAATATTTACCTCCAATGGTTTGTGCGGCAGAGGTAAAAGCCTGCATTTCAGCATGTGCGGTCACATCGTTAAAACGTTCTGTTAAATTGTAGCCACGGCCTATAACCCTGTTTTTACTGACTACGATTGCCCCGATCGGAATTTCATCTTCGGCAAGAGCCTTTTTTGCCTCTTCTAAAGCCAGTTTCATATAGTGAATATCTTCTTCTTCGGGATCGGTATTTTCGAAATTGTAAAAACTCATGAGGCAAATATAGGGTAATAATGATCAAAAAGGCTTCCGAAGGCTCCAAAGGCAAAGGGCCGGCAAAACTGCTGAAGTCTGAGTTGAAAATTGGTTAGGTTTTGGAGCGCAGTATCAGCGCTTATCGGCTGCTTCAGTCCTGCTTTACGCTCCAAGTCCTCTCCCGGTGAAAACCGGGATTGCGGGCTTTCCGCTGCAATCAGGGCTAATTGGCCGCAGCAATTACGTGTAAACTATGGAAGCTAACTATTAAACCAATTTACTTCCGTTCGGCACTTTACGTTCCACCGTAGTTAATACAATATCTCCGTTTTCATCAGCGAAACCGGTTACTAAAAATTCTGACATAAATTTCCCGATTTGTTTTTTAGGGAAATTGATCACCCCGACAATCTGTTTTCCAGGTAATTCTTCCAATGTATAATGTTTGGTAATCTGCGCGCTGCTCATTTTGATACCATATTCGCCGAAATCTACCTTTAATTTATATGCCGGTCTTCGGGCTTCAGGAAATTCGAAAGCCTCAAGAATAGTACCTACCCTTAATTCAACCTTTTCGAAGTCGCCCCATGTAATTTGTTCCATATGATTAATGTATATGACGCAAAAATATAAAATATTAAAGCATTAGACACAGCTTCAAATGATTCGAAGTATTTAACCGTTTGGCATTAAACACAACAGGAATTTACAAAAAATTTGCGTTTTATATTTTTACCACTATCTTTATGCAACCGTTTGCATAACCAAATATTAAATTAAGATGAAAGCATGTATTTATTAGGAATTGATTTAGGTACCTCATCCATTAAAGTTGCAGTTGTTGATGCAGCTACACAAAAAAATATAGCCACCGCTCAATATCCGGAACAAGAAACAGACATCAAATCTTTACAATCAGGCTGGGCAGAGCAGTCGCCTGATGAATGGTGGGAAAATGTTCAGCAGGCCATCCTCAAATTAAATTCAACCGGTCTTTTTGATCCGAAGGAGATCAAGGCCATTGGCATTGCCTATCAAATGCACGGACTTGTCGTGGTAGATCAAAATCAGCAGGTACTCCGTGATAGTATTATCTGGTGTGACAGCAGGGCTGTTGAACTGGGAAATAGCGCTTTTGACGCTATCGGTCACGAAAAATCCTTAAAACAGCTATTAAACTCACCTGGAAATTTTACGGCATCGAAACTGGCCTGGGTAAAAGCAAACGAACCCGACATCTATAACTGTATCGATAAAATCATGCTTCCCGGCGATTTTATTGCAATGAAATTAACCGGAGAAATCACTACAAGTATTTCGGCCCTATCCGAAGGTATTTTCTGGGATTTTGAAAACCACCAAATCTCTAAAGATGTATTGGATTATTACGGCATCTCCAGCAGACTGATCCCAACCGTAAAACCTTTATTTTCGGAACATGGTTATTTAAAAACGGATATTGCACATGCATTAAATTTAACTGCCGGCATCCCGGTAGCTTATAAATCTGGCGACCAACCCAACAATGCACTTTCCTTAAACGTGTTAAAACCCGGAGAGGTTGCCGCTACAGCCGGAACATCGGGGGTAATTTATGGTGTAAGCGATGAACTTACTTATGACAAGCAATCAAGAGTCAATACCTTTGCGCACGTAACCTATTCAGGAGAAAAAAAGCATACTGGAGTTTTGCTATGTATTAATGGTACCGGAAGCATGTACCGTTGGGCAAAACATAATTTCGCGCCACTGTCTAGCTATGCTGAACTCAATATACAGGCCTCGAAAGCACCAATAGGCAGCAATGGTTTAAAAGTACTTCCTTTCGGCAACGGTGCAGAACGGATGTTAAATAATCAATATACAGGTGCAGAGTTATTGGGCATCGACCTAAACCTCCACAATCAATCAGACATCTTCCGGGCTATACAAGAGGGGATTGCTTTTGCTTTCCGTTATGGATTGGATATCATGCGGGAAAATGGCATGCAACCTAAAGTTATCCGTGCCGGAAAAGCCAATCTCTTTTTAAGTGAGGTATTTGCACAAACGTTTGTAGATGTTACGGGCATTCCGGTTGAACTTTATGAAAACGACGGCAGTGTGGGCGCAGCCTTGGGTGCCGGTATAGGTGCCAGCATTTTCAAAAGCGCAGAAGAGGCTTTTAGCAATCACAAAGTCATCAAAACGTTAATGCCTCAACATTCAGCTGAGTATGAGCCGGTCTATCAGGACTGGAAAGAAATATTAGAAAAACAATTAGCAACTGGTTAACGGTTGATCGCTTTATCGTGAGTTTTATCACGAACCATTGACCAACAAACCATCAATCAAAAAACAAAAAAACATGACAAAAGTAGTAACCGGAGCAACGGAATTTTTCAAAGGCATTGAGCAGATCAAATTTGAAGGCCTGGAAAGTGATAATCCATTAGCATTTAGATGGTATGACGCCAACAAAGTAGTCGCTGGCAAAACCATGAGTGAGCATTTTAAGTTTGCATGTGCTTACTGGCATTCATTTAATGGTAATGGAGCAGATCCGTTTGGAGGTGCAACACACGTTTTCCCATGGGATGAAAAAAAAGATGCAGTAGAAAGGGCTAAGGATAAAATGGATGCAGCCTTTGAATTTATCACGAAAATGCAGATTCCTTATTATTGTTTCCATGATGTGGATGTGGTAGATTACAGCGATGACGTTGCCGAAAACGAGCGTAGATTACAGGCCCTTGTTGAATATGCAAAACAAAAACAAGCAGATAGCGGCGTAAAACTGCTATGGGGAACAGCAAATTTATTTAGCCACAAGCGTTATATGAACGGTGCATCTACCAATCCTGATTTTCATGTACTGGCCCATGGTGCTGCCCAGGTTAAAGCTGCTTTAGACGCTACCATTGCCCTTGGTGGTGAAAATTATGTTTTCTGGGGTGGAAGAGAAGGCTATATGAGCTTATTAAACACCAATATGAAACGTGAGCAGGAGCATCTGGCAAAATTCTTACATACGGCTAAAGATTATGCACGCAAACAAGGTTTTAAAGGAACATTTTTTATTGAACCGAAACCATGTGAGCCTTCTAAACACCAATACGATTACGACGCGGCAACAGTAAAAGGCTTTTTACAGGAATACGATCTGTTGGCAGACTTTAAATTAAACCTGGAGGTAAACCATGCTACACTTGCCGGCCATACTTTCCAGCATGAGCTACAAGTTGCGGTAGATAATGGCTTGTTAGGCTCTATCGATGCAAACCGTGGCGATTATCAAAATGGATGGGACACCGATCAGTTCCCAAATGATATTAATGAACTAACCGAAGCCATGTTAATCATTTTAGAAGGTGGTGGTTTGCAAGGTGGCGGTGTAAACTTCGATGCGAAAATCCGCCGTAACTCTACTGATCAGAAAGACTTGTTTTATGCACATGTAGGCGGAATGGATATCTTTGCAAGGGCATTGGTTACAGCAGATGCCATTCTTCAGAAATCTGAATACAAAAAGGTAAGGGCCGACCGCTATGCCTCATTTGATAGCGGAAAGGGAGCCGAATTTGAACAAGGAAAATTAAGTTTAGAAGACTTAAGGAATTACGCTGCAGAAAACGGCGAACCAGAGGTACGCAGCGGAAAGCAGGAATATCTTGAGAACCTTATTAACCGGTATATTTAATTATCCCAATAAATATATTATCCGCGGTCTGTGTATACACAGACTGCGGTAGTACCTAAACCAAGCAAACTTAAATTTCTCTTCTACTGAAGGGCGCATTCTATTGCGAATGACAATCAAATAACCCATCTTAGCCGAATAATCTTTAATTTGGGGAAGTCCAAAATTAATAAACGTCATTTTAACATTTTTTAATTCAAAAAAAGCGGATATTAATTTATGATTTTGCTACATTTAGATTTCTAAACCAAATAACTTAAATGAAAGTCACAGATTACATTATTTTTTTAGCCTACTTTGCCATTGTGGCAGTTTATGGCTTTTGGATTTACCATCGTAAAAAGCAGAAGCAGATGAGCAGCAAGGATTATTTCCTTGCAGAAGGTTCGCTCACCTGGTGGGCCATTGGTACCTCTTTAATTGCCTCGAATATTAGTGCCGAGCAATTCGTAGCCATGAGCGGCGATGGATTTAAAATGGGATTAGCCATTTCTACTTACGAATGGATGGCAGCTGCAACGTTAGTAATTGTAGCCACATTTTTTATTCCCGTATATCTTAAAAATAAGATCTACACCATGCCACAATTCTTGAGTCAACGTTATAATGGCACGGTAGCCATGATTATGGCTGTGTTTTGGTTGTTATTGTATGTTGTGGTAAACTTAACCTCTATCTTGTACCTTGGCGCACTCGCTGTAAGCAGTATTTCGGGTATTGGCTTTTGGTATTGTATGATCGGTCTCGCCATTTTTTCTGTAATCATAGCGTTGGGTGGCATGAAAGTAATTGGTTACACGGATGTAATTCAGGTGGCGTTTTTAATTTTCGGCGGTTTAGCAACTACTTATCTGGCACTCAACTTGGTGAGCGACCATTTTGGTGGCCATGGCGTGTTAGATGGTTTATCATTTTTAAGGGAAAAAGCGCCTGATCATTTTCATATGATCTTCAAAAAAGATAGTGCCAATTATGCCTCATTACCAGGTATGACGGTATTGCTTGGCGGTATGTGGATTGTAAACTTAAACTATTGGGGCTGTAACCAGTACATCACTCAACGTGCTTTAGGTGCTGATCTGAAAACGGCTAGGGCAGGTATCTTATTTGCCGCATTTTTAAAGCTTTTAATGCCATTAATTGTGGTTTTACCAGGTATTGCAGTATATATGTTATATACAGAAAAAACTGGTATTGATGTAAATTCAATGATGCCGGGTGGAGAACTTCGTCCGGATAGGGCTTACCCTACTTTATTGAATATTCTGCCTACAGGCCTTAAAGGTTTATCTTTCGCGGCGTTAACCGCAGCAATTGTTGCTTCACTGGCGGGTAAAATCAATAGTATCTCTACTATTTTTACCCTGGATATTTTTAAGAAACACATTAATACGGCAGCCTCTGAAAAGAAACTGGTAGGTACCGGACGCGTAGTTGTTATTGTTGCAATGGCTATCGCAATTGCCATTTCTCCTTTCTTAGGTATTGATAAAAAAGGTGGTTTCGAATTTATTCAGGAATATACAGGTTTTGTAAGTCCTGGTATTTTCGCGATGTTTATCTTAGGCTTCTTCTGGAAAAAAACCACTTCTAATGCGGCTTTATTTGCCACTATAGGTGGTTTTGGTTTATCGGTATTACTAAAATTCTTACCAGGAATGATGGATTTATCTTTCCTTCACAATTTTGGATTCTCGGTAGCCAATGCAGATGGAGTTTATGAAATACCTTTCCTGGATAGAATGGGAATTGTATTTGTAGTTTGTATAATCGTGATGTTTGCCATCAGTATGTTCGAGAACAGCAAAGGCGATAAATCTAATGGTTTAGAAGTAGATTCAAGCATGTTCAAAGTTCATCCTTCGTTTGCCGTTGGATCACTGATTGTATTCGGAATTTTAGTTGCGCTTTACTCTACTTTCTGGTAAAATTAAAATCAATAGTATACAAAAGGCTCGCGATGAAAATTGCGGGCCTTTTTTGTTTTTCTAATAATATTATAGTAATGATCAATTTTTCACCTATCCGTAGAGACGCTGCGCTTAATTCTACGGACAGGCAGGGGCGACTATGTAATTAACCAAACGCGGCTATCCGGACTTAATCGAAAAATGGAACTCTGTTTAACTGAAATATTGAGTTTGAAAACTCAATCCTATTCATCAGCCCGTAGAGACGCTGCGCTTAACTCTACGGACAGGGTAAGGTAATTAACGAAACCCGGCTCACAAGAACTTAATCGATAAATTGACCTTTGTTTAACCGGAAATATTGAGTTTGAAAACCCAACTCTGTTTATTAATCCGTAGAGAGCTGCGCTTAACTCTATGGATAGAAAATTATTGTGCGCAAGGTCCGTCTGGAATTTCTTTGCTTATTTTGATCACTTTAGTAACCACCAGGGTAGAATCGAAATCGGCCGCAACGGTAGCGGTGTCGGTTTTGGTAAAATAACCTTCTAGTTCTACATATACCGGCTCATAAGGCTTTTCGAAGCCTAAATTACTGTACGATAACTCTAATTTTTTCACACTGTCTGTAACCCAAAATTCGCGGGTATCCTCACATAGCGTAATTGATTTCATTTCAGGGCCAAATGTATACAAACCCTTTACAATTTTAAGATTGTTCTTTTCTCCCTCGGCTTTATCATTCCTGTTACAAGCTGTAGCGGCTACGCCAAGGAGCACAACAAGTACAATTGCTTGCTTAAATAACTTCATTTTATATCGTTTGATTAATTTGATCTATCTTTTTAACGCTTAAATTGGATGACAAAGCGGATGCCAAAAATGAAAAGATACCTACCGTAATAAAAACTAATACAAAATCTTTCCATTTTAATGCAATCGGATAAGAACTTACCAATGTTTTATTTACTTCATCGCCCATTTTAATCAACCCATAGGTATGTTGAAAATAATAAAATATAATTCCTATAATTAGTCCCAATATACAGCCAGACATGGTAATCATCATGCCCTCAAATAAAAATATACGTTTGATTAATTTCTTTCCTGCGCCTAAACTGCTTAGAATGGCCACATCCTTTACCTTATCGATTACTAACATGGTTAACGACCCTATGATATTAAATATAGCAATAATCAGGATAAAAGTAAGGATAATATACACGGCCCATTTCTCGGTATTTAAAATATGGTAGAGTGACTTATTTTGTTCGGCCTGATTTCTGACTTCATAATCTTTACCAGCCTTTTCGATTATTTCATCTTTAAAATCATCTACATCAACACCTGGTTGGAGATTAATTTCGATAGCAGATACATTTTTATCTTCCCCAAGCAGCTCACGAGCAAAATCGAGTGGAACAATAATCCCATTGTCGAAATCTTGTTGCACTTCGAAAACACCGCTAACCCGGATATTTTTGACTACAAAATCATCAGCCGGATTGATCGTATTTACAGCGATATCCTTTTTTGGCGAATAAATTTCCAGCTCGGTGAAAGGATCAACTGTATTAACAGCCAAATAACTTTGTAATGCAGAACCGATTACCGCATTATCACCGCTTTTGTTATGCAATATAAAACGGCCTTCCTTAATGGTGCTGTCTAGTTTTGTGTTCTTTAAGTAATCTAAACTTACCCCTTTTACCATTCCCACAGCCTGCTTATTGTTGTATTTCAACAATGCATTTTCCTGCAGCACTTCGGTAAAAGCCGCCACATCTTTATTTTTTCTAAGCTGATTAAAATAACCTGTATTCGGATCAAAAGTCTTCCCCTTAGCTGGTGTAATCGCAATTTGCGGTGTAATGGTATCAAACATATTCAGCACCACCGTTTCTAACCCATTAAAAACCGACAAGATAATAATCAAAGCTGCGCTGCCAACCATTACGCCTACCATTGATATGCCCGAAATCAGATTAATGGCATTGGTTGACTTTTTGGCAAAAAGATACCTTTTGGCAATGTAAAACGATGTATTCACAGCAGTAAATATAGTTAAAATGTAAGATGCAACGATGTAAGATGGAATATACGAACGGGTTATTACATCATCCCCCATCCATTATACATTTCACCTTAAAAAAACGGGTTATGTTGTTTTTCAAAACCAATGCTCGTTGCTGGTCCGTGGCCAGGATAAACTTTAGTTTCATCAGGTAAGACAAAAAGTTCATCAGAAATGTTTTGAATTAATTGCTGATGGTTGCCGCCTGGCAGATCAGTACGCCCGATACTGCCATAAAAAAGCACATCGCCGCCTATTAACATATGATCAGCCGCACTGTAAAAACAAAGGTGTGCCGGCGAATGTCCCGGAGCAAAAATCAGTTCCAGTTTGCTACTACCAAAAGAAATCGTCCCTTTTTCTGGCAAAAAGGTATCTGGCAAAGGAGATACCTCATAACGGGTAAAGCCCATTGATGGTGCATAACCTGGAACGGCATTTAAAATCGGCAATTCACCTTCATGAAACTGTGGTTTTAAACCATAGGTTTCAGCCACAAATTTATTGCCGAAAACATGATCAAGATGGCAATGTGTATTAAGCAATAAAACAGGATTCAAATCTTCCTGTTTAATGAAAGCGGCCAATTCATTTTGCTCAAAACCTTCGTACATACCTGGATCAATAATGGCGCATTCCTTTGTTTCATCATAAAGCACATAGGTATTTTCGCTGTAAGCGTTAAAAGTGAAGGTTTTTACTGTAATCATAAGTATTTAGAAAAAGTCTGTTCAAAGGAACAGAAATAATAAACTAATTTTTCCACCTGAAAGTAGAAATCAAGGTATCGATATCTTTTTTAATAAATTTAACAACGGGTTCAATAGAATCGTATTGTGGGCGTTCATTAAAGTATAAAGCTCCTCTAAAATAATGTTTAGCACTATCTGTTAAAAAAAACTGAACGGAAGATGCCGTATTCCCTTCAATGGCATAGTAAATGCCATAAACGTTATGGTCAGGATAATTAATCATTTTTTGATCTATCGCACTTGCTTTTATGGTGTGTTTAAAGGCAAGCTTCCTGGCATCTTCCACCATTTCATCATACTCACTTTTCCCTGAAACATCATAATAAGTTAAATGCAGAAAGCCGTTAAATTGTTTAAAGTGCAAATTGTACCAGTTTTTTTGAGCATCGCGGCTTTGATCTTGCTCTACCGTAGCATAAGTCGGGTATTTAAACGTAAAGGGAACTGCTTTGGTAAATGCAGTATAATCCTTTTTAGGGAATACAATCCTGAAATAGGCTTTTGGTTTCGGGCTGTAATCGTGGTTTTGACAAGCTGTTACGCATAAAAGCAGTGCAAAGAGTAAAAAAATCAACTGGTTTATTTTCATTCCTCAAAAAATCTGCTTACTGGTTAACAGGATAAAGATAAGCTAAATTATTTATTCCAGATGGCCCAGGCTTTTTCAGCTTGCTGATGCAGCATTTCAAGTCCGTTTTTTGTTCTTGCACCGCCAGCAGCAGCCTTAACCAGAAATGCAGTTTCGAGTGGGTTATAAACCAGGTCGTAAGCCAGGTGTTCAGGCCCGATTAAACTGTAATCAATATCCGGAAAGGTATCTACATTTGGCGACATGCCCAACGGCGTGGTATTGATTAATAATTTATGCGAAGCCAAAATTTCTGGTGTAATCTCCGAATATAATATGGTTCCTGCAGTTGCCTTACGCACTACTGCCTGGTATTCGATATTCAACTTTTCCAAAACATACTTTACCGCTTTTGCTGCGCCACCATCGCCAAAAACAAGCGCTTTGTTATGTTGCGGCCCTAACAATGGTTTTAGCGATTCTTCAAAGCCATAAGCATCGGTATTATAACCTTTTAAATAGCTTTCACCTTCAAAGCTTCTGATTGAAATACAATTTACAGCACCAATTTTTTCTGCAGCTTCATCTACTTCATTTAAATAACACAGCACATTAACCTTATGCGGAATGGTTACATTAAGGCCAAAAAGCGATGGATTTTCACTCAGCAGGTCAGGCAACGATTTTATATCTGCGATCGGGAAAAGCTCATATTGATGATCGGTAATGCCTTCATTTTGAAATTTTTCCGTGAAATATTTTTTAGAGAACGAGTGAGAAAGTGGGTAACCGATTAAACCGTATGTTTTCATATTGATATAACAAGCAAACCTTACAGGCTTTTGAAACCTGTAAGGTTTATTTAACTATGCGCCTCGCAATGACGAATTTTGTCTTTATTTTACCTTATTCAGGAAATAATCGAAAGTATCACCACGTAATCCTAAACGAATGGTTTCTAGCGGAATTACTTCTGCCGGGGCAATATTACCCAGGTTTACATTACTGCCAATCAACTTAATGAACCAAACCTGTTGTTCTTTTTGAGGAGCTTCCCATATAATGGTTTCTTCCGGAATCTGCGTTAAAATTTCATCAACCAATCCTTCGCGTACTTCACCGCTTCCACGGTAAATACCAACGTTACCACCTTCCCGGGCCTCTGCAATTACTTTCCATGAGCCTGCCTCAATTTCGGCCTGCATTAATTTGATCCACTTGTAAGGGGCAAATATTTTAGCGGCATCTTTACTGCCTACTTCAGAAATAACGGTTACCTGTTTAGCCAGTTCGCTAATGAATCCACATTTTTTGTCGTGCTCAATTTCGATAGACCCATCAGATACTTCTGCATATTCCATTCCGTATTGATCTAAAACACGCTGGTAATCTGAAAACTGGTTACGGATAATAAAAGCTTCAAATAATGTTCCACCAAAATAGGTAGGAATGCCTGCGCTTTTATATAAAGCCAGTTTTTCTTTAAGGTTTGGCGTAACATGTGATGTTGCCCAACCTAATTTTACAATATCTGTATGTATGCCGGCAACTTCAATAAAATCTTCAACCTGGCGTAGGCTCAACCCCTTATCCATAACCATTGTTAAGCCCTTTTGGCGCGGTTTAGTCGGACGTTCGGGAACGTTTAATAAAGGATAATTCATATGCGTACAAAAGTGAAAAAAATTTTCAGATTTATTTGTTAAATTTTTCTCACAAGGTCGTTACCTTATATATCTGTTTATAACACTCAAAATGGCACTATTATCCTGTAATTGCGGTAGGTATTCAAACAAAATATAATGTTTATCTGGGTCAGTTGTTAAAGCGGTTTCCAAATAACCCAATGCATCAGCATAGTTTCCTATGGCGAAAAGATAGGCTACCATCCTATAATATAGTTCTGCAGCTTCAGGGTTATTTTTAATTGCCTCCGCCATTGTTTCCGCTGCTTCACGCAATTTTCCCTGTTCATAGAGCACAGTACTAAAATCCAGCCAGGCTTCAACATCCAAAGGATTAAACTCCAGTACTTTTTCATATGCTTCGATCGACTCATCAATCTGGCCCAGCTTATAATAAGCATCGGCCATGGCGAACCAGAAATCTGCATTCTCCGCTTCCAGGTCTATGGCTTTTTTATAAAAGTGTAATGATTCGAAATAACGTTCCTCAAAATTAAGTGTAACCCCGATCCCAAACCAGGCATCAGCCATTTTAGGATCCATTTTTACCGATTTTTTATAGTAAGAACGGGCCTCATCCATTTTCTCCAGTTTCTCGTAACATTCGCCAATGGCACAATAAGTATCGGCATTGGGCTGTTCGTACTCAAAAGTCTGTTTATAAACTTCTATCGCCTCATCATATTTATCAAGCTGCACCAGCGCATTTCCTTTGTTAAAATAAGCTGAACTGAAATCTTCTTTAATCAAGATGGCATAGTCATAAGCGTCGATCGCTTTTTCGAAAAGATTTAACTTATGGAAACTATTGCCCAGGTTGTACCAGGCCGCATAAGAATATGGATCAGTATCAATATATTGCTGATAAAATTTGATACTTTCTTCTTGTTTGTCTAATACATCATAACAGAAAGCAAGCTCATACAAACCATCCTGGTTTTCCATATTCTGCTCTAAGCTAAGCTTGATATAGGTAATGGCACTTTCATAATCGCCCATACTTTGATAAACATAAGCCATCTGTAGTAATATCTCATCCGTACTTTCGGCCAGTCCCAAAGCTTTTTCATAATTTTCCAAAGCCTCGTCAAAACGTTCGGTATTCTGAAAAATATTACCGCGGAGCAGATAAATATCTGGTTCTGATGGTTCTAAAAGCTCAGCTTTTTGCAAAGCGATAAAAGCCTTTTCGCTATTGTTCGTTAAGATGTAGAGGTGAGCCTGTTTAATTAAAAAAATTGTGGCATAAGGGTGTTGACTGATTGCAAAATCAACTACTTGCAAAGCTTTGACCGGATCATTTTTCTCAATGTAAAAATCTACAATGTATTCGAATGCCCCTGCATCGAAAAAATACTGATCCTGGTTCCGCAGCATTTCTTCGTAACGTTCTACTGAACGTTGTGCATCTTCGTTGGATTCAAAAAAGAATTCTTCTTCCATATATTATACTATTAAAGAACCGTGCCAATAAGCAGAAAAACACATTATAATTTTAGCAATTTTAATTATCCGTTTTTAAAATAATTATTAACATCAATAGCCGCAAAGGCGCTAAACAGCTGAACATAAAGCCTGTTAACTATAGTTAAGATGTGTGGATAATCGATAGATTTGTTGCAACATCGCGGTTCCTTTTCCCTTCTTCCACAAAAATACTATAAATTTATGGCATATACTAATGAAGAAGGGATGAAAGGATTAACCGTGTTTGCCCTGTTTTTGTCTGCTTTATTATAAGGGGATTTGCTCTAAGCGATGAAGAAACCAGGACTGGCAAACCGTTTACGTTATTGATACGGGGGGGGAAATAGGCTGTAAATAGATCTTGTATAATCCTAGGAGTTACTGCATATCAATAAAAAAAGTCGTCATCTCGACTGAAACGCAGTGGAATGGAGAGATCTATCAAACACAGATTTCTCCACTTCGTTGCACTCCGGTCGAAATGACGACCTGCTGGAGGAATAAGAATTACTCCCTTCCTAAATCGGCAGCTCCTTTTTTAAATAACTCCGCCTGCTTATTCAATTTGACTTTTTCTTCTCCGCTTGCAGCATTTGCCTGTTTAGTTTTGCCCTGGGCAGTAGCATTATAAGCACCAGCAAGTTGTTTGTTTAAATAAGGCTGCAATTTTAATCTTTCAATAGCATTACCAATATTCGTTATACCTTGCTCGGTAACTGCAGGGTTGGTATTTGCTCTTAAATACTGAAAATACTGACCAATTACACCAAATATCTTATCCCTATCACCTGTAAGCATAATATTATCATAAAATGCCTGATAGTCATCTTTTGGATCGCTGACGTATAAGGTAGCGATTGACGGTGCGATATGCGCCCTCGTCTCTTCATCCAACGCTGCTATGGCCGACGTCGTTTCCTTCGGTGCCAGTTTAGCCAAACCATCAATGCCCGCAGCAATTACCCTGTAAGATCTGTCTTTTAAACTTTCTGACATTAAAGCTTTATAGGCCTGGTCTCCGGTTTCAGCTAACTTCACAATTGCAGCTGCTCTGGCATCTGTATTTTTATCTGTTTTGGCAATCTGAAGTAAAACAGGTAACGCTGCTGCTTTAATCTGGGCATCTTCTAAATTAATGCCGGCAATACTCAATGCGCGTAAATCTGCCGATTTATCTTTCAAACCTTCTAATAGCACCATTTGACCGCTGTTGGCTTTGCTCTGCATAATAAACTGTATAGCCTCAATCCTATTGGCATAACTTGGCGCATTTTTGTATTGAAAATAATAGTTTTCTGCTGTTTTATTGTCATTGGTTTCGCCAACTAAAATTTTATCTACATCAAAATCGATTAAATCTGGTTTGGCACTTACCTCAAAACTAAAATCCTGCTCACGGCTATTGATCAGAATTTCTTTCCTGATTTTTTTACCTCCTGCATAAATATCAAGTTTAACCGGCAACGTAAAGGTCTGTACGCTGGTATCCTGTGTTTGTTTAACTTTAATGGTTGCTTTTCCATTTTCATAACCATAATCGATACTTAAAATCGGGTGACCACCATTGTAATACCATTGATTGAAATAAGGACTCCAGTCTTTTCCGGTAACATCTTCCATTGCCAAACGCAACTGATGCGTTTCGCCATTTTTAAAGGCATTGTTAGTGAGGTAGCGGTTAAGCGATTTGTAAAAAGCTTCATCGCCCATTTGGTTTTTCAGGGCATACAGAATGACCGAGCCTTTGGCATAACTGATATTATCGAACATGTCTTCCTTATCATTGTAATAAAAGCGGGCCAAAACCGGGCTTTCGCCTTTTTTAGTTGAACCGAGATAAGACTGTAATTTTTCGTAACGCGACTTATCTTCCGCATCCTTGCCGGCATCACGCCCATGCCAGATGATCTCGCCAAAAGTGGCGAAAGATTCATTCATGGTTAAATTAGACCAAGATTCAGCGGTGACATAATCTCCAAACCATTGGTGAAAAAGCTCATGTGCTATGGTACCTTCTTCGTTTCCATCCAACAGCTCGCGGTCTGTTTTTTGTACCTGTTCGCCATGTAAAGTGGCTGTAGTATTTTCCATCGCCCCTGAAACATAATCTCTGGCTACCACCTGCGCATATTTATTCCATGGATAATCTACACCCAATAAATTGCTATAAAACTGGATCATATCAGGCGTCTTACCAAAAATCTGTTTCGCGTATGGTGCGTACTTCGGCTCCAGGTAATAACTAACTTCTTTACCTTTATAATTATCTTTGGTGATTTTAAAATCGCCTATCGCCATCATAAATAAGTATGGCGAGTGGGGTAAATCCATTTTCCAGGTATCGGTTCTTGTACCGTCGGCATTATTTTTTTGGCTTACCAGTTTCCCGTTCGACAGGGTAGTGTATTTCGATTTTACCGTCATCGAAATTTCCTGGGTTGTTTTCTGATCGGGTTTGTCAATTGTTGGAAACCAGGCCGATGAAGATTCTGTTTCGCCCTGCGTCCAGATCTGGGTAGGCTTGTTTTTATCGGTACCATCAGGGTTGATAAAATATAAACCTTTGGCATCGGTTATGGCCGCACTTCCCTTTACTTTTAATTCGTCAGGTTTCGCTGTATAAGCGATGTATATTGTATATTTTTCGTTATTGGTATACTTTTTATTTAAATTGATATACAACTTATTATCGTTATACGTGTACTTAAGGGGGGTATTTGCTTTGGCTCCAACCAGCGCAACGGTTTTAATGTCCATCCCCTGCGCATCTAGTGTGAGTGAATCGGTGGTGTAAAAATGAGGCTTTAAAGTTATCCAGGCTTTACCATACAGGTAGCGCTTGGCGTAATCAAATGAAACATCGAGTTTGGTATGCACCAGATCATTGATTTTGGTTGGGGTTACCCGATAAACGCCCAGGTTTGATTTTTCTATGGCTTTTTCCTGCGCCAAAAGCGGATTACTTGCAAAAACCGCTGCCAATAGTATGCCACAGGCAATAATTTTTTTATTCATTTTTATGATTTTAATAAGTCAGTATCTTGAAGGCAAGATATTAAGAATTGTGGTAATTACCATTTACTTTTATTTGGTTGCTATCGGTTTTAAGGTATAACCTTTAGCCTGCAGTCCCTTTATCAAGCCCTCGTCACCCACTAAGTGACCGGCGCCAACGGCAATAAACAACGATTCCTTTTCCATCAGGGCAGGGAGCTGGTCCAGCCAGCGTTGATTCCGGTTTTTAAGCATCTCGGTCATAAACTCTTTAGTTTCTTCATCCTGTGCTTTAAAGAACTGGGTTAATTGATCGATATCCTGCGCCAGGTAATAGCCCGTTAGTTCCTGCAATTTAATCTTATTCTTATCCGATTCCCTGACTGATTTAAGCAGGGCTTTTTTCTGTTTTTGCAGATCGTCATCAAATAACAATGCGCCCTGATATTCGGCCGTTTCTAAGCCGTGTATAGATTTAGCGTTGGCTTTTGCATATTTTTGAAAGCTTTCGTCTATGCCATTCGTCAGACTTCTCATTTCAGGGTTGTCAAGAAGCATAATCAGCACACCAACCATTGCTGGCTTAAATCGGTTTAATTGCTTTAAGTTTACAGCGGGATTTCTGGCTTTAATATAATCGTCTACCTCTTTGTATTCGGCTGGGGTAAATACACTGTCAAGTGTATTGTTTTTCATTACTAAAAATGAGGCCATCCGGCCCTGTAAGGTTCCATCCATGACAATTTCGCTCACCACACCATTAACCGATTTTAATTTCTCCTGTAAAACCTGCATCGTATCTGCAAACTCTTTGTTTGTAAAATGATGTGTTCCAAATAAGTAAGAAGGTTTCTTTAATCCATTTCCTGATACTTCCCAAAGCAGGGTATTGGTAGCCTTTTTAGGCTGCGCATTAAGGCTGAGTCCGAAGCATAAAAGCGCAACCAATAATAGTTTAATGTTTTTCATTTAATACTGATGATGAGTAAAATTAGGGTAAGATATTAAGAATTGTGATAAAGTTAAGGGCAAAATGTAGACTGCATTCCCTTATTTTTTTGTTTTTTTGTATAAACCGTTAGAAATATGGCTACAGATATTCAATCTATTTTAAACAGATTAGGCGTAAAAGCAGAAAATGCAGCCTTCAGCACAGGAAGTAACTGGGGCGGAACTGCAAACGCGAAAACATTAGAAAGTTATTCTCCTGTGGATGGCAAACTGATTGCTTTGGCTAAAGTTGCCAGCGCAGCCGATTATGATACTGTTGTAACCAAAGCACAGGAGGCATTTACGGCCTGGCGTTCGGTTCCAGCCCCTAAAAGGGGAGAAATGGTACGCCAGTTTGGCGATGCACTTCGTGAAAATAAAGATGCCCTGGGTACATTAGTTTCTTACGAAATGGGAAAGAGTTTACAGGAAGGCTTAGGCGAAGTGCAGGAAATGATCGATATCTGTGATTTCGCCGTAGGTTTATCCAGGCAGCTGTATGGTTTAACCATGCACAGCGAACGCCCCAACCACCGGATGTATGAACAATGGCATCCACTGGGGATTGTTGGCATTATCTCGGCCTTTAATTTCCCGGTAGCGGTTTGGAGCTGGAACGCAGCCCTGGCTTTGGTTTGCGGCAATGTATGCATCTGGAAACCATCAGAAAAAACACCTTTAACCGCCATAGCCTGCCAACATATTATAGCAAAAGTTTTTAATGATAATGATATAGCTGAAGGCGTATGCAGCCTGGTTTTAGGCGATCGGGAAATCGGCGAACTCATGACCAACGATGGAAGAATTCCTTTAATTTCTGCTACCGGATCAACACGCATGGGCAAGGCAGTAAGTGCTGCTGTGGGCGCAAGACTAGGAAAAAGCCTTTTGGAACTCGGCGGTAATAATGCCATTATTATTTCAGAACATGCCGATTTGGATATGAGTTTAATCGGTGCGGTATTTGGCGCGGTTGGTACTGCAGGCCAGCGGTGTACTTCAACCAGAAGGTTAATTATCCACGAAAGTGTATATGATGCTTTTACCGCAAAGCTGGTTAAAGCTTACGCACAGTTACGCATTGGCAATCCATTAGATCAGCACAACCATGTAGGTCCGCTGATTGATACCGATGCGGTTGCGGCCTACTTAGATTCGATAGCTAAATGTAAGGCTGAAGGCGGCCATTTTGTGGTAGAAGGTGGCGTTTTAGCGGGCGATGAATTTGCAAGCGGATGCTACGTAAAGCCATGCATTGCCGAGGTTCAGAATGATTATAAAATTGTTCAGCACGAAACCTTTGCACCCATTTTATACCTGATTAAATATAAAACATTAGACGAGGCAATTGCCCTGCAAAACGCTGTTCCGCAAGGATTATCATCGGCCATTATGACCTTAAATTTGAGAGAGGCAGAACAGTTTTTATCAGCAAATGGATCTGATTGTGGTATAGCCAACGTAAATATCGGTACTTCGGGCGCTGAAATAGGTGGGGCTTTTGGTGGTGAGAAAGAAACAGGTGGCGGCCGTGAAAGTGGATCGGATGCCTGGAGGGCTTATATGCGCAGGCAAACCAATACCATCAATTATTCGAATACCTTGCCATTGGCACAGGGTATTAAATTTGATCTCTAATCAGAAATATCCGGGATTTGAAATTTTAAATCGTCTTCGTTTGTAACGGGGATGAATAAGAAACGCGCTTCCAACGCAAACGTTTTTTTCTGTTAGTCGGGATTAGAAATCCCGGCTAACCAGATATATTATCTGCATTAAAAATGCAGCACTCAACGATCCTCGTTTTAAACGAGGACCATACAAGTATGAAATTCAATCTGTAATTAAATGTTGTCGGGATTTAAATTATAAAAATCGTCCTCGTTTGTAACGAGGATGAATGAGAAACGCGCTTCCAGCGCAAACTTTTTCTACTGATCAGGATTTGAAATCCTAACAAACTAGATTTCTTATCCGCATTAAAAATGCAGCACTCAACGATCCTCGTTTTAAACGAGGACCATACAAGTAATTTTATCCAGGTTTTAAAAAAAGATAGCTCTTTAAACATTGCCATGAAGCATATTTTTTTTGTTAAAAAAAGTTAAACTACTACAAATAACTAATGCATTAGTTATATTCGGGAAACAAAACCAAATCCTGTCTATGAAACGTCTACTGCTCTCGCTATGCTTTTTTATTTTTATCACCACTTATTCCAAAGCGCAGGGTCTTCACAGCATTAAAGGCCGAACAATTGACACCGCATCTACAGCGCTTTTGTCAGGAGCATCAATAGCCATTTTAAATGCAAAAGATTCTACTTTGGTAAAATTTACCCGGGCATCAGAGAATGGCACATTCGAACTTACCGGAATTAAAAACGGAAAATTTATTTTACTGGTGTCCTATCCGAAGTATGCCGATTTTGTAGACCATTTCACACTCGATTCTGCCACCCATGTAAAAGATTTTGGTAACATTAACCTTACGGGAATGGCCAAAATACTCGCTGATGTAATTATAAAGGGAGAAAGAGCAGCCATTAAAATTAAGGGCGATACTACAGAATTTAATGCTTCGAGCTATAATATCCAGCCGAATGATAAGGTAGAAGATTTACTAAAAAAACTGCCCGGTATACAGGTAGATAAAGATGGAAAGATAACCGCCCAGGGTAAAACGGTACCGAAAGTACTGGTTGATGGCGAAGAGTTTTTTGGTGATGATCCAACACTGGTTACTAAAAACTTACGGGCGGATATGGTAGATAAGGTACAACTGTACGAAAAATCAAGCGACCAGGCGGCATTTACCGGGGTTGATGACGGGCAGAAAACACAGACAATCAATATTAAACTCAAAGAAGATAAAAAAAGCGGTTATTTCGGAAAAGTTGATGCGGGTTACGGTACGCATGATTTTTATAAGGGCCAGGTATTGTTCAATCGCTTTAAAGCAAAACAGAAGTTTTCTGTTTATGGCACAGCTGGCAATAATGGTACAACGGGACTAAGCTGGCAGGACAACAACAAACTGGGTGCAGGAAACGATAATATGCAAATGGGTGATGATGGAAGTATCTGGTTTAGCTATGGTGGCGGAGATGAACTGGAAAGTGGTAATTATTATGGCGAGGGTATACCAAGGGCAATAACCGGGGGTGCACATTATGATAATAAATGGAACAATGATAAGGAAACGATTAATACCAATTATAAACTGGGTGCTTTAGGGATTAAAACCACTAAAAATACCATAAGCCAAAATAATTTACCAGATGGGATCATCAATACCAATACCAACGAAACTTCTGACCGGAATGTATTTAGGCAAAAACTGGATGCCACTTATACCGTGAAGTTGGATACTACAAGTAATTTAAAGGTATCCGTTGATGGGATGCTTAAAAACAGCGACAATACCTCTAATTTAAAAAGTGAGGGTTTAAGAGGCGACAACTCTAAGTTAAATAGTAATGACCAGAATAACAGCAATGATGGTAAAGAGCAAAATTTTAACATCTCTGCACTTTATACCAAGAAGCTTAAAAAACCGGGCCGTAATTATTCGGTTAATATCAGTCAAAAGGTTAGCCAGATCACCAGTGAAGGTTTTTTATATTCGGATGTAAAATATTTTGACGAGGCTGGTGTAAAAAAGGGCGGTGCAGTAACCGATCAGTTTAAAACGAACACCACCCGTAATGCTGTCCTTAGTACCAATTTAACCTATAACGAGCCACTGAGCAAGTCGCTAGCTTTAGTTTTGAATTATGGATTTGGCCTCAATGACAGCCGTTCTGACCGCAAATCCTTCAATCAATCGACACCAGGAAATTATAATGTATTGGACAAAGAGTTTAGTAACGATTTTAAAGCCACACAATATATCAATCAGGGTGGAGCAGTTTTTAATTATAAAACCACAAAAACAACCATTAGTTTAGGAAGTAAGTTAAGTGCTGTAAATTTCGATCAGCTGGAGCAGCTTTCCGGCCAGCGTTATAAAAGGAGTTTTGTTAACTGGTTGCCACAAGCCAGCTATCAGTATAAATTCTCTGCACAAAAATCTTTCCGCATCGGCTATAACGGAAACACCAACCAACCAACGGTAGACCAGTTGCAGCCTGTAAAAGTAAATGATAACCCACTGTATCAACCTTTAGGCAATCCTAACCTGGCCCCATCATTTAACAGCCGCTTTAATGCAAGTTATAATTCTTATAAAGTGTTAAGCCAACAATCAATATACATAAGCGGCGGTTTCGGGTTTGTAAATAAAGCCATTGTTAGCAATACGCAAACTGATAGCACTGGAAAAACAATTGCCCAGTCAGTTAATCTCTACGGAAAAACACCCATCAATTACAATATCTACAGTAGCATCAACAGAAAGCTGAAATTTTTATTTGATTCCGAGATAGGCTTAAGTTTAAACGCAGGTGGTAGTACCAGTTACAGTTATGTAAAAAGTCAATTCAGTGAAGAGGTAGAATTAAACCAGATAGTGAACACCAATTTTAGTCCTTCATTAAATATTAACCGATACAAAGATAAGAGTGAAATTTATTTAAGTTTTGGCCCCAGTTATAACGCCCAGGTGGCTTCGTTACAAAAAGAACGGTCTAATAAAGGATGGGGCTTACAGGGTTGGGGAGGCATGAGCTTTACTTTACCAAAGAAAATCAAACTCCAGGCCGATGGCGAATATACCTATACCCCAAAATCGCCGGCATTTAACACTAGTTTTGAGCAAATCATCATTAATGCTTCGATTACAAAATCCTTCTTCAAAAAGGAAGATTTGAAATTCACCATCCGTGGAAACGACTTATTCAACCAAAACCGTGGATTTAGACGGTATGCCTATTCGAACATGATTACACAAACTAATTACAATAATATCAGCCGATATTTTATGTTCTCTTTAGTTTGGGATTTTAATAAAATGGGTGGAGGAACACCTCAAAAATAATTGTATTAGCTAAACGAACCATATAAACAGACCTTTTAAAGCATTATAAATGAAACTAAAACACGCTATACTCACGCTAATCTGCACGATAAATTATGCAATGGCGCAAAATGCCAGATTTGTACACCAGGGTATTATTGAGTTTGAAAAGAAAATAAACATATATGCATTGCTAAAGGATCAGGCAAAACGTTACCCGGATAATTTTTGGAGTGCCCAGGCCCTGGAACAGTACCAAAAAAATAACCCGCAGTTTAAAACTTTAAAAAGTGAGCTTATTTTTAAAAACGACCTGACGCTGTTTAATCCAATGGCTGATGAAAGCACTAACAACAGTTGGGCTAACAATTTCGCTTCTGCTAAACAGAACAATATTATATTAACAAATTTAAAATCAGGTACGGGCATCAATCAAAAATCAGTTTACGAAGAGACCTACCTCGTTAAAGATTCTATCCGCAAGATTAACTGGAAAATAACAGACGAATTCAGAACCATTGCTGGTTACGATTGTCGTAGGGCAAACGCCCTGATAATGGATTCAATCTATGTGGTCGCTTTTTATGCAGAAAGCATTCCGGTATCAGGAGGACCGGAAACCTTTAGCGGTTTGCCGGGCATGATATTAGGTGTGGCATTGCCGCGTGAACATATCACCTGGTTCGCCACCGGAGTAAAGGATGTAGAAATAGCTGACGACAAGCTTAAGGCACCCACTAAAGGAAAGCCTGTTAGTAAAAAACAGCTGAGCGATATTTTAAAAGGCGCATTAAAAGACTGGGGCAATTATGCAAGCGACATTTTAAAAGCCGCAGATATGTAAGCGGTGAAAGATTTACAGTATTCTGCTTCTGATGTAAATTATCCTCAATCTAGTGAAGCCAAATCCTGATGGTTATCGTTATTTTAGCACAGTTAATGATCAACCATGGATAGCGCGTTTCATCAGCATATTAATAAATTTATAAACCTGAGTAAAGATGAGCAGGAAATTCTGGCGTCTTTTCTTCAATTTATTTCTGTTAAAAAGAAAGGTTTTTTACTAGAGCACGGGCAAACCTGCAGGGCAAATTATTTTGTAGTAAAAGGCTGCCTAAGGCTATATTTTATAGATCTGAAAGGTACTGAACAGACTACTCAGTTTGCGATAGAAAACTGGTGGATTACTGATCTAACCAGCTTTCTTTTTCAGGAACAATCTGAGTTTTATATACAGGCAGCAGAACCAACCGAAGTAATCGCCATTGAAAACCACCACTATGATGAAATGTTCCATAAATTACCCAAACTGGAACGGTATTTTAGATTAATCCTCCAAAAAAACCATCAGGCTTCGCAACGCAGAATAAAATTCCTTTATAGCCAAACAGCGGAAGAAAGATACCGCAATTTCAATCGTTTATTTCCTGAATTTGTACAACGTGTGCCACAATATATGCTGGCTTCTTACCTGGGTTTTACCCCCGAATTTTTAAGTAAAATCAGGGCAAAGAAGTGAGTTACTCTTTTTTAACCACGAAGCACGCGGAGTATGACACAAAGCACACTGAGTTGGGTGCAATAAAATTCACTCAGTACCACTCCGTGAAAACCTCTTTTTACTAGGTGGTTAATTTATAAATGTAGTAGTGTTGGAGGATAAAAGTATATCTCTTTGCGTAGCTTCCGCGCAAAACCTGGTGCCCTTTGCGGTTAAACAATCATTTCTTAAACTACATTAAGTTTTTTCGATAACGGAATCAGGAACTTTACAACGTAATCAAAAAACAAATAAAATGGAAAGTAGAATTGATATCGCAAAAGCAGAACCCGCAGCTTACCAGGCCATGTATGGTTTGGAGAAATATTTATCAACCAGCAAACTGGATCCCATCCTTCTGGAATTGATTAAAATGCGTGCATCGCAAATTAACGGCTGCGCATTTTGCTTAAATATGCACGCAGCAGATGCCCGTAAAATAGGCGAGACTGAGCAACGCTTGTATTTATTAAATGCCTGGCGGGAGACGACCTTGTTTACCCCGAAAGAGGAGGCTGTTTTAGCTTTAACAGAAGAAGTGACCTTAATCAGTCATCATGTTTCCGATGCGACTTATCAAAAAGCGTCCGGCTTTTTTAACGAACAGGAATTGGCGCAGATTATTATGGCTATAGTGACCATTAATGCCTGGAACAGGTTGGCCATTACCGCTAAAGTGATGGTTGGATAATCAGTTATTGATTTCAATTTACTACTAAGACACCTAATGCCCGTTATATTCAAAGTAACTTCAGGCTACTTGTCTTAGTAGTTAAAATAGTTTGCATGACTTAAAGCACCCTTAACAACAATCCTTTTAAATATTCTCCTTCAGGAAAGGAAATCCGTACGGGATGATCTTCTGGTTGGCAGAATTGTTTGATAATCTGCACTTCTTTGCCTGCATCAAGCGCTGCCCAGGCAATAATCTGTTTAAAGGTTTCGATATCAACGGCACCAGAGCAGGAGAAAGTTGCCAAAAGACCACCTTTTTCCAGCAATAGCATACCTAAACGGTTTAAATCTTTATAAGCCCTCGCTGCACGATCTAACGCCGAACGCGACGGCGCATATTTAGGGGGATCAAGCACAACCACATCAAACAACTCGCCCGCTTCTTTAAAAGCCCGGAGTTGTTTATTCACATCCGATTGGATCGCCGTTACTGTTTTGCCATCAAATTGGTTGAGGGCAACGTTTTGCTTTAGGGTTTCAATGGCTAGGCCCGAGCTATCAACACTGGTAACACCTGCAGCGCCATTTGCCAGGCTGTTCAGGCTGAAACCACCACTATAGCTAAAACAGTCTAAAACTTTCTTCCCTTTTGTATAACTGGCTAAAATGTGTCTGTTATCACGTTGATCGCAGTAAAAACCTGATTTTTGCCCTTCGGCTATATTAATATGGTAAATAATCCCGTTTTCTTTTACCGCCAAAAACTCTGGTGGATTTTCTCCCCAAAGTAATCCATTCTCAACAGGCAAACCCTCATGGTTACGGGCGGTTGCATCACTTTTATCGAATATTCCTTTTGGATTTAATTCAGTTTTTAAAATTTCTACGATTTCTGCTTTTACTTTCTCTATTCCGGAACTTAAAATTTGCAACGAGAGGAAATCGGCATACTGATCAACGATTAAACCCGGCAGAAAATCAGCCTCACTAAAAACCAAACGGCAAGTATCGGTTTGTTCGTTTAAAATGAATTGACGTGAGGCAATGGCCTGTTTTAAGCGGTTTTGATACCAGCTGTGATCAATCGTTTGCGTTTCATCCCATTCTAACAAACGAACGGCAACACGCGAATTGCTGTTGAAGTATCCATAGGCGAGAAATTCATGATCGAAAGCAAAAACTTTTACCACATCACCGTCTTCGGGTTTTCCCTTAACTTTTTCTAATGCTCCGGAAAATACCCATGGATGCCTTTGTAGTGCCGCTTTTTCTTTACCCTTTTTTAATATGATTTCTACCATACTACAAAGGTAATAATTAGTTTGGAGTTGAGGGTTGGGAGTTTGGAGCAAAGCATTTGGAGGCTTAGCGATAAGCGTTTCATAAGCGCTATATGCCCTGCACCACCCGCTTAACGCCAGTTGCTCAATGCTTCGTCATATGTACCAGCTCCGTATCCAAAACCTTTGTTTCGAACTCGGTAACAGGCCTTTTCGCTTCAATCATTGATATTAATAATTCGGTTGCTACCCGTCCCATTTCAAATGCGGGCTGCTTTACAGAAGTGAGAGATGGCGAAAACAAATCGACCAGATTAGAATTGGTAAAACCTGCAATAGCAAGTTTATGCGCCACCTCAGGATTGGTTTTCTTTAGCGCCATAATACAGCCTGTGGTTAAGCGGTCGCTCGAAATAAAAATCCCATCAGGCTTAAGCGGCAACAATTCTTTCACTGCTTGTTCCAGTTCTGCGCTGTGCATGCCGCCATGCTGGCAATATTTCACCAATTCGGGTCTGAATTCGATATGATATTTGGCTAAAGCTGCTTTATAGCCCGCTAATCTTTCTTTCGTTATAGAGAGGTTTTCGGAATTGGTTAAATGCGCAATGGTTCTTTTTCCTGATAAAATAAGGTGTTCTGTAGCATCAAAAGAACCTTTAAAGTTATTGGCAATTACCTTATGGGTTTCAAAATCCCCCGGCACACGATCAAAGAACACAATGGGTAAGCCTTTGGCATATAATTCTCTTAAATAATCAATATCCTGCGTTTCAGACGAAAGTGCAATCAGCAAGCCATCAATAGAGCGTGATGCCAGATGCTCTACGTTTAGCTTTTCCTGCTTGTATGATTCATGGCTTTGTGAAATAATCACATGATAATCCTTATCATAGGCTATCGATTCGATACCGTTAATCACCTGAGAAAAAAAGTTGTTGGCAATTTCGCTCACAATAATGCCGATAGAATAACTTCTGCGTTCTTTTAAACTTCGTGCAATGGGATTGGCACGGTAATTAACCTTTTCGGCATAGGCCAAAACCAGCTTTTTAGTCTCTTCACTTATTTCGTAACGGTCTCTTAAAGCACGGGACACTGTTGAAGTTGACAGCCCAAGTGCTTTAGCAATATCCTTAATGGTAGATGTTTCAAATCTCATGTTCGTATTGCGTACAAGTTACAAAAAATATTTTTTTAAGGCGATTTGTACCGCAATATTATAAACGTTAAGTCAACGTTTTTGGGAACGTTTGCACACTTTTTTAGTTAAATCTGGTTTCAATTGCTTTTTAGTTTGTAAAATTGTTAATCTAATGTAACCAAATATAAACCAACTATAACATCTCAAAATAGAATTATATTCTACATGCAAGCGATTGCAACAGCTTAAATAACCAAATCACTTTCAAATAAATAAATTATGAGCAGAGTTCTACTCTTTTTAGCATTTTTCTCTTTTTTTGGATTATCTGTAACTCATGCACAAACCAGGCAGGTTACCGGTACCGTAAAAGACAAGAAAGACGGCCAGCCGCTGGTTGGCGTGAGTGTTACCGTTGCTGGCACAAAAAATGGAGCCAGTACCGATACGAATGGTACTTTCAAGATCAGCATGCCTACAAATGCTGCAGTTTTAACTTTTACCTACATTGGTTATAAAACCAAAAATGTTTCGGTCACAAATGAAACCAAACTGTCAGTAACTTTAGATGAAGATGCCAACAATCTTCAAGAGGTAACTGTTAATGTTGGTTACGGCATTGTGCGTAAAAAAGACTTAACAGGTGCCGTTGGTTCTGTAGGTGCTGATGTAATCGCCGCCGCGCCGGTATCTTCTGCGCTCGAGGCCATACAGGGCCGGGTAGCTGGTATTAATATTTCCTCATCGGAAGGATCGCCGGATGCACAGATCAACGTAAGGGTAAGAGGAGGTGGATCTATTACGGGAGATAACTCCCCGCTTTATATCGTTGATGGCTTTCCGGTAACTTCAATAGCCGACATTCCCCCACAGGACATCGAATCAATTGATGTGTTAAAAGATGCATCATCAACAGCCATTTACGGCTCAAGAGGGGCTAACGGTGTAATACTGGTTACCACCAAAAACAGTAAAGACGGAAAAACCAATATTACCTATAATGTTTTCGGTGGAATAAGAAAATTAGCCAAAAAACTAGACGTTCTGTCTGCTTCAGATTATGTACACTGGCAATACGAACGCGCGTTATTGGATGGTACCCCAACAGATTACACTCAATATTTCGGGAATTACCAGGATATAGATTTATATGATAATGTTGCTGAAAACGATTGGCAAGACCTGGTATTCGGACGTACAGGAACCACTTTTAACCAGAACTTAAGCATCACAGGTGGAAGCGACAAAACCAAATACAGCCTAAGCCATAGCTTTGTTACCGATAAGGCCATTATGCAAATGTCTGATTTTAAAAGACAGAACATTAATTTTAAATTAAACCACAGATTATATGACGCCTTAACGTTAGATTTTGGTTTTCGTTATGCCGACACCAAGACCAATGGTGGTGGTGCAAATGAGCAAAATGAAAAATCTTCAGCCGACTCCCGTTTAAAATATGCCATTCTATACCCATCCTTTCCGGTACCGGGCTTAACGGCATCGACAGATACCAATGATGAATTTAATTTATACAATCCACTGGTAGCCATTTCTGATAACGACCAGTATGTGCACCGTAAAACCTATAATATCAACGGAGCAGCAACTTATGAAATTATTGATAATTTAAAACTTCGGTCTGAAGTAGGTTACGATGGATTTAGGAATGATCAGGACCGCTTTTACGGCATTACAACCTACTATGTAAAAAACCTTGCCGATTATCCTAATCTGCCGACGCTGAACTCCATGAACACCACTAGAAATAGTTTTAGAAATACGAATACGCTTAATTATAACTTTAGTAAGATTCTTGGCAAAAGCCATAACCTTAATATTTTATTAGGTCAGGAATTTATTAAAACGGAACAGAATACCTTAACTACTGAAGTGCATGGCTTTCCTAAAACATTTGGATTCGAGCAAACCAGGGTATTAACCACCCAAGGTAAAGCTTCGATAATCGATAACAACTTTTTGCCAGATGATAAATTGTTTTCGTTTTTCGGCAGGGCCAATTACGATTATAAAGGCAAGTACCTGTTAAGCGCAACATTCAGGGCGGATGGTTCCTCTAAATTTTCTGCCGAAAACCACTGGGGCTACTTTCCATCGGTTTCTGCCGGCTGGAGAATCTCTCAGGAAGACTTCATGAACGGTACAAAATCTTGGTTAACAGATCTTAAATTAAGGGGAAGTTATGGTGCTGCAGGTAACAACAATATCCCTCCAGGGCAAATTACCCAATCGTTCCAAAACTCCACCACAACCTGGATAAATGGTTTCAACAACTATTGGGCGGCATCTAAAATTATGGCAAACCCCGATCTAAAGTGGGAGACAACGATCACCAGAAACATTGGACTTGATTTTGCCTTATTTAATTCAAAAGTTACGGGAACAATTGATGCCTACTTAAATAAAACAAAAGACCTCCTCATCTTATTCCCGGTTGGAGGTACGGGCTACGATGCACAATACCGTAACCTGGGCCAAACACAGAATAAAGGTTTAGAATTCTCTGTAAACTGGAACGCTATAAAAGAAAAAAATTTCGACCTAACGGTTAATGCGAACATCAGTTTTAACCGCAATAAGGTTATTTCTCTAGGCTCGGTTAAAAACATTAATGGTACTTCAGGATGGGCATCAACAGAAATTGGTGTAGATTATCTTGTAGAGGAAGGCGCATCAATTGGCCGTATTTACGGATATAAAAGTGCCGGAAGATATGAAGTCTCTGACTTTACAGGTTACAATGCCACCAGCGGCAAATGGATATTAAAACCAGGCGTAGTTGATGCTACTGCATTTGTAGGCACCGTACGCCCAGGTACAATGAAAATTGAAGATATCTCCGGGGATGGAAAAATTGATTTATCTGACCGATCTATCATCGGTAACACCAATCCGTTAAATACTGGCGGTTTCTCGCTTAACTCGAGAATTTACAATTTTGATCTTGGTGCGTATTTTAACTGGAGTTATGGAAACGATGTGTATAATGCCAATAAGATCGAATATACCTCTACCAGTAAATACGCTTCCAGAAACCTGATTTCGATTATGGAAAGCGGACAGCGCTGGACAAATTTAAGGGCAGACGGAACAATAAGTAACGATCCTGCTGAATTATCTGCCATGAATGCAAACACCACCCTATGGTCGCCATATACCAGAACTTTTGTTTTAAGCGATTGGGCTTTGGAAGATGGTTCATTTTTAAGGTTATCGACACTTACCCTTGGGTATACTTTACCTGAAAAAATATCGCGCAAGTTAAAGATGAAAAAATTAAGGTTTTATGCTTCTGCTTATAACGTTTGGTTATTGACTAATTATACCGGTTTCGACCCAGAGGTTTCAACGAGACGAAATACACCACTTACACCCGGAGTTGATTATTCTGCTTACCCAAGAAGTAAGTCTTACTTATTCGGACTAAACGTTAATTTTTAGAAGACCATTCAATTTCAAGAAAATGAAAAAAGTTATATATACGTTATTTGTAATTGCAGGAATAACATTTGTTAGTAGCTGTAAAAAAACGTTAGATGCACCAACAAAATCTTCATTAGATGAGTCTGTTATTTTCTCTACCCCAAGTTTAGCTGAAGGCTCTATAGCTGGCGTACTTCAATCATTTGGGGAAACCAATTCGTACAGGGGCCGTTTTTTAGTGTTCTACGGACTTAACAATGATACAGAAGTATACAATACATTAAAATCGGTTGATGATGACAAAGCTAAACTCTCTAATTACAACTGTAATGTGAACAATAGCCAAATGAATACTACCGATAATGCATGGGCTAAATTTTACGAAGGTATTGAAAGAGCTAACCTGGCCATAAGAGGCATTAGAACCTATGGCAATATAGAAAGCAACCCTGCAATGGCGCAGATCCTCGGTGAGATTTTAACCTTGAGGGCTGTGATATACAATGACCTTATAAAAGGCTGGGGCGATGTGCCGGCACGTTTTGAACCCATTACTACTGCAACAGCTTATCTGCCCAGAAGCGACCGTGATGTCATCTATAAACAATTATTAGCTGATTTAAATGAAGCTGCAGGTTACCTGCCATGGCCAGGCGAGAACACCACAACAGCAAGGGTTGAGCGGGTAAACAAGGCTTTTGCAAAAGGTTTAAGGGCGCGTTTGGCATTAGCCGCAGGAGGCTATGCGCAGCGCCTTGATGGAACAGTTAAATTAAGTTCTGATCCTGAATTATCGCACGATAAAATGTATGCCATTGCCAAAAAAGAGTGCCTTGATATTATCAACAGTGGCAAATTAAGGCTTCTTGGATTTGAAGAAGTTTTTAGAAAACTGAATGAGGAAACCGGTGCGGCAGGTTTGGAGTCGATGTGGGAAATTCCATTTAGCGATGGCCGGGGACGCGTAATTTTTGATCTGGGTGTAAGACACATTAAAACTGACCAGTACACAGGCCAGAATAAAGGCGGAACTGACGGACCGAACCCTATTATGCTGTACGAGTATGACAATGATGATGTACGCAGGGATGTAACTGTTGTGCCTTATGAGTGGGACGGTGGCGATGGAACAAAAGGTGCGATACAGGTGCCTTCGTCGCTTGGCCGTTTGTATTTTGGCAAATACCGTTACGAGTGGATGAAAAGAAGGGTAACGGCAACCAATGATGATGGGTTAAACTGGATGTACATGCGTTATGCCGATGTGGTGCTCATGGCTGCTGAAGCCATTAACGATCTTGATGGGCCGGCAGCTGCTGCACCATATCTAAAAATGATCAGAGACAGGGCCTTCCCTACAGCGCCTAATAAAGTTACCGCTTTTATGGCCACGGCAACTGCATCTAAATCGGCCTTTTTTGAGGCAATCGTGAATGAAAGAGCCCTGGAATTTACAGGAGAAATGTTGAGAAAAAGTGACCTGATCCGATGGAACTTGCTGGGCACAAAACTGGCTGAAGCCAAAACTAAATTACAGCAGTTAGAAAACAGGCAGGGTAAATATGCTGCCCTACCCGCCAAAATCTATTACCGGACAGCTGCTAATGGCGAAACGGTGGAAATTTATGGGTTGAAATTGGGAGATACCGACGCGCAGGGAGTTGCTTTAGGATACACTTCAAATAAAGCCTGGACGATGGTTACAACCGGAGAAACGGTTTCATACTGGAACGCCCTCTATACAAAAGACCCAAACCTTCAGCAATATTGGCCAATATGGCAGGTATTTTTAGATTCATCTAACGGAATGTTAAATAATAAGCCTTTAAACTTATAAACCAGAGGTTATGAAAAAGATTAATAGATATATATACCACTTCTTACTCATGACGACAGTTTGTTTATCGGCATGTAAAAAAAATAACTTAGAAGAAAATACCAAACTTGAGGTCGACCGGGTTTTTTCTACCCCTGGTTTAACAGCGACCATTGTCAATAAAACTGGTGTTAAATTAACATGGAACGCTGTACCGAATGCCACATCTTATACCATTGAGGTATACGATAATGCTGATTTTACAGGTACTCCGGTAAAATCTATAACCAGCATTACCACTGCACAATTACCCTACACCATTACCGGATTAATAGGCGATACGCAATATGCAATCAGGGTAAAAGGTGTTGCACAGGGTATTGCAGATTCCAAATGGGTAAGTACAACTGCAAAAACGGATACTGAACAGATTTTTCAAACGGTAAACCAAACCAAACTAACCGCTAGTTCAGTTGTGCTGAACTGGACCCCTGGCGAAACAGCAACAACAATTACCATACTACCGGGAAATATTACGCATACGGTTACCTCAGCAGAGATTGCTGCTGGAGAAGCAACCATAACAGGCTTAACCGGAGAAACGGATTACTCGGCAAAATTGCTCGCGGGAACCAAAGTTAGGGGAACAGCAACTTTTACCACACTTTATAATTTTACAGGTGCAACACTGGTAAGCCCGTCAGATAACCTGGCCACCCTGATTGCAAATGCCACTGCCGGGACTGTTTTTGGACTTGCACCGGGAACTTATACCGTAAACGCAGATGTTATTGCATCAAAATCAATTACCATCAGGGGAACAAAACCAACTGACAGACCAATTATTAACGGCATGGTTCTGAGATTAAAGGCCAATGCAGGTTTAACGGTAAAAGATGTAATATTGGATGGCACCGGATCGTTAAATGGGAATCAAACTTTTATCTACGATGAAGCATCTGATAACGCTTACGGGAATTTCGTACTGGAGAATTCAGTTGTAAGAAACTATACCAAAGGGCTTTTCTATGTAAATTTAAAGGTACTTATCGAGTCGGTAACTTTTAAGGGAAATATCATTAACAATATCGAATGTAATGGCGGAGATTTTATCGATTTTAGATCGGGTTTGACCAAAACATTAAATTTCACCAACAATACAGTTTATGCCGCTGTTCTGGCCAGAGATTTTATCAGGATGGACCCTGCAGGCTCAACCAATTTCCCTAGCATAATATCCGTTATAAATGTTCTTACAAATACCTTAAATGGAATTAGCAATGGCGCTTCAAACAGGTTGTTTTACGTTCGACTAGCGAAACATGAGATCTACTTTTCGAAAAATATAGTAGCCAGCTCTGGTGGCATTTTAACCAATCAGCTTTCTACGAACATTGTAGCGGGCAATTTTACAGCGAACAACTATTTTGCTGCCCCAACTTTTATTTCGGGTAGTGCAACTGCCGGTGCTAAATATGATGCCGGAACATATACGACGCTTAACCCTGGTTTTACATCACCTGCTACAGGTAATTTTACCATCAGTCAGCAAGATTTAAAAACAAATGGAATTGGCGACCCGAGATGGAGAAATTAATAGGCTTATCTTAGTAGCTGTATCATAAGCATAATGTCATCCTGAGCTTGTCGAAAGGCGTTCTTAAATTCTCACAGGGCGTTTCGACAGGCTCAACATGAAAAATTAGCGCTAAAATACAAGTAATGGTATAGTCTTTTTTTAAATAGCAATTTGGCCTGAAGAATTTTTCCACCTAAATGATCAAATCAGTACTAATCCATATCGGCGCTACCTTGCTGCTTTACATCAGCGTTTGTTTAGGGGTTTATGCTCAAGATCCCAAATATCCATCAACCATAACCGTTGCTCAGGATGGAAGTGCAAATTATAAAACCATACAGGAAGCCGTTAACTCAGTTCGCGATTTAGGGGAGAAAGAAGTTAAGATTTACGTGAAAAAGGGAATTTATAAAGAAAAGCTGACTATCCCATCATGGAAAACCAAAATTGCTTTAATTGGCGAAAGTGCTGAAAATACCATCATTACCAACAATGATTATTCGGGGAAGCCAAATCCGACAGGCAAAGACCAATTTGGCAATGTTAACTTTAGCACATATACTTCTTTTACCGTATTGGTTCAGGGCAATGATATCCACCTTAAAAATTTAACCATTATCAATTCATCCGGAAGCGTTGGACAGGCTGTTGCTCTGCATGTAGAAGGCGATCGTTTTGTAGCAATAAACTGCAGGTTTCTGGGCAATCAGGATACGCTTTATGCAGCAATTGAAAATAGCCGCCAGTATTACCAAAACTGTTATGTAGAAGGCACTACCGATTTCATTTTTGGCAAGGCAACCGTTGTTTTTAATGACTGTACAATCAAAAGTTTAAGTAACTCTTATGTAACCGCGGCTTCAACTTCTGCACAGCAAAAATTCGGATTTGTTTTTTTAAATTGTAAGCTCATTGCAGATTCAATGGTAACAAAAGCCTATCTCGGCAGACCATGGCGGCCTTATGCAAAAACAGTATTCATTAAATGTGATTTGGGTAAACATATTTTGCCCGAAGGCTGGAACCCGTGGAAAGGCGATAAGATGTTTCCAGACAAAGAATTAACGGTTTTTTATGCGGAATATAAAAGTAAAGGCGCTGGAGCATCACCTAATACGAGATTGCCCTGGACAAGACAGCTCGCCGATCAAGAGGCAGGAAAATATACATTAAAAAATATACTGGGTGGAGCAGATCAATGGAATCCAATCAAAAATTAATAAAATGAGAACAAATTGCCTTAAGTATTTTGCAGTTGGAGCCTTATTCATTTTATGCTCCTTTGCTTTCATACAAAAGAAAACAAAGCTATTCATCATTGGTGATTCTACCGCAGCCAATAAAGAAGAAAAGGCCTATCCTGAAACGGGCTGGGGAATGGCATTACAATCTTATTTTAAAAACGATGTTACGGTTGATAACCGGGCATTAAACGGCAGGAGTACCAAATCGTTCAGGGCCGAAAAACATTGGGATCCGGTATTGGCACAATTAAATCCAGGTGATTATGTGTTCATTGAGTTTGGACATAACGATGAGAAAGTGGATAAGCCGTCGGTTGGTGTTTCGCTGGCCGATTTTAAAACAAATCTGATTAATTATATTAAAGAAACGAGAAACAAAAATGCCTTTCCGGTTTTACTCACGCCAATCTCCCGCAGAAGCTTCAAAAACGGTGTGCTGGTGGATTCACATGGCGATTATCCGCGCATAACCCGTCAGGTGGCCGATTCACTTCAGGTGCCCATAATTGATATGCTGGCAAAAACGGAAAGTTTATTAATTCGACTGGGAGATAAACCATCCATCAAATTATTCAACTATGTTGATTCGGGAAATGTAAATTATCCAAAAGGCAAAAAAGATGATACGCATCTAAGTCCGGAGGGTGCCAAACAAGTTGCTGGTTTGGTAGTGAAAGGGATTAAGGAGTTAAAGTTGGATCTGGCGAAGAGTTTAAAGTAAAAAAATATTTGTCATCCTGAGGGATAATTTATTTTATAAAAATGAATATGTTTGACAGATAAATTTTAAGTAGGTATATCTCTTGAGAGATCGTCATTCCCAACTTGATTGGGAATCTTAATACAAGCGCTTTAAGATTAGCTTCGCTGAGCACTCCGTGGTTCCCGCATGCGCGAGAATGACGATTCTTCTATAAGATTCTGTCAATGGTGGTGCAGTGAAGGATCTTTTTTACCACCGAGGACACCGAGAAATTCACTGAGTACACAGCGTTAGGCGTATAATTTCATTAATTGTCATCCTGAACGCCAGTGAAGGATCTTCTTTTTAAACGATCGAGTGCACCGAAAGTAATACCTTCTTAAGAAATAAGTTGATCTGGATTCTGCCTTTCATCTTTTGGGGATTCTTCACAATGACAGCTGAGAATACGAAATTGAAAAATCGTCATTGCGCGGAGGCTTTTTCAGCCGATGAAGCAATCTCACAACGATCGCTATTGGCTTACGCATAAGATTGCTTCGTCGTTCCTCCTCGCAAGGATGATCTATATTAGTTAACTAGCCACTAGAAAATATACTTCGTGCTTAAAAAGTTTGAATCATCTCCTTTAACAATCTCGTTCAACAACTTTTTATTATCATCTGTAAATTTGGTTGCCACCAAAGAACGGATCGAGAATGAACGCAATGCATCCACTACTGAAAGTGTACCTTCAGCACTGTCTTTACGGCCTGTAAAAGGGAAAACATCCGGTCCGCGCTGGCACTGGCAATTGATATTTACACGGCTCACCTGATTAACCAAAGGATCAATCAACGAAGAAATTACCGCAGCATTATTGCTGAAAATACTTACCTGCTGACCATGTGGCGAATCAATTAAATACTCGATCGGCTCTTCTAAGTCATCAAATGGTACCACCGGAACAATCGGGCCAAACTGTTCTTCGCGATAAAGTTTCATATTACCATTTACCGGATAAACAATGGCCGGATAAACAAATGTTTCCAAGGTTTGTCCACCATTTGTATTGATCACTTTAGCACCATGTGCCACGGCATCATCAATACATTCCTTTAAATACTCGGGCTTATTCAGTTCAGGCAATGGCGTAAGGTTTACGCCTTTTTCCCAAGGCATACCAAATTTAAGTTTTTCTACTTCGGCAGATAAGCGCTTTAAGAATTCCTGCGCCAAACTGCGGTGCACATAAACGATTTTAATGGCGGTACACCGTTGTCCGTTAAAAGAAAGCGAACCCAGTACCGTTTCAGAAACTGCCAGATCAAGATCGGCGTCTTTAGTGATGATGGCCGCATTTTTGGCATCCAAACCTAAAATCGCCCTCAAACGGTTTACCTTAGGATGTAATTTTTTCAGTTCATTAGCAACCTTACTTGAACCAATTAAGGTAAGTACATTGATTTTACCAGATTTCATCAAACCTGGAACGATGGTATTGCCGCGGCCATAAATGGTATTCACCACACCTTTAGGAAAACTAGAACGGAAAGCCTCTAACAAAGGATAGTGTAACAGGGTACCATGCTTAGGTGGTTTGAATAAAAGGGTATTACCCATAATCAAAGCTGGGATAAGCGTGGTAAAAGTCTCGTTTAAAGGATAGTTGAAAGGACCCATGCAAAGTACAACACCGAGGGGAGAACGGCGCACCTGGGCCACAATTCCCTGCTCTATTTCAAAACGTGACGACTGCCTGTCGATATCTTTCAACGCATCAATAGTGGCGTAGATATACTCCACCGTACGGTCAAATTCTTTAACCGAATCGGCATAAGATTTTCCAATCTCCCACATAATCAGTTTGGCAACAATCTCCTTTTGCTCAATCATCTTCTGTGTAAAGTTTTCTACACAGCTAATGCGATCGGCAACACTCATGGTTGGCCACTGTCCGCGACCATTATCATAGGCTGCTACGGCTGCATCTAATGCTTCTGCCGACTCTTTCTCCGTACAAACAGGAAAACTACCAATGCGTTTTCGTTTTAAACCCTCAGGGGTTTTTACGCATACAGGAGAAAACACTTCATTACATGGTCCATTCCATGGCTTCATTTCTCCATTAGAAAGAAACTCCTTTTGATTGATTTCTTCCTTGAGCCTAAATTCATCTGGAATCTGGCTCTCTTCAACGAAAATACTTTCGAGGTTTAGCAATGTACTCAATTTGGGTTTGTGATTAGGTTAAATTAATGTTAAGTCTATAGTTTAAGTATAGATTAGCACTTTAAAAAAGATATCAAAGATTTAAGCACAATTATATTCTAAATCTTTTAGGGTTGAATTATTTAACTTCTATTACCTTATATTTTGGAACAAGGGCTTTCATTACCATCCAGCCGATGAGATAAGCTACCGCACAGAAAGAGAAAACGATAAAATAACCAGCTTCTTTACCTTGAAACCCCATAAAAGCCATCTGTGTATCGCCGGCGTAGGTAAACAGTACACCAGAACCTTTGTTAATGAAAAAAGATCCTACACCTCCGGCCATACCACCAATTCCGGTTACGGTTGCAATGGCCTGGCGAGGAAACATATCGCTCACTGTCGTAAATATATTGGCCGACCATGCCTGGTGTGCGGCACCTGCAATACCGATGATAATTACCGGCAGCCAGTAGCTGTAAAGACCTAAAGGCTGGGCCAACAATGCCAATAATGGAAAAAAGGCGAAAATTAACATGGATTTCATCCTGCCATCGTAAGGGTTCATGTTTTTCTTATCGATAAAATAGGATGGCAACCAGCCTCCAATAATGGATAACAAGGTAATTACGTAGAGTATAAATAGGGGAAAAGCACTTTCGGTACCGCTCATTTTATAAATATCTTTAAGGTATGCGGGCGACCAAAACAGATAAAACCACCAAACACCATCGGTCATAAATTTACCAAAAGCAAAGGCCCAGGTTTGTTTAAATTTAAGGCAATCAACAAAAGATAGTTTTTTTACCGGTGATGCTGCGGTAACCGTTTCGCTAATCTGATCGTGTGCTACAATATCCTGTTGAATATAAGCCAGCTCTGCCTTACTTACCCTTGAGTGGTTTTCAGGTTTGCCATAAAGTAAAATCCAGAAAAGCATCCAGATAAAACCTAAGGCACCGATGATAATAAACGACATTTCCCAGCCATAAGCATCGGCAATGTAGGGAATCGTAACCGGGGCAGCCAAGGCACCAACTGTTGCACCCGCATTAAAAATACTGGTGGCAAATGCGCGGTCTTTTTTAGGAAAATATTCGGCTGTAGCTTTAATGGCTGCCGGAAAGTTTCCGGCCTCACCAAGTGCCAGTACAAAACGGGCAAATATAAATAGTGAAAGACTGGTTGATAGAATTAATGTAGTATTGCCAACAGTAGATAATGCTTCTTTTGCACCTGCAAAGCTCATCACCCACGAGCCGGTAATGATTCCGGAAGTAGCAATACCGCAAAAAGCATGAATACAGGCACCCACAGACCAAATTCCAATTGCCCAAAGGAAACCTTTTTTGGTATCCATCCAATCAACAAACCGTCCTGCTACCAACATTGATCCGGCATAAAAAAGAGAAAATAATGCCGTAATGGTTCCGTAGTCACTATCTGTCCAATGAAATTCAGGAACAAAATAGTCTTTCCATGTAAGCGAGAGTACCTGTCGATCTAAATAGTTAATGGTAGTTGCAACAAATAACAGCGCACATATAGTCCATCTGTAATTGCTGATTTTTGGTTGGCTCATTTCGTTTGTGTGTGGTTAGGGGTTGGGGTTTATTTACTTTGCTTGATAAGTTCAAGTGCCAGCTGGGTATTGTCGAAAAGCTCATCGTAAAGCCCTTTGCTCATTACATCTTTACTGATTAGTTTGCTTCCCATGCCAACGGCACAAACACCAGCTTTAAACCAGGTTTTTAGATTATCAGCATTTATTTCTACCCCACCTGTTGGCATAAACAGTTGTCCGGCAAAAAGATCTTTAATTGATGAAATAAATTCAGGACCCAAAATATTTGCCGGGAAAATTTTAATCAGCATAGCTTTGTGTTCCTGTGCCACACTGATTTCTGTCGGGGTCATACACCCCGGTACCCAAAGCATTCCGATTTTGTTCGCAATTTCGGCAACTGCCGGATTTACGATCGGTGCCACAATGAAATCAGTTCCAGCTTCGATAAAAGCATTGGCATCAGCAGGCGTTTTAATGGTTCCGATACCCAGATAAAGATCAGGCATTTCTGCATCACGGATTTCTTTTAACTTTTTAAAGTTTGACAATGCCGATTTACCACGATTGGTGTATTCGAAAACACGAACACCGGCTTTATACAAGGTGCGTAATATTTCCATGCTGCCTGATTCGCTATCCTGATAAAAAAGCGGTAACATGCCCTGCTCTAAAATGGCATCTAAAATTTTGTGCTTGTTGCTAATCATCTTATTATTCTTTTTTTTATATCAGCTACAGTACTGGTTGTAGCATCGCTTGGAATGTACAATTTATCGTATGCCGCTGCTGTGGCAAAACTTATGGTTTCTTGGGCCGGTAACTGGTTGTAAAAGCCATAAATCAGGCCAGCCATAAAACAATCTCCACTGCCCACCTTATCCAAAATTTCATCAGAAACGTATTCTTCCGAAACCGTTAATTCGTTGTCTGTATAAATGGCTGTATAATATCGTATTCCCTTTCCATGATCGAACCTGAATGTATTGGCAACCGCTTTACACGCCGGAAACAAACTTAATATTTCTTTAGAAGTATCAGTTGCCTGTTGCAGTAACGTTTCCTTTGCATAACCGTCTGCCACTGTTAGATCTTCGTGAAGCGCAGTGCCCAGCATTTTATTGGCTGCCCAAACATTCCCCATAATCAGTGTGCAATATTGAGCCAGCTCAGGCAAAACATCAATCGGTTCCTTTCCATATTTCCAAAGCTTTGCCCGATAGTTTAAATCAAGTGAAATGGTAATATTTTTAGCACTTGCTACTTTTAAGGCTTCCAAACAAACGTCTGCAATATTTTGGTTAATGGCAGGGCAAATGGCACTGAAATGGAACCAGGCAACATCCTCAAAAACTTCGTCCCAGTTAATCTGTCCAACTTTTAAACCCGCATAGGCCGAATTGGCCCGGTCGTAAATTACCCCGGCATTTTTAAGGTCTTTCCCTTTAGGCAAATAGTATAAACCTAAACGTTCGCCATGGTAAACCATAGGTGTAGTATCAATATTGCGTACATTAAGGTATTCCACGATTTCGCGGGTAACCGAATTATCAGGCACCGCCGAAAGGTAGGCCGAAGGTACGTTCCATAAGGCTAAGGCAGTGGCCACATTGAGTTCGGCGCCACCCACGTAAAACGGTAATTTATTTTCTTTTAACCATGCCCCATCCATATCCGGACAGATGCGTAAAAGTATTTCACCAAAGCTTAAAACTTTTTTTCCTTTTGCTGATGAAGCGAATATCTGGGTACTCATTTTTATATCTGATCGGCGTATTTCATCCTGTTTTCGGCAACCGAATGAAAATGAAAGGAAAACGATTGAAATGATTTGATTCCAATAAAATACCCTTCTAAAGCCTGATTTTGGTTAAAATTTAAAGTAATTTTTTGCGTTAAAATACGAAATATCCTGCACAATCTTGCCCACCCATTCCAAATCATTAGGCAATTCGCCATTCTCCATATCTTCTCCAAACAGGTTGCAAACAATCCTCCTGAAATATTCGTGACGGGGAAAGGAAAGGAAACTGCGCGAATCGGTAAGCATCCCTACCAGGCGGCTTAAAAGCCCCATGTTTGATAAGGCATTTAACTGTTTGATCATCCCATCTTTTTGGTCTAAAAACCACCATGCTGAACCAAACTGCACTTTACCGGCTACAGAACCATCGTTAAAGTTACCAATCATAGTGGCAATCAACTCATTATCTGCGGGATTGAGGTTATAAATAATGGTTTTAGCCAGTTTATCCTGGTTATCCAAGCGATTTAGGAATTTCGATAGCATACGGGCCTGGCTAAAATCGCCGATTGAGTCCCAACCGGTATCAGGTCCCAATTGTCTTAACATACGGGCATTGTTGTTACGCAAAGCACCAAGGTGATATTGTTGTACCCAGCCCTTTTCATGATCCCATTCTGCAAAATAAACCAGCATAGCCGATTTGAATTTCAGGTTTTCCTGATAGGAAATAGTTTGTTTACTGCGGATTTTATCAAAGATTGATGCAATTTCAGCTTCGGTATAGTCTTCAGCATAAATCTGCTCTAAACCATGATCGGAAACCGAGCAGCCGTTTGCTGCAAAGTAATCATGGCGGCCTTTTAAAGCATCAATATAATCCTGTAAACTGCTAATGCTTTTATCGGCAACCGTTTCCAGTTTGTCGATATATTCATTTAAGCCTTCAATATCATCACTGTTCATGGCCTTATCCGGACGGAAAGCTGGCAACATTTTAAGGTTAGCGCCTTCTCTTGCCAGTTGTTGATGAAAGTTCAGGCTATCTAAAGGATCGTCGGTAGTACAAACAACCTCTACATTCATTTTGGCTAACAAACCACGTACTGAATATTCAGGCGTTTGCAGTTTAGCAGCGCATTCATCATAAATTTTCCGGGCCGTTTTGCCCGAAAGCAGGTCGTTTATACCAAAATAACGTTGAAGTTCCAAATGTGTCCAGTGGTATAACGGATTGCGTAAGGTATAAGGAACGGTTTCGGCCCATTTTTCAAATTTCTCGTAATCAGATCCTACACCAGTAATGTATTTTTCATCCACTCCATTAGCACGCATGGCCCTCCATTTGTAATGATCGCCGGCAAGCCAAACCTGGCTGATGTTGGCAAATTGCGTATTATTGGCAATCTGCTCCGGTATCAGGTGGTTATGGTAATCGATAATGGGTAGTGATTTTGCAAAATGGTGATAAAGCTTTTCAGCAGTTTTGCTTTGCAAAAGAAAATTTTCGTCTAAAAAAGGTTTCATTCTATGTTATTTGAGACAGTAGATTTGAGATGATCAAAACACTTATCTATTCATGTTTTATTTATGCTCCGACTATGTCCTCACAGACCGGAACTCAATTTATATTTTATCTGTTTGTGGTCTGTGGGAACACAGACCACGGTAAATAGTATATTTTATTAATTTTATTATCCTTTATCACCTTATCACCGGTCTGTGTCCCCACAGACCGGAACCCTATTCATTTTGTGGTCTGTGGGGACACAGACCACGGCAACTGCAAGCTAAAGGCGGTTGCAAGGATAGCCACGCAAACCTCCGACCCCGGTCTTACGACTTCGGACTACAAACTCACCCCCCTTTTCCATGGGATAAAATCATCCTGATTAAGCAACACCGCTTTAGGAATTACTTCACCGCTAGCCGCTTTAATGCAGTATTCCAAGATATCTTCGCCCATTTGTTCGATTGTTTTTTCGCCTTCAATTACAGGACCACAGTTGATATCAATGATATCGCTCATTCGCTTCGTTAAAGCATTATTAGTCGATACCTTGATGGTTGGACAAACCGGATTGCCTGTTGGCGTTCCTAAACCGGTGGTGAACAAAATTAAGGTTGCACCTGATGCAGCCTTTCCTGTAGTGGCTTCCACGTCGTTTCCAGGTGTGCAAACTAAATTTAATCCTGGCTTAGTTGCAGGCTCGGTATAATCCAACACATCTTCTACCGGTGAAGTCCCGCCCTTTTTGGCTGCTCCGGTACTTTTAATGGCATCAGTGATTAAACCATCTTTAATATTGCCCGGTGATGGATTCATAAAAAATCCGGAACCTACATTTTCTGCAGCCTGGTTATAAGCCGTCATTAACTGGATAAACTTACGTGCTGCTGTTTCATCTTTAGTGCGATCAATCAACTGTTGTTCAGCGCCACAAAGCTCAGGGAATTCAGCAAGGAGCACGGTACCTCCTAAAGCCACCAATAAATCGGAAGTATAGCCCACAGCAGGGTTGGCACTGATCCCGCTAAAACCATCACTACCGCCGCATTTTACACCCAGCACCAGTTTACTTAAGGGCGCTGGCTGACGCTCGATTTTATTGATCTCGGTTAAACCGATAAAGGTTTTACGGATGGCTTCTTTAATCAGCTGTTCCTCGCTCTGCGATTGTTGTTGTTCAAAAACAAACAAAGGTTTATCGAAATTAGGGTTACGATGCTTCAAATCTTCCATAAAATCGTGCACCTGAAGATTCTGGCAGCCTAAACTCAATACCGTTACACCAGCCACATTAGGATGATCGGCATATGCAGCCAATAACTTACTTAACACCGCAGCATCCTGACGCGTACCACCACAACCGCCCTGGTGATTCAAGAATTTAATGCCATCAACGTTTTTAAACACCCGGTTGGCAGATGGATTAGCCATACCCATAGATTCCGGATCGGCTTCACCTAAAACTTCACCATTTTTATAGGCTTCAACCAGTTGATGCGCGTATGATTTGTATTTATCTGTTACTGCATAGCCCAGCTCGTTGTGTAAGGCTTCGCGGATGACATCCAGATTGCGGTTTTCGCAGAAAACGGTCGGTATGAACAGCCAATAATTTGCAGTACCTACCCTGCCATCGCTACGGATGTAACCATTAAAGGTTCTGCCTTCAAACTTAGCCACGTCAGGTGCATGCCATTCGTAATGGTACGGACGGAATTCGAAAGGATCAGACGCATGTTTGGTATTTTCGGTATCCATTAAACCACCTTTAAGGATAAAGTGCTGTGCTTTTCCCACCAATACGCCATACATCATGATGTGATCGCCTGGATTCATATCCTGCATAAAAAATTTATGCTTGGCCGGAATGTCATCCTGTAAAATATATTCCTGTCCATCGTGAATAATGGTTTCGCCTTTTGCCAGGTTTTGCAAAGCAACCAATACATTATCGTTAGGATGGATTTTTAAAATTCTAGTAACCATTTTAAATTGCTGTTTCTGAATGCAAGTTACTTAAAGTTTCTTTTGCACCTTTGTTCTGTAATAAATCAACGTACGATTTTACGGATGCGTTAAAGCCTGGATAATTATTAAGGTTTTTATCCCACAGGCGCCTGTCGCCTAGGGTATTATCTATAACGGTTTCTGGGTTTTTCCAGTATTCATATAAAATTTCTGCAAATTCATCCTGTATGGGGTAGGTTTTTCCGTTTACACTTGCTGTGTAAGTATCACCCTGTTTATCCACATTCATGAAAAGGATGTAGGCAGCTACACCCAAAGCAGTAAGCTGAGGCACTTCATTTTTTAAAGCATAATATCTCCTGATGAGCGGCATATTACGCATTTGCATTTTTGAGGTAAAATTTAGCGTAATGGCCTGCCACTGGTGTGCTAAAGATGGATTGCTAAAACGGTCGATTACACTTTCTGCAAAGGCAATTGCTTCACTGTAGGTAATATCTTCATTCACCACCACAGGCGCAATTTCATCTTTCATCAGTTTTAATACATTGGCCGAGAAATCTTTATTTGCCATGGCCTCTTTTACGGTATCGAAGCCTGCTAAAATAGCCAACCCGCAGCTAATGGTATGTGTACCATTAAGCAAACGGAGTTTAAGTTCTTTAAATTTATCAATGGAAGGAACAATAAAGATACCTTTATCTGCTTTTGCAAAAGATAATACTTCTTTCACTTTTTCGCTTGATGATTCGATCGCCCAAAGCCGGAAAGGCTCGGCCATGATCATCAGTTCATCTTCATAACCCAGTTCATTTTCAACGGCTTTTTGCGCTGCTTCCGGAAGTTTTCCTGGCACAATTCTGTCAACTAAGGTTTTGCAAAAATGATTGGCTGTTTTTAACCAGTTTTCAAAATCCCAGCCTAATTTATTGTGGATAGCCAGATCAAGCAAAATTTCTTTCAGTTTGTCAGCATTATCACTAATGAGTTCTGTTGGCACGATCACCATTCCGCTTTCTACTGACCCGTTAAAGGCTTTATAGCGTTCGTGCAAAAAGGCAAGCAGTTTGCCAGGATAAGATTGTGGAGGATGATCAGTGATTTTATCTTCGCTTTTTACAATGCCTACTTCTGTGGTATTAGAAATTACGACCTGCATTTCGGGCTGGTGAGCAGCTTTTAAAATTTCTGTCCAATCTTGCGAAGCTGCTAAAACCCGGCTTATTGAAGCATTAATCGAATTTTCTTCAACATTAACCCCATCCTCAATGCCTTTTACACAAAGTGTATATAAATTATCCTGTTTCGAAAAGGCATCAGCACCACCTTTTGCTGTAGATTTAACAACAAGTACACGACCGTTGAAAATTCCTTTCTGATTAGCTTTATCAATAAAATAATCAGGTAAACCACGCAGTAAAACCCCGGTACCAAACTGGATTACCCGCTCTGGTAATGCTAAAATTTCGGGTGTAGGTTTTGTAACCTTTTCGCCGTTAATGTTCTTTAAATTTTCTTTGTTTAAAATCATTGCTAATGTTATTTGGCCACCAGGGCAACGAGGCACAAGGTGAATTATATTTCCTTTCGAAGAGTATACTTATCTTTATTTACCATTTGTGGTTAACCACTTCGGGTACTCTTTTTCAATTAATTTCTGCGCCCAGTTGCCATACCAGGCATAGCCATTGCGCCTTTCAAGGCTTAATTCCTCTAATTTTGTTTTAATCGTATTGTCGCGATCACCAAAAATCGGGGTATTTTGATCAAGGTCGTAAAAGCGCGCCCAGGCAATTGCCGTTGAATCTTCGATCAAGGCCGCAGCTTTGACATTGGCTTTAGAATTTTTCGGCCTATCAAAACGGAAACCTACAATTTTATAGGTATCGAACCATTTTACCGCTGCGGTAATGGCATTTTTTTCTGCAACCGAAGGATTTTTGATCCGCATTAAAAAGCGCACAATCCCTACAGATTCGCTGGTACTCAATGAGGCCGGCTCAAAAGCCCTGGCCTTTGCAGGCAACATCGAATCTTTATCATACTGTGCAGCCCAAATGCTTAATACGCCATTTTGTTTCACCTGCGTTTTTAAGATACAATCAATGCCTTTCGCAACTGCTTTTCCTGCTTTTTTTATGTAGACTGGGTTTACCACATCGAAATCGTTTGTTTGCGTGGCAATATCCTGTAATATGTTCAGCACATTGATCATTGCATCATCGTTGTAAGTAATCTCCGATCGGTAAGAAGATTGATCAGGATAATATTGTGGCCAGCCACCATTGGCATACTGTGCCGATGAAATATAATCAAGGCCTTTTTCAGCAGCAGCTAAATAAGCTTTGTTCTGCGTTTTTTTATATGCCTTTACCAGGTAAACAACTTCTCTACTGGTAGCTTTATTATCGAAAGTGGCATGTAAATCTTTAGTTGCCTTTATTTTGTCCAACAAGGCTGGCGTTAAAGCGGCGTCGTAGTTAACTACACTTTTATCTTCCAGTTGCTTTGGCCAGCCGCCATTGCCTAATTGATAAACCAGCATTTTATCTGCTGTAGAGTCAACAGATTGTTGTGCATAACACGACAATAATAAAGTGCTGCAGATTAGGCTTAACAATATTCTCATTTTCATCATTCTGTTTGTTCCGTGGTCTGTGTCATCACAGATCACTAATTTTATTTTACGCCATGGTTAGTTTTTACCACGAAGACACAGATTAGCACGGAGTACTTTTCCTTCTCTTATGCCATGGTTCTTCTCTCCACAAACCACTATCTATCTGTGTTCATCCACTTCATCTGTGGTTAATAACCCTATTTCTTCCCCGGCACTTGCTTGATTAACCAATTCACCAGATCATTCGTGGCTTTGAAATTTTCAAACTCTGCAGGTAGTTTTCTACCATCGATATATTCATTATAAAACCAAGGATCACCGACGGCGAAAACTGTCCCTTTGCCATATTTTGCAGTGGCAACAATCACGTCTCCCTTATCGGCTAAAGCAGAAATAGCGGGACTTTTAGCCACAAGAGTTGATATTTCTTTAATGTATACTTTTTTAGCTGTCTTGAAAATAGCATTGCCGTCTGGAATTTTTATTGCCCCTTGTTCAAAATTCGCACCCTGAACTTTATTGCGGCTATCTTCATTAAAATGGATTCCGAAGGTTTCGGGCAAAACATTGAATTTTGAAATTTCGCAATTGCCTGCATCGTTTAGGAGCAATACCAAAACCCCACCAGCTTTCACCCAGTCTGCAATTTGTTTCGCATGCTCAGCATTCATGTAGTTGGGCTTCGCCGTTTCTTTTTCAGTATCCGGATCTACAATAATGTAAATATTGCTGCCTTTTAAGTTTACAGTTGTCGGTGCAACTTTAAGTGTATTGGTTTTTACACCAGCATCTTTAAACATTTTTCCGAATAGAGAAAATCCATTGTTATCATCTTCTTCCCATAAGTAATGGAAAGGGATTTTATCTCCGGTTGGGCCAACCATATACTCATTGTTGAAAAAATTATCAATGGTAACGGTTAATCCTTTTCCCGGTTTTGGCAACTGGTTTATTTCCATTTCAGCAGCAGCGCAAATAAATGCGCCTACGCCTTTCGGATCATTGGTAATTACTTTTTCACTAATATAGTAGTCGAAGCTTCCATCCCGGTATTTTGGTTTTCCACCCAAGCCGGATACGGAAACTGTTTTAGTCAAATTTATCCTTTCAGTTCCTGCTTGTTCCACAAACTCTTTCTTTAAACCGGCATAACCTTTATTGGCCGCAGCCATAAAAGATGATGCTAACCAGCCTTTACGAACGCCTTTAGCCAAACCATACACAAACATGCTCGATGCCGAACTTTCCAGGTAATTTCCTCTTCGGGTTGGCATATCTAGAATATCAAACCAAACACCTGATTTTGGATCCTGGTATTTCACTACTGCAGTTGCCGTACGATTTAAAATAGCCAGTAATTCTTTCCTTTGCGGATGATTTGCAGGAAAATTATCCAGCACATCCACCAAAGCCATGATGTACCAGCCCATTGCCCTGGCCCAAAAATTTGGCGAACGTCCAGTTGTCTTGTCTGCCCACTGTTCGGTTCTGCTTTCATCATAGCCATGGTAAAGCAACCCTGTTTTTGCATCACGCGAGTTTTTTTCCATCAGGATAAACTGTTTAGCAATGTCATCAAAAGCAGCATCCTTTTTCATCAGTTTAGCATATTCAGCGTAGAATGGCTCACCCATGTATAAACCATCCAGCCACATCTGGTTTGGATAAATTTTCTTGTGCCAGAAACCACCCTCCTTGGTACGCGGTTGTTTTTGCAGCTGATCGTATAATTTGGTTGCGGCTAACAGGTATTTCTGCTGCCCGGTAACTTTATACAACAGCAATAATGAGCGGCCATTTTTGATGTTATCAATATTAAAATCTTCCGGTTTATAGGTAGCAATGTTGCCTTCCTTATCCAGATAGGCATCCATCGAACTTTGGATATATTTAAAATACCTCCCGTCGCCGGTATTTCGCCAAACGGCAGCTGCACCTTCCAGAACAACCCCCATGTCGTAAGTCCATTTGGGGCCTTTGGCACCTTTTAGCAGCGTCGTATCCTGAAACAGTTTTTCCATCGCAGTTAAGGTTAACTGTTCAGATAACTTTTTTTGGGCAAACCCACGTTGTGTTAAAACAGAAAAACTAATAAATGCAACTATTGTATATAAGATCGATTGTTTCATCATGTTGTTATTTTGAAATTTCCAGTGCTTTTTTTGCTACACCTGTACCTAAAACGACAGCTGTTTTAGCTTTAGAAACATCCGTTGCAACAATTTTTACACCTTTTGTTTTTTCGCCGGAAACATCAAAAAGCAATTTGCTGTTATCAGGGTACTTTAAGCTGCTGATATTGATATTTGATCCATTCTGGATCATCACCAAGGGGCTGGTATTTTCTGCAATGATGTTGATGTTCTTCAGAAAAATTCCGGTAGCTTCAATGATTTCGATTCCTTTTTTCGCTTTGATGGTTACGTTTTCCAGGTAGATATCCTTAATGTTCATTTCAGGTAAACCTCTAAAAAATATCGCTTTTTCGGCACCATTAGCCACTACATCCTTGATATAAAAGTTCCGGAACTGTGGGGTAGCTTCGGTAACAGGAACGGTAACGGTTTTAATGGCTTCCCGCTTTTCGCCAGCCAAGGGAACCGGATCAACAGCTGCATAATACATATCGAATAAAATGGCCTCGCCGGGAATATCAATCATGTTGATGTTATTGATATAAATATTCTCGACCACACCGCCACGGCCACGCGTAGTTTTAAAGCGTAAACCAATATCAGTACCGATAAAAGAACAGTTGTACACCCAGATGTTTTTTGCCCCGCCACTCATTTCGCTACCGATTACAAAACCGCCATGTGCATGGTAAACCACATTGTTTCTAACGATCACGTTTTCAGTTGGTATACCCCGTTTGCGGCCCGCTTCATCTCTTCCTGATTTAATGCAGATTCCGTCGTCTCCAACGTCAAAAGTGTTGCCTTCAATCAATACGTTTTTACATGATTCTACATCAACACCATCGCCATTTTGTGCAAACCAAGGGTTTTTTACCTGCAAATTTCTTAAGGTGAGATCTTCACAAAGCAAAGGATGTAAATTCCACGCCGGCGAATTCTGAAAGGTAACCCCTTCTAAAAGTATTTTTTTACAGCCTGTTAACACCAATAAATTCGGACGAAGAAAATCTTTGATATCATCATAGTCTGCGGCAGTTTTGCCAGCTTCAATTACACCGGCGTTTTTGGTATTCGAGCCTTTAAGGGTTTTTTCAGATGGGTACCACATCTTTCCGTCGGCTTTAACGATGCCTCCGGATGATACGAGATTCTTCCACTGTGTTTCAGTAAGTTTATCTCTTTTAACCATACGCCAGGCACCACCATTCCCGTCGATAATTCCTGTTCCGGTAATGGCAATGTTTTCAAGGTTCATCCCTGAAATCGGGCTTTGGTTCCGCCATGCGGGTTGACCTTCCCAGTTTCCCTCTACCAATTTGTATTGATTAAAATCTGCCGTAAATTGTAGGATGGCATCGCGTTTAAGGTGCAGGTTTACGTTGCTTTTTAGTTCGATAGGGCCAGTTAACCACAAACCCGACGGGATTAACACCACTCCTCCGCCTTTTTCACTCACGCTGCTAATGGTTTTATTAATGCTTTCGGTATTTAAGGTAATACCATCGCCTTTTGCGCCAAAAGCAACAATACTCGTGGTATCTTCTTTAAATTTAACCTGCCGGATAATGGGTAAGCCTGGCTTTTGTTGCGCCATGGAAGAACCAGCTGCTGTTAAAACTAAGCAAGCGAGAGCTACTTTAATATGGCATAAACGGCCAGAAATATGTTTCATTATTTGCGCTGTTAAATTATACTTGGTTATTGTAATAACAAGTGTACGTTGTTTGAAGTTAAAACAGAAGAGAAATCTATGCAATCGTTGCCGGAAAATGCAGCAAAACACTCATTACAGACAGAACTTTAAACACAGTAAATCAGTCGTTTACAACATTATTTTGCTTCAGGATTCCATCCACGGAAAACGTTTTCTAAAATATAGCCTTTATATTCTTCATCTGTCAGTTGGTGTGACCATTTTACCCTGTTTTTAGGATCGGATCCTTTTCCGGTACTCTTATATTCAGCAAAATAAGCCGTTTTTTCATTGCTTTCTTTATCCCAGTTGTTCCAGCCTTCCGGTCGGATAAAATCAGGTAATTCGCAGTTGAGATAGGCCACTTTTGCGTATGGCCTCCATGGACGGCCCAAATAAAAGCTATTGGCTGGTGCATCGCCTTTGATTGTACATCTGTTGAGAACGTAGCCAAATTTTGTGGTATCAGCCGTTGAGGCAGCCGTAATATAACCTGCTTTTTTGCAAAAAATGGTGCAGCTTTCGAACCAGGCCGTCGATGCCCCGAAAATAAAATCAACTGTACCTTCAATATAGCAGTTTTTATAATATTGACGGTTATTGCCTCCATAAGTATAAAGCGTATCCTGAAAGCCCAAAAACCTGCAATTGGTAAAAATTAATTTATCTCCACCTGCCCAAACCGCTACAGCCTGTCCTACAGGGCCTGATGAATTCTGGAAAGTGATATTTTCAGCTGAAAAGCCTTCGGCATAAATGTAAAAGCTTGATGAGCCGGATGTCCCTTTTTCTTCACCAAAAATATTCTTTTTCCCGGCGTAGTCATCATAAGTTAAAATGGTTTCGTTTAAACTTTCGCCAATAAATTTCACATTTCTTTTAGAGCCAGGTAATACCAATTTCTCCTTATAAATACCCTTTTTGATAAAGATTACGGTTATTTTATTCCTAAAATCGGGCACCGCATGAATGGCCTCCTGTATGGTTTTAAAATTTCCACTTCCATCTGCAGCCACAATAAAATCAGGTTTTACATCAGCGGCATTTGCGGCAAAGGACAATACAAGCAGAAAGAACAGGCTGATTACTTTCATATCTTTTTGGTTAGGCTAAAATTAAAACCGGCCACGTAAAAGGTTAAACTTCATTACGCAGCCGTATTTTAAAAATATATGATGAACAATTTTAAACATTAAAACTCAGCAGAAAGAAGTTTTTTATAAATTAAACATTGCAAACGATGTCGGGAACGATTGCATAGCATTGACTTAAATTTATAGATCTCTCCGTTCTGCATTACTCCGGTTTAAGATAACCACCACGTTAAAGAATTCTGCAATGGCGGCGGAGTATAGCAAGGTCAGGGATACCAAGGCCCGGAAGCTAAATCTGTGAGGAGCTTAGCTAAAAAAACTACAATTCTTCGGAACTTTCTGGCAGGTGATCGTATTCACCTTTCCAGGCATAAAAGCCAAATATCATCAAACCCAGGCTAATGGGGAGGAAAATAAACAGAATAATTGCCCACTGCAATATGGTATTGGTACGTTCGATATCGGTATGCGTTAAGCCTATCTTATCTATCGCCTGAATAAACAAAAAAGTCATCGTTAATGGCCCTAAAACCATCCAAACCAGGCCTAAAAATTTCTTTAACGTATTCATCTTATTTAGTCGTTAATTTTTTCGTCTCTTTTATTTGATAAATAGACTGCGCCAATAACCAAACTTAGCGCTGCCACCCCAATTGGATACCAAAGACCGGACAATGGTGTTGCGCCTGAAAAACTTGCAATTAGTGTGGCGATAAATGGCACAAGCCCCCCGAAAACACCATTACCGATGTGATAGGGCAACGACATAGAGGTGTACCTGATTTTGGTCGGAAATAATTCGACCAGGAAAGCCGCAATTGGACCATAAACCATGGTAACGAGCAAAATCTGGAAGAAAATCAAGGCAACAAATTTCCAGAATACCGGTGTTGGCAAAACTTTATCTTTTATAATTTCTTTGCCCAAAAGAATCCCCCTTGTTGCAGAAACGGTATCTGTTTGCACCCTGTTAAAGGAAGCTCCGTTTTTAAGGCTTACTTTGGTAGAAACGGTTCGTAAGCTATCGGTTAAATTTTCCATTAAAACAGCGGTTGCGCGAGCTGGAGTTACAGCTAAAATATCAGCTTGTTCAATTTTGGTATAATCGGTATCATCCAAAAAGACCTGATATATTGGCCGGTAAAACAGAATGCCTAAAAGCATTCCACTTAACATGATCCACTTTCGTCCCACACGATCACTCCAGGCACCAAAAACCACGAAAAACGGCGTAGCAAAAGCAATTCCCCAGAGTAAAATATACCGCGAATCGTTAAAATCCAGCTTACAGGTATTTTCCAAAAAGGATTGTGCATAAAACTGTCCGGTGTACCAGACTACGCCTTGACCCATTGTGGCGCCAAACAATGCCAGGAGTACCATTTTAAAATTTGCCTTATTGTTAAAACTTTCTTTTAATGGATTCTTCGAAATATTTCCTTCAGCTTTCAGTTTAGAGAACAGGGGCGACTCGTGCATTTTCATGCGGATGTAAATCGATACCACAACCAGTACAATCGATAATAAGAAAGGGATTCTCCAACCCCAATTTCCAAACGTTTCGGCACCCAGGATATTTTTTGTGATCACAATAATCCCTAACGAGAGGAATAAACCCAGTGTAGCGGTAGTCTGGATCCAGCTGGTAAAAAAGCCACGTTTGTTTTTGGGGGCATGTTCTGCCACATAAGTAGCCGCACCACCATATTCGCCACCCAAAGCCAAACCCTGGATTAACCTTAAAACTAAAACCAGAATTGGGGCAGCATAACCAATGCTTTTATAAGAAGGGATCAAACCGATAAAAAAAGTCGATCCACCCATAAGCACCAAAGTGAGCAGAAAAGTATACTTGCGGCCAATTAAATCACCAAGTCTGCCAAAAACCAATGCACCAAACGGACGAACAATAAAACCCGCCGCAAAGATAGCCAGCGTGTTGATTAAGGCTGATGCACCTGCATCCTCCGGAAATAGCTGATGACCAATGATAACCGCAAGGCTGCCGAAGATGTAAAAATCATACCATTCAATCAATGTACCCAAAGAGGATGCACCGATTACTTTAAAAATATTGTTCTTGGGTAAATGGTCGCTCATAAATGGTCAGGAATATTTGGTTTACCAAGATAAACATTTACACCATAAACGGCAACCTGTAATCTTCGTCGCTTAATTTGTTACATGATCAAACATTTTGGCTTTAGTTTTGTAATTTCATCCGGAGCTCATTCATTTTCCGTCATATTATATGTTGTTAATACAGAATATCAGATTAAGTAGAATTTTAAGAAATACGTGGCAAGTTGACCTGATTATGATTGCCTCCTGCACCGTAGCTTATCTCGTACGCGAATATTTAATCTCACATCATTTCTCCGTTCCATCTATCATCCCAACACTTTTAGGTACAGCCATTGCTTTTTTTATCGGTTTTAATAATAACCAGGCTTACGATAGATGGTGGGAGGCAAGAAAAGTTTGGGGCGCTTTGGTAAATGATTCACGCTCTTTTGCAAGGGCGCTGCTCAATTATGTTGATCAAGACGAGGAAAGCGTAAAACGTATGATTTACAGGCATATTGGTTTTTTATATGCTTTAAAGGCCAATTTGAGAGGAACGATAGATGAGATTTATACCAAATATTTAACCGAGGCCGATCTGAAAGAAATAGAAAAACATACCAATAAGCATAATGCCCTTTTAAATATCCAATCGAGAGATTTGCAGAGATTATCAAAATCAAATGCTATTGATGGCTTCCGTTTTATTGAAATCAATGAGATGCTGACCAGATTTTCGGATTCAATGGGCATGAGTGAGCGTATTAAAAACACCATTTTCCCTACTACCTATTCTTATCTGACTAAAGTATTTATCTGGCTGTTTGTCGTAACATTTACCCTGGTAATCAGTGAGGATGCAGGTCCGGCATCTATATTTTTGGGTTGGTTGATCGGTTTCGTATTTGTTTCTACGCAGATTAATGGAATGAGCCTGGTTAACCCTTTCGAAAACAATTCGGCTGGTGTTCCGCTTAACCAAATTACAAGAACGATAGAAATCAATCTACTGCAAATGCTTGAAGAAGAAGAAATTCCAGAGCCCGTTAAACCTATAAATGACGAATACGTTCTTTAAATTTCAGGTTTCTTAATTCAATCCAGCTCTTCGAGAAATAACGATTTTAATTTTTCTTCAAAAAGAGCCGATTTAGCTTTAAATTGCGGATCGCAAAAAGAAATGTTGGCTGTGGCATAAACAATCTTACCATCCTTCCCAACCAACACATTCGACGGAAAACCGTGATTGATATTTAGTTTTCTAATCTCATCTTTGCTTAATGATACAATTTCATATTCGTAACCGTTGCGCTTTTGAAATCGTTTGGCACTGGCGGGGCCATCATGTGTAATGCCAATAAACCGAACGGACTTTTTACCATATTTATCCACAAAATTATTCAATTCTGGCATTTCGGCTATACAGGGTGGGCATTTCTCAAACCAGAAGTTAATCACTACCACCTGGTTTTTAAGGTCGATATTGGAGAACGGCTTGTTATTGACCGTTACCCCATTAAAAGTGGGTAAGCTTTTCCCAATCAGATCTTCGAAAAAAGTTTCCTGCGTAGCCCATTTAACCGGGGCATCTTGAGCCAGCGCGGTAAAAGAAAAGATATTTAACAGGATGATCAGATAAGTTTTCATCGGCAATAAATATAAAAAAGTCTTACCTAATAAGATGAGACTTAATCATTTATTTGGTGTTGACTATTTTATCTTCTTATTGAGGTAATCAAGTGCTGTGTTTAAGGTTACGTCTTTATTGGCAATAAAATCCTTTAGCGTTGGGATTACTTCTATATCTGGTTTTACACCATTACCTACAAACTCACGACCATCCGGGTAAGTATCCTTTTTTGTGCAGACTCTTGCACTTCCACCGCCGGGTAAATCGAAGAGGTAGGGCTGTCCGGTACTTCCGAAAGAATTTCTGCCAATTTTGATCATGTGCTTTTGATTGTCTGCGTAAATCAAAAAGTCTTCAGCGGCCGAAGCAGTATTATGGCCAATTAATAAAACTGTGGGTACTACGATCCGCTTTGCCGAGAGTGTATTTTTAAGCGGATAATAATCAAAATTATAGAAATAATTATCCTGATAGGTTAGAAATGCCTTTTTATTCCATTCGCTATTTACTGTATCTTTTGCAGAAGTGTATTTACCCCAGGCCTTGAATGCAGAAGTGAGTTGCCTGGTAGAATAGTGTGAGCCATAAAGTAAGCTGTCATTGGTTAAGTATTTTAATATATAACTTCCAATTCCTGTACTTCCGCCTCCATTGTTCCTTAAATCAATCACTATTGCTTTGGCTTGGTATAAATCCGGCAACTTAGTCAAAAAAAGAGAATCAATTTTCTCCTCTCCAAAAGAATTTAGCGCAACATAAGCTACCTGATTAGGATACCATTTAAAATCAAGAAGCGACGATACTGCAGGAAAGGCCGGATAAATTTCTTTTTCCGCTGTGTGCGCGTGTGTTAATTTTAAACTTAAAACCTGTCCTCCTGGTTTTTTAATTTTAATTTCAAACTGGCTGCCCTCAATCCCCTGAAGTAATTTACTGATACACCAATCCTGTAAAACATAGTCAGTAGAGGAAGAAATATATGGAGAAACGTTTTCAGCTATATATTTGGCCGTGGCCTTTCCATTTACCGCTATTATCTCGCTTCCAACCGGGATCTCATCTTTCTTGCTCAGGTTAACATGTGTAATGATTGCTTTATTTTCTACATTCTCAATAAACAAACGATAATCGCCGAACATGGTATTCAGCGGTTCGAAATCTTTACCGCCCGGCATATAAATATTGGTATGCCCATCTTTAAGCATCGCGCAAAATCTTTGCATTTCCCGATAGTACTCATAGTCATTAGGCGTTTCAGGTATCGTATTAATTAATGCTTTATAAGTACTATCCCATTTCACTCGGTCTATTTTGTTTAAATAAACGAAGTTATAATTTACCTCCTGCCAAAATTTCGATAGTCCATAAATTTTATCTGCTTTGGTTAATTTATTAGGTTGAGCTAAAGCAGCCAGTGGCAAAAGCATCAATAAAAGAATTTTTTTCATTATTTTTTTTATTTTGTCTGGTGTATTTAGGGCTTCAATTCTTTTGCCAATCGTCTGTATAAAATTTAGGCATTATATTAAAAAAGCCCTGCCAATGCGGCAAGACTCCTTGTTTGTTTGGTTTATGAGATCCTATTTAAAGGTAATGGAACCATATTCAGATTTGATGGATACGTTTGCAGCGCCACCGCTACCGATTTTGCCCGTATACCGTTTGGTGTCATCATCTTTGCTAACCAAACTTGATGTTACGTTTGAACCATATTTAAAACCGGCATAAGAAGTAGAAACATTGAAATTACCATTATAACGATCTGCAAAGCCCAATCCAACATTAGCATATTCACCTCCGAAAGTGAAGTTTTTACAGGCCGGAGTAATTTCGTTCACATTTAAACGGTTGTAATCCATTTTGATAGTGGCATCACCATTCAATGTACCTAAATTAACATTAGAGTATTCTGCATTAACTGCAATTTTACCTGCTGATGCAATATTCAAATCGCCGTAAGCTTGTTTCACTACCGCATTTCCTTTGACTGTATTGATGTTAACTTTGGCATATTCGGCACTCAAGAGCAAGTTGCCACCAATAGTGCCAACGGTTAAGCCTCTTCCGTACTCTACTTTAAGATCCGCAGATTTTCTGATGGTATTGATGTTTACGGCAACATATTCAGCAACGAGTTCTAAAGTCCCCACAGCACCAATGGTTACAGGCCCGTTATATTCGTGCTTAATCACAGCTGCATTTAAATCCTGAATATCACATTTCCCGTACTGAACATTGATATAGTTGTTGGTATTGCTGAGGTTTCCGGCTACAAGATTGCCGTATTCCACTTTTAGTGAGGTTGGGCCTGCAAAATTACCCATTTCAACATTACCATATTGTTGTAGCACAGTTAAAGGGTTTACTGCCGGCATAAACACCGTATAATTCACCTTTACTTCCCTTCGCCAGGTAGTTACTCCATTTTTTACCCCACGTCCATAACGTCCGTTCCTGTCGCCCATGTTAGTTTTGAATGAAACCACGTCGCCATTTTTAGTAGCATCAATACTTACGCCATCGATCAATTTCTGTACATCGCCATCTGAGTTGGCATAGGCTTTAATATCTATATCCACACGCACCTCTTTTTTATCCCATGTTTTAATTAAAATAGATCCGAACTGGTTATTTAAATTCACCTTATCATTTCTATCTACATTAAAACTTTTGCTAAATGATTTTGAACGTTCCACATCGCTGCCCGTTTGCTTATATTTTGAATTATTTACCATCGCTATCAGCGATGATTTCTCCGCATTTTCTACAAGCACTTTCTCCGATGGACTATTCACCATCGCTTCTTGCGCACTGGTTTTTACGGCAATTAAAGCCAAAAGGGCCAAAAATATTTTTATTGTTTTCATGTTGTTAAATATTAAACACCTGTATGCTTAAAACCTGCCGGCTGGCCTTAAACTTTCGATGTGGTGAGCGTTCTCCTCTTAGTATCAAGTGTGTTGAATCAAACATCAAGACCGATTTCAGTATCAGAGCTGTTTTATTCGCCCTGTATTAAATCTGGTTAACTCTTTTGTAATCGTCAACCTGGTTAATAATTAATAATTGTTGTTTTAATAACTGTAATTGTATTTCACGGTTTTTAACCATAGCCTTTACCACGAAAGTCTGGTTGGGCGAAGTTGGCAACTCTGCTTTTAATTTTTCGTAATCTTCATCAAGTTTTCTTAAATCAGCCGTAAATTTTTTATAAAGTTCCGGATTCGCAGAGGCAAAAATGGCTAAGCTATCCCTCTTTTCGGTAATTAGACCAGTAAAATGGACTTCCTTTTTGGCATATGAAGCACTAACGTCGGCTATTTCTAAATCTTTGTTTTGCAATTTCCCTACGTATAACCAGACCAAACCAAAAACGACCACTACAGCTGCCGCTGCGCTCATCCATAAATACAGTTTTACCGGTTTTTTTTTCTTTTTGTGATCTAAACCCTGTTCAATTTTTGCCCAAAGATCTGCCGAAGGCTCCATGATATCGAAAGCTTTTCGGTTTTCTTTTACAAAGGTTTCTAATCTATTATTCATCTCTCATCCCTTTCATTTCTAAAATACTCTTTAACTTTTTTTTAGCCCTCATGTACTGTGTACGGCTGGTATTTTCGCTTATTTTTAAAATGTGTGCAATTTCCTCATGGTCATACCCTTCTAACAGGTACAAACTCAGCACCACCCTGTAACCGTCTGGCAATTGGGTAATCGCCTGCCTTATCTCTTCGGCCTGTAACTGCATTTCACTGTAATCAAAACTATCTTCATCAGGCACTTCCGATATTTCGTCTGTACTTACAAACTCCATCCTGCGCTTACGCAGGTAATTGATGGATTTGTTGATCACAATCTGCTTTAGCCAAAGGCCGAAGGTAGTTTCCTGTCTAAAATCAACAATTCTGGTAAATGCATCTAAAAATGCTTCCTGTAAAACATCTTCTGCCTCTTCCTCATAATTTAAAATGCGCAGCGCCACATTATACATTGCCTTGGCATACAGCTTGTATAATTCAAACTGTGCTGCGCGACTGCCCTGCATGCATTTTTTTACGAGTTCGAGGTTTTTATCGATGTATACGGCTTCCAAAATTTCGAATATTCTGATAATAAGACATCAGCGATTTTAAAACGTTGCATCAAGGTAGAAAAAAATTTAAAATATCTTAATTTCTGGTTAACACTGCGGAAATATCTGAAACATAGTATATTTAAATTATCTCAGGTAAGCTATTTTCAATTCTGAATCGTCACCCTGAACCGAGCCTTAGCGAGTTCACCGAAGGTATTTAGACACAAAGTTTGGCATCCTGAAAACAAACCCTTGTTAAATAAACCCGACAGCAGCGGTATCCTTTTTGGCTTCGATTGATTATAAATATAGAGCTACTTTTGCCAAAAAGATTTAGCGGATGGCGGGAATACAGCACCTATGAAATACTGCCTTTCATTTCCAAAAAAGAACAACATGTTATTATTGATGAGAAAATGGGCGATGCTACGCTTTAACATTTATGGAAATTCAGCTGCGAGTTCATCATAAATTTGAAATCCCTGATCCAAACCGCTAACTTCATGGCATGGAAACCGACTTAATCATTTCAGCAATAAACGAAATACATAAAAAAGCAAACCTGGCGCTGGAGAGTAAAGATGTTGTAGCGTATACGGATATGTTTGCTGACGATTTGAGTTTCACACCCTTTGAAAAAACTGCGATAAACAAACGTGATTTTACCATCGACCTAAAAAAATATTTCAGCGGAGCCAAAACCATACAAACCAGTCATTATAGAATCAGATCTTCTGCAGAGAATGATATTTTTACTGAGAAAATTGCACGTAAATCGGTTATTATAAAACCAAACCTGCTCATTTTTTCAAAAAAACAGACCGTACAGACTGAAGAAATTTATCATTGGAAAAATATTAAGGGAGAGTGGAAAGTAATTGCGCTTGAAATTGTGCTGGAAGAAAAATATTAAACTTTCATTATGAATATCTTCAAAAAAAACCATGAATCGAATTCAGGCTAGGGATATTGCTTTTAAAAAATGTGCAAAAATTAATTAGCCACAGAAATCACGGAGTAGATTAAATTTTTTCGTGTTTTTCGTGCTTCCGTGGCAAACATAACGCTTAGGCATGCGCAGAAAGAGCTGGAAACTAACAGAGAAAAGTTAAAAGCGATTTCCCTAGAATTCAGGTTTCTAAATTCTATTCATAAGAAATAATAAATATTTTTATCAGGTTTGTCATGTTACTTAAATTTAGCTTGCTTCATTTTTTGACTTACATCAAAGGTTAATTTTTTTAATACACTCAACTTTGGTGTATTAAAAAAATTCAATATGAAAAAAGAACATTTCAAACACATCAACACACTTTTTGTGGTGATCCCGATGACATTAATTATGGCATTTGTGGGTTTAATGCGAAACTATGGTTTTGGCGAAGATTGGTTCCTCAAATTCCTGAAGGCCTGGAGCGTAATGTTACCCGTAGCTTATCTGGCAGCTTTCATTATTATTCCCAACGCACGCAAACTGGCTGAGAAGGTTACCTCCAAAACCTAAACATTGTTACATTTGGTAAAAGTCATATCATGCAAGAACAGCTTTCCAGTTATATCAGCGCAAAAATTATCATTAGCGATGCGGAGCTCGAACAGGTATTGTCTTTTTTCAAGATGGTGCAGGTAAAGAAAAACGAAATCCTGATCAGTCCTGGGGAAACATGTCAGCGTCTTTACTTTATTGATAAAGGTTGCTTACGAATTTTCTTCCTAACGGCCGGTGGTACGGAAGCCACCCGGCATTTTGCTTTTGAAAATCAGTTTGCCTCAGCCCTGGTAAGTTTCATTACCAACGATATCTCCAAGGAATATGTCCAAGCTGTAGAAGATACCAGTCTATACTACATTTCTCAAAACGATTTTCAACAGTTGCTTCAAATGATCCCGCAGTGGGAGAAATTTTACCGTCATTATCTGGAATATGCTTACGTAACCAATACCAACCGCTTAATGTCGTTTATTACACTTGATGCGACCGAGCGTTACCGCCAGTTGCTGGCGCAGAATCCAACTGTGGTAATGCGCCTGCCTAATAGGATGGTGGCTTCTTACCTGAACATATCACAAGAAACGCTGAGCAGATTAAAATCAAAAGCATAGGTATTCAAGGGTAACAATTTTTAAGCATTAGCAGGTTTGTTTTATTTACCTGTTTCTTGGTAATCTCAGCATCTTTGCTGTAAAGCAATTATAAAATCACTAGCACGAAATTTCCTTAAATCTTCTACTCTAAACTTTAAAACAAAATCGGTATTTTTGCCGCTCAATTTAGATTATATATATGTTAAGAACAGTAACTTGTGGTGCATTAAACCTAAATAACTTAGGCGAAAGTGTTACGCTATGTGGTTGGGTACAAAAATCAAGAGATTTAGGCGGTATGACTTTTATCGACATCCG